>OGSQ01000145.1_pt1 | contig 45523 bp, 41 predicted proteins | sample 1573921 | NCBI WGS metagenome assembly OGSQ01 (sample SAMN03295832, study PRJEB24534) | human gut metagenome | isolation source: fecal sample 7 from infant 4 | host: Homo sapiens | place: USA: Pittsburgh, PA | collected 2014-07 | reverse complement strand
ATAAAAATAATAAATAAAAAATTCTGCCCTTTAATTATTTACAAGACTTTAAGGGGGACTTAGTATGAAAAACAAAAGACAAATCAAAGTTTTAATAATGACTTTGTTGATGGTTTTGCTATCCACTTCAGTGGTTTTTGCAGCAGAAGTTGACACTGCTACAGCTAATGCTAATCATTATGGATTCTTAACATTAATACCACCAATAGTTGCAATAGCTTTAGCTTTTTTAACTAAGAATGTAATAATATCATTATTTATAGGAACAATTGTAGGAGCTTTTTTAGTTAACTTAGTAGATAATTCCTTTATAATGGCTTTAATTAATTCTTTCTTAGATTTTGTATCAAGAGTTTTAAATTCATTAGCTGATCCATGGAATGCAGGTATAATACTTCAGGTATTAGTAATAGGTGGGGTTATACATTTAGTGGCTAAAATGGGTGGAGCTAAGGCTATAGCAGAAGCTCTAGCAAGAAAAGCAAAAACAGCTAAGAGTGCGCAATTAGTTACACTTTTATTAGGATTAACAGTTTTCTTTGATGACTATGCAAACTCATTAATAGTTGGACCTATTATGAAACCAGTGGCAGATAAGATGAAAATATCTAGAGAAAGACTTGCTTTTATTATAGATGCAACAGCAGCACCAATAGCAGGCCTTGCAATTGTATCAACTTGGATAGGCTTAGAAGTAGGATTAATTAATGATGCTTTTATAAATGGTGTAGGACAACAAGTAGATGCTTTTGGAGTTTTCCTACAAACTATTCCATATAGATTTTATAATATATTAATTTTATTTTTCGTATTTATTACATCTTTCTTATTAAAGGATTTTGGACCTATGTATAAGGCTGAAATAGAAGCCAGAAGAAAAGAAATAAAAGAAGGTAAAAATAATATATTAAATTCAAGTATAGAACATTCAGAGCTTGAGCCTAAGGAAGGAATTAAATTAAGTGTGTGGAATGCTATTATACCAATAGGAACATTAGTAGCTACTGCATTAATTTGCTTCTATTATAGTGGATATTCTTCTATAATGACTGGAGAAAATATAGCATTACAAGAAATAATGACAAACTCTCCACTATCCTTTAGGGCAATACAAGAAGCTTTTAGTGCATCAGATGCATCGATAGCATTATTTCAATCTGCTATAGTAGCAAGTATAGTTGCTATAGCTATGGGAGTAGGTAAGAAGATATTTACTATTGAAGAAGCAATAGAAACATGGATAGATGGAATGAAACCATTACTAATAACAGGAGTAATATTATTATTAGCTTGGTCATTGAGTTCGGTAATTAAAGATTTAGGAACTGCTAAGTATTTAGTTACATTACTTTCAGGTTCATTACCAAACTTTTTACTTCCAAGTTTAATATTTATATTATCTGCAATAATATCCTTTGCTACAGGTACAGCCTATGGAACTATGGGAATATTAATGCCTTTAGCAATTCCATTAGCTTATTCAATGAATCCAGAAATGAGTTATGTTATAGTTAGTACAAGTGCAGTATTAACTGGAGCAATTTTTGGAGATCATTGTTCACCTATATCAGATACTACAATTCTTTCATCCATGGGAGCTGGATGTAATCATATAGCTCACGTTAATACACAAATGTGGTATGCATTATTTGTATCTGGCATTACTATAGTGTTTGGTTATATACCAGCAGGATTTGGAGTACAATGGTATATAGTACTTCCAATAGCACTTATAGCAGTTTACTTAGGAGTACAAATCCTTGGGAAAAAAGTAGAATAATAAATTGGAGTTGCTAAGGCAGCTCCTTTTTTTAGATTAAATTTCATTTAAAAAAGATGGGTATGTATAATAAATTGAAAAGTTATATATTATAGACTATAGTAAATTATATAGTAAAAATATTTTGAAAATAGAATTAGGGGGCAAAAGCATGAATAACTTAGAACAGCTTAGAGAAGTTATGAAAGGAGAAAATATAGATTATTATATTATTCCAAGTAGTGACGCACATCAAAGTGAATATGTTGCTGAATATTTTAAAGGTAGAGAATTTATTTCTGGTTTTACTGGTTCAGCAGGTACTCTTTTAGTTGGAAGGAAGGAAGCATATCTTTGGACTGATGGTAGATATTTTATCCAAGCTGATAAGGAGCTTAATGGTAGTGGAATTTCTCTTATGAAAATAAGAACTCCAGGTTATCCAACTATTGAAGAGTGGATAAGAAGTAACATAAAGGCTAATGAAACTTTGGGCTTTGATGGGAAGGTATTTTCAGTTAAAGAATATGAAGGATACTTAAATATTGCCAAGGAAATTGGCTTTAATATTAATATGGGTAATGATTTATTAGATAATATATGGACTGATAGACCAGAGCTACCTCAAGATAAAATATTCATTCATGATGAAAAATATGCAGGAAAATCTTCTAGTGAAAAGCTAAAGGAAGTTAGAAGAAATATGGAAAGTAAAAAGGGAGATTTTTATATATTATCTTCTTTAGATGATATAGCATGGCTATGTAATATAAGAGGTAATGATATTAAGTTTAATCCTGTAGCATTAGCTTATGTAGTAGTTGGAAAAGATTATGCTAACCTTTATATTAATAATAATAAATTAGATGATATAACTAAGAATAAGCTTTATAATGAAGGTTTTATAATTAAAGAATATGATGAAATTGAAGAGGATGTAAAACTTTTAAATGGAGCGGTTATTTTCGATGAAGTGAGATTAAATGCTAAAATATTTACAGCTTTGAATGATAAAGTAAAGTTAATAAGAGAAACTAATATAACTACTAATTTAAAGGCTATAAAAAATGAAGTAGAAATAGCTAATTGGGAAATCTCTCAAGTAAGAGATGGAGTAGCTATGGTTAAATTCATAAAATGGCTAAAGGGAAATATAGGAAAAGAAAAGATTACCGAAATATCAGCAAGTAATAAATTAAGAGACTTTAGAGCAGAAGGAGAAAATTATAAAGGAGATAGCTTTGGAACTATAGCAGGTTATAAAGAACATGCAGCTATGATGCACTATTCAGCAACAGAAGCTAGTGATTATGAACTAAAACCAGAAGGTATGTTTCTTTTAGATTCAGGTGCTCAATATTTAGATGGAACTACTGATATTACAAGAACCTTTATATTAGGTCCAATTACAGAAGAAGAAAAAAGAGACTATACATTAGTATTACAAGGACACATAGCATTATCAACAGCTAGATTTTTAAGAGGATCTACAGGTCTTAATTTAGATGTATTAGCAAGAAAGCCCCTTTGGGATTATGGAATAGATTATAAATGTGGGACTGGTCATGGTTTAGGATTCTTCTTAAATGTTCATGAAGGGCCTCAAGCTATAAGACCTATGGGAAATTCAACAGAATTAGAACCAGGAATGGTCATAACAAATGAACCAGGTGTATATAAAGAAGGAAAGTACGGTATAAGAACTGAAAATACTATTATAGTAGAAAAAGATTTAGTATCAGAAGAATTTGGGGAATTCTATAAATTTAGAACTATATCCTACTGCCCAATAGATTTAGAAGGGGTTAATGTAGAAATGCTATCATCACAAGAAAAAGCTTGGCTAAATAACTATCATAAAATGGTATTTGAAAAGTTAAGCCCATACTTAAATGAAGAAGAAAAAGAATTCTTAAAGCACGAAACAAGAGAAGTTTAAATAGGTAAGAGTTAATAGAGAAGAAGTAAGAGATAGGGAGAAGAATTAGATAAAGGGAATTCTTCTCCTTATTTTCATGTTTTACACTTTAAAGAATGCATAATGCATAATTAATAATGCATAATTTATGAAATAATTCAGGCAAGCTGAATTATGAAAATTTCTAAATTCCTGTGGAATTTACACCTTAATTATGCATTGTGCATTACCCATTATCAATTATAAAAGCTCTGCTTTTATTTAGGTGGTAATATAAATTTATCAACTATCAAAGCTATAAATATACCAAATAAGGTTTCTATAATTCTATTAAGAGTATAATAAATTGGATTACCAAATGCATGAACTGTAGTAACTGCTAGAAAAACTATACATGCTATGTTTATAGCACCATTTTTCTTAATTACATTACATAAGTAAATTACTATAATAATCCCTACTGCAATTGTAAAATAAACTAGGAATTTTCTAATAAAATATGTAGATATATTGTAAATAAAGAATCTACATATTAGTAGAAATATGAGTCCAACCACAGCTCCTAAAACTGTTCCCAAGGCTCTATTTATAGCCATGTTAATAGAATTAGAAACTGTATCTTGAACACAAAAAACAGCTGTTAAACAAGCGAAAAATGGTTCGCTTGGGAAAAATAATAAGCATAGAAACACTGCAATAGCAGTTTTGATTGTTCTAAGTCCAATGCTTGGGAAATTGAAATTCATATTATATCTCCTTATCTTTAGTTATTCTATTTTAATTATTATATCTTTAGTTATTCTCATTAACATTATTCTTCTCTTTTGGAGGATGAATATACTTATTAACTAAAATTGCAACTATTACTCCAAAGGCAGTTTCAACAGTTCTATGAACAGCATACATTAAAGGATCATTAGAACTCTGGATAATTAATATTGCCATTAATGTAATTGATGAAATAGAACTTGCTGAAGGCTTTCTTATTAAGTTGCAAATATAAATATCTAATGAAACTCCTGCAGCAACTATTATAGGTAAGAACCTCTGAAGGTGATTTTCATTAATAATATATAAAAGTATCAGTGATAAGGAACCACCAATTAAAGTTCCTATAAGTCTATTAAAACCTATTTTTAGCGAGTTTTCCACTGTACTTTGAACACAGATTACAGCTGCGATTGCTGCAAAAAGAGAATTTGGCCAGAATATAAGGCATATTAAAACAGATAGAGCAGTTTTAATATTTCTAGAACCTATATGAGGCAAGTCCAACCTTTCCACATTATCAACTCCAATCTTTTTTTTATTAATTATACCATATAAAATATAGAGTGCTATTTTATAGTATTTTATTAATAATATGAAAACTAGCTTGAATTATATTGCCATAATAAAAATAATTAGGATAATATTATAATAATATGATAAATTATGTATAATTACTAATAGAGAGAGGTGTATTATGGAACTTTGGATTTACTTATTAATAGGAGAATTGATACCATTAGGTTTATTTATTATAGGGGGATTATATGAATCAAATTCAACAAAGTACCAGGAAATGAAATTTGGATATAAAAATCAATATACGATAAAGGACAAGATTTCATGGGAGTATTCTAATAAGCTGGCAGCAAAAATCTTTGGCTCAATAGGAACATTATTATTTATAGTTAATGCTATATTATTATTTATATTTGGAGAAAATGCTTTTACATTTATATTATTATTTAGTTTGTTTATGGTTATATTATCTAGAATGATGTTAGATAGGCTTATAAAAAAGAAATTTAGTGATAAATGATACTTTAAAAGTAATTGACACTGAAATTAATATAGAATATCATAGTAATAGCAATAACTGAAATGCTATGAAAAGAAGAGTAGTAAAGAAGGAGTGTCTAAAGAGAGCTAGGATAGGTGAAAGCTAGCGACATAAAGCTTTATGAAGATGGTCTTGGAGCATATTCTCTGAACTAATTAGCTAGGGGAATACGGTGGCAACCGTTATATTGCAAGGTGATACTAAGATCACCTGTTGAGATATTTATTGTAAAATAAATATGAATTAGAGTGGTAACACGTATAATACGTCTCTATATAGGTTTTAATATACCTATATAGGGGCTTTTTTATTAAAGAAAAGAACGATTATAGGGAGGAAATAGTATGTGTAAGAAAACATATTATATTACAACACCAATTTATTATCCATCAACTAAACTTCATATTGGTAATACTTATACAACTGTAGCTGCTGATGCTTTAGCTAGATATAAGAGATTAACAGGATATGATGTAATGTTTTTAACAGGAACAGATGAGCATGGGCAAAAGATACAAAGAATTGCTGAAGAAAAGGGAATAACACCTAAAGAGCATGTGGATGAAATAGTAGCAGGAATTAAAGATTTATGGAAGATGATGAATATTAGCTATGATAAATTTATAAGAACTACTGATGATTATCATATTAAAGCTGTTCAAGATATATTCAAAAAACTTTATGATAAGGGTGATATATATAAATCTTCTTATGAAGGATTATATTGTACTCCATGTGAATCTTTCTGGACAGAAACTCAATTAGTTAATGGAAATTGTCCAGACTGTGGAAGACCAGTAGAAAAATCAAAAGAAGAAGCTTACTTCTTTAAAATGAGTAATTATGCTGATAGATTAATGGAGTATATTGAAGCTCATCCAGATTTTATTCAACCAGAATCAAGAAAAAATGAAATGGTTAATAACTTTTTAAAGCCAGGTTTACAAGATCTTTGTGTTTCAAGAACGAGCTTTAACTGGGGAGTTCCAGTTACCTTTGATGAAGGACACGTAGTTTATGTTTGGATAGATGCACTTTCAAACTATATAACAGCTTTAGGATATGGTAGTGATAATAAGGAACTTTATGAAAAATACTGGCCAGCAGATGTTCACTTAATTGGTAAGGACATATTAAGATTCCATACTATTTATTGGCCAATTATGTTAATGGCTTTAGATTTACCACTTCCAAAGCAAGTATTCGGACATGGGTGGTTACTTGTTGATGGTGGTAAGATGTCTAAATCTAAAGGAAATGTAGTTGATCCAGTAACTTTAGTTGAAAATTTTGGAGTAGATGCAGTTAGATACTATCTATTAAGAGAAATCCCATTTGGAGCAGATGGATTATTCAACAATGAAATATTTATAAAGAAGATAAATTCTGATCTTTGTAATGACTTAGGAAACTTATTATCTAGAACTGTAGCTATGATAGAAAAGTACTTTGGTGGAGTAATTCCAAATAATAATGTTAAAGAATCTATTGATGATGAATTAATTAACTTAGCTTTAGAAACTCCTAAGAAAGTAAATAATGCAATAGATCATTTAAGAATACCAGAAGCTTTAGAATATATATTTGATTTAATAGGAAGAGCTAATAAATATATAGACGAAACTACACCATGGATACTAGCAAAGGATGAAGAGAAGAAAGAAAGACTTGGAACAGTTTTATATAACTTAGTTGAAAGTTTAAGATTTGCTTCAGTATTATTATCTGCCTTCTTACCAGAAACAAGTAAGAAGATAAATGAGCAAATAAATGCAAGTAATATCACTTTTGAATCTTTAAATAGCTTTGATGGAACAGTAATTGGAACAAAGGTTCAAAAAGGAGAAGCACTATTCCCAAGAATAGATGTAGATAAAAAATTAGCAGAATTAGAAGCTTTAAGAGAAGCTCAATTAGCTGCTAATAAAAAAGAAGAAAAGAGAGAAATAACTCCAATAAAAGAAGAAATAACAATAGAAGATTTTGAAAAAATAGATTTAAGAGTAGTAAAAGTATTAGCTTGCGAACCAATAAAGAAAGCTAAGAAATTACTAAAATTAACTGTAGATTTAAATGGAGAAGAAAGACAAGTGGTTTCAGGAATAGCACAATACTACAAACCAGAAGAATTAGTTGGTAAATACGTAGTACTAGTAGCAAACCTAAAACCAGTGACACTAAGAGGCGAGTTATCACAAGGCATGATACTAGCAGCATCAACAGATGATGATAGCTTACTAAAAGTAGTAAATCCAGGAGAATTACCTACAGGAAGCACAGTTAGATAATTAAAAAATGAAAAAATTAAGAAATGAAATAATGAAAAAATTAAAGAATTAAAAATTTAAATATATTTAAATTTTTAAAGTGTTATATAAGAAACTCAGCGTAAAGCTGAGTTTCTTACTAATCTTTCATTTTTTCACTCTTTCATTTTTCCAGTTATAGAAAAGGGGGTTTTTTATGAATATAATAGTTGGAAATGCATGGCCTTATGCTAATGGACCTTTGCATCTAGGAAGAATAGCAGTATTATTGCCTGGGGATATTATTGCAAGATACCATAGGCTTATGGGAGATGAAGTAATATTCATATCTGGGACAGACTGTCATGGTACTCCTGTAACTATGAAGGCTAAGGAGGAAGGAATTACTCCTTTAGAGGCAACTGTTAAATATCATGATGAATTTATAAGATGTTTTAAAAGTCTTGGATTTTCTTTTGATGTATTTGAAAAAACACATTCAGAATATCATCAGGAAAAGGTTAAAGAATTTATTCTTGATTTATATAATAAGGGTTATATATATGAAAAGGAAATTGAGCAAACTTATTGTGAAAATTGCAATGAGTTTTTATCTGACAGATATGTAGAGGGAAAATGTCCTTATTGTGGGGAGATAGTATCTGAAGATCAATGTGAAAATTGTTATGAAATAATAGACAGTGAAGATTTATTAGATAAAAGGTGTAAGCTTTGTGGTAGTGAAACTATTGAAAAGAGAACAAAGCATTTATTTTTCTCTTTATCAAGCTTTGAAAATGATGTTAGAAGGCTTTTGATTAGGCAAAAGGGATGGAGAGAAAATGCACAAAAAATAGTGAATAGATATTTAGATGAGGGTTTAAGAGATAAGGCTGTAACAAGAGATTTTAACTGGGGAGTAGATGTTCCAATATCAGGATATGAAGATAAAAAGATATTCGTGTGGATAGAAGCGGTTATGGGATATTTGACAGCTAGTATGAAGGCACTAGAAGGTAGAGATGAAGAGTGGAGAGAATACTGGGAAGGTGAAGATTCTAGAGTTTACTTTATTCATGGAAAAGATAACATTCCCTTCCATACAGTAATATTTCCAGCTATTTTAGCTGGTCTTGGTGTAAAAAATCCTAATTTACGAGTTATATCTAGTGAGTATTTGAAATTAGAAGGAAAGAATTTTTCATCAGTTAAGAATTGGGCAATATGGGTAGATTATATTGTGGAAAATTATGATGCAGATGAATTTAGATATTATTTAGCTCTTAATTCTCCAGAAACAAAGGATACTGATTTTACTTGGAGAGATTTTATAAATGTTGTAAATAGAGATTTAGTAAATAATCTTGGAGGATTTATTAATAAAGTTCTAAATGATATTGAAAATAAGCATAAATCTACTATTCCAAAGGGGGTTATATCTAAAAAATTTAAAGATGAAATTCTAAATTTATATTTTGACATAGGTGATTATATTGAAGAAGGTAAGTTTAAAGCTTCTCTTTTAGAAATTATATCAATGGTTAAGAAAGTCAGTAAGGCATACGAAGCTGGAGAGATAAAAATTTATGAAGCATTACAATTTATAATAAATTTATCAAATTTATTAGATCCATTTATGCCAAGGACATGTGAAAAGGTTAGAACTGCTTTAAGTTTAGATGCACCTATATGGAGTTATATAGAGAAAAAAGAAGGAAAAGTTAGAAATATAGAGAATTTATTTAGTAAGATAGATAAAAAGAAAGCTACGGAAGAATTAAATAGATTAAAAGAAAAAAGATATTAAAAAAATGAAACCCTAGATTAAATAATTTTGGGGAATAATTTAATCTAGGGACCATTAGATGGTTTTAGGGGTAAATAATAATGCTTTAACTACTTTACAATTACTATGATATATCATTATTATGACAGTATTGTGACAAAAAAATAAATAAAATATGAATAAGATTTATGTTAAGAAAATTTAACATAGAATTAATATTTACATTTTAAAGTAATCGTTGTATATTAAGTTTGTTAACAAAATGTTAATTTTAAATTAACAAAAAGTATTAATTTAGCAAGGAGAATATTAATGAATAGTTTTTCTATTTTTACAGGTCTTATTGGCGGGTTAGGTATGTTCTTATATGGAATGAAGCTAATGGGAGATGGATTAGAAAATGCAGCAGGGGAAAGACTAAAATCTATACTAGAAAGATTAACAAGCAATAAATACATAGGAGTTTTAGTTGGTGCAGTAGTTACAGCCATAATTCAAAGTTCTAGCGCAACTACGGTTATGGTAGTTAGTTTTGTAAGTGCTGGATTAATGACATTAGCCCAAGCTACTGGAGTAATAATGGGAGCAAATATTGGAACTACAATAACAGCTCAAATGGTATCCTTTGATTTAGATGCAATTGCTCCAATATTTGTTGGTGTAGGTGCCATAATATTACTTGTAGCAAAAAAGAAGAGAGTTAGAGATTTAGCAGGTATAGCTTTAGGGTTTGGTATACTTTTCTTAGGAATGGGAGCAATGTCTACTGCAATGCAACCTATTTCTGAAGCAAGTTGGTTTAGAGAATTCGTAATTGTAGTTGCAGATAATAAAATATTAGGACTACTTGCAGGACTTGGTATGACAGCTGTTGTTCAAAGCTCATCAGCTACTACAGGTATATTGGTAGCTTTAGCCACTACAGGTGCTATAGATATGCATCTAGCATTTCCAGTAATATTAGGATGTAATATTGGAACTTGTGTTACTGCAATACTGGCTTCTTTAGGAGCAAATAGAACTGCAAAGAAAACAGCACTAGTTCACTTATTCTTTAATACAATAGGAGCTATACTTTTCTTCCCATTTATAAATCCTTTTATAAATTTTATACAAGGAACAGATGCAAGTGTAGCAAGGCAAGTAGCTAATGCTCATACAATATTTAATTTAACAGTAACAGTTATTTTATTACCTCTTTCTGGATATTTGGTTAGGTTAGTAAACTTAATACTTCCTGGTGATGGAGAAATAGAAAAAGAAGGAGCTATATATTTAGATAAAAAGCTTTTAGATACTCCAGTTGTAGCAAATGGACAAGTATTCAAGGAAACATTAAGAATGGCTGAAAAGGCTAAGAAGAATGTAATTTTATCAATGACAGCATTTACTGAAAATAGTGAAGAAGCTGCCGAAAAGGTATATAAAAATGAAAAAATTATAAATGCTTTAGAGAAAGATATAACAGATTACTTAGTGGAATTATCTCAATTAGACCTACCAGAAGAAGATATTAAGATGTTTAGTTCAACATATCATGTTATAAATGATATTGAAAGAATAGGTGATCATGCAGAAAACATTGCAGATTTAGCTATTGAGAAAATGAGTAAGGGTATTCATCTTGGAGAACCAGCAAAAGAGGAACTCAAGTTAATATTCGATAAGACTATTGAAGCTATAGAGATTTCAATAAAGAGTTATAATAATAGAAATATGAGTGCACCAAAAGAACTGGAAATTGTAGAAGAAGAAATAGATAGATTAGAAAAGATACTTAGAGAAAATAATATAAAAAGACTGCATGATAAGAGCTGTTCAGCAGCATCTAGTGTTGCCTTCTTAGATTTAATAAGTAATTTAGAAAGAATAGGTGACCATGCCAATAATATTGGACATGCTGGAAGAAAGTAATAAATAGTATTAAAATACCTATAATAATTATAAATTTAAGATTAAAAAACTCCGTAAGGAGTTTTTTTCTTTAGTGTAAAAACAGATATTATATTAGTAATATGAATTTAAGTTTATATAGTGTTTTAAATGATTTATGTTTATTATTTTTAATTTTGTACTATAATGATAAATATAATAAAAAAATTGGAGGTATAAAAAATGGAAAATAAGTATATAATATATGATACACATGCCCATTATGACGATAACTCCTTTGATGAAGATAGAGAAGATATTTTAAGAGAAATTAAATCAAATGGAGTTGCACTAATATTAAATTGTGCATCAAGTTATGAAAGCATAGATAAAACATATAAGTTAACTATAGATAATGATTTTATTTATGGAGCATTAGGAATTCATCCAGAAAATGCTGATGAATTTAATGATGATGTAGAAAATGAAATAATAAGCTTAATAAATAAAAATGAAAAGATACTTGCTATAGGAGAAATTGGCTTAGACTACTATTGGGAAGAAAATCCTTCTAGAGAAGTCCAAAAGGAAGTCTTTAGAAGACAAATGAAATTGGCAGAGAAGTTAAATTTACCAGTTGTAATTCATGATAGAGATGCTCATGGAGATACACTAGATATACTTAAAGAATTCCCAAATGTAAAAGGAATACTTCATTGCTTTTCTGGTAGCGTTGAATTTGCAATAGAATGTATAAACCTTGGTTACTACATAGGAATTGGTGGAGTTGTTACTTTCAAAAATGCTAAGAAGGTTGTTGATGTAGTAAGTAAAATTCCTATGGAAAAGATACTAGTAGAAACAGATGCACCATATATGGCACCTGTGCCAAATAGAGGAAAAAGGAACAAATCAGATTATATAGCTTATATAATAGAACAAATTGCTCAAATTAGGGGATTAGACCCTAAAGAGGTTAATTTAACTGTAAATGAGAATTTTAAGAGGTTGATAGGAAAAGATTTATAAAGTAAAATTAAAAGATGTTACTATATTTTTACAACGCAACCTTTAACTAAAGAAGAACTATTACTAAAATCTACTTTTGATAAACAACTGTAAAATTGCTATTATTTTATAATTTATATTTAAGTATGCACAGTGCTGCATTTTTTAAGTACAGTTTTGTTATGCAGGAGGTCAAGTTTGACAAAAGCGCTGGATTCAATTATAATTCAAAAGACGCTCTTGCCAAAGGGAGGAAGTAGAGATGGTAGAAAATATTAAGAAATACCTGAAAAATAACTTTTCTAACGGTCCAAAGGCAAAAATACTGATAGGGTTTTTACTTGCATTAGTAATTATATCAGTGACGTTCGTAAATATGAGAAAGACTATAACGATGAAGATAGACGGCAAAGAAGAAACATTTGTCACATATAAAGGGACTGTTAAAGATGTGTTGGATTCACAAGGGGTTATAATTAATCCTAAGGACAAAGTTCAACCAGCTTTAAATGGTAATGTATCTGAAGGAGATACAATATCTATTAAAAGAGCTGTTTCAGTAGAATTAACTGTTGGTGATAAAAAAACTAAAATAGATACAGCAGAAGATACTATTGAAGATATGCTAGAGGTAGAAAAAGAAGAACTTAAAAAACAAGGCATTGAATTTAATCAGGGAGTAGATGAAATCAGCCCTGCATTAGATACTGAGATTACGTCTGATTTACAAATCAATTTAGTTAAAATTGAAATTAAAAAACATCTAGCTTCAGAAGCTATTAATTTTGATGTTGTTGTAGAAGAAGATTCGAATCTAGATACTGGCCTTGAACAAGTTAAGCAAGAAGGAGCGGCAGGAGAAAAGGAAGTTCTTTATGAAGTTATATATAAAAACGGAAAAGAATTTTCAAAAACTGTTAAAAGCTCAAAAGTAGTAGCAGAACCAGTGAATAAGATTGTTGCTCAAGGAACAAGAAGAACATTCGCAAGTAGAGATGGGCAACTATTAGATTATAAGAGCGTTTTATATGTAGAATCTACAGCTTATAGTGGTGGCGGGGTTACAGCAACAGGAACTGTACCTGTAAGAGATCCAAATGGAATTAGTACTATAGCAGTAGATCCAAGAGTTATCCCATTAGGATCATTAGTATATGTAGAGGGATATGGTAAAGCAATAGCGGCAGACACTGGCGGAGCTATAAAAGGTAATATTATTGATGTATATGTTAATTCTAATGAAGAAGCAATTAACAGCTGGGGAAGAAAATATAATGTTCCTGTTTATATTTTAGCTTATCCAGGAGAATGGTAGAATAAATGGATGCTCTTAAAGGGCATCTTTTTATTTTTTTAATATAGTTTGACATAATAGATATATAAGGATAAATTATTAGGTAGGTATATTGGAGAAAGGAAGTTAATATTTTGATAAAGGAAGTTATTGTAGTTGAGGGCAGAGATGATATTACAGCAGTTAAACAAGCTGTAGACGCAGAAGTTATTGCTGTAGGAGGCTTTGGAATTAATGCTAAAGTTATAGATAGAATAAGGGAAGCTCAAAAAAGAAAAGGTGTAATAGTATTAACTGATCCAGATTTTGCAGGAGAAAAAATAAGAAACATAATATCAAAAAGAGTTAAGGGAATAAAACATGCCTATATTGCTCAAGAGGACGGAATTAAAGGGGATGATATTGGAGTTGAAAATGCATCCCCAGAAGTAATAATTGAAGCATTAAATAGGGCAAAGGCATCAGAAGAGATAATTGAAGAAATATTTACTTCAGAGGATATGTTTTATTTTAAATTAACAGGAGATATTAATTCTAAAAAGAGAAGACTAATGCTAGGAAAAGAACTTGGAATTGGATATGGAAATGCTAATCAAATGTTAATTAGATTAAACAAGTATGCTATAAGCAAAGAAGAATTTATTACGGCTATAGAAAAAATAGAAAAAAGTCTAGGAGTGGTTAAGTAGTGGATATTAAAGATGTAAAAACTGCTGAATTAGTGAAGAAGTATAACTTTAAATTTTCAAAGAGTCTAGGTCAGAATTTCTTAGTAGATGATTCAGTACCAAGAGATATAGTTTCAGGTGCAGAAGTAGATGAAAATGACTTAGTTATAGAAATAGGACCTGGTGTTGGTACTTTAACAGCTCAATTATTAAATAAAGCAAAAAAAGTTGTTGCTATAGAATTAGATAATGATTTAATTCCTATATTAACTCAAGAAATAGGAGATAATCCTAAATTCACATTAATACATAAAGATGCTTTAAAGGTTGACTTTAATGAAATTATTGGAGAAGAAAAAAGCGTAAAGTTAGTGGCTAATTTACCTTACTACGTAACAACTCCAATTATAGTTAAGTTATTAAAAGAAAATTATAATTTCAAATCATTAACTATAATGATTCAAAAGGAAGTTGCTGAAAGAATGAATGCAGAACCAGGAAATAAAGATTATGGTTCATTATCTTTATTGGTTCAGTATTATTGTAATACTAGAATAGTAAGAAAAGTACCTCCACAATGCTTTATGCCTAGACCTAAGGTTGATTCTATTGTAATTAGATTAGATAGATTAGAAGAACCTAAGGTAAAAGTGGAAAATGAAAAGTTATTTTTTGAGATAATAAGAAGTTCATTTAATATGAGAAGAAAAACTCTATGGAATGGGGTTAAAAATGTTGGTTTATCTAAAGAAAATTTAGAAGTAGCCTTTAAAGAAGCTGATATTGATCCAAAGAGAAGGGGAGAAACCCTAACTATAGATGAATTTGCTATATTATCTGATAAAATTAATAAATACCTTAAATTAAAATAATTAATCAACTCGTGAGAAATTTGGAGTAAAATACAAAAATCTCACGAGTTTTATTTTTAACATATTTAGATATGAGTAGCATATAATGTATTGAATTAATGTAAAATGGAGGTTCTAAAGGTTTGTCACAATTAAATAAGTTGTATAGAAATTTCATTATTTTACAAGAGGATGAAAGAGGCTACTCTAATTCAAACGACAAAACCTTATCAGGATATTCAAAGATAGAGGCTAAAGGAGATTCTTGCAAAATTTCCTTCTATGCTCAAAATCTAAGAAGGGATGAAGAAGAATATTGTATTTTAGCTATATGCAATAAGAAGGATACGAAGAAAATATTGAATTTAGGTAAAATATCAGTATCAGATGGTGGTAAGGCAGAAATAACTAAAGAATATCCATTAGATAATATAGCAGGGCTTGGTATATCTTATGACAAGATTTCAGGAGCTGCCATAGGAAAAGAGAAAAATGGTATTCCAATAATAGTTATGTGTGGTTTTATTAATGGTGAACAACCAAATGATAGTTGGAAAAATTATAAAATGGTAGATTGTAGCCATAATAAGACCAAGAATAAAATGGAATATATCAAGAAAGAAGAGAAAAAGAAGAAAAACAAACATAGAGTAGAAGAAGAAATTGACTCTATAGACACTTTAGAAGAAAAAATAGAAGAAAAAATAGAAGTTGAAAGAGTAGAAGAAGTACAAGTGGAAGAAGAAAAAGAAGTAGGATTAAAGATAGAAGATGCTAGAAATGAAGAAGATATAGAAGATGAAATAATTGAAGAAACAGAAGTAGTATCTGAAGAAGAGGTTGTTAGAGAAAAGATAGAAATTGATGAGGAAGATACTAGAAGTAGTGAAGACGTAACTGAGGAAGTAGATGATGAAAATAATCCATTTACAAAACCTGATTATAGCCAAAATCCTTTTGATAGAAACTTAGATGGAAGCTTATATGGAATTGAAGATTTAAATAGAGGATATTTAAAAAATAAATTCGATGAATATGAGGAAAAATTAGAAGAAGAAAATAGTGAGTTTAAAATTAGAGGTAGTGTTGGTGAATATTTTGAAAGTATAGCTAGTGGATTTGAAAACTGTCGAAATAAATATGATGAAATTAAATTCTGTAAGTGGTATAAGGTGCCTGTTAATGATTTGCATGAAATGTGTAACATGTCTAACTACAATAGATATGCAGTAGCATATTACCCAATGCTAAATTATTATCCTTATATAAGAAAGCATAAACATTTTATGCTTGGATATAAATGCGATGAAGAAGGCAATTTAAGATATATTGTATATGGAATTCCTGGAGAAAAGAATAAGGATGAACAACCATATGAAGGAAAGACTGGATTTGTAACATGGGTTTCTGATGAATCTAGAGATGGAATGGGATGTTGGTTAATGTTCTATGATTTTAAAAATTCAACAGTTGTTGTGCCTATGAAGTAGGTACAAATAAAATGTACTTATATATCCTAATGAGTATATTAAATGAATAAAAAAGTCTACACCATCATCCTAATGGTAGTTCTAATGGTAGTTATAGTATTAATGAAAAACTTATTCATAAAGAATATAGAAGAAATTGCAATATCAAATAATAATATCGAGAGTTTTAACAAGAATATGTTGAGAGAGGGAAAATATAGTTTTTCATTGCCAAGTGGATGGGATATAGATGATCTAAAGAATAAAAAAGATGATACCATTGCTACCTTCAATAATAAGGAAGATATATATGGAAGTATATCCATTGTAAATAGTGATATAGATACTATTTATAATAATATAAAAGGAGATATAGTTATCAATAAAAATATTAAAGACCTTTATAATTGGAGGTTTATTGCTGAAAGTAATGGAAAAGATATTAGTAATTACTATATTAGAGATTACTCAGAGGGAAAAGTTCTTATAATTAAATTTTCTTATAGGGAAGGTAAAGAGAAAAAAAGTGTAAAAGTGGTTTTTGAATATATAGCCAAGAGTTTTATATAAAGACCCAATAAGATTTGCTATTAAAGAGTTAAAGTATTATAATTTAGTTATAGTTAGGAGAAGTAAATACTTCTCCTAATTAATTATAATGAATTGTAGGGATAACCTTTATATAGAGGGGAAGGATGTTATTGAAGAAAACAACGAAATATTTAATAACTGCAATAATGGTTATATTATCAATTAATTTATCATCATGTGGAGTTGTAGATAATATAAAAAGTGGTTTTAAAAATAAGAATAATTATTTTGACAATGTTGCACAAGTAGATCAGATAAGTATTCAAAGTGTTAGAGACAAATCCTTTAAATTTCTTGTAACAGATGAAAAAGCTATAGAAAATATGTATAATCTTCTATCTAAAGCTAAGATTAGTGAGACAAAATCAGACTTACAACCAGATTACATATTTGAAATTAAAGTTGGGGATGAGGTAAAGCAGTATAATTACGTAGTTGGAGCATATGAAGGAAACTTCTATAATGATGAAACTAGTTTTACTGTTTCAAAAAGGCTTGATGAAGGAATTCTTCAAAATTTATCAATAATAAGAAAACCAAGAGATTTTGAATACATATATTATGAACCAATTTTGGATGTTATTAATACTTTAAGTGAGACTTTAGACTATAAAGATAGAAAAGTTGGAATAGATATTAGAGATGATGTAGATTGTTTAAAATATATATTCTCTACTGATATAGAAAACTTTTTACAAAAGGCTAAAAAAACAGCACCTAATATTGGGCTTATAGAGAATACTTCAAGTGATTTTGACGTTATAGTAAGGATAAAAAATAGAGGGCATAGCACAACTGAATATAAAAGTAATATAACAGTAGAAGACAAAAAAGGAAATACTGAATATTACTATTATGTAGTTGGAACAAATCAATATAAAGAATGGAATATTAATGTCTATGAGGAAGAGGAACTTCCTAAAGATGTAGAAAAAAATTGGTAGGAGGTGTTATTATGTCAGATCAAGGAAAGCCAAAGAAGGTTTTAAACTTTGAACAAAAACCACCAAAATTAAAGCCTAAATATGGCATGATAAAAAATGTTATAGGAGTTATAAGTGGTAAGGGTGGAGTAGGTAAATCTACAGTTACAGGAATACTTGCTAGTACATTAAGAAAAAAAGGTTATAAGGTAGGGGTATTAGATGCAGATATTACAGGCCCATCTATGCCTAGATTTTTTGGGATAAACAATAAAAGAGCTCGTATAGAACCAATAGATGAAAACAACTTTAAATATTATCCAGTAGATTCAAAGGGTGGAGTAAAAGTTCTATCTATGAACCTATTAATACCTAAGGAAGAAGATCCTGTAGTATGGAGGGGACCTATGGTAAGTAGCGTTTTAACTCAATTATATACAGATACTGTTTGGGGAGAATTAGATTACTTATTAATTGATATGCCACCTGGTACTTCAGATATAACTTTAACTGTTATGCAAAGTTTCCCTATTAAGGAACTTTTAATAGTATCAACACCACAAGATATGGTGTCTATGATAGTTAAAAAGGTTATAGAAATGGCTAAGCAAATGAAATTAGATATAAGAGGTGTTGTAGAAAATATGTCTTATATAAATTGCCCAGGCTGTGATACTAAGATAAAGGTATTTAGTAAAAAGTCAGCAGATGAGCATGCAGAGTACTTAGGAGTACCACTAATTGGAGAATTACCTATTAATGTTGACTTAACAGAAGCTCTAGAAGAAGGTAATGCAGAAGAATATGTAAATAACAATGATTTATATTCTTTAATTTTTGAAGGCTTATATTAATACACATAAAATTAAAACTCATGGGAACAATAATACTGAAGTATTTATGAAAGAAGGGAAAATCATGAAAGCTCATGTAGATAAGGATACATGTATTGGATGTGGATTATGTCCATCAATATGTGAAGCTGTATTTGAAATGGATGATGACGGAAAGGCTGTTGCTAAAAATCCTGATGTTCCTAGTGAGAATGAAGATGAAGCTAAGGATGCAGAGGCAAGTTGCCCAGTAAGTGCAATTAGCGTATCAGAATAAAAAGATGCTTAACCAAGCATCTTTTTATTATTTTTATTAAGAATTTTTAAAAGAAATCTACTAACTTGTCTTGAATTATTTTAGGTCTGTTACTTGGAGAATTACTACTAATATTTGAGTCAATATTAATTGTATCCCCTATATTTAAATAGTTTGATACTTGATTTAAAGGAACTTTAATTATAGTATCATCTTCTAATTCAACAAAAGCCTCAAAGAAATTATAATCAATTACTCTACCTTTCAAAAAATAACACCACCTATAAATTTAATAGTGTTATTATTCTCGTAATATAAATATTTTATACAAGTAATACTTACTTATATAAATCCTTATAAATTATTTTAAAAACCCTTAAGGATTCTTCAATTTTTTGTTTTAAAAGTTTTTTTCTTATTTCATATTCCTTGGATCCCTTAGGTGTTAAGGAATAAATCTTTTGAAATTTTTTCTTAGGATCATCCCATTCTCCAACAATATATTCTTCCTTTTCAAGTTTCTTTAATAATGGATATATTCCACCAGTACTTGGTACCCAAAGACCATTTGTTCTTTCGCCTATTTTTGTAGCTATATCATTTCCATTTGATGGGCCAATGCTAAGTATATGAAAAACATAAATAGGTAATAAACCTTTTGTAAATACTTGCCCAACAGATTCCTTTTCTTTTTGAATTTTTTTTAGCTCAGCAAGTTTTTCTTGATACTCTTGCTGAAGCCTTTTTTCTTCTTCTTTTATATCTTCTATGCTACTTAAATGAAGATTAAAGTCTTTCATATTAATCTACCCTTTGAATTGCTAGACCTAGTAAACCAGGGCCTCCATGTACTCCTAAAGCAGGACTGATTTGTGAAATATCAATACTTACTATATTATTTAAATCTTTTAATGTCTCTAGGAACATTTTAGCTTCCTCTAAAACACCAGCATGAAGCACCCAAACTTTACAAGGCCCTTGAGCAAGTGAATCTTTTAATATACCAGTAAGTTTAGTCATAGATTGCTTCCTACCTCTAGCTTTACAAACTGTATAGTAAATTCCATTTTCATCAACAGTTACAATAGGTTTTAAGTTTAACATATCACCTATAGTTCCAGCTACTCTTCCAATACGTCCGCCCTTTTTTAAGTATTCTAATGTACTAACAGTGAAATATCCAGTAATATTTTTTCTTATTGTTGGAATAGCAGACACTATTTCTTCAAAAGTTTTGCCAGAATTAATTAAATCAGCTACTTCCATTGCAACTATTCCTTCAGGCATAGCTAAAATTTTTGTATCAAAAACGTAAGATATTAATTTAGGATGATCTTCTAATGCTAATCTTATTGAATTAAAAGTTCCAGATAAGCCACTAGATATAGTTACAGCAATAACATGAGTATATCCATCCTTTTCTAGTGAAACAAGTATTTCTTCTAAATCTTCTGCGCTAGGAAGAGAAGTTTTAGGAACCTCTTTATCTAAGTTTCTGTATATTTCATCTGCAGATATCTCTATTTTATCCTTATATTCTCCATGAGAGTAAGAAACTCTAAGTGGAAGTAAATTAATATTTTTCTCTTTAATTGTTTCCAGAGATAAGTCACATGCGCTATCAACTATTAATGCTATTTTTTGCATAAAATCCTCCTAATAAAAATATAATCTTTATACTTTAATTATATCATAACTAACAACCATATCAATACTGATATAATTTTAAGTTATCAATACTGATATAGTTTAGTAAAAATAATTATGTTTTTGTCAAAAGCTAAAAATTAGTAAAAAAGGTTAATATAGAAATATATACCATAGGATTTCTATATAGCTACTGAATACTAAGTTTTTATCAATTGAAAAGAATATTTATACGTAATATAATTAAAACTAAGAACATACAATATATTGTGTTAGGGAGGTATATGAAATGCTATATGTAGTAAAGAGGGACGGTAGGGAAGTTCCTTTTGATTCTGTTAAAATAGCTAATGCCCTTAAAAAGGCTGGGGATGAAACTGGAGAAAAACTAAAGGAAAGTGAAATTTTAAGTATAGTACAAAAAGCAATAAATTACATTGAAAAAGAAAAAAATATAAATATTACTGTTGAAGAAATTCAAAATATAGTTGAGAGATCTTTAGTAGATATGGGGTATGAAAATATTAAAGCAGTTTACTCTAACTATAGAAAAGAAAGAACTCATATTAGAGAAATAAAATCTGACTTAATGAATGCCATTAAGAAAATAGGGGTAGAAACAGATAGAGATAATGCTAATGTGGGAAATAACTTTAGTTCAAAATTATTAAGAATAGCATCTGAATCAAATAAGTGGCATAATTTATCAATGATGCCTAAGGAGCTAGCCAAAGCCCATGAAAATGGAGATTTATATTTTCATGATTTAGATAGTTATAACTTAACAATTAATTGTCTTCATATACCAACTAAAGAAGTTCTTGAAAAAGGATTTAATACTGGATATGGAACAATTAAAAAACCGAGAAGAATTGAAACAGCTGCGGAGCTTTCTTGTATATTACTTCAATCTTCTCAAAATGATATGTTTGGTGGCCAGTCCCATCCTGATTTTGATAATGACTTATCCATATTTATTGAACCAACTAGAAAAGAAATAAAGGATGAACTTATTGAACTAGGCATTGATAGTGAAAGAATTGAGGCTATAACAGAGAAAAGACTTAAAGAAAGAGTTCATCAAGCTATGCAAGGTATAGTTTATAATTTAAATACAATGCATTCAAGAGCAGGTTCTCAAGTTCCTTTTAGTTCAATTAATTTAGGAATTCCAAATTCAGATGATGCTGCATTAATTTGTGAAGTCTTTTTAAAGGAATATGAGAAGGGATTAGGAAAAGGAGAACAACCTATTTTCCCAAATATAATTTTTAGAGTTAAGGAAGGGGTAAATAGAGAACCAGAAGATAAATATCATTATTTATATCAATTAGCCTGTGAAGTAGCTGCTAAAAGAATGAATCCTACATTTATGAATATAGATGCAGATTTTAATAAGGAATACTATGATGCAGGATATATGCCAGCGACTATGGGATGCAGAACTTATTTAATGAAAAATGTTAATGGTGAACCAGGATGTAAAGGTAGAGGTAATATTGCACCTGTAACAATAAATTTACCTAGAATAGGAATGCAAGCAAAGGGTAATATAGAAGAATTCTTTCAAATATTAGATAAAAAATTAGAATTAGCTAAGGAATCACTATTACATAGATATAGTGTTTTAAAGAAACTTAGAGTTAAAGATTTACCTTTTGTAGCTGGGCAAGGATTATTAAAAGGCTCTGAAGGCTTATCTCAAGAAGATTCTATTGAACCAATACTAAAACAAGGTACATGGGGAATAGGATTTATAGGACTAGCAGAAACTTTAGTTGCTCTAACAGGATATCATCATGGTGAAACTATAGAAGCAAGAGAATTAGGAATAAAAATAGTTAGTTATATTAGAAGCTTTATAGATAGAACAACTGAAGAAACAAAATTAAATTGGAGTTGCTATGCTACTCCAGCAGAAGGACTTTCAGGAAAATTTATAAAACAAGATAAGAAAATATTTGGAATAATAAAAGGTGTTACAGATAAAGATTATTATACAAATAGTTTTCATATACCTGTTAAGTATCCAATATCAATAAAGAATAAAATAGATATTGAAGCTCCTTATCATAAACTTTGTAATGCTGGTCATATAAGTTATATAGAAGTAGATGATAGACCTTCTGGAGAAAATATAATGGATATATTAAATTATGCATATAAGAATACAAATATAAGCTATTTAGGAATTAATTTTCACATAAGATATTGTAAGAATTGTGGAGAATATTTAAATAGCAATGAAAGAAAGTGTTGTAATTGTGGCAGTGAAGATATTCAAGGTGTATCAAGAGTTACTGGTTATTTAAGCTTAGATGAAAGATTTGGGCCAGGAAAGTATGAAGAAAGAGCAGATAGAATATCTCATTCTAGTAAAAGAAATAATTATAATGTATTTTAATGCATAAATATAAGAAGTGAGAATACTTTTAAAAAGAAGTTCTCGCTTCTTTTATTTTTAAAGTTGCAAGATTTTTTATTTTTATTGCAAAAAAGTAAGAAAAAAGTTATAAAAAAATGTTTTTATAGATAAAAATGAAATAATTTTATTAAAACTTGCAATTTTTATATAAATCAATGGGATTTTCCTTGTTTGATATGAGTATATATGATAAAATGATTATTAATAATTTTTAGAAAAGACTGAATTTTCAGTTGGGGCAAGGGTTTAAAAAAATAAATCTAAGGGGGAAATTTTATGTCAGTGAAAAATATAAAAAATGGCAAAGAAGTCTTTATAGTAGACACTACATTAAGAGATGGAGAACAAACAGCAGGAGTAGTTTTTGCAAATGATGAAAAGGTTACAATAGCTACTATGTTAAGTGATATGGGTGTAGATCAACTTGAAGTTGGTATACCTACTATGGGTGGAGACGAAAAAGAAGCCATTAAGAAAATCGTAAAGAAAAATTTAAAATCAAGTATTATGGCATGGAATAGAGCTGTAATAAAGGATATAGAAGAATCTATAGATTGTGGAGTAGATGCTGTAGCTATATCTATTTCAGTGTCAGATATTCATATTAAACACAAACTTAAAACTTCTAGAGAATGGGTATTGGAAAATATGGTTAAGTCTGTAGAGTTCGCTAAGAAAAATGGATTATATGTTTCCGTAAATGGCGAAGATGCTTCAAGAGCAGATAGAGAATTTTTAGTTCAATTTATAGAAGAAGGTAAAAAGGCAGGAGCAGATAGATTTAGATTTTGTGATACAGTTGGCATAATGGAGCCATTTAAAATATGTGATGATATAAAATATCTTTATGAGAAGACTAAATTTGATATAGAAATGCATACTCATGATGATTTTGGTATGGCAACAGCAAATGCAGTAGCAGGTATTGTTGGAGGAGCATCTCATGTAGGCGTTACTGTTAATGGTCTTGGAGAAAGAGCTGGTAATGCTGCTTTAGAAGAAGTTTTAATGTCACTAATGTTTGTATATGGCTACAAAGGAAATATAGATACTACTATGTTTAGAGAAGTATCAGAATATGTATCAAGAGCTTCAGGCAGAATACTTCCATCATGGAAGGCAATAGTTGGTGATAATATGTTTGCACACGAATCAGGAATTCATGCAGACGGGGCAATTAAAAATCCAAAGAATTATGAAGCCTTTAATCCAGAAATAGTTGGGCTTGAAAGACAAATAGTAATAGGAAAACATTCTGGTAAAGCTGGAATTCTTAACAAGTTTAAAGAATATGGTATAGAACTAGATGATAATTCAGCTCAAGCAATCCTTCAAATAGTAAGGGCAACTTCTGTAAGATTAAAGAGAAGTTTATTTGATAAGGAGTTAGTACAGATATATAAAGAATACTTAAAGTTAAAAGAAGAAAGTGTAAATTAAGAAAGGGGCAATAAATAATGGGGGACAACTTAGTATATAAAATATTAAAAAGTCATCTAGTTGAAGGGACAGTTGAAACTGGAAAAGAGATAGGTATAAGAATAGATAGGACATTAACTCAAGATTCTACAGGAACTATGGCTTACTTACAATTAGAGGCTATTGGAATAGACAGAGTTAAAACTAAGAAATCTGTAGCATTTATAGACCATAATATGTTACAACAAGGATTTGAAAATGCTGATGACCATAAATTTATACAAACTATAGCATCAAAATATGGAGTTTATTTTTCTAAACCAGGTAATGGAATTTGTCATCAAGTTTTCTTAGAAAGATTTTCAGTTCCAGGGGATACCCTTATAGGTTCAGATAGTCATACTCCAACAGCAGGTGGAGTAGGTATGCTTGCAATGGGAGCTGGTGGACTAGATGTTGCATTAGCTATGGCAGGTGGAGCTTATTATATAAGTACACCAAGGGTATGTAAAATTAATTTAATTGGAAGACTACAACCTATGGTAGCAGCTAAAGATATAATTTTAGAAGTCTTAAGAAGATTAACAGTTAAGGGTGGAGTTTCTAGAGTTTTTGAATACACAGGAGAAGGTGCTAAAACTCTATCTGTTCCTCAAAGAGCAACTATAACTAACATGGGAGCAGAGCTTGGGGCTACTACTTCAATATTCCCAAGTGATGAAAAAACATTAGAATATTTTAAAGCCCAAGGAAGAGAAGAGGAATGGATTGAATTTAAACCTGATGAAGATGCAGTTTATGATGAAGAAATAACTATAGATTTAAATGAACTTAAACCTTTAGCAGCCAAGCCACATAGCCCAGATAATGTTGAAGAAATAGAGAGCATTGGTAAAATAAAAATCGATCAAGTAGCTATAGGAAGTTGTACAAATTCTTCTTATGAAGATTTAATGAAGGTTGCAAAAATATTAAAGGGTAAGAAAGTTCATGAGGATGTAAGTTTAGTTATAGCACCTGGTTCAAGACAAGTTATGGAAATGATAGCTAGAAATGGAGCCCTAGCAGATATAATAAGTGCAGGAGCAAGAATATTAGAAAATTCCTGTGGGCCATGTATAGGTATGGGACAAGCACCAGGAACACAAGGAGTATCATTAAGAACCTTTAATAGAAATTTCTATGGAAGAAGTGGTACCATAACTGCTAAAGTATATTTAGTAAGTCCAGAAACTGCAGCAGTTTCTGCTATAAATGGAGTATTAACAGATCCTAGGGAACTTAATATAGATATTTCAGTAGAAATGCCAAAGGAATTTTTAATAGATGATTCCATGATAATTGAACCAGCAGAGAATGGAAAAGATGTGGAAGTAGTAAGAGGGCCTAATATACAACCATTCCCAGTAAATAGTGCATTAGGAGATATTTTAGTGGGGAAAGTTTTAATAAAATTAGGAGATAATATTACTACAGACCATATTATGCCTTCAAATTCTAAGTTATTACCATTTAGATCTAATATTCCTTATTTATCTGAATATTGCTTTAATACAGTTGATAATGAGTTTCCTAAGCGTGCAAAAGAAAATAATGGGGGTATAATAGTAGCAGGAAACAATTATGGGCAAGGGTCTAGTAGGGAACATGCTGCGCTTGTACCATTATATTTAGGAGTTAGAGCAGTAATTGCTAAATCTTTTGCAAGAATTCATAAAGCAAATCTTATTAATAATGGAATAATACCAATGGAGTTTGAAGCAGAGGTAGATTATGAAAAGGTAGGACCTTTAGATGACCTTGTAATAACAGATATTCAATCTGCTTTAGTTAATGGAAAAGCTATAGTAAAAAATATGTCTAATGAAAGTTTCTTTAGTGTTTATATCAATTTAACAGAAAAAGAAATAGAAGTAATAAAAGCAGGCGGAAGATTAAATTATGTTAAAATAACAGGATAAAAAGTTATATAAGTAGCATACAAAATCATTATTTTGTGTGCTATTTTTATTTTAATTTTTGGGATATAATTGAAACAAAGGGTATATTAGGAGGAGAAATGAAGAGAAAAATAATACTTAGTTTATTTGTAATTATTTGTATAATACTAATTGTAGGTTTATTTTATATTCCTAAATTAGAAACATTAAAAAGACAATTAAATAATAATAAGATTGAAACACCAGAAAAAGAAGGAGAACCTATAGTAGAAGAAAAGGAAAAAATAAAAACTATAGAAATAGCAGCCACTGGAGATATTCTAATACATAAGGAAATATTAGAAACTCAATATGATGTGAAAAGTGATAGCTATGATTTTAAAAATACACTTCAATATATAAAAGAGTATTTAAGTAATGCTGATTTAGCTATATCGAATTTGGAAGGTACTTTATCAGGTATAGAAAACTATGGATTTTCAGGATATCCTAGCTTTAATGCACCTGATGAATTAGCAGATGCAATGAAATGGTCAGGAATAGATGTAGTTAATAACATGAATAATCATTCTCTAGATAGAGATATTAGAGGCTTTTATAGGACTAGAGAAATTTTAGAAAATAAGGGGTTTGATATAATAGGTACAAGGTCAAGTACTGATAATGATAGATATATAATAAAGGATGTAAAAGGGATAAAGTTAGGGGTTATATCCTATAGTTATACTATGACTTGTGAAGGAGGAGCTAGGGGGTTGAATGGAACTCCAATATCAAGCGAGGTTTATCCACTAATGAATACTTTTAGAGAAGATTCCTTAGAAGAGGACTTTCAAAATATGAAAGAAGAAATAGATAAAATGAAAGCAGATGGAGCTGAAGTTATAATATTTTATATGCATTGGGGAGATGAATATGAGTTAGAGCCTAATGAAACTCAAATAAAAATAGCTAAATTCTTGGCTAATAATGGAGTGGATATAGTTTTTGCAACTCACCCTCATTCATTGCAACCAATAGATGTTATTAAATCAGAAGATGGTTTTCATGAAACCTCAGTTATCTATTCTATGGGGAATTTTTTATCTAGTCAAAGGACTGAAAGAATAGAAAATCCCTATACTGAAGATGGGGTAATTGTTTTTGTTAAAATTAATAAAAATGAAGACACAGGGGAAGTAAAAGTGGAATATCCAACTTATTTACCAACATGGGTTAATTGGTATGGAAAGGATGGGAAGCTATTTTATGAAGTAGTACCAGCAACTATTAATGATGCTTTATATTTAACAGAAGAAGGGAAAATAAGAGTAACAGAATCTTTAAATAGAAGTAGGAGTATTATTGAGTCATATAGTGATAAAATAAAAATAAGAGATTAAATTTAGAAAAGGGGATGTAATAATTGAAGGATACCATTAGATTAGCAGGAATAGCCTATGAGAGTTTAGTTAATGGACCTGGAATTAGAAGAGTATTCTTTTCACAAGGATGTAATCATAATTGTAAGGGGTGTTTTAATCCAGAAACTCACGATTTTTCAGGTGGAGAAGAGAAAAATATAAATGAACTTATAGAAGATGTTTATAATAATCCTATGATTAAGGGTATAACCTTTAGTGGTGGAGATCCCTTTGAAAGAGCTGAAGAATTTGCTTATATGGCTAAAGCTTTTAAGAAGAAAAACTTAAATATTTGGAGTTATACAGGATATACCTTTGAACATATACTTGATAATTTAGAAAAAAGAAATGGATGGAAGGACTTAATATATAACTTAGATGTATTAGTTGATGGAAGATTTGAAGAAGATAATGCTATTGAAGGATTAAAATTTAGGGGTTCAACTAATCAAAGAATAATTGATGTGCAAGAAAGCTTAAGAACTGGTAACATAATTATATTAACTTATTAAACTTGCTTTTTTTATTCAAAAGATTATAATTATAAAAAAAGAATATTATAGTATTCGTATATGCTTGAAAATATGGTTCAAGTGTTTCTACTAGGAAACCGTAAATATCCTAACTACGAAGAAAATATTGCCATGGATTTTTTGGCTTTATTACTGAAGATATAAAGAGGACAGGCTTCTAGAATACTATATTTATTAAGTAGTAGAGGAGAAATATACATGGAATTATTAAAAGAAATGATAATGAACAAAGGAAAAGTTAGAGAAGGAAATATATTAAAGGTTGACTCCTTTTTAAATCATCAAATGGATATAAAATTTCTAAATGAAGTTGGTAAGGAATTTAGAAAAAGATTTGAAGGCGAAAAAATAGATAAGATATTAACTATAGAAGCATCTGGTATTGGAATAGCTGCTATTGCTTCACAATACTTTGATTATGTACCAGTTGTATTTGCAAAGAAAACAGAAAGTTTAAATTTAGATAAAGAGGTATATGAATCAGAAGTACATTCCTTTACTAAAAATAAAACCTATAAGGTTAGAGTAGGAAAGCAGTTTTTAAATAAAGGTGAAAATATACTAATAATAGACGATTTTCTAGCTAAGGGTTGTGCAACTAAAGGAATGATAGATATTGTAAAGCAATCAAAAGCAAACTTAATTGGAGTTGGAATAGTAATAGAAAAAGGCTTCCAAGAAGGAAGAAGCGTATTAGAAGAAATGGGTGTTAGAGTTGAATCTTTAGCAGTCATTGAAAAGTTTGAAGGTAATAAAGTAGTAATTAAATAATGAAAAATTAATATTTAAGAATATATTTAAGGATAAGACTTAGCTTAGGCTGAGTCTTATTTCTTTATATTTAATAGGTTGAATGTTAAGTTTTATTAAATAACTTTATATAAATCTGGTATATTGTATAAACTATTTACACAATACTTATATAAAACAATAAAGTGACATTTATCACTATTTATATCAAGGATCCACTAATATAATTTAAAATATAAAGTGTATTTAGGAGGAGAATTATGATTGCAAGTTTAAATGATGTAATTAAACGTTATGGTGACAAGGTAATTTTAGATAATTTAAATTTTGATGTAAATGAGGGAGAAATATTAGGATTACTTGGACCAAATGGAGCAGGGAAGACTACTGCTATTAGAGCTTTAGTTGGACTTATAGGAATAGATTCTGGTGATATAGTAATGATGGGGCAAAGGCAAGATGTAAATAATATAAAACTTAAACAAAATCTTGGAATAGTTACTCAAGAAGTTACTGTTTTTGAAGACTTATCAGCAGAAGAAAATCTTAGATTTTTTGGTGGCTTATATGGATTAAAAGGAGAGAAATTAGAAAAAAGAGTTGAAGAAACATTAGAATTCGTAGGACTTTTAGATCATAAGAAGCAGTTTCCAAAAAAGTTTTCAGGAGGAATGTCAAGAAGACTTAATATAGCTTGTGCTCTTGTACATGAACCTAAAATAATTATTATGGATGAGCCAACTGTAGGAATAGATCCTCAATCTAGAAATTTTATTTTAAAATCAATAAAGGAATTAGCTAATAAGGGAGTTACTATACTTTATACTACTCATTATATGGAAGAAGTACAAAATATCTGCACAAGAATTCTTATAATGGATGAAGGAAGAATAATTGCTCAAGGGACTTTAGAAGAGTTAGTAAGCCGTATTCAGTATGAAGAAAAAATAAAAATGAATGTGGCTAATCCGTCAGAAGAACTAAAGGATAAGCTTAAAGCTATACAAGGAATAAAAAAAGTATATCAAAATAATTCAGAGTATATAATTGTTTCAAGTGCAGGGTCAGGAAACTTAAATAGGGTGTTAGAAGTAGCTCAAAAGTATGGAGGAGTTTCTGGAATTACGGCTGAAAAACCAACTTTAGAAGATGTGTTCCTAACGCTCACTGGAAAAAAACTTCGTGATAAAGGAGATGAGTAAAATGAGAAAAGACCTATTTTTCCTTGTATTTAAGACTTATTTAAAGCGTATGACAAGAGATATATTTGGTTTGTTTATTTTCACTATATTACCTTTAATAATAATATTCATTTTAAGTAGTGTATATAAATTTAATTCTCCACAAGTACAATATGTTAATGGATATAATATGACAACTACTTTTCTTTCTGTAGGTATGATGCTTATGTTCCAATTAAATAGTGGACTTTACGTTATAAATTATTTAAATTATGACCTTGAGAAGTCTATGAAATGGAGACTTCAAGCAGGCCCTTATCCTAAGTATGGATTTGCTTTTTCGTGCCTAATGGCTTCTTTAATATTTAATTATATTCAGGGATTACTTATAGTATTATTTACTTCTATATTTATGAAGGCGTATTGGGGAAATATTTTTGTTACACTTTTTGTAATTTTACTTATATCTTTAATTTCCCAACTTATGAATATAATATTATTTTTTATAATAAAAAAAGTTGGTGCAGCAGAGACCTTATCATGGTTTTTATCATGGATAATGGCAGTCTTAGGAGGTCTTATGTTTCAATTACCTAAGAATGATTTCTTTTATTTTATGCAAAAATATGGAACACCATTTTCTCTTGGTAAAACAGCTATCGCATCTTCAGGATTCATAGAAAACTCTAGTAGTAATGTATTAATATCATTAGGTGCTCTAATTTTAATAGCAATACTTCTTGTGTATTTGGTAATAATTATGGGAAAGAGGAAATTAGTATGACAATATTTTATTATACAGTTATAAGAGTTTTAAGAAACAAACAAACCTTTTTTGTTATAACATTAATCCCTCTTATTATGATATTTATACCTATGCTTTGGAGAGAAAATTCTTTATTAGGACCTACACTTTATGGGGTGGTAATATTATATGGATCATTTTCATTGGCTAAAAGCATTATGATTGATAGAGTTAATGGTACAGTCATACGTATATTTTCAGCTCCAGTAAAAACATCTAGATATTTAGCACAAACTCTTTTAGCATATTCTATATTATTAACATTTCAAATTAGTTTAATAATAGTATTTGGTAAATTATTATATAATTGGGACTTTATTTTAACTTTACAACTATTTTTATGTTATACTGTTTTTGCAACAACATCAATAGGATTTTCTCTTGCTTGGAATTCATTGTTTAGGAGTAAAATAATGTCTGATGCTGTGTTTAGTATTGTTATAAGCTTTATGTCAATTTTAGGAGGAATATTTATACCAATTAACTTACTTCCAGAAGTGCTTAAGAGGTTAGGTATGATTTTTCCTACTTATTGGTTATCTAATGCTTTAATTAGTATAAATGAAAATAAAGATTTACAAAATTATTTATTATCTATAGGGATATTAATATTATTTACAGTTTTATATACTACTTTTGGAAGCAAACGAAGACTTGAATAGTATTAAATTAAGGTGATTTATATGAAGGGTGATATAATTTTCTTTTCACCAAAAACCAGTGCTTTAATATATAGAATAATAGGATTAGTTGTATATTGGATACTTTGGATAAAAACTGATTTTAATCTATATGGATTAATTTCTATACTTCTTATAATGATTTTAATGTTAATTAGGTGGCGTTTTGAAAAGCCCAAATTAACTCTAATTTTTGATGTAATAATATATATTTTAACTTCTATGTTTTGGCAAAATGCATCTTATGGTTTAATAATTTCAGCATTTGATTCTGTATTTTATAAAATATCTTGGTTATCTTTATCAGCAGTTATTTATGCTGTTTATTATAAGCAAGATTATATAATGCTTATAATTATATTTCATAGCTTATTTTGTGGATTTATATTGAGACAATGGCAAAAACAAAAAGATAATGATATAACTGAAATGGATTTAAGAAATAAAAAGCTATATGAACTTGAAGTCCTAAAAAATGATTTATTAATAGCAAATACACAAGTTGCAAGGATGGCAGAAGTATCTGAAAGAAGTAGAATATCAAGAGAAATTCATGATAATGCTGGACATGATATTATAGCTGCATATATGTCATTACAAGTTGTTGAGGACTTAATATCAAATGAAGACTCGAGTGCTAAAGAAATGTTTTCTGAATCTATGAAACGATTGGATATGGGAATCGCTAAAATTAGAGACACAGTTCATAATTTATCACCTTTAACATCTATAGGAGTAGATTATATTAAAGATTTATGTGAAAAATTCCCTTTATGTCCTGTTAATCTAGATATATATGGAGATGCATCAAAAATTCCAGTTTATTTATGGAGCATAATCGAACCGTGTGTAAAAGAATCATTAACTAATATTTCAAAGCATTCTAATGCAAAAAATGTAAGGGTGACTTTAGACATTACTCCGTACATAGTAAGACTTAGCATTGAGAATGATGGAGTGAAGGAAAAAACAAGTGCTAGAGGAATAGGTATTAAAAATTTAATTCAGCGAGCTAGTGCAGTAGGAGGAAATATTTCAATAGATGTTTCAAATATTTTTCGCTTAGTTTGTGTATTACCTATGGGTTAAAGGAGAATATTTATGAAGATTATAATAGTAGATGATGATAAATTAATATGCAAAAGTCTTGAAGTCATGCTTTCAAAAGAAGCTGATATAGAAGTAATCGGAATAGCAAATAATGGATTTGAAGCTCTGGATTTATGTAAAAGAGAGAATCCAGATATTATTTTAATGGATATTCGTATGCCTGATGCAGATGGAATTCAAGCAACTCATTTAATAAAAAAGCATTATCCTAAAGTAAAAATTATGATGTTAACTACTTTTCAAGATAAGCAAAATATACAATCAGCATTGAAAGCAGGAGCTGAAGGATATCTTTTAAAAACTGATAAGATTTCTAATATTGCAGAAAAATTAAGAATATTTTATGATGGTACAGCAGTTTTAGATAAAGACGTTTTAAATAGACTTACAAAACCTGATAATGCTATCTTAGAGAAGCTTACTCCAAGAGAAAAGGATGTTATCCTACTTGTAGCTCAAGGATTTACAAATAAAGAAATATCAGCGAAGTTATTTTTAAGTGAGGGTACAATTAGAAATATAGTTTCTATTATTATGGATAAGTTAGGAGTAAAAAATAGAACTCAATTAAGTAATATAATTAATGAAAATAATTAAAAGGAATTCAACTTATTGCTGAATTCCTTTTTGAAGTTATGAAATTATTTATAATTAAAAATAGTTTTAAATTCATCTGGAACTTTAAGAACCTCTTCTACTTTATATTCACCAGTAGCTTCAATTTGATATAGTTTTATTAGAAGCATTTCTCCATTTTCAAAGGCAATAATTTCATATAGATTATGACTACTACCTGGAGTTGAAATATCTTTAAGTTTATTAAAATCTTCCTCTGTTATTGAATTTTCTAGACCTTCACTAAAGAGATTCTTAAAATCTTCATAATTTCCAGCATCAATATAACTTTTAATTAATATAGAAGTATTTACTGGAGAATCAGGTTTTATAGCTTTATCTTTCGTACAGGATATTAAAAATAAACTACTTATAACAATTAAAGATAATAATAATTTAGACTTCCTCATAAAACAATCCCCCTAAAAATATAATATAATCTTAACACTAATGGTATTATATGTAAATAAAAGGCTATATACTAATTTTAGTACATAACCTTTTATTAAGTAATTTAAAATTTAATTAATTTAATGTCTTGCAACAAAAAAAGCAATTTCAAGCTCTTGATATTACTTAGTATATATTAACTTTTCACTTTTCACTTTTACTTATTCACTCTTAACTATTCCCTATTAAGGTAGTATTCCATAACATTTTTAACTTTAGGTATAGTAACATGGCTACCACCACGTCCTTTTACATTTTCAATTATCATAGAAATTGAAATTTTAGATGAGTCTGGATCTGTTGAAACGAACCAGCCATTTTCAATTCCATTTGCATCATCTTGAGATTCTTTTATTTCAGCAGTACCTGATTTACCAGCAACTCTATGACCAGCAACAGCTCCATCAGCAAGAGTAGCTCCAGCATCATTTACAGAGGCTGTAAATGCATCAATTAAAACTGGTAAGTTATTTTGTGATATTAACCCTTCTTTCCACACAGTAGCTTCAGAATTTTCACTTATAACTAATCTAGGTTGCATCATATTACCTTCATTTGATAAGGTACTATAGAATAATGCTATATGAAGTGGTGTTACCATAACTTCTCCTTGGCCATATCCTGTATCTGCAAGAAGGATATCTCTATTTAACTCTCCATCATTTGAAATTTGAGAATTTTCCATTGGATATTCAAATTTTAACTCTTCTCCTATTCCAAAGCCCTTAAGACCATTAATAAATTTTTCACTTCCAAGGTCTAACGCTACTTGAGCATAGTAAATATTATCTGAATAGTTAGCAGCATCCTTTAAGTTTACTGCTTTTCCTGGATCTATTACTCTAGTAACTTTATAATCTCCCCAAGAACTATCCTTTTGCCATTTTAATCCCTGAATATCTTTGGCTTCATTTGGATCTATAACACCATTTTCTAAACCTATTATTGAAGTTAATAGCTTCATAGTAGAGCCAGGAGCATAAGCTTTATTAAATCTATTTATTTCATCTGCATGATTATTTTCTTCCCATTTAGCTTTTTGAGTTTTACTTATATAAGTAGTAAAAGTATTTGAATCATATGAAGGTGCACTTACCATAGCTATAACTTCTCCAGTTTTAGGATTAACAGCAGTAGCAGCTCCCTTTTCTCCAGACATTTCACTATATATTTTATTTTGAAGATCATAATCAATTGCTAATTTAATATCTTTTCCGTTTACAACTTCAGTACTAGATATACTTATCTTTTCCATTCCACGCTCTATATAAATTTCACCAGCATCTGTACCTCTTAAGGTATCTTCATACACTTGTTCTAGACCAGCTTTACCAATAAGGCTTGTATCATTATAACCCTTGTCTGAATTTGCTTCTAACTCTTCAGCAGTAATACTTCCTATATATCCAATAAGTCTACCAAAGGCTTCACCACCATAATAAATTCTACCTACTTTTTCTTGAAGGAGTATTCCATCATCATCTCTATTTTTTAAAGTAGATATCTTTGGATCTGTAGTTAATATATCTACAAGAGGAATAAAATGCTCAGGATTAGTATTAGCCTCTAGTTTAGTGGTAATATTCTCTTCGCTTATATCTAATGCATTAGCAATTTCAGTAATCTTAGCTTCTATATTTGATTTATTAAAATTAGAAGGATAAATACCTACTGTATAAATAGTACCATCTTCTGCTAATACCTTTCCATTTCTATCAAGAATATTACCTCTTTTAGCTTGGGTTGTTAAAACTCTAATCTTATCATCCTTTATCATATTAGGGAAAATTAAGCTTTCATCCCATTTTACTTTATATTCTTTGTCTTCTTTAATAACAGATAATTTATAATCCTCAAGAGATAAGTCTCCAGTTATAGAGTTCATCTTTAATTTAAATGGGATTGTTATATTTCCATCTTCTTTTAAAGGCTCACCATTAGTTTCAAAAGATAAGTTATTTGCATTTATAGCCGTAAATATATTAGTGTATCTTGAAACAAAATCTTCTTCTGATATGTATTCTTTAGATTCATTAGTTAACATTTGATACATAGATGAATAGTCAGCTTCTGCCCATTTTTCAGTGAAAGTATTAAAAGTTTTCTCTGCCTTACTAACTCCAGAACATCCATTAGAGATGAACATAAATGCTAGAAGTAATGAAAAAACTATAGTCACTTTCAAATTTCTTATTAATTTCATATATTTTTAACCCTTTCCATTTTTATAATTTATATCTAAAATTATATCACTAAATTAATAAGTTTACATAAAATAGAAAAATAAAAAAGCGCCGAAGCGCTTTATAAATAAATGGGGGATGGGACCTGTATAAACAGGTTTTTTGTATCTACATTAGTATTATTAACAATGTAAAAATTTTTATACATAAAATATAATAAATTTTCAAAAAATAAAGTAAATAATAATTATTATCCATTGAATAGATTTTCTAATAGTGGTATTATGAGTAAAAGGAAGTTAAAATGAGGTGATTAAATGAGTATAAACTATAGAAGTTTAACTTGTTCAACAGCAGATGCTTTAGTCATCTACCTATTAGAAGGTAAATTACAAGTATCAAATGAAGAGTTAAATAAAAATATAAAATTTGCAGAAGCAAAAGAATTATTCAATGGAAAAAATGGAGAAGTATATACTTTCACAAGACCAAGTGATGAAACTATTCAAACTGTAGTATTAGTTGGCTTAGGAAAGGAAGAAGAATTAAACTTAGATAAAGTTAGAGAAGCAACAGGAAAGGGAATAAAAAAGATAAAGGAATTAGGCCTTACAAATATATTCTTAAGAGTTCCTCATACTGAAAATATAAAACTTGAAGAATTAATAAAAGCTATGGCAACTTCAGCTGAATTAGCTAATTATACATTCAATAAGTATAAGACTGATGCTAAAGAAGAAAAGGAATTAAATGTTTCAATTTCTAGATGTGGAATAAAAGAAGCTACAAAAGAAATAGAAGATGCAATAAATGAAGGTGTTGAAATAGCTAAGGGAATAATAATTGCAAGAAACTTAGTTAATGAACCATCAAATGTAATTTATCCAGAAACTTTAGCAGAAGCAGCAGTTAATGTTGGTAAAGAAAGTGGATTTGAAGTAGAAGTTCATGGAGTTGAAGAAATAAAAGCTTTAAAGATGGAAGCATTCTATAATGTAGCAAAGGGTTCTTCTAAGGAACCTAAACTTATAGTTATGAGATACTTTGGAGATAAAGATAATAAGGAAACTGTTCTTGGACTTGTAGGTAAGGGATTAACTTATGATTCAGGTGGATATTCACTTAAACCAAGCAATAGTATGAAAGATATGAAATCAGATATGGGTGGTGCAGCTTCAGTTATAGGAGCAATGTCTATAATTGCAAAAAGAGGACTAAAGCTTAATGTAGTAGCAGTTGTAGCATCTTGTGAAAATTTAGTTTCTGGTAATGCATATAAGCCAGGGGAAGTAATAGGCTCTATGGCTGGTAAAACTATAGAAGTAGATAATACAGATGCTGAAGGAAGATTAACTTTAGTAGATGCTATTCATTATATAATTACAAAGGAAAATGCTAATGAAGTTATAGATTTAGCAACATTAACAGGTGCAGCTTTAGTTGCTTTAGGTGAAACTACTACAGCAGTAGTAACTAACAATGATGAATTCTATAATGAATTAAAATCAGCTTCAGAATATACTGGAGATAAGATGTGGCAATTACCTGCTTTTGATGATTATAAGAAATTAATTGAATCTCATATAGCAGACTTAAAGAACAGTGGTGGAAGATATGCAGGAACAATAACTGCAGGATTATTTATAGAAGCTTTCGTTCAAGACAAGCCTTGGTTACACTTAGATATAGCTGGAACAGCGTGGACTTCAAGTAATAGTAACTTAGGAGTAAAGGGTGGAACAGGTGCTCCAGTGCATACATTATATGAACTAGCTAAGAGAAGAAGTAAATAATATAGTTAATAGTTAATAAGTAAGAAGTAATAGTTATAGTAGAGGCTCGGTATTTTACCGAGCTTTTTTATTTAAAGAGTTTAGAAGGCCTGAATTTATTGACAAGGTATTGATAACAATCTATATTGATAATAAAGTAAAAGAATAGAATGAAGTTAATTTAAGGAGAATAAAAATGAAGAAAAAGGTAGCATTTATTTGTGTCCATAATTCTTGTAGATCTCAGATGGCTGAGGCACTAGGAAAATTATACGGGGAAGATGTTTTTGAGAGTTATTCAGCAGGAACTGAAACTAAACCAGAGATTAATCAAGATGCAGTAAGAATAATTAAGAAACTATATGGAATAGATATGAATGAAAGTCAAAAGTCTAAGTTAATTAGCGATATACCAAAGGTAGATATAGTAATAAAAATGGGATGTAATGTTGTATGCCCAGTTGTATTAGCTAATCATATAGAGGATTGGGGACTTGATGACCCTACTGGTAAATCTGATGAAGAATTTATTGATATTGCAAAAAAAATAGAAGAAAATATCAAGGTGCTAATAGAAAGAATTAAAGAGAAGAAGATTTAATTTTTTTAGTATATAAATATTTTTGTAACAAATAACATAATGAATTATAATATTATTACTTATTAAGTTTAAATAAGGGGATGGAGCTTTGAAGAATCAAATAATAAGAAAAGTATTTAATGGTCTGATATATATACACATTTTGCATCATGGAAGTGAAGGAAGTTTTTATGGAAGCTGGATGATAGAAGAGCTTAAGGAACATGGTTATACAGTTAGTCCAGGAACAATATATCCCATATTAAAGCTTATGGTAGATGAAGAACTATTAGAAAAAGAAGATAAAATAGTTAATGGAAAAGTAAGAAAGTATTATAAAACTACAGAAAAGGGGAATCAACTTCTAATAGAATTAAAGAAAAATTTAAAAATATTAGTTGGTGAAATTATGTAGTTAAGGAGTTATAGTTAATAACTCCTTTTTTATTTAATAAATAAGAAAGATTTATACCATAAGTTTGTAAATATAATTAAAATATGGTATTATCATATTACGATATTGAATTTCGATATTGATGAAATTGTTATGAGGTGAGGCAAGGTGGATATATTAAATATAGAAAATGTAACTTTTAAGGATAAAGATAATATTATTATTGATGATATTTGCTTACGGGTTAATAAGGGAGACTGCATTTCAATTGTGGGGGGATCTGGAGGAGGAAAAAGTACATTCCTTAGACTTTTAGCAGATTTAATATCTCCTTCTAAGGGTGAAATAAAATATATTGGAAAAAACTATATGTCATATGACCCAATAGACCTTAGGCGAAAGATAAGTTATTGTACACAATTACCATATCTTTTTGGACATACAGTAAAGGAAAATCTAGAATTTCCATTTAAAATAAGGCATAAAGAAATAGATAAAAAGAGAATAATAGAGCTTCTTAACATTTTCAATTTAGATGAATCCTATTTAAGTAAGGATATAAATTTACTATCAGGTGGAGAAAAACAAAGAATTTCTCTAATTAGAAGTTTAATATTTATTCCAGATATTTTATTGTTAGATGAAGTGACATCAGCTCTAGATAATGATAATACTGTTATAGTAGAAAATTATATAAAAGAATTAAATAATTCAGGAGTAACTATATTATGGATTACTCATAATAATGAACAGAGTAAAAGGATTTTTAATAAAAGAGTAGCGATGAAAAATGGAAAGATAGAGAAGGTAGAGGTGTTATAGGATGAGTACAGAATCATTAATATTGTCATCTATACTAGTAGCAATTCCTGTTTTTATTTCTTATAAAGATAAATTAGATTTAGAAAAAGAAATAATTTTTAGTATGATAAGAGCTATAGTTCAACTTTTAATAGTAGGTTATTTATTAAACTTTATCTTTGGTCTTGAAAAGCCTATATTTACTATTATTTTAATTATAGTAATGGTATTTAATGCTGCATTAAATACTAGAAAAAAGAAAGAAATAATAGAGAATCAACTATTTATTTCCTTTATTTCAATTTTAATTGGTACAAGTATTACTTTAGGTGTTTTAGTATTATCTAAAGCTATAAAATTTATTCCTAGTGAGATTATACCAGTAGCTGGAATGGTAGTAAGTAACTCAATGGTAGCATTGTCATTAGCCTATAAAAATCTAATTAATAGCTATAAAAATAATGGAACAGCAGTAGAAATTAAATTAGCTTTAGGGGCAAATATAAAGGATGCATCTCAAGATATAATTAGAGAAAGTATTAAACTTTCTATTATGCCAAGCATAGATTCAGCTAAAACCTTAGGAATAGTATCCTTACCAGGAATGATGACAGGATTAATATTAGGAGGGGCTTCCCCATTACTAGCAGTTAAGTTTCAAATAATGGTTACTTTTATGATGGTTTCATCAACTTCTTTCTCTGTAATGATGGCAACATATTTAAGTTATAAGAAATTCTTCAATGATAGAAAGCAAATAAAAATATAAGTAGAGATCTTAATATCTCTACTTATATTTTTTTACTTTGTTTTTCAGATTCTTTTACGATTTCACATATAAAATACAACTCATTTTCAGGAATTGATATATTAAAGGTATCTATAATTAAAGTGAACGCTTTTTCAATTATAGAAATATATTTTTCATTTCTTTTTTTGTAAGAAGATATCTCTTCATTAGATGTTAAAATAAAATCCTTAAGTAAAAGCCTTTCTATTAAGCATGAAATATGAATAAATATTTTACTAAGGCTAGAGTTAGTCATAATTATATTCAATTCAGCTTCTATAGTATTAATAAAATCCAGTATAGAAGATTTAATTTTATCACTAGAAAGAATAGTTAAATATTTATTAACTGCATCACAAGTAATATTAATTGTTATATCTTTTGTTATAGTTTTTACCATTTTATTTGTTGAAATTTCTTCATTTATTCCTAAGAGATTTAAGAGTTTGTTGATTCCGGAATTTAAAAGAATATCTTCAAGAGATATAAATGGAACTTCACTATTTTCTGGATTTATACTACCTATTATTGCAAGAGGTCTTTTATCTACTGAAGTTTGTTTAATAATATCTCGTAGCTTCTTCTTATTTTCTATATTTAAAGGAATTATTTCCACATTAAAGATATTATAAGTTTTTAATAAATCTTCTATGCTATTCTTTAAGTAATTTGCAATACCTTCACCAGAATTACAAACAGTATAAATAACATTTTTTTTGTTAATAGAAAGATAATTTTCTATTTTTTTATTAAAGAAATAATTAAGTTTATTGTTTGTACATAATAAATCACGTAAGATGTCTTCTAAATCATTTTTTAAAAATATTGATTTTCTTATAGCTTCTATAACTAAAAGAATATTTATTGATTGTAATGTTACTACATTTATGCCAGTCTCCTTTTTTATTGTTTCATCTAGATTAGTTAATGAACCCATATCTGCAAAAAGAATTAATCCCCTTTTAAAACTTTTACCTCTTAAATTTTCTATTATCAAGGATAATATATTATTTGTGTTTTCATTAAGAGGCATATTTACAGATAAAGCAAAGTTAATACTAAGTAAATCATTAGCAACTTTTGCAATATCACTGGCTATTGAATCTCCATGTGCAGCAATCATAACTCCTACAGGTTCAAAAACTTCCTTTGTTTTTAATGAATCTATTATTATCATAAGGTTATTTAACTCTGATGGCGGACAATAAATATTAAATCTTCCTTCTAATATTTTTATAAGTTTTTTAGATATATTTTGTATTTCAGAAGGTATTTCACTTAATTCAATAGTAGAAGGAGATGAGTGGCAAATAATACTATCACAATCTTTTAAATTCTTAAGATATAATGCTAGAGCTATATAAGAACTTTTATCAATAATTAAGTTTAAGTCTTCATATAATATATCAGATAATGTAGTAACTATTTCAGATATTTCATCATCTATAAAGTCAGGAAATATATTTTGTAATGCAAAACTTTTTGCTATTAATTGAGTATAATCATAAAAGGCTTTTTTAATATCTTTATTTTCTTTCAATTGAGAATTAAAGAATCTAAGAAAATCATAGGATGGAGTAGTAATTTTTTTATTAAAGTCTAATTTAGGTAAAAATTTATACTCATCTCTGTCTAGAAGTAATTCTACCTTTTGTCTAGTTGATATATCTATATTAGTAAGTGAATTATTTGTATATAATGGAAATGAATCTTTGGTTATATATACCTTGTCTAGATTATTCATCCTACTATCAAGATAAGATCTTGCAACTGAAAGTTGAATATCACTAGATAGTTGTCCTATATTTCCTTTAGGGTTATAAAGCATTAAGTCTGCTAGACAGTCTTTAGTAGCAATTATAGGCATGTTAATCTTTTTTGCTTCATTATCATAAAGGGATGTTATTAACATAAGTTTTTCACTTAAGCTTCTATCATTTAAATTTGGAATTTTTACTATTGAAGGAATTCTTCTTATAAAGGTTGTTAACAACATAGAATTTGGATTTTCAGTAGTTGCAGCAATAATTAATACATTGGAAGTTCTTTCAGAAGATACCTCTCCAAGTCTCCTAAACTTCTTTTTATCTATGTATAAAAAGAGCATTTCCTGGCCTTCTGGCGGAAGTCTATGAATTTCATCTAAAAATAAAACTCCATTATTAGCCTCTTCTATTAAACCTCTCCTGTCAGATTCTGCACCAGTATATGCACCTTTTACAGAACCGAAAAGTTGAGATACCAATAAATTTGGGTTATTTGCATAATCTGCACAGTTAAAAACAACAAATGAAGAATCCTTTGAAAAGATGTTGTTAATTAGTCCATATTCGTACATAAGTTCAGCAAAAAGACTTTTACCTACTCCAGATTCCCCTAAAAGTAATGTATGAAGCCCACCAGGGTATAAAATAGATGATTTAGCTAATTTTATAATTGGGGCAAGGCTATTATTTGCACCAATTAATTTATTAAAGGGATCTATATCATTATTTTTTTGTAATACAGGAGAAAGCTTAATATTATTTTCTTCAATATTAATTAATTCCATTAAAGATAAGCACTCAATTGATGAATCAAATAAGTTTATATTAAATAGTTCTTCTAAATGATCTTTATAAAAATATTTTGTTGGCTTACCTTTTATTTTAATAAGAATGCCATCTTTATGTAATTTATTTAAATCAGAAGATGCATTGTTTCTTAATATATCTAAATTTTCAGATAAGTCTAAGGATGAAATACCTATATAGGGATTGTTTATTATGTCTTCCACAGTTAAATTAGAGCAAAATTTGTAAATATAATTTTTTATCATTTCAATACGTAACAACTAGATCTACCTCCTAAAATTCTCTCTTTGAATTTTAAGTGCTACATTTTTAAATTTATCTAAGGAATATGAGTAAAATTTATAATATGATTCACAGAAGTAATTTAGGTTATCTTTTTGATTTTCTCTATGCCTTCTGCAACCACCTCTGCAAAAAGTGAAATAAGCACAGTTTTTACACTTATCACTTATGCTTTTTGATAAATTTATAAATTCTAATGTGTTTTTATTTTTATGAATATCTTCAAAGGAGTTTTCTAATATATTTCCGATACTATAAGATTCATAGGTGTAAAAGTCACAAGGATAAACTTCTCCATTACTTTCTATAATATGCTGACATGAGCATATTCCTTTCATTTCACATGCCTCATAATCTTGGTTAAAGAATAATCCTAAAATGTTATCAAATAATCTTATACTTATATATTTATCAGATAGAATATCATCGTACCAAAGATCAAAAAGTTTAATTAGAAAATCACCATATTGAGAAGGGGTTATAGAGAAGCTACTTAGATTCATATCAGAGTTTTCTAATGGCTCTAAACAAGGAATAAATTGCAGATAATTAAAATTATTCTTTTTATAAAATTTATATGTAGATTCTATTTTTTTGCATAAAGCAGAAGTAATAACTGTTAGTATATTATAGTCTACATTATACTCTTCTAGTATATGTATCCCCTTCATTACTCTATTAAATGACTCATTGTTTAAATAATCCACTCTATTTAAATTATGCAAATCTTTATTTCCATCTAAAGATATACCTATTAGAAAATTATTTTCATTAAAAAAAATTGCCCATTCATTATTAATAAGAGTTCCATTAGTTTGTAATGCAAAGGAGAAACTTGTACCATTGCTATTATTTATTTTTATGTAGTCAATAAGTTCTTTATAGAAGTTTATTCCCACAAGTAGTGGTTCACCACCTTGAAAGGCTATTGAGCAATTACCACCATTGCAATATTCAAAAACTCTATCTAATATTTTTTTTACTGTATCTTCCTGCATAAACCCATAATCTTTAATCTCTCTAGCATCAGATATAGAATTATAAAAACAATATTTGCATTTTAAGTTGCATTTACTTGAAGAAGGTTTAATCATTAAGCTTAAATTTTTTTTCATAAAAATCCTCCTTTGTGGCATTAAGAATTATGTAAATGTTTTAGTACCTCTATATCTATATCTTAGAATCAATTAATAAAAAAAACAAGTGAATTCATAATTATAGTTATTATATAAGTTTTTAAAAGAGTATTGAAATAGTATTAGTAAAAAGTATTTATTATAAATAAAGAGTATTAAAGAGTATTAACGTCTTGAAAAATAATAGGTTTTAGAATTTGGCATGATATTTGCTATAAATAATGGCAAGAGGAGGATGAGGAAATGAATGAAATAGGAGTTATATTAATTAGCCATGGATACTTTGCAAAATATGCAATGGATAGTGCTGAAATGATTATAGGAAAACAAGAAAATTATAAGGTTATTTCAGTAACAGATGATAAGGATTTAGAAGATGTTATAAAGGAATTAGAGGATTCTTATAATGTTTTAAGCAAAGGAAGAGAAGTAATTATATTAACTGATATATTTGGGGGAACGCCTTGTAATGCTACTTCAAGATTAATATTAAGTGGTAAAAAGCTAACGGCTTATACAGGATTTAATTTACCAGTATTATTAGAACTATTATTAAATAGAGATAAACCTTTAAATGAAGTTAAATTAAATCTTGAAAAAGTACATAATGAAACTTTTATAAGTATAAGTGATAAGGTTTTAAATGAATTTAATGAAGATGAAATAGCTTTATAAAAAAGTAAAGGGGAGATTTAAGTGAGTATTAAATTAGTTAGAATTGATGACAGACTTATACATGGACAAGTTTGTTC
>OGSQ01000144.1_pt1 | contig 45804 bp, 47 predicted proteins | sample 1573921 | NCBI WGS metagenome assembly OGSQ01 (sample SAMN03295832, study PRJEB24534) | human gut metagenome | isolation source: fecal sample 7 from infant 4 | host: Homo sapiens | place: USA: Pittsburgh, PA | collected 2014-07 | reverse complement strand
GATTATACCTCTTTTTTTATAAATATTTATTAAAAAATATTCACTTAGAAATTTATGTAAATCAAATTATTTTTTATATAATTCTATTAAATTACAGTTAAAAATTATTATATATAATATTATTCTAACTCTTTTATTTCCTTCCATTCATCTTCTAAAATAGCCATCATAATAACATCTGCATATTTATTTCCATCAAGAATAGCATCTTTTTTTAAGCCTTCAACTTTAAACCCAGCTTTTTCATAAGCTCTTTTTGCCCTTAGATTAAATGTAAATACTTCTAATTCTAATCTATGAAGCTTTAAGTATTCAAAAGCAAAATCTCTAGTAGTCTTTACAACCCATGAGCCTATACCCTTTGAACGTCCTTCTTTTCTAAAAATGACAATTCTAAAATTTGCAGACCTTAAGTTCCAATCTATTTCATTAATAACACTTTCCCCAATAAATCTTCCCTCTGAATCAATAATCATAAAATCATATCTATCAGTATCATCCACAATTCTATTATAATAGTTAACTACCCCTTCATAGTTAAAATCACCATTTGAGCCAGTTAATCGATTTACTTCATCATCTGGTACCTCAAAACAATCCTTATAATACTTATCTGCTTCTCCATGCTCAAAGGAACGTAAAACAATGCCATCCTTCTGCCAACTCATTTTATACTTTTCCATTTCCTTTTCTCCTTCATAAATTCATTAACTTTTAAATAATAAATACCTTCTAATCTATTATAAACCTATAATAAATATGAGAAAGAGGCTTTTCATTTATATGAAGGCCTCTTTCACTATTAATAATATATAGTCTTTATAATCTTATTTAGTTATATCAAATATCTCTAAGTCCTTTTTATCTATTCCTTGTACCATAACTTCTGCTATTGCTCTTAATGTATCTAAGGCTGTTATTACACCAATATTTCTTTCCACTGCAGCTCTTCTTATTAAGAACCCATCTCTATTAGAGTCATTGCCCTTTGTTGGAGTATTTACCACTAAATCAACTTCTCCGTTCTTAATTATATCTAATATATTTGGTTCTTCTTCATGTAATTTCCTTACTACTTCTACTTCTATATTAGCTTCTTTTAAAAGCTTTGCTGTTCCTTCAGTGGTTACAAATTTGTATCCAGCAGTTGACAGCATCATCGCTATTGGCAGGAATTCCTTCTTATCGTGCTCTTTTATAGTTGCTAGTATCTTTCCTATTTTATTTGAAGGATACATATTTCCTGCTATGAAGCCCTTATATAAAGCTTCTTTAATATTTCTTCCTATCCCTAATACTTCTCCTGTAGACTTCATTTCAGGTCCTAATGAAACTTCTACTTTAGGAAGCTTTTGAGTTGAGAATACAGGAACTTTAACAGATACTAATTCTGGTTCCTTATATATTCCTACACCATACCCTAAATCACTTAATTTATATCCTAACATTACCTTTGTAGCTAAGTCTACTATTGGCACTTTACTTACCTTACTTATATAAGGAACAGTTCTTGATGCTCTTGGATTAACTTCAATTATATATAGCTCACCTTCAAACTCTATGAACTGAATATTTATCATTCCTTTTATTCCAATAGCAATAGCTAATTTCTTTGTATAATCTAATACCTTATTTTTAATTTTCTTGCTGATATTTTGGCTAGGATACATTGTAACTGAGTCACCTGAGTGAACACCAGCTCTTTCTAGGTGTTCCATTATTCCTGGAATTAATATCTCTTCACCATCTGATATAGCATCTACTTCTATTTCTCTACCCATTAAATATTTATCTACTAATATTGGATTCTTATGATCCTTTGCAAAAGCATTCTTTAAGTAATATTTTAATTCTTCCTCATCATGAGTAATTTCCATTCCTTGTCCACCTAGAACATATGAAGGTCTTACTAACACTGGGAATCCTAATCTTCTAGCCTCTTCTAAGCCTTCTTCCATAGTCCAAATTCCCTTACCCTTTGGTCTATCAATTCCTAGACTTTCTAGTAATTCATCAAACTTCTCTCTATCTTCAGCCATATCTATTTGATCAGCAGTAGTTCCAAGAGTCTTAATTCCTTTTTCCTTTAAGAAATTAGCAAGCTTTATAGCTGTTTGTCCACCAAATTGAAGTATAACACCATATGGATTTTCTTTTTCAATTATATTAAAGACATCCTCTTCTGTTAATGGTTCAAAGTATAATTTATCAGAAATATTAAAGTCTGTACTTACTGTTTCTGGATTGTTATTTACTATTATAGTTTCAATTCCCATTTTCTTTAATGATTTTACGCAGTGTACTGAAGCATAATCAAATTCTATACCTTGTCCTATTCTTATTGGACCTGAACCTATAACTATTACTTTTTTCTTATCAGATACTTCTACTTCATCATATTGCTCATAAGTTGAGTAGTAATATGGTGATAAAGCTTCAAATTCCCCTCCACAGGTATCAACCATTTTATATGCAGGTTTAATATTCCATATACTTCTTAATCTATAAACATCTTCTGGACTAACTTTAAGCATATCTGCTATAGCCTTGTCTGAAAATCCCTTTTTCTTTAAATTTAATAACCATTCTTTATCTAAATCTTCTATTTTACTTAATTTCAATCTAGTTTCTTCTTCTACTATCCATTTAAACTTTTCTAAGAAGAATATATCTATTCCTGTTATCTTAGCTATACTTTCAATTCTATAATCTCTTCTTATCATTTCAGCTAAGGCAAATAATCTTTCATCATCCGGTTTAACTACTATTGCTTTTAATTCTTGAATACTTAGTTCCTTAAACTTCGGATGATCTAATGAATATTTTCCTATTTCTAAACTTCTTATTCCTTTTAATAATGCAGCTTCTAAATTAGAGCCTATAGCCATAATTTCTCCTGTTGCCATCATCTTAGTTCCTAAGGCTCTATCTGCTGTAAAGAACTTATCAAAAGGCCACTTTGGAATCTTAACTACTACATAATCCAATGTTGGTTCAAAACAAGCATAGGTTTTTTGAGTAACTGCATTCTTAATTTCATCTAATCCATAACCTAGAGCTATCTTCGCTGCAAGCTTAGCTATTGGATAACCTGTTGCCTTAGAGGCTAGTGCTGATGATCTTGAAACTCTTGGGTTAATTTCTATTACTGCATATTCAAAAGAATTTGGATTTAATGCAAATTGTACATTACATCCGCCTTCAATTCCTACAGCATTTATTATATTTATTGCTGAAGTTCTAAGCATTTGATACTCTTTGTCTGATAAAGTTTGTGATGGTGCTACAACTATACTGTCTCCAGTATGAATACCTACTGGGTCAATATTTTCCATGTTACATACAGTTATACAATTTCCATAAGAGTCTCTCATTACTTCATACTCTATTTCTTTCCATCCTTTAACTGACTTTTCTAATAAAACTTGTCCAATTGTACTTAATTGTAATCCTGATGCTAATATTTCTCTTAACTGTGCTTCATTATCAGCTATTCCACCACCAGTTCCCCCTAAAGTATAGGCTGGTCTAACTATTACTGGATATCCTATTTCTTCAGCATATCTAACCCCTGCTTCCATTTCAGTTATTATTTTGCTTTGAATAACTGGCTCATTAATTCTATTCATCATATTTCTAAAAAGTTCTCTATCTTCTCCTTCTTTAATAGATTGAATAGAGGTTCCAATTACTTTTACATTATATTTATCTAAAATTCCTTCTTCGTATAATTCTACAGCTAAGTTTAGTCCTGTTTGACCACCCATTCCTGTAATCATACTATCTGGTCTTTCCTTTTCAATAACCTTTTCTAAAAATTCTATTGTTAATGGTTCTATATAAATCTTATCGGCAACTTCTGCATCTGTCATAATAGTTGCTGGATTTGAATTTACTAAGACTACTTCTATTCCTTCTTCTTTTAATGCTTGACATGCTTGAGTTCCTGAATAATCAAATTCTGCTGCTTGTCCTATAACTATTGGTCCTGACCCTATAACTAAAACTTTTTTTATATCTTTATTTAATGGCATATCCTAATTCCTCCTATAGTGCATACTTTATGAATTTATCAAATATATATTCGCTATCCTGTGGCCCTGCTGCAGCTTCTGGATGGAATTGAACTGAGAATATTGGAAGCTTTGTATGCTTCATACCTTCAATAGTTCCATCATTAATATTGATATGAGTTGCTACAACATCTTCTGGTAATGTTTCAACTACATATCCGTGGTTTTGTGATGTAATATGGACTTTATTTTCTTCTAAATCCTTAACTGGATGATTACATCCTCTGTGTCCAAATTTTAATTTAGTAGTTTTACCACCTAAAGTTAATGCTAAAAGTTGATGTCCTAAGCATATACCTACTAAAGGTTTTTTCCCTACTAAACTCTTTATATTTTTTATTACATCCCCTAGGTCTTCTGGATCTCCAGGTCCATTTGATAAAAATACTAAGTCTGGATTTACTTTTAAAACTTCTTCTGCAGTTGCACTCATTGGAAATACTGTTAATTTACAGCCTCTCTTTTTAAAGTTTCTAATTATATTTTCCTTTATTCCAAAATCAATTATTGCTACATGCTTTCCTTCGCCATCTATAGTGTACTTTTCTTTTGTACTTACTATACTAACTGCATTTTTATTTGAAAATCCTTCTACTCTTTCCTTTACATCTTCTAAAGTAACATCTTCTAAAGAAATCATACCCTTCATAGTTCCATAATTTCTTAACACCTTAGTTAATGCTCTTGTGTCTATGCCTTCTAAACCTATAATCTTATTTTGTTTTAAATAACTTTCAAGGTCCATTTCACATCTAAAGTTATTTGGGAAATTACACTTTTCTCTTACTATAAATCCCTTAACCTTCGGTGTTCTTGATTCCATATCCTCTAGGTTTATTCCGTAATTACCTATAAGAGGATAAGTCATAGTAACAATTTGTCCATAATAGGATGGATCTGTTAAAACTTCTTGATAGCCTGTCATTCCTGTAGTAAATACCACTTCTCCTATACTGTCTTTTAAATATCCAAAGGCTTTGCCTTCAAAAATCATGCCATTTTCTAATATTAGCTTTGCTTTCATATTTAGCCCTCCTAAAATATAAATATATATAGCTAAAAATACACTTCATAAAAGCTTATCTTACTAAAATAAAAAGGATACTAAGGAGACAACAAAATTACTGTTCTCTCCCTACTATCCTTCTATATTTAATATCAGTATTAGAAAAGGTCCTAACTGACATTTCTATGCAATTATTTTGTGAATATAAATATAACATAAATACATACTCCCTTTCTGGCCTCACAGGACCAATTTAAAGTGTACTTTTTAACTTGATATAAAAATTATTACCTTTTTATATTATTCTATATTTTCTCCATATATATGTCAAGATTTACTATATTAATATTTATACATATATAAAAAACTAATTTAACAAACCATTTTAAACTTCACAAAACCATTACTGATATAAATATAGTGATAGTATATAAGTTGTATATTATTCATCTAATATATATAATATATTATTTTACTTGAATTTAAAACATATTTATGAATATTTATTCATTAATATTCTATTTTTATACCACAATCTATTTATTTTCATTGAATATTTTTCATATATTCTGGGATGATTATTATCTCTAACCCCTTTTTCTACTTTTTTATATAATATTCCAATAGCTGATATTTCACCTTAAATGTATATTTTCATCAATATGTAAAAAAATTCAAATATACATTGATTTCTCCACCTAAATATTGTAAAATAGTATATTATAACTCTTTAAAAAATATTTTTTACCACTATATAAAAGGAGGAACCATATGCTTATTTTAAATAATGTCAGCAAAAGTTTTAAAAAAGTAACTGTAGTTGATAACTTATCCTTTTCAGTAGATAAAGGTGAAATAGTTGGTCTACTTGGTGAAAATGGTGCTGGTAAAACCACAACTCTAAGAATGATTTCTACAATGCTAGAAATCTCAGCAGGAGATATTAAAGTAAATGACATCGATGTAAAATCAAATCCTGAAAAAGTAAGAAAAGAAATTGGAATACTTTTTGGAGGGGATGTAGGCTTATATGATAGATTAACTGGAAGAGAAAACATAAGATATTTCGCTAACCTATATGGTATGAATAAAAAAGAAGCTGATGAAAGAATAGATGTATTAGCTAAAAGTTTTGAGATGGAAGACTATATAAATAAACCTGTTGGAAAATATTCACGAGGTATGAAGCAAAAAATTTCTATTGCAAGATCTATAGTTCATAATCCATCTGTTATGTTATTTGATGAACCAACCACTGGGCTAGATGTAAGTGCTGCAAGAATTGTACAAGACTTCATACTTCAGTGCAAAAGGGAAAATAAGATTATCTTATTCTCAAGTCACTCTATGAAAGAAGTAGAAAAGTTATGTGATAGAGTTGTAATTATTAATAAAGGAAAACTTCTAGAAAATTGCACATTACCACAATTAGCAGAAAAATATAATAATAACGATTTAGAGGAAACATTCCTAACACTTATAGGAGGTCATACTAATGAATAACTTTACAACTGTTTTAAAGAAAGAATTATTAGATATTGTTAGAGATAAAAAAACATTAGTATTTACATTAATACTTCCAATACTTATTTATCCTCTAATGTTTAAATTTATGTCTTCCTCAATGGAAAAAGCAGTAACGGATGTTGAAAAAGAAATTAATATCTATATAGATGGTGATACTGATTCTACTATGGCAAAAGTAATCACCTCCTTAGAAAATATTAAAATTCCTGAAGTAGATTCTCCTACTGAAGCTTTAAAAAATGGAGATATTCAGTTAATAATAAATATTCCAGAAAACTTCGATGAAAATATAGCTGCTGGTAAAAATGATTCTATTGATTTATTAATTGATGAAGAGTCAAACAAATCAATGCTTGCAAGCAGTATGGTTAGCGAGATTTATGATAATTATAAAAGCACAATTGTAGAACAAAGATTAGCTGCAAGTGGTATTGATCCTTCAATATTAAAACCCTTTGAGGTTAATATTAAATCGGGAATAAGTGCCGATAGTGAAAATGTAAACTCTATGGCATCAATGCTTCTTACTATGATACCAACACTTATAGTAATATTAATGGTATCTTCAACTGTTGGTATGGCAGCCGACTTAGGAGCTGGTGAAAAAGAAAGATTCACTTTTGAGCCATTACTTTCAACTTCAGCTAAAAGGTCATCTTTACTTTGGGGTAAAATTACAGCCTTATGCACAGTATCCTTTATAGCCTTAATTGCAAACCTAGCTGCTATGGTATTTTCAATGCAAAGATTTATGAACTTTGGAGAGGGAGAAATACAATTTAATTTAGCACCAGCAACTATACTTGGTATGTTAGTAGTAGGTTGCTTAGTGCTTGTAACCTTATCAGCATTACAAATATCAGTAAGTATATACGCAAGATCAACTAAAGAAGCAAATTCATACTTAGCTGCTATTACAATGCCAACTATGATTTTATCCTTCATTCCATATATGATGGATGCTAAAGGAATAAATCCAATATTCTTTAATATCCCTGTAACCAATGCAATTTGCTTAATGAAAGAATTCACTGTTGGAATATTCGATATTAAACACATAGCTTTAGTTATAGGTTGGCATATAGTTTATATAATTGCAGCCATTATATTCGCTAAATTTATGTTCTCAAAAGAAGAAGTGATTTTTAGAAACTAAAGTTTCTAATGCATAATTGATAATGCATAATGCTTAATAAATGAAATAATGAAACAATTATGGAATAAATTCCTTCTGAATTTATTGAAGTTAAATATTAAAGGAATTCAGCTAAAAACTGAATTCCTTTATTTTTTTCATTCTTTCATTCCCTAAAACTCCGAAGGAGTTTTCTCCTTAATTCTTCATTCTTCATTCTTCATTCTTCATTTTTCATTGTAGAAAGTTTGGCATCAAACTTTCTACAATCAGGCCAAGTATGATAATTAGCACCTTCTTTACAATGACATTCTATAAAGTTATCTATATCAATTTCATAGGTTTCAAGCTCATCTAATTCAATTTCAATTATTTCATTCTCCAATATGCTAAATCTCGTTATCTCCCCTGCTGGTATTGATTCACTTCCATAATAAAAAGTAACTCCATTTTCTATTAATGTCTCATATAGTTCTAGAACTTCCTCTTTTAGATTTTCTTCCAATAGTATCACCTAACCTTTGTTCATCATTAATATTATTTTTCTAGATAAACTTCTAGGTATAAACTTATTAACCAATATAATTATCTTGTTTTTTAATCCAGGAATTATTATAAGTTTTCCCTTTTTGAAATCTTTATAAGCAATTTTAGCTACTTCCTTTGGTGTCATTAATGCTTTTTTAGCAGATTCCTTTTTCTTTATACCAGACTTTTCTTGAAAACTTGTTCTTACAGGCCCTGGGCATAAACAGCTTATTTTAATATTTTTTCCCTTTACCTCTTCATATAAAGCCTCTGTGAAATTTAATACGTAGGATTTCGAAGCATAATATGTTGCCATTTTTGGCCCAGCACAAAAAGCAGCTGTAGATGCCACATTCATGATAGAGCCTTCTCCATGCTCTATCATAGCTGGTAAAAATATTTTGGTTAGTTCGGTTAATGCCCTAATATTTATATCAATTAACTTAAGCTCCTTTTCCATTTCTATTTCACTTAAATACCCAAAGGAACCTACCCCTGCATTATTTATTAAAATATCCACAGATAAATTATTTTTATTCACATATTCTAATACTTTTTCACAAGAGTTATCCTCAGATAAATCTAAAGAAATAGTATAAATATTAATATTGTATAAGCTTAATTCATCCTTTACCTCTTTTAGTCTATCTTCATTTCTCGCAACTAGAATCAAGTTATTTTCATCCTTTGCATATAGCTTAGCTAATTCATATCCTATACCAGTAGTAGCTCCAGTTATTAATACGCAACTCCTACCATACGGCTTACCCATAAAAATTCCTCCACTTATTTTATAATAATAAACTTTAATTTTTAATATATCATATTGTCCTTTAAATATAAATATTATTACTTTATATAATCATTGGAACTTTTCCCTCTATTATAATAAATATCAAATAAAAAAATAAAATAGGTGAAATATCATTAAACTTAAGTTGATATTTCACCTTATTAAAAATTCTATTCTATTTTATTTTTTATAATTACAGTGCCCCTATTATGAAGTTAATTAAGAACAATGCACTCACTATATACATTATTGGATGAACATCCTTAGCTTCTTTCTTAACTATTTTAACTAAACAATATGTCATAAATCCAGCTGCCACACCATTTGAAATGCTTCCTGTAAAAGGCATAAATGTTACTACAAAGAATGCTGGAAGGGCTACTTCAAACTCACTCCAATCAATATTCTTGAAGGATTCCATCATTAAAACACCTACTACTATTAAAGCTGGTGCTGTTGCTGCTGATGGCACCATTCCCATTATTGGTGATATAAATAATGATAATATAAATAATACTGCTACTGTAACAGAAGTTAATCCAGTTCTTCCACCTTGTCCGATTCCTGCTGCACTTTCAACATAAGTTGTTGTATTACTTGTACCAAAAAGTGCTCCTATTGATGTTGCTGTTGCATCTGCAAATAAAGCTCTTTCTAACTTTGATGAGAAATTATTTTCACTTTCAAATAACTTTTCATCATTTTCATCAAATATACCTGCTTTTCTTCCTGTTCCTAAGAATGTACCAATAGTATCGAAAGTATCTGATAAAGAAAATGCAAAAATTGTAATTAATACAAGAGATATTTTAGATGGATCACTAAATAATCCTGCAAAATCTAACTTTAAAAATGTTGGCGCTATGCTTGGAATTCCAAATGATATTTGTGAAAAATCAGGAACTTGTGTTACATCCATGAAAATACCAATAACTGTAGTTATAAGAATTCCAAATAAAATTGCTCCCTTAAAATTAAGAAGCATTAATATAATTGTAATTACTAATCCTATTAGAGCTAATAAAGCTACTGGGTCCTTAAAATTAGTCATTGCTAAATTTACACTATTAAATATTGTTGAACCTTCTGATGAAGCAATTTGATTAGCAGCTTCACCTGTGAAAGTAATAAAATGTGCTTGTTTAATTCCTAAAAATGCAATAAATAATCCTATACCACCTGATATTGCATATTGAAGTGAATGAGGAATAGCTTGTATTATCATTTTTCTTATTTTAGTAGTAGTAATAATTATATTAATAATTCCGCAAATAAATACCATGGCTAATGCTTGTTGCCATGTAAATCCTAAACCTAATACTACTGTAAAAGTGAAAAATGCATTTAAGCCCATTCCAGGAGCTTGAGCAAAAGGTACATTAGCTACTAAACCCATTATTAGAGTTCCTACCGCTGCAGCAATAATAGTAGCTACAAAAACTGAATTCTTATCCATGCCTGCTGCTGCTAAAATAGATGGATTTACGAATAAGATATATGCCATTGTCAAAAATGTTGTTAATCCTGCCATTAATTCAGTTTTAACATCTGTGCCATTTTCCTTAAGTTTAAAAAACTTTTCCATAAAAATACCTCTTTCATTTATTCGAATGTTTACATTAGTATACTATCACTTCATTCGTATAAAATCAATATTTTTAATAAATTTTTTTAGAAAATGTATCTTTTATTTATTACTAACGAATAAAACACGAACGTTAATATTTTATTAACAGAATGAATATCTGTATTTTAGAATTCCTATTTCATCTCAATTCTATATTTTTACATTTTTGTTTTAAATTAATTTTATCCATATATCCCCATAAAACACTTAATATGGTATAATATAATATATATATATATTAGGAGGTTCTATATGCTTACTATATCTATCAATAATGTGGTGGTTTCTATAAATAATAAATCATCTAAAGATTTAGAGAAATGTACCATTGAGCACACTGGAGAAGGTGGTCATCCAATTAAATTAGGTAACATTAAATCAATGAAATCAACTAGTGAAGAAATGTGTATCTCAACCTCAAGAGAAAGATCAAAACTAATTTTCACTTACACATTAAATGGTGAAACTTATAGTTCAACTGTATATGATAATATATTTTTCACTGATATAAGGCCAATCACTATATCTATTTTTGAAGAAAATAATACCTTGTTATTTAAAACTGTGCGAGGAAATAACAATTAATTTTTAAGGAGAGATTTTATGAAAAAAGAAGTCCAAAAAATTCCTGCGTCTATATTAATTTGGGGTACTGGCCTTAATAAGCTCAACACAATTATTTATGTAAAAAATCATACATCTCATAATTTAGATAAAGTGACCATTGAAAGAACTGGTATGGGTGGACATCCTATTGAATTAGGAACAATAAAAGCAATGAGTAATGATACTAATGAAGAAATGTTTCCCTCACCAATTATGGAAAAATCCAATTTAATCCTAAATTACGTATTAAACGGTGAAAATCATAGTTCAGTTATTAATGGTAATATAATTCTTACTGATATAAGACCTTTAGTAATTGATATAATCGAAGAAAATGGAAAATTAATTTTTTCAGCAACTCGTGTAACTCATGAAGAGATAACTAGATAAAAAAATGGAGCTGTTGCAACAGCTCCTTTAATTCTTTAATTTTTTCATTCTTTCATTTCTTCATTTTTTCCGTCTTCTGTTACTCTTCCATCAGAGCTATTTACAGGAATAGCTTCTCCTAAAAACTTAGGTTCTGGTTTTAAAATATTTACATAAGCAAAATCCTTTAATTGAGCCAAAAGCTCACGTTTCTTATAGCTATCCATTAATTGATATTCTCTTATATCAGATTTTACACCATAAGCATCTATACCTAACTTTCGTGCTATATATAAAGCTCTTGGTAGGTGATATTCATTAGTAACTATAACTGCTTTATCTACCTTAAAAATTTCCTTAGCTCTATACATGGTATCATAGGTGCTGAAACCTGCATGATCCATAAAAATTAGTTTTTCATCTACATTACCTTTCATAATGTATTCCTTCATAGCCCTAACTTCATTATACTCTTCTCTGCCATGATCACCACTTAAAATAAATGTCTTACCAAGCCCAGCCTTATAAACTTCTAATGATGTTTCTAGTCTATCAGATAAAATATCAGAAGGTGTCCCATCACCTCTAACTCCTGCACCAAGGACTATTATTGCATCATTAGCACTAGGCATGTCTTCAATATTATAAATATACTTTTTATAACTATTTACTGTTGAAATGGCAATACTTATGATTATTATAGTTATTGCAATTAAAGATATAAATATTCCCATAACCTTTTTCCCCCACTTATTTAATTTAATCTTCCTCATAAATTCTCCTTATATTATATTCTAAATTTCATTTTTACGTGAGATATTCCTGCTTCTTCATATTCCTCTGATACTTCTATAAACCCAACAGATATGTATAAATTTTTAATATATGTTTGAGCTGATAATGTTATGTTACTAACATTATAATTCTTCTTTATTTCTTCTATTGCCTTAAGCATCATTTCCTTAGCTAAACCTTTGTTTCTATATTCTTTTAAAACTAAAACCCTACCTATTGATGCTTCTTTATAAGCTAGTCCAGGTGGTAATAATCTACAATATCCTATTACCTTTTGGTTTTCATTATCCATAGCAAATAAATGCATGCATTCTTTATCTTTATCATCAAAGTCATTTTCACTAGTTATTTCTTGCTCACAAGCAAAGACTTCATATCTAGACTTAACTATTTCGTAAAGTTCATTTATATTAAGTTTATTAAAGGATTTACATTTAAACTTATATCTATACTTCATACATTTCTCCTTAAATCACAAATTTTAACATATTATAATTATAATATTATTGTTTTATATTTTCTATAAATAACTTAATTCAATAAGTTTTATTCATATATGTACATTTAAAATGTATTTATAAGTAAATTCGACTATTTTCGAGATATTTTATCTAACTAAATAAATATAAGGTAATTTAAGTTATTTCTATGTTTGTACCAATGCTCTTATAGTATTACTATTTATATAGATTTAAATGAACACTGTTCATATAGGAGGTAATTATATTGATAATAGAAATAAATAATCTAGTTAAAAACTATAAAGATTTTAAAGCAGTAAATATAAAAAATCTAAATATTAAAGAAGGAGAAATCTTCGGATTCTTAGGACCAAATGGAGCTGGTAAAACTACAACAATCAGTATTTTAAGCGGACTTTTCTCTAAGTACTCTGGAGAGGTTAAAATATTTGGAAAGAATATAAAAGAGAACTCAGTATTCATTAAAAAGAACTTAGGTGTTGTTCCACAAGATTTAGCTTTAATAGATGATTTAACAGCAGAAGAAAATGTTAAGTTTTTTGGAGAATTATATGGACTAAGAGGAAAAGAACTTAAAGCTGCCGTAAAGGAAACTCTTGAGTTTGTAGGCCTATGGGATAGAAAAAAAGATTTTCCTCCTAAGTTTTCTGGTGGAATGAAAAGAAGATTAAATATAGCTTGTGCTATTGTTCATAAACCTAAATTAATAATCTTTGATGAACCAACAGTAGGTATTGATCCTCAATCAAGAAATAATATTTTAGAAACTATAAAGAAATTAAATGAGCAAGGCTCAACTGTAATTTATACTTCACACTATATGGAGGAAGTTGATAGCATTTGTTCTGACATATGCATAATAGATCACGGTGAAATAATTGCAAAAGGTACTAACGATGAACTTAAGGCTTTAGTAAAACATGAAGATGGAAGTATAGCTTCATTAGAAGAAGTATTTCTTCAACTTACTGGTAGAAGCCTTAGAGATTAAGGAGGTCTTGGCTTATGAAAATTTTAACCATAGTAAAATATAGACTACTACAATCATTAAGAGATGTACAAAGCCTTATAACAATGATATTAATACCAATATTTTTAATATTAATACTAGGAAATGCTCTTAAAAATAATGATGACTTTACAGCAAGAACTGTTGATAAAGTAAATTTATTATATGTAGATAATGATACAACTAAAGGTGCTGAAGCCTTTGAAAACTTTATTACCCTAGATGAGCTTAGTGATATTATACAAGTTGAAAAGATAACTAATGTTCAAGAAGGAAAAGACTTAGTAGAAAATAGAAAATATGATGCCTTAGTTATATATGATGAAAATTCTACTGGCAAATTAGAACTAGTTGGTTCTGAATTTAATCAATTAGGAGTTTCAATAGTTAAGGGGATAATAGAAACCTATTCTTCTTCAGCAAATGCAATGGAAGCTCTAGCTAAGATTCAATCAAGAAGCTTTACCATAGAACAAAATAATAACTTCCAAGATGAATCAGTATCCATATCAGGTAAAAAGCCTTCTGCTATTGATTATTATGCAGTAACAATGCTTGTAATGATAGTAATGTATGGATCTATTTATGCTAACTTTGCTATAGATAAATCTTATTATGGTTCAGTTGGTAGTAGATTTAGATCAACTCCTTTGAAACTTGGTGAAATATTTATTGGGGAAGGTATTGGTGTAGTTCTTACAATTATGGCTCAAGTACTAATACTTCTAATGATATCTAATTTTGCTTTTGGAGTTAATTTTGGTAATAACCTACCAACTATAATATTAACAGCCTTTTCATTATCAGTATTATCTACAATGCTAGGTATATTTGCAGTAATGGCTACAAAGAAAGGTTTACTTGGACTAGCTTTATTAAATGTTTTAGTTCCTATATTTACATTCTTAAGTGGTGGTTTTGTTAAAGTAAACTTTGGTGGAATCATTGGATTTATAGCTAAATTAACACCTAACTCCTTAGCTTCAAATGCCATATTTAAATCAATCTATGGTGGAGCTTCAAAAGAAGTCTTTTTAAGTATATTAGGCCTTTGGATTATATCAGCCTTATTATTTATGGGAGCTAGTATAATAGGAAGGAGAGAAAGAATATGACAATTTTTAAAGCAACATTAAAAAGATTATTCAGGGAAAAATTAAATATTTTATTTTTAATAGTATTACCTTTAATATTTATGATAATTGCTTTTTCTGGCTCAAATGGAACAGCACCATTAAAGGTTACTGTTATAGATAATGATAAAACAACTGTTACAGAAGATATAATAAGTAATATTAAAGATAAAGCAGAAATTAACTTTAATGGAGAAGAAACTATACAAGATAATTTAATTAATAATGAAATAGATTATGCAATAGTTATTCCTGAAGGATATACCAAGGAGTTAATAAATGGAGAAAATCCAATTATTAAAACTTATGAAGCTAAGGAAGGAAACACTTCTACTGCTATTAAAGCTTCATTAGATAATTATATTAATATATTAAAAACCTTTGCTAAAAATTCTAATGGTGACGAAGAAAAGTTCTTTAATGCAATTAAGAATTATTCAGATGGTTCATATAAAATGTCTTATACCAGTGTAGATAAAGGCGAAGGAAATAAATCTAAAACAGATACTGCTATGGCATTTATAGTACTTAATTTACTATTCTCAGCAACAGCAGCAACTAATATAATATTAAAGGATAGAGAAAAGAACGTATTTACAAGATTATTTACTACTCCAATGACTAGGTTTAAGTATATATTCCAAAGCTTACTTTCATTTTTAGTAATTACTTTTGTTCAAATAACCTTATATTTCTTAGCCTTTAAATATGTATTTAAGTTTAACTTAGGAGATTCTCCATTAAGCTTATATATCTTATTCTTAATATTTGGTGTATTTACAGTTTCCCTTGGAGTATTTATCACCACTCATGCAAAGGACTTAAGAGTATCTGGAACAATAAGTACCCTTGTAATACTTCCTTTTGCAATGCTTGGTGGTTGCTTCTGGCCAAGAGATATTATGCCAACAGTATTAAAGAATATCTCGAAAGTAATACCAACAACTTGGATAAATAGTTCAAATAGCAATGTACTTTATGGTGCAACCTTAGGAAATGAAATAAATACTATAATTTTACTTCTAGGAATTTCATTAATACTACTTGGACTATCATCTAATAAATTAAAAAATAAAGCATAATTAAATATAAAAGATATCTCTTTCACTGAATGGTCCCTTGCGACTAAAGAAAAAAGAGGTATCTTTTATTTTTTTGCGAGTATGCTATACTCATTTTATAATATATAAACTTAAATCGAAAGGAGATTTAATTATGCTTGAATTTAAATTTGATACTCAATTATTAATTGAAGGACAAAATTTATCAGAAGATGACATTAATGAATATATAACAAAAAATATAGAAGGTGATTGCTTATTAGCAGTTGGTGACGAGGATTTAATAAAGGTTCACTTCCACACAAATACTCCATGGAAACTTCTTGAATATTGTTCATCACTAGGAGATATCTACGATGTAGTTATCGAAAATATGGAAAGACAAGAAAACGGATTACAAGGATAGAAATAAGTAAGAAGTAAGAACGAATAAGCAACATATAATAAATAAAAAAGTAATAGCTAATAAGTGCAGTAGTAATATCTCTTACTTCTTGCATTTCATCTATCACTTTAAATTATAAAATCTAATTTTATAGGGAGATTCTTAATGGAACTATGGGATATTTATGATAAAAATAGAAACTTAACTAGTAGACAAATGCAACGCGGTAGTGAATTCGGTAATGGTGATTTTCATCTTGTAGTTCATGTTTGTATTTTCAACTCAAAGAATGAAATGCTTATTCAACAACGTCAGCCATGGAAAAATGGATGGCCAAATATGTGGGATCTAACAGTTGGAGGAAGTGCTTTAGCTGGTGAAACAAGTACAGATGCAGCTGAAAGAGAGACTTTAGAAGAGATAGGTTATAAAGTTGACTTATCAAACGAACGCCCATTTTTTACTATAAACTTTCAGTATGGATTTGATGATTACTACATTATCGAAAGAGATATAAATATAAAAGATTTAAAACTTCAATATGAAGAAGTACAATGTGTTAAGTGGGCAACTAAAGAGGAGATATTGAAACTAGTTGATGATGGTAAATTTATTGATTACTGGTTTATTGAAAATTTATTTGATATTAGAAAACATAGAGGTTCATTCCGAAAAGTATAAAAGCAAAAGAGCTACAAGTTATTTAATACCTGTAGCTCCTTAATTACTAATTATAAATATATCTATAATTTAATTTATAAAACTTCCATAAGAGGTTTTCCTTAATTTTTTCATTCTTTCATTGTGCGATAGCACACCATTTATCTTATTTGTCCATTTCCATAGATTATATATTTAATAGTAGTAAGTTCTTTAAGTCCCATTGGACCTCTTGCATGAAGCTTTTGAGTACTTATTCCTATTTCTGCTCCAAACCCAAACTCACCACCATCTGTAAATCTTGTTGATGCATTTACATAAACTGCTGCTGCATTTACTTTGCTTAAGAATTTTTGAGAATTCTTATAGCTATCAGTTACGATGGCTTCTGAATGTCCAGAACCATATTTATTAATATGAGATATCGCTTCATTTACATCCTTAACTACTTTAGCTCCTATTATATAGTCTAAGTATTCCTTGCTCCAATCTTCTTCAGTAGCAGATGTAACATCAGGTATTATAGACTTAACCTTTTCATCCCCTCTTATTTCAACATCCTTTTCTCTTAAAGCTTGTACAATAATAGGCAAAAAGTCCTTTGCTATTTTCTCATTAATAAGCATTTTTTCTGCTGCATTACATACTGATGGTCTTGAAGTTTTTGCATTTACTATTATATTCTTAGCCATTTCAAAATCACAAACTTCATCTACATAAATGTGACAGTTTCCAACTCCTGTTTCAATAACTGGGACGGTAGCGTTTTTTACTACAGCTTGTATTAATCCTGCCCCACCTCTTGGAATTAAAACATCTATATATTCATTAAGTTTCATCATCTTAGTTGCAGTTTCTCTACTAGTATCTTCTACTAATTGAATTGAATCTTTAGGTAAACCAGATTTTATTAAGGCTTCTCTTAATACTTTAGTAATAGCCTTGTTAGAATTTATAGCATCACTTCCACCTTTTAGAATTACAGCATTTCCAGTTTTTAAACAAAGACCTGCTGCATCACAAGTTACATTTGGTCTTGCTTCATATATTATTCCAATTACTCCAATTGGAACTCTTTGCTTTCCTATTTGAATTCCATTAGGTCTCTTCCACATTTCTATAACTTCGCCAATTGGGTCATCTAATGCAATAAGGTCTCTTAACCCCTTTGCCATATCTTTTATTCTATCTTCATTTAAGGAAAGTCTATCTAACATAGCCTTTGAAGTTCCCTTTTCAATTGCTATATTTAAGTCTTTTTCATTTTCCTTTATAATTTCTTCTGTATTATCTATTAAAGCTTTTGCCATTAATTCTAATGCATTATTTTTTTCTGTGGTAGATGCTATTCCTAAATCGTAAGAAGCTTCTTTAGCATTTTTTCCTAATTCATTTAAATCTAATATCACTTAAAACTCCCCCTTATTTATTTGAAACAAATAATGTTCCTATTTCCTCTCCATTTAATATATTTAATAATATTTTTGGGTTTTCTCCATTTGCTAAAACCATATGTACTCCTGCTTCTGTTGCTGTTCTTGCTGCAGTTAATTTAGTTATCATTCCGCCAGTTCCTAAATTACTTCCTGCTCCACCACAACACTCTTCAAGCTCTGGTGTTATTTCTGTTATTTCTCTTATAAGCTCTGAATTTTCATTTTTTCTAGGATCTGAATCATAAAAACCATCTATATCAGATAATATTATTAATAAGTCAGCATTAACTAACTTAGCAACTATAGCTGATAAATTATCATTATCACCAAATCTCACTATATTTTCTATCTCATCTATAGATACTGTATCATTTTCATTAACAACAGGTATAATTCTATTTTCAATTAATGTTTCGAAGGTATTACAAACATTATTTCTTATATGATCATCTTCAACTACATCTCTAGTTAAAAGTACTTGCCCAACTGTATGACTATATTCTCCGAAGAATTTACTATATATATGCATAAGTTCGCATTGCCCAACTGCTGCAACAGCTTGTTTTTCTCTTATAGATTTAGGTTTTTCCTTTAATTTTAATTTAGATACACCAACACCTATAGCACCTGAAGTAACTAAAATAACTTCTTTACCTGAATTCATAATATCTGATAGTATTCTTGTTAGCTTCTCTATTCTAGTTAAATTTATATTTCCATTTTCATATGTTAGTGTTGAAGTTCCTACTTTTACTACTATCCTATTAGCTTTTTTTATCTTTTCTCTATTATCCATTCTCCTGATCCCCCGTAATTATTTCTTGCTTTAATTATAAATATTCTTAAATATTTTTTCCACCTAAAAAGTAGATAAAAGATACTATTCTTTAAACTCTCTTATTTTTTCATCTAATTCTCTATTAAAGTACTTATAAATAACTTTAGCTAAAGAATAAATTGGCACTATAGCAAAAGCTCCAATAGGACCAATTAAAGTGGCTGCTCCTACCACTAAAAAAATGTCTGTTATAGGATGTATTTTCATAGTTTTTCCCATAATTAAAGGTACTATTATTCTACCTTTAAGGGTTTGTGCTATTAATACTAATATTGATAATTTCAAAATCATATTCCATCCCAAGGCTATAGCAATTATATATGGAAGTATTAAAGATATAAAGAAGCCAATAAAAGGTATAAAAGCTAAAATAAATGTTACTGAAGCTAAAAGTAATGGATTTATCATTCCTATGATTTTATACCCAATAAATATCATTATAGCTAGTGATAGTGCAACTTTTGCTTGACCAATTATATATGTTGATAAGACTTCATCTCCCTCTGCCACTATATCTTTAGCCTTATTTTTATATTTCCTAGGAAATAATTTTATTAATGCTTCCTTTATATTTTCTTCATCTTTAAGTAAATAAAAAGCTATTAAAACTACTAATAATATATCAGAAAATAATTGAATTCCTTTATTAAAAATCCTTTTTATATTAGTAGATATTAAAACTATGTAGTTTTGTATATCGCCTAAAAATTTATCATAATAATCAATATTTAAAATACTTCTTTTAACCATACTTCCTATATTTTCTGTATCACTTCTTGCTTCTATTATTTTTAAAAATATTTCTTTAACACTTATAAATTGATCTATAAAATAATCGCCAAAATATTTACCTATTCCCGCTACTATAAAGAAAAAAATAAATATTGTTAAGGCTGCTGCCATTCCTTTATTCATTCTCTTTTCTATAAATAATTTATTTAATGGTCTTAGTATATAAAACAAAAATACTCCAAATATTATTGGTATGATTACAACTGAAAATATTACGCTTACAAATTTTTTTATTATATAAACATTACTTAATAATATTATTAATATGGCAAATAAATTTAGAATAACTAAATATGTAATAACATTTTTCTTACTCATAGTAAATTCTCCCTTAGTTAATTGATAAATTTAGTTTATCCTTATTATAAGAAAATATTAACATAATATTTTTGTATAAATTTTAGTTATTTTTGTATAAAAATATATTGATTTTTAGATTAAATATGTATTAAAATTAATTCCTGTGTATAAATATAAATTACTTTCATATAAAGGAGACCGAGATGAAAAATATAACTAGAGATGAAATTTCTCTTAAAAATTCTCTTATTTTTATTATTCCATCTTTAATAGGAATGCTTTTATTTATGGTACCTATTAAATTTAATGGAGAAATTACTATACCAGTAGCATTAATGTCAAAGTATCTTGCATCTTTATTAGAAGGATATTTGACTTCTATTATTACTTTAACGGTTTGTATATCTGCAATATTTAGCATAATAACTAAGGTATTCAAACCGGATTTTATAATTAAAAATACTTTTTTAAATGCTTTATTTAATGTAAGCACAATTTGGGTTATAGCTAGAATTTTAGGAGCTATATTTTGTGTTCTAGCCCTATTCAATTTCGGTCCTGAAATAATAATAAATTCTGGAACTGGAACTTTTGTATTAAATGATTTACTTACAATTTTATTTACTATTTTCTTTTTTGCAGGATTATTATTACCTTTATTACTTAACTTTGGATTACTAGAATTTTTTGGTGCAATTCTTACTAAAGTTATGAGACCTATATTTACATTACCTGGACGTTCATCAATTGATTGTATTACTTCATGGCTTGGTGATGGAACTTTAGGAATATTATTAACTAATAAGCAATATGAGGAAGGATTTTATTCTAAAAGAGAAGCTGCTGTTATAAGTACTACATTTTCAGCTGTTTCAATAACTTTTAGCTTAATTGTAATAGATACTGTTGGATTATCTCATTTATTTATTCCTTTTTATTTAACTGTAACACTTTCTGGAATAGTAGCTGCTATGATTCTTCCAAGAATATATCCATTACGTAAAATTCCTAACCATTATTATAATAATAAGATGAAAAAGGACGATGAAACTATCCCAAATGGACATAGCTCCTTATCTTGGGGATATAAAAAAGCTCTAAATAAAGCAGAAAAAAATCCTGGGGCTAAGGCCTTTTTAATTGATGGCACTAAGAATGTTTTAGATATGTGGCTTGGTGTAATTCCTGTAGTTATGGCTCTTGCTACTATAGCACTGATAATAGCTGAATATACTTCTGTATTTCAAATATTAGGTTTACCTTTTATTCCTTATTTAAACCTACTTCAAGTTCCAGAAGCTATAGCAGCATCTCAAACTTTAGTGGTTGGATTTGCAGATATGCTACTTCCATCTGTTTTAGCTGCTAATTCTATAACTAGTGATATGACTAAATTTATAGTAGCTTGTACTTCAGTATCCCAATTAATTTATATGTCTGAAGTTGGTGGAGTGTTACTTGGATCAAAAATTCCTGTATCATTAAAACAATTAATAATAATATTTATAGAAAGAACTTTAATTACCTTACCTGTAATAGTTCTTGTAGCAAACATTATATTCTAAAATGTAAATAATTGGGCCCCTGGGGCCCAATTATTTTACAATTATTTTCATGAGTCTTGTTAAGTCTAAAGCTTGGATAGCATTAACTGTTACTCCAGCTAAGTCTTCTATTTCAGCATCTATACCTGTAATATCACAGGTTGTAAAATCTATTTTGTTCAAGTTAGTTTTATTAAAATAAGCATTAGTTAAATTGGTTTCATTAAAAATTACCTTATCTAACTTTGTTTGTTGGAAGATTCCTTCTGAAAAATTACATTTATCAATGGCTATATTCTTAAGCTTTGAAAATGAAAAGTTTATATATTTTCCTATGGAATTACTAAATAACACTTCTTTTATGTTACACTCGTCAAACTTTGCTCCAAGTAGTTTACAATTAATAAATTCTACTCTATGAATACTTCCACCACTAAAATCTACATTAGATAAATCACAATTTTCAAATACTGAATCTAATAAATCTATATTTTGTAATGAGCAATCATTAAAAATAACATTCTTAAACCTACAAGAATCTATAGTTAATCCTTTTTCTTGTAAGTAATCTATATCTATATCTTCAATTATTTTATTTTGTATTTTATCAAATCTAGCTATTTCATCTTCTACTTTATTTAATTCTTCAAGTTCATCTATAAACTTAGGTTTTTGAATTTTGTATAACTTTCCCATATATTACTCCTATATTCTTTATCTTACATTACAATAAAAATATTATATCCTACTATATAAGAAAAGAATAACATTTTTCCCATGTTAATATACTAATATATAATAAAAAAATAAGAGTTATATAATTTTCTTACATAACTCCTACTTATATTTACTAAATTTGTCTTGCTACATTTACTGCTTCTTCAATACTGTTTAATGCTCTACGAGCTCTAACTGCATCGCCTATTACATGATATGCTATATTCTTTTCTTCACAATAATTAGTAAGTTCGCTAAAGTCACGTGATCTTGCTCCTATTGCTACTACAACTGAATCACAAGGAACTTCTCGAATCTCTCCATTTACATCTATTACTATTGACTTCTCTTTTATTTCAATACATTTTGCTTCTGTTATAGTTTTTATACTTTCACGATATAAGCTTTCCATAACACAAATCTTTCTTAATTGTCCTAAATCCTTTGCTACTTCATTAAGCATTTCTACTACAGTTATATTATTAACTTTTCCTGATAAGTATTCAGCAACTTCTAATCCAACTAAGCCTCCTCCAATAACTACTACTTCTCCAGTTACCATTGCAGTACCTGCAAGTATTTCATGAGAATTAGTTACATGTGATAAATCAGCTCCTGGAACTCTAAGCTTCATTGGTTCTGCACCTGCTGCTATTATAACTTCATCTGGATTTATGTCTTTAATTACATCTACTGTAACAGGAGTTGAGAGTCTAATATCTACTCCTTTTCTTTCTGCAATTTCTCCCATAGAGATAGCAGCTTCCTTCATTTCTTCTTTTCTTGGAGCAGCTCCTGCTAATACAAACTGTCCACCTAAAGAATTAGAAGCTTCACATAAAATAGGATTATGTCCTCTATCCTTTAACTCTATAGCAGCTTGAAGTCCTGCAACTCCTCCACCTACTATTAATACTTTTTTAGGATTACTTGTTTTTTCTAATTTAAATTCTGCTTCTCTTCCTAATGCAGGATTTCTTAAACAAGTTATGAAAGGTACATCAGGTGATGAGAATCCATCATAACATCCTTGATTACATCCTACACAACGTACTATGTCTTTTTCATTTCCATTCATAGCTTTATTACAGAATTCTGGGTCTGCTAATTGTGCTCTACCGATAACTACCATATCAGCTTTTCCACTCTTTATTATTTCATCAGCTTGTCCTGGATCATTAATTCTTCCAACAGCCACAGTTAACATTCCTGTTTCCTTTTTAATTCTCGCTGCATTATCTACATTAAATCCTCTTGGTAAATCTACTGGAGGCACTTCAAATTTTATAGCAGCACTTGAGAAGTTTCCACGAGATACATCTAATGCATCTACTCCTACTTCCTTAGCCCACTTACAGAATTGAATAACATCTTCTATAGTAAGTCCATCTTCTACATAATCATCATGTGCATCTATTCTCATAAATAAAGGCATGTCCTCTGGAACATTAGCTCTAATTGCTTTTATACATTCTAATAAAAATCTAGCTCTATTTTCTAAACTTCCACCATATTCATCTGTTCTTTTATTAAAAGCCTTACTTAAGAATGAATGAGGTGTATAGTTATGTCCTGCGTGGAATTCTATTGCATCAAAACCTGCTTCAACTGCACGCTTAGCTGCATCTCCAAAAGCCTTAATAGATTCCTCAATAATTTCCTTACTAGCTCCTGGAACTATATAATTTTCAGTAACCTTAAATTCACTTGGTACTACTACCATTGCAGTAGGATCTCCAAATAAAACAGCTGATCCACCTAACCATAATTGAACCCCAGCCTTTGCACCACCTACATGAATTGCATCAACTAACTTTTTTAAACCTAGTATATATTTATCATCTGAAATTGCTAAGAAACTTTTAGGTGCAGCTTTGTCATAAACTGAACAAACCTCTGTAAAGTTTAAACCGTTTCCACCATTTGATCTTGCAACATGGTAATTTATAATTTGATCTGTTACTTCTTTGCCATTGCCAGCCATCTTAGTACCCATAGCTGGGAAGATAACACGATTTCTCATTTTCATTCCTCTAATTTTAATTGGACTAAAAACATTCTCAAACGCCATTTTATTACCTCCAAAATATAAATTTTAAATTAACTCCCGTATAATTATTATATTTCTTTGTTAAAAATAAATCAATATGTTTAAAACATTTTGTTTTAATTTAATAAAAGCACAAAAAATGCCCTATGTTTTTAAACAATAGAGCATTTTCCTTATCTATTTTTTTCCTTTTAATAACTTTATTAGATTTTTTATGTAAATTAATCTTTCTTCTTCAGTAGATATTATTTCCTTGTTATAAGCTCCATCTTCATTAGTAGCGGGATAAGTAATAGATGCCATAAATATTGTTTTTCTATATTTAAAGTCTTCTTCACTACAATTCAGTACATTTTTCAAAACACTATATAACTTTATATTTTCTTCTTTTGATCTTTCAATTATTTTTATATCCATTTCACTCTTTTCAATTGCAGAAGCTGCTTCTTTATTCATAACTAAAACACCTGGGTATCTTAAACAATATTCTATTATTTCATTAGAACACTTAATAAGTTTTTCTTCATCACTAAGGCTTTCATCATAAAGTGCTGCATGAGCTTGAGTTATATTCTCTAAGTAAAACTCCTTAACATAATTCATCATATTTTCTTTGCTATTAAAATAATAATTTATTGCACTAATATTTACTTCTGCTTCTTTTACTATAGATCTAATAGGGACATTAGTAGTTCCATTTTTACCAAAAAGATATAAGGCTTTATCTAAAATTTTTTCTTCTATCCCCTTTAATTCTCTCATTATTTCACCTCTAAAAATTCAAACTATAAATATTATATCAATTAACTATTTTTATATCAAAATTAAATTATTTTTCTTAATATACTTATAATTTAATACTTAAATAAAAGGCACACATAATTTACAATTATCTATAGGTGAATCTATAAGCCTACACTTTATATCAAATACTTCTTTTATAAGTTCTTCATTTATAATTTCATTCTTTGGGCCTTGAGCTAAAATACTTCCATCCTTTATTGCAACTATATTATTAGCATATTTTAGAGCATGATTTATATCATGAATAACCATTACTATTGTTCTATTTTCTTTTTCATTTAAACTTTTTAAGATATTTAAAATCTCTAATTGATATTTTATATCTAAATGATTAGTTGGCTCATCTAAAAGTATTATATCTGTATCTTGAGCTAATGATAAAGCTATCCATGCCCTTTGTCTTTGTCCACCTGATAAATTATTTAAACTTCTATCCTTTTCTTCTATTAATCCAACCTTCTTTATAGATTCCATCACTATTTCTTCATCTTTTTTACTCCAAAAAGAAAATAGATTATGATATGGGTATCTTCCTTGCTTTACTAAATCATAAACAGTTAAGTCTTCTGGTGCATTACTACTTTGAGGAAGCATAGATAAAAGTTTAGAAACTTCCTTTGATTGCATTTTAAGAATATCTTTATCTTCCATTAATATAGATCCAGTTCTAGGTTTAAGTATTCTTGCTATTGCTTTTAATAATGTAGATTTCCCACAACCATTTGAACCTATTAATGCTGTAATCTTCCCCTTTTCTATATCTAAATTAATATTATCTAATATAACTTTTTCATCATAACTTAACTTTAAGTCCTTTGCTTTTATCATATCTATCTTCCCCTCCTATAGTCTTTTCTTCTCTTAATTAAAAGATATATAAAATAAGGCGCACCTATAAAAGCTGTAAATATTCCTATTGGCAAGTCTTGAGGATAAAATAACCACTTAGATGCAAAATCAGCTAACATTGTAATTATTCCACCTATAAATATTGAAAGTGGTATTATATTTTCAAATTTAGAATCTACTAATTTTCTAGCAATATGAGGACCTATTAATCCTACAAAGGATATCCCCCCTCCAATAGTTACTGCACCTGCTGATAAAGCAGCAGAGATTCCAAGTAATATTAATCTACTCTTATATATGTTATTTCCAAGTACGATTACAACTCCATCTTCAAGTTGATGAAGATTTAAATCTTTTATAAATATTATTGCTAGTATAGTAAAGATACTAAATATAATCATTATAAGTATTGCATGAGTCCAATTTACTCCATATATACTTCCTGTTATCCAAGTTGTAGCTTCCTTTATAAAAATTACTGGTCCATTAACTATTAATATATTAGTTATAGCCTTAAAAATAGCAGAAACTCCAATTCCTATTATAATTAATTTACTTGTAGATGATGATTTCCCATTTATAAGCAATATAGCTAATAAAGCTACAAATGAAAAAGCAAATGTGAATATTGGCATATAAAGTATTGATGTTGTTAAGGAATTATTTTTAGGATCTGTAAAAATAGTAAGGAACACTAATGCTCCTACTGATCCACCATTTACTACTCCTAAAATATCTGGTGATGCTAAATCATTTTTTACTACTCCCTGAAGAATAGCTCCTGATAGTGATAAGGATGCACCAACAAAGAATGCAACTATAATTCTTGGTAATCTTATATTCATTACCAAAATAGATGAAAATCCTGTATCAATACCTACTATGCTTTTTATTGCATCTATTGGACTAACCATCACTTCCCCTATACATAAAGAAAAAATGAAAATTAATAGAGTGATAATAACTAGAGCTACAGTTAATTTAATAGCTTTTTTGCTTATATTAATCAATTTCTACTCCTCCTTTTGGCAATATATATGAAGAATGGTCCTCCTATAAGTGCAGTTAATGCACCAACTGGAACTTCCTTTGGATAAACTATAAATCTAGACCATATATCTGCAAGTAACAATATTGAAGAGCCTGTAAATATTGAAAATGGTATAAGCCATCTATAATCAGTTCCTATAAATTTATTAACTATATGTGGAGTAATAAGTCCAATAAAAGCTATTGGTCCTGCTAAAGCTACTGATATCCCAGATAAAATTGCTACTATAAATATTATAATAATTTTTAAATATAGTGTTTTCATACCTAATGACTTTGCCATTTCTTCTCCTAAAGAAAATACATTAAGCTTTTTACCAAGAAATAATGTAACAATCATCATTATCAATATTATTGGAATAAACTTAATAATTACATCTAGTTTCTGACCTTCAACAGAACCAGTCATCCAATAAATAACCTGCTCTAAGGCAACTTCATTCTTATATAAAATTCCTTGTGATAATGAAAAAAATAATGCCCCTAATGCCGTTCCTCCTAAAGTTAAATCCATTGGATTTATATCTCCAGAAAGACCTCCACACAAAATATAAACAAGTATAGATGCTAATAATGCGCCAAAAAAAGATACCCAAGAAAGACCTAAAGAGGATATGCTAGGGAAAAAAGTAAGAGCTATAACTAATGTAAGTACTGCTCCTGAATTAATTCCTAATATACTGGGAGATGCTAACTTATTCCTAGTTAGACTTTGTGTTAAAAGTCCTGCAACTCCTAAAGAACCTCCAACAAAAAGGGAATTTAATGTTCTTGGAACTCTTGAAGATCTTATAATAATATGCTCTTGAGAATTATTAAAATTCATATATGAATCTATCAATGTTTTATAAGAAGTATGTATAAATCCTTTTGTAATACTTAAATAACATAAGATAAGAGTTAATATTACTAGCAAAAAAAGTAATATTATTTTCCCTTTACTCTTATTAAGAATACTTTTCATATAAATTCCTCCACTTACAACTAATAAAAAAATATTATCATTTGTTATTGATAATCTTTATCACTAATGATATCATAAACAAGTAATAAAATATATATAAAATAGACATTTATATGTTTATAAATTATAGGGGGATCACGTATGCAAAAAAAACTATTGTCTGCAATTCTATCAAGTGTTTTAACTATTAGCTTATTTGTTGGTTGTTCTAATAAAACTGAAACTACAACTAGTACTAATACTAGAACTATAGAAGATTCTATGGGTACAACAGAAATACCAGAAAATCCAAAGAATATTGTTATATTAACAAATGAAGGTACTGAAGCTCTACTTGCACTTGGTGTTAAGCCAGTAGGTGCAGTTATTGGCTTTGGTGGAGATTGGTATGATCATACTAAATCTGAGCTTGAAGGAGTTAAATCTGTTGGAAAAGAAACTTCTGTGAATGTAGAAGCTATTGCTGCTTTAAAACCTGATTTAATAATTGGTAATAAAATGAGACATGAAAAAATATATGATCAATTGAAATCAATAGCTCCAACTGTTTTTTCAGATACTTTAAGAGGAGAATGGAAAGATAACTTTAAATTCTATTCTAAGGTTTTAAATAAAGAAGCAGAAGGAACTAAAGCTATAAATGATTATGAAGATAAAATTAAGTCAATAAGTGAAACCTATAAGGACAAGCTTAATACAGAAATATCTCTTGTAAGATTTATGGATGGTAAAACTAGAATTTATCTTGGTGATACTTTCTCAGGAACTATACTTAAAGAAATTGGATTCAAAAGACCTGCAACTCAACAAGGAACAGATTTCGTAGCTGAAATAGGAAAAGAAAGATTAAATGAGACTGATGGAGATGTAATGTTCTATTTCACTTATGATACAGGTGATGGAAAAGGAGTTGCCAGAGAAAAAGAATGGCTAAATGATCCACTATTTAAATCTCTAAATGTTGTAAAAAATAATAAAGCATATAGAGTAGATGATAATATTTGGAATACAGCTGGTGGTATAAAGGCAGCTAACTTAATGTTAGATGATTTAACTAATATGCTAGAAGAAGGTAAGATTTAAATTATATAAGTATAATGAGCTGTTTATTCAGCTCTTTTTTTTATATATTAATTAGTCTATATAGTGTAATATAAGTTTATAATTATATAAATCTATGGAGGGCTATTATGAAATATGAAGTTTTATTATTTGATGCTGATGAAACCTTATTTGATTTTAAAAAGTCAGAAAAACAAGCTTTTGAAAATAGTATTAAGGAATTTAATATAGATTATGATGAAAGCTATCATTTTAAAACTTATGAAGAGATAAATAAAAATATTTGGTTGGAATTTGAGCAAGGTTTAATTACTCAAGAAAAGTTGAAGGTTGAAAGATTTAAAAGATTATCTAAGGAAATACATGTACCTTTTGATGAATTAGAATTTTCTAAAGCTTATATAAGGCACTTATCTAATGCTTCCTTCTTATATAATGATAGTATTAAATTAATAAAAAAATTAAGTAATGATTATAAATTAGCTATAATTACTAATGGACTTAAAGATGTACAATCTAAAAGAATAGGCCAATCTGTTATAGCAAAGTACTTTGATACAATAGTTATTTCAGAAGAAGTTAAGGTATCAAAGCCTAATCCAGAAATATTTGAAATTGCTTTAAACAACCTAAATTATACTGATAAGAGTAAAGTATTAATGATTGGGGATAGCTTAACATCTGATATTAAAGGTGGAGTAAACTTTGGCATTGATACTTGTTGGATAAACTTTAATAATTATAAAAATCTAACTTCAATTAAACCTACATATGAAATCTCAAACTTATTAAATTTATTGGAAATACTAAATAGATAATAAAATATAAAATTAAAGGGAGCTTTAATAGGCCCCTTCTTATTTTATATGTGAATAAATAGAATTTTTTAAATTCAGCCTTTTGTTCTTTATTTAACTTATCAGTGAGCATAAAATCTATAGTCTTTCTTTCTAAAATTTTCTTTCCTTTATATTCTCCATTATTTATCATCATCATAGCAAAATGGCTATAATCATCAATTGTAGAAACTAAACCTACACCACCTGATTCAAAAGCTACATCTTCCCCATAATACTCACCTAGATGACTTTTTTCAAATGGAATTAAAGTATTGTTATTCTCATCAAATCTGTAGTTTTGAGCAAATCTATTAATTTTATTTTCAGGAACAAAAAATCCTGTATTCTTCATCTCCAAAGGTTCGAATATCTCTTCTTTCTATTAACCTTCTAAAAATCTTTCCCATTTGCCTTCCTGATTCATGGCTTTCATCTGGGTATGGTATTCCTGAAGTCATGTTAAGCAAATCAAATATATTAATATCTCTTTCTAATTTTTCTAATTCTCCCTTTGAATTATATGCTAATTGATTTGAGAATTCAGGAAAGTACTTCTTTATAGGATCAAATAGACTAATCTCTCCTCTTTCAACAAGTATCATAGTTGCTACTGCTGTTATTGGCTTTGTCATAGAATACATTCTAAAAATAGTATCTCTTTTCATAGAAACTTTATTTTCTTTATCTGCATAACCATAAGTACTATGATAAATTTCTTTTCCATTATGTATAACCAATACATTAGCCCCTACAATTTTTCCTTCTTCCACTTCATTTATTACAAGGTTGTCCATCATATCTTTATATGCGACCATACTTATACCTCCAATTTAAACCCTTCTCCTTATAAAAAAAATCCCATAGATTATATTTTATACTCTACAGGATATTTATATTAACCTTAATTATTCCATTAGTTTATCATTAATTTTTTCATAATATATCTTTATTTTCTCTTTTCCCCTGCTTAATCTCTTATAAACTACTTCTTTACTTAATCCTAAATCATTAGATATTTTTTCTACCGACTCTTCGAATAAATATCTTTTAATAAATATATTTTTATCTTCTTCTTTTAGAGTCTTTAATAACATATAAAACTCTTCATTATCTACTTCTATACTTTCATTAAATTCAGTATATACAATCTCTTCATTAAGCTCTAAACTAATTCCTCTTTTATTTATTTTTCTTTTATAATCAATGGCCTTATACTTAGCAACTGAAATTAAAAAGTTTCTTAAGCTGCCTTTCGTACTATCATAACAATCTATATTTCTCCAAATTGTTATTAAGACATCATTAAAGCATTCATCTACATCATTTATTTCTGAGAAATTATAAAGTATTTTATTTATCACTCCATAAATTAATTTTCCATAGGTTCTTGATAAATCATCCAATGCAAACTGCTCTCCATTAATTAACCCTAAAACTATTTCCTTATCTTCCATACCGCTCTCCCCTTATAGAAAACTAATTATATTTATTTGATAAATATTCTTGTATTTCATCACAGTCTGTATTTCTTATTAATAAATCCTTAAACTTACCATTAGTAAACTCAATAAGAATCTCTGATTGAAGTTTTCTTCTTGTAAGAAAGAAATAAGCAATTGGTATTATTGAAATAAAGTAAACACTATTTTTTACTAATTCAGATCCATTAGATAGCATATATGAAACACCTGCAAGTATTTTGGATAATGCATTTGCTACTACTAGTAAAAATAATGAAGTTACTATTGCCAATGCCTTATTTCTCTTATAGTATAATTGAAAATGAAATCTATACTTTTTCTTAACATCTGCTCCTGCATTTATTTCTTTTATTTCTTCATTATTATATATTTTTATTCCTTGCATTCTATTATAATAATTTGCGCTAATTTCAATAATTCTTTTATTTGTACAAAACATTAGTACATTAAAAGAATATCCATCACCAGTCATAAAGGGTGCATTAACCATCATATTTACCCCCGTTGCAACTGCAAGCATATCTGGGTCAGTAGTCTTAATTATTTTTTCTATTACTTCATCCTCTTCTAATATTTTTTCCTTAACATGAATGCAAGCTTCTTTAAATTTATCTTTTGCTAGCTTAGTTTTTACATCATTTGTTATACTATTTAATTTCTTATCTTCAATATTAGTAAGATCCATATACTCTTTGATTTCTTCATCATTATAATTAACACCATTTAATTCCTTAAATATTTGTCTATCATTCATATTAAATACTCCTTTAATTATTTATTTTATACTATATACGAAATCATATGTTAATATTTGGACATTTTTGTGTAATAAAAATAATTTATTTTATATATTTATTAATCTTATAATTGCCCTTTACCTCTTAATATTCCTTTAAGTATATATTTGTTTTCTTTTTGAAATACTAATTCAGAAGTAAGTTTTAGGAGGATATTTATGAAAGAATTACTTTTAACACTATTAATAATGACCCCATTTACAAATACTAATATAATTTCTCATCATCAAGCCATTGCTACTAATATTAATGTTGCAGAGCCTACTGAAGTAAAACAAGGATATAATCAAGAATATAATATTATATTTAAAACTATGAAAAAGGAAATGAATACTGCACCTGATACTGGAAATGTTAACTTAAACTTTTTCTTAGAAATGATGCCTCATCATGAAGGTGGTATAAATATGGCAAAAGCAATAGTCAAATATGGTTCCAATCCAGAAGTTAAAAAAATTGCTGAAAATATTATTACTTCTCAAAGTGCTCAAATTCCAATTATGGAAGGATTAAAAACTAAATTTGAGAAAGAAAAACCTTCAAGTAAAGCTGATTCTAAAAAATATATAAAAGAATATGATAAAATTAAAGACACTATGTTTAAGAAAATGAAAGATGTTATAATAACCGATAATGTTGATGTTAACTTTCTTCAAGAAATGATATATCATCATGAAGGTGCCATTGGAATGGCAAATAATATCTTAAAATATACAACAGATACAGAACTTAAAAAATTAGCTGAAGATATAGTTTCTACCCAAAGCAAAGATGTAGAAGAAATGAAGTCATTACTAAGAAACTTATAAAATAAAATTAAAAAAGCAGATAAATTTGTCTTAAACAATTTTATCTGCTTTATAATTAATAATCATTTTTCTTTTTTACAACAACTATTATATTTAATATAAATATAATTAAGCTTAAAATTGAAATTCCTATTAATATATCATTCCAAAAAGTCCAATTCAATGCATTATTATCAGCTAATACACCCTGAAATATAATTCCTGCATACATAGCAACTCCACATAAAACATCAATTATCAAATCATAAGTATTTATTAATTTTCTAATTACATTATTATTAATTAAATTTTTTCTAACTCTTATTGCTTTATAAAAATTTACACATATTATAATAAATAATACTATATAAGCTATAAATACTAATTGAAAATGATTCATTACATTATCCAAAGGCTTTACCTCTAACATATCTATTCCTCCTAATATATACCCAACCTATTTCAAATTCAAAGCTAATTATATCAATATACTTATTTTCATTCAATAATTTTACAATTTTCATATATTAAATATCTAATATTGTCCTTATAGATTGTTTAATATATTCTGGGAAAAATAATGTTAATTCACCATGACTCTTATAATATCTTTTATCATGATATACATTTATGCTAATTCTACTTAATTCATTTAATAGAGGATTTATATCACAATCATAAGTTTCTTCCTCTTTAGAATAATGAATATATATATTATTGTTAAATCCAAAATCATCTAGTATAAATAGCTTATTACAATTAAATGCGTCAATAGTTCTTATATAATTATATCTAGCTCCTTATTAATTTTACTTACTATGTCCATATTATTATCTCTAAAATTTTTTTATAAAAAATAAAACAATGTTTATTTAACATAAACCCCGTTTTATTACACATTAATTACATTATATCAAATAAATGTAAAAAAGTAATTATGTTATCTTTAATTTTCTAAATCTATTATAGGATGCCATTATTTCTTGTTTCCTAGGTAATGCTAAACTTCCTGAACCACCCTTTATTTTATCTATAGATATTAATCCATTTCTTATTACTTCTAAATATGCCTCATTTACAGCCTCTTCTAAAGTAAGATTTTTATTCATTCTATTTTCTTCTATCCACTTCATAATAGCTCCAATAGCATTTAATTGTTCATTATCTACAAGTTGTTCTACAGCTCTTAAATCAATATTTTCATTATTGATACTTATATTACTTAATCCCATAGTTTTAATTTTTACACCTTTATAGGTGCTTTCAATAGTTCCCTTTTGAAGCTTTCTATCAAGGTTTATATTTATAAATATATCCTTTTCTTTAATTCTCTTATTTATTTCTCCTCTCATAAGAGCCTTTGCTTCTTTTGTAACATCCTTTGTTCCATAATTATCCATCTGAATAACAGTATCTGCTACATCAAAATAATCGCCAGAGCTACCTATAACTAATATAGTTGAAATATCCCTTTGCTTATATAAAGGCTTCACTATTTCAATAAATGGTGTTATTGGCTCCTTTTCCTTAGATACTAATCTTTGCATTAAGTCATCTCTAATCATAAAGTTAGTGGCTGATGTATCTTCATCAATAAGTAAAACCTTTGCTTTAGCTTCAATAGCTTCTACTATATTAGCAGCTTGTGATGTACTACCACTAGCATTTTCTGTAGTAAATTTAACTGTATCTTTACCATTTGGAATATTATCTATAAATAATGATATATCTGTATTTTTAATACTCCTTCCATCTTCTGCTCTTACTTTAACTGCAGTATTATCAGTAATTACAAATTCTCTGCCATCGCCTTCAATATGATTATATACACCTAGTTCTAAAGCATTTAAAAGAGTAGACTTTCCATGATAGCCTCCCCCAATTATTAAAGTTATTCCTTTTTTAATTCCCATTCCTTTAACTAAGCCCTTATTAGGTAAATTTAATTCTACTTCTAATGATTCTGGAGACTTAAACAGTAATGCATTCTTTAATGGTCTTTGTGAAACTCCGCTTTCTCTAGGTAGTATTGATCCATTAGCTATAAAAGCAATTAAATCTTTTTTCTTAATTTCAGTTCTTATATATTCTTGGTCCTGGACTAATTTAACCCTATCTATCACTTTAGTCTTATTGATATTCTCATATATTAATGTATTTTCAACTATACTTGGTATAACATTATATAAAATCTTTTCTAATTCTTTAGATAATACAGTTCTTCCCTTTGCTGGAAAACCAACATAAAATCTAGCCTCAATATTATCCTTATTTATTACTATTGAAGTTCTTTCTAATATCTCTTGTGGACATCTGCTTATAGAAATTAATCCACTTTTACCAGAACCAAATATCTTTTCACTAAACTTATTTATATTAAAACAAAATAATCTAGTTAAAAAATCAGAAACTGCAATTTTTTTATAATCTTCATTTATTAATTCTTCTGGAAACCTTGCTTTATCCTTATTTATAATAATTCCTATTCTTGATGGTGAAGCAAAGGGGTCTCCTTGAACATGATCTATACTTAAAATATAATCATTAAAATCATATTGCCCTTGTAAATCTTTATATGCTTTATATCCTCCTCCATCTATTCTTTGAAGTTCATTTCTTAAAGTTATAGAATTCTTCATATCAATACCTCCTATAGCTTATTAAAATATTCGTCTATTAACTTTTCTCCCATTCTTCTATACATATTGCTCATATTAATAAAGGAGCTAAGTAATAAAAAGTTTTTTTGGAATTCTTCATCCTCTTCTATATTTTCACTTATCATATTGCTTTCAATATTATTATTTTTTTCTTCTATAGTTTTTTCTACATCTTTTAAATCCTCATTATATTGTTTTAAATATAAACTATATAATTCTCTTATTGGATACTTTTCTCCATCCTCGAAGGTTTTAACTATCTTATTTAATGAACTCTTTATATCACCTATAGATAAGCCACCCTTTAAATTATATATAAGGCTCATTAGTATTAAATGCTCTTTACTATACTTTTTATTTTTTATAGACATTAATAATTTACCCTTAGCATAATTATTTACCATTGTCTTTGTTAATGCTTTATCATCTTCAGTTCTTTTGCTTTCATTAAATTTACTATCAAATAACTGAGTAACTTGATCCATGTATAGATCTAGCTCTGGCATTTCTTCTAAGGTTAATTGGTTCTGTAAATTTAACTCTTTAAATTTTTCCATTAATTCATTTTTATCCATAAGTTCCTCCATGTAGTTTTATAAACTACTTATTAATATACCTATATTTAAATATACTAGTAATCAATAGATAATTCAAGAAAATTAATAAATTTCATCACTTTTCTAAAAATATAAGATATTTTCAACTTTGACTTTTTAAATACACTTTATTAATATATAAGTAACAATATATAGTTTTGAAAACTATATGAAAGAGGTGTTGAGTTTTGGAAAAGTATTTAAGAGAGCCTATTAATAGTTTAACCCATTTTATTGGTGCCATTCTTTCAGTTTTTGCTTTAATTGCAATGCTAGTAAAAGGATTTATCAACAATTCATCTACTGTCACAATTGCTTCTGTTATAATATTTGGTATCAGTTTAATCTTGTTATATACTGTATCGGCAACTTATCATGGAGTTATAACTAGCGATAAGGTTATTTTCAGATTAAGAAAATTAGATCACTCTATGATTTTTATATTAATAGCTGGTTCTTATGCACCATTTAGCTTAATTGCCCTTGGAGGCTCAAGAGGAACTATTTTCTTTACAATTATAGCTTCTATTGCCATATCTGGTATCCTGTTTAGAATGCTTTGGTTTAACTGCCCAAGATGGCTACAAACAGCTCTTTATATAGGTTTAGGTTGGGCTGCTATATTTATGATTAAGCCTTTATCACAAGTATTAAGTCCTATTAGTTTATTTTTATTAGTTTTAGGTGGAGTACTTTACACAGTAGGTGGCGTTATCTATGGTCTTAAACCTAAGAAACTTCAACTTGGAAAGTTTGGTTTCCATGAAATATTCCATATATTCATTATACTAGGAAGCTTATGTCACTTTATTTGTGTATTTATATATTTAATATAAAAGCTCCTTAATATATTAAACTTTATATAATCTCTTGAAGTAAAAAGAGCTGATTTAACAGCTCTTAATAAAAATATACTTTTAAAACTCCGAAAGGAGTTTTTTCTTTAATTTTACGTTCTACATTTTTAACTTTACATTGTGCGTCAGCACACTCTATCTTTGTTTAATTATTGCTTTTCTAGTTAATAGCCTTGCTAATGATATAAATATTATAAATGATACTAAAAATGTTAATACAGCAGCATATGAATTATGAGTATTTAACCCAAATATAGTTGAAATAAACTTATTAATATTATTAATAATGCTAGGATACGCTGTTCCTATCATGCTTATTAATATGGATAATGCAACTGGAATAATAGATACTACTACCTTCATAAAGCTATTGCATTTATAATAAATTATAGTTATTAAAAAACCTAAAGAAATTGCAACTAAACATAACGAAGCCTGAAAAATAAAACTATTAAATAAAGTTGAGATACTGTTACTTTGTATCCAATCAATAGAATTATACCATTCGCCACTTCCTATATTCGCATAACTCATATCATAAATAGTTGGACATTTTATAAAGATGTTATAAACACGATTAATTATTATATCTATAATAGACATAAATAATGCTATTGGAATCATAGACAATGCTGTTCCATATAAGAAGTCTTTTCTAGATACGTTGTTACTCTTCATAAAATAGAAATTTTCCTTAAATAAATTTAAACCTGCAACAAAGATAAATATTACTGATGATATCTCTAATCCAGAGGAAGATATATTACCATTTCCTGAGAGTATGGCTGATAATAGGCATACAGCAATAAAAATTGAGTAATAAATTATTATAGAATTTTTTAAACTATTAATATTATATTTTATTATAGATTTTAATTTCATTATTTTACTTCCTCCTCTCCAGTTAAGTGAATAAATAATTTTTGTAATTCTACCTTTGATGTTTCTAATTCTAAATCTCTTATTTGTATTTTATTTTCATCAGTAATCTTTCCAATAATAGTTGCTGCCTTAAATCCTGCTATAGATTCTATATTAATGCACTTCTTATCCTTTATATATTTTTCAACTTTTTCTGAAGGTCCTGAAATTAGATATGCTTCAGCTAATAAACTTTCTACTTCCTTATCTCCTAATACCTTTCCGTCCTTAATTATTATTACTTTTTCTAAAATCTCTGAAACTTCTTCTATTATATGAGTTGATAAAATTATAGTTTTTGGCTCATCTATATAATTTGCAACTAATTCCTTATAGAACATATCTCTATGATTAGCATCTAATCCTAAAACAGGTTCATCAAAAATTAATATTTCAGCTCCTGATGCTAAAGTTATAATTATTTTACAAATTGATGAATATCCAGTAGATAATTCTTTAAATTTCTTATTAATATTAAGACCAAATTTTTCACTTAAGTTTAAGGCATAGTCCATATCAAAGTTTTTATAAAACTCTTTTGACCATTTAAATATATCCTTAATCTTCATTCCTTCAGGATATAAATCTTGTTCTGTCATAAAATAGGCTTTCCCTAAAGCCTTACTATTTTCAATTACATCTTCATTATCTATTGTTACACTTCCTCCACTTGGAAAGATTCTATTAGTGATAAGATTTAAAAGTGTTGTTTTTCCTGCCCCATTTCTTCCTAATAATCCATATATCTTATTTTCTTCTATAGTTAATGAAAAATTATCTAAAACTCTATTTTTCCCATATTCTTTAGTTAAATTTGATATCTTTATCAATGCCATTAGCTATTCCCCCTTTTTAATCATTTCTACAATATCATCTATTGATATATTGAGCTTCTTTGCTTCTTCAATTAATGAAACTACATAATTAGAATAAAAACTATCCTTTCTCTTCTGTATTAATACTTCCTTGCTTCCACTTGAAACAAACATACCAACACCCCTTTTTTTATAAATAATTCCATCCTCTACTAATAAATTAAACCCCTTTGCTACTGTTGCTGGATTAATTTTAAATCTCACTGATATTTCTGTTGTTGATGGTATCACTTCATCTTCTTTATAAATTCCATTTAATATACCATCCTCTATTAATTGAGCTATCTGAATATATATAGGTATTTCACTTGAAAAATCTAAGTTCATAGCTACCTCCTTTTAACTTTATACTATAATATATGTATCTTTCGTTATTTAGTTCATTACTTATGTAATTAACTATATACCTATTGGATTTATTTGTCAATATTTCAGAAATAAATTATTTACTTAATTTCCATTAAATTTTCTAAATATTATTTTGTCTTTCAATGAAATTATCTTTACTTTATGATATAATAACGAAATGAATAATTTTAGAAATGAGGTCGGTTTTTAGTGATAACTGTATCAAACGTAAGTTTAAGATTTGGTGGCCGTAAGCTATTCGAAGACGTAAATATAAAGTTCAACCCTGGTAACTGTTATGGTGTTATAGGTGCTAACGGTGCTGGTAAAAGTACTTTCTTAAAAATATTATCTGGAGAAATTGAACCAAATACAGGTGATGTAAGTATTGCACCTAATACAAGAATGTCTGTTTTAAAACAAGATCACTTTGCTTATGACGAATATGAAGTTTTACAAACAGTAATAATGGGTAATAAAAGATTATATGAAATAATGGAAGAAAAGGATGCTTTATATGCAAAGCCAGACTTTTCTGATGAAGATGGTATAAGAGCTTCTGAATTAGAAGGTGAATTTGCTGATATGAATGGTTGGGAAGCTGAATCAGACGCTTCTTCTTTACTTCAAGGTTTAGGAATTGGAACTGATATGCACTATAAGAAGATGGCTGAATTAACTGGTTCTGAAAAAGTTAAGGTTCTTTTAGCCCAAGCCTTATTCGGAAATCCTGGAATATTAATTCTAGATGAGCCTACTAACCACTTAGATATACAATCAATTAACTGGTTAGAAGACTTCCTTTTAAGATTTGAAGGAACTGTTATTGTAGTATCCCATGATAGACACTTCTTAAATACAGTATGTACTGTAATGGCTGACGTTGACTTTGGAAAAATCAAATTATACGTTGGTAACTATGATTTCTGGTATGAATCAAGCCAATTAGCATCACAAATGGCTAAAGATCAAAACAAGAAGAAAGAAGAAAAAATCAAGGAATTACAAGAATTTATTGCAAGATTTAGTGCTAATGCTTCTAAATCTAAGCAAGCAACTTCTCGTAAGAAGTTATTAGATAAGATTACTTTAGATGATATACAACCATCAAGCAGAAGATATCCTTTCGTTGGATTTAAACCTGAAAGAGAAGTTGGTAATGAAATTCTTACTGTTGAAGGATTAACTAAGACTATTGATGGAGTTAAGGTTTTAGATAATGTTAGCTTTAGAGTTAATAAAGATGATAAAATTGCTTTCGTTGGTGACAATGAAATTGCTATAACAACTTTATTTAAAATAATTAATGGTGAAATGGAACCAGATAGTGGAGAATATAAATGGGGAATAACAATAACTAATTCTTACTTCCCTAAAGATAATACAGAGTTCTTTGAAGGATGTGATTTAAGCTTAGTTGATTGGCTTAGACAATATGCTGGAAAAACTGTTGAAGAGCAATCTGAATCTTACTTAAGAGGATTCCTTGGAAGAATGCTATTCTCAGGAGAAGAAGCATTAAAGAAAGCTAGCGTATTATCAGGAGGAGAAAAGGTTAGATGTATGTTATCTAGAATGATGCTTACAAATGCTAATGTATTAATTTTAGACCAACCTACTAACCACTTAGATCTTGAATCTATAACAGCAGTTAATAATGGATTAAAAGATTATAAGAGCGTAGTTTTATTTGCTTCTCATGACCATCAATTTATTCAAACTATAGCAAATAGAATAATTGATATTAAAGAAGATGGTTCAATAGTTGATAGAACTATGACATATGATGAATACTTAGAATTCTCAGGAAAGACTAAATAAATAATTAAAAAGTGAAAGAATGAAGGAATGAAGAAATTAAATCCTTCATTCTTTTAATTTTTTCATTTTTTCAATTCCCCACTCCCCTTATAAAATTCAAATAAGTATTTAATATATTTATTATACCATTTTTTTACATAAGGGTAGCTATATTATTTACAGTTCTACTATCATTCTATGCTCTATATACTTCTCTCCTGAAAATTCATACTCAAATACTTCCTTCTTCTGAAAACCAGCCTTTTCATACAAATTAATTGCAACTTTATTATCAACCTCTGCACTAGTATAAAGCTTTAAGTGACCATATTTATTTACAAATAACTCTAAAAACTTCTTTAATGCTATCTTCCCTATCCCTTGATTTTGATAACTTTCATCTATCATAAATCTACTCATTGACCATCCATTAATATCATAATCAAAATCATATAAAATAAATCCAACCATCTTATTGTCTTTATAAATTCCTAAAGAATAAAAATTAGGTTCATAGGCTGCTTGAACTAAAGAGAAGATATTTGATGCTACAAACCTTTTTTGCTCTTCGCTTATTTTTAAATTTATACATTCCTCATAATTACTCCTATCAATTTCTCTAAATTCTATATTCATCTCTCATACCTCCTAAGTATTATTTATACTCTCTTTAAATAAACTATTAATAAAAAAGCACTACTTTCAATAATGAATAGTTGTGCTTTCCTCAATAAAAATAAATTAAACCCAATACCCTAAAATATAAAACATTCTAGGACCGCTTAGTGTTGACTCACTCAGCTTATTTCTCTTTTATTATACCAAATTATTCTAATAGTGAAATCACATATTTTCTCCTTTTAATAAATATGTATTAACCTCCTCCGTGATAGGTTACTACATAGAAAATACCTATTCTTGTCACTTTATATGCTAATTTAGTATTTCCAGTTTCTCTAGATCTAATTTCAGGATAAAACATATAAAATTTTACTCTCTTTGTTGTTAAACCTAATTTTAATTCTCTTATCTCTGTAGTAAAGGCTGATTTAGGATAACCTTCTAAAAATAAACGTGTTCTTAGTGCATTATTGGGAGTAATGTGTAACACTCCCCATATTATTATGAAAAATAATATTATTTTGGGCCATGTTATTATTTTTTTCTTCATAAATTTATCTCCTCATTACAGAGCTATTTTATATAATTATATCACTTCCAATATATTAAATTTGCTCTAAAACTATTCTTCTTTTATGAAACCCATATCTTTTATAAAATTCTAATACCCCCTCATTTCCTTCTGCTACTGCAATGACCTTTGTTTTTACTTTATTTAAATCAAGCCATTTAATAGCTTCTTTCATTAACTTATCTCCTAATCCATCTTTACGATATTCCTCTTCAATAAATAAGGAATCTATCTCCCCAGTTAGCTCTACATCTATAGTACTTATGCAATACCCTATATATAAGTTTTTCTCTATATCCTTTATTAAATCAATTCTAACCTTTAAATTATTATTACTTATAAACTTACTTTTTCTCTTTTCAAAGGTATTATTCTTATACTTATCCGAAAAATAATTTGATTTAACTTCATGATATTCATTAAGCTTTTCCCATAATGGTTTTATAAAATCAACTAGCTCTACACTACCTGTTATAAATTCAAATCTACTCATAACTTAATATCCCCTTAATACTTATAATACTAATATTTTCGTCTAATACTTAAATATAATAAGTTAATTTATAAATTGCATATAATTAAAACTAAAACCCACTAACTTTTGCTTTCTAACTCTTAACTATGCCCTATTACTTCTTACTTATCTCTTACTCCTTACTTATTCACTCTTACATATTACTTGTTCCCTATTACTTATTAGCCTAATACTAATTAGCAAAGTGATAACTTCGGCTAAAGGAATAGTAAGCCATACTCCTGTCATCCCAAGAAAATTTGGTAATAATAATATCAAAGGTATCACTACAATTAATCCTCTTATCATTGAAATAGCAAAGGATTCCTTTGCTTTATTAATAGAAGCAAAGAAAGATGTAGTTACAATATTTACTCCCATAATAATAAATGCACTAAAATAAATATTAATTCCTTCTATAGCCATAGAAAGTAATGCCTTATCTCCTTCACTATTAAATAAGTTAACTATTTCCTCGGAAAAGCTTAATCCAATTAAGTAGCATCCTACTCCTAAGATAATAGACGTAATTATTCCATACTTAAAAATAGTTCTTATATTTTTAATCTTACCTTCTCCATAATTTTTACTAATTATAGGCTGAATTCCTTGAGCTATTCCTGTAAATATAGATATTACTATTAGAGCTAAATTAGCAATTATTCCATATGCCGCAATTCCAGTATTATTTGATATTTTTAATATAGTAAAATTAAATAATAATATTATTAATCCAGATGAAACTTCAGTGATAAAGGCTGGAATACCTAATGAAATTATTTTCTTCATATAAGTAAAATTAAACTTACACTTAATAAGCTTAAAATTATTTTTCTTTTTAATAAAGTGAAGTGATAATATAACCAAGCTTAATATTGGCGTAGCTCCTGTTGCAAGAGCTGCTCCAAACATTCCAAGCTTAAATGGAAATATAAAAATATAATCTAAAACTACATTACTTAAGCTTCCTATAGTCATTGCAATCATAGCTAGTTTAGGATTATTATCATTTCTCACAAAGGAGGTAATTATATTATTTACTATGAAAACAGAAGAAAACGATAATAATGTTTTAAGATATTTACTAGCTAAAGGTGCTACTACTTCATCAGCGCCTAAAATTACTACAATGTCATAAGAAAATATTACTCCAATTATAGTTATTATAGCTCCAGTAATTAATCCCATTAACATAGCATGAGTAAATACCTTATTTGCTCCCTTTTCACTATTCTTTCCTCTTTTAATGGAATAACTAATCCCACCTCCTATGCCTATCATTAATCCAAATCCGCTCATTAAACTCCATAATGGTAAAACTAAGTTTAAAGCTGTTAGCCCAATACTCCCTACTCCATTTGCTATAAAAAATGTATCAGCAAGTATATAGAAAGAAAGACCTATCATACTAATTACATTTAATGATACATATTTTGTAAAATCCTTTAAAATATTATCTTTTAAACTTTTCATTTTATATCCCCCTTAACTAAAAAAAGCATTAGATTGTTTATACCCTAAGGCCTAACGGCATAAACTTCTAACGCTTGTTATCTAAATAATATATCCGGCGATATTATTATTCTAACTATTTATTTTATAAAATTCTATAATATTGTACTAGCATTGTCAACAACTCTTTAAATGTTAACTCATAATAGTATCTATGCACTCTCCAACAGTTGAAACACATTTTTGTGCAATATTTTTTAATTCTTCTTCAACATGATGGAAAGTAAAACTGTTTTTTGTTAATTCAAACATTGATACATCATTAAATGAATCTCCTATAGCATAAAGATTTTCCTCTTTAATATTATCTAGTTCAAGTATATTTCTTAGTCCATTCCCCTTTGAGCAATCCTTTGGAGCTATATCTACAAAGAATTGATTTCTAAAGGCTTCTATTTCTTGTCCATATATTTCAATTAATAAATTCTTTATTTCCTCTGCTACTACCGCATCCTTATTAATTGAAAAAACACTTATAAATGCATATTTTCTTTCTTTAGTAAATATCTCATCTATTGAAATTCTATTTTCAAAACGTAATAACATATCCTTTATGTCTCCTGATAAACTACTTTCATATTCTAATCCCTTAGATTTAACTAAATAATGTTGTCCATCAGCTTCAAAATGAATACAAATATCATCTCTATCTATAAACCCATTAATAATTTTTTTTGCTATATCATGTTTTATGTAATTATTAAAAATAACTTTTTTATTATTATCTAATACTATTGCCCCATTACAAGCTACTATATAGTCATACTCTATTTCGGGATAATCCTTAAATAAGTCATAAATTGACTCTATATCTCTTCCTGTTGAAATTACAAATTTATTTCCTTCTGCCTTAAAACCTATTATAGCCTCTAAGTTTTCTCTGCTTATAGTTTGATCCTCCCTTAACAAAGTTCCATCTAAGTCGCATGCTAAATATTTCATTAATTTCCACTCCCCTGAAAATACTTCTAGAAAATTATATCATAATTATTATTATAATTTTTTCAATATATAAAATTACTATATATT
>OGSQ01000141.1_pt1 | contig 46395 bp, 46 predicted proteins | sample 1573921 | NCBI WGS metagenome assembly OGSQ01 (sample SAMN03295832, study PRJEB24534) | human gut metagenome | isolation source: fecal sample 7 from infant 4 | host: Homo sapiens | place: USA: Pittsburgh, PA | collected 2014-07 | reverse complement strand
CCCTCGCTTTCTTTGTCCTATTGTATGTTAATCCTATTGAAGAGTAACCTATAAATAATTATTTTTAAATTTCACATTTACATTAAAAAAACCCTTCTTGCAAGAAAGGCCTAAAATTAAACCGTGCACCTAGCTTTGACAGTAGTCTATAGACGTTACTATGTAGTTAGCTCTGACAAGATTTATCCATATCACACGCAGTAATCGCTTATCGCTGCTTCCTTCCGGACCTGACGAGGTTCACGCACTTACGTCGTATGGGACCTTGCCATCAACACCACTTGCATAGGCAGGCTCTACAGATTAAAGCCTAGACTGGGAATTCAATCCTGCTATAGCGGATTGCAGGTTATAGGGCACCGCTAACTCCCCATCTAGCACAGTCATGGCGGAGAGAAGGGGATTTGAACCCCTGATAGAGTTGCCCCTATACACGCTTTCCAGGCGTGCTCCTTCGACCACTCGGACATCTCTCCATATTAAATTAAACAAAATAATTAATAATATAATTTTTTAATCTTACTTATATTACTTATAGTTACTTAATTTGAACTACTGCTATATATTATCATATACAAATAAATATTGCAACATTTAAAAGCTAAGGCCACCCAAATTAAAATTTAATATAACTTTATAAAGGCATAAAATTCACTTTAAACTATAAATAATATAAAAGGAATAATAAAAAATGTAGAATTAAAGAATAAACTTCTAAAGAATTTTATAAAATCAGTACATCAATAATTCTACATTTCATATATATTTTTTATTAATATTATTTATGCTCTTTTCTTTTTAGTTACAAATATAATTAGCACTATTCCTAGAACTATTCCTATTAAGCTTACAATTTGAGCTGTTCTAAGACCCATAAACATTAAGCTATCTGTTCTTAATCCTTCAATGAAGAATCTTCCTATTGAATATAAAATCAGATATCCACCAAGTACAACTCCATCTTTTCCATCTCTCTTTTTAAGAAGTATATAAACTAGAATTAAGCAAACTAATAAATTCCATAAAGACTCATATAAAAATGTTGGATGATAATAAGTACCCTTTATCAACATACCCTTTTGTATAAATTCTGGGAACTTACTTATAAATTCTTGAGATACAGGTCCCCCATGAGCTTCTTGGTTCATAAAATTTCCCCAACGACCTATAGCTTGTGCTAAAATAACCCCTGGCATTATTACATCTACATATTTTAGAAAATTAACTTTTCTATATCTAGCAAAGATATACCCTGACAATAATGCTGCTATAACACCACCATGAATAGCCATTCCACCATTTCTTATATTTATTACATCTATAAAAGAATGATAGTTTTGATATTCAAATGCAACATAATATAATCTTGCTCCTATAATTGATATAGGGAAAGTAATTAAAAAGGCATCTATTATTACATCGTAGTCAATATTTTTCTTCTTTGCTAGAAAATACATTAATAGCATAGCTGCTAAAACCCCAAATGATATTATTAATCCATACCATCTAATTTCTAAACCAAAAACTTCAAAAGCTACTGGATTCATTTCGTTCCTCCTCTACAATTTGTTTTTTCTTCTATTTTTAAAAAATGATGTTAGTAAATCACTACATTTTTGATTATAACACCATTTTATATCAACTTGCCAATTAAATACATTGTAACCTAATAAATTTATTGTTGACCCACAAGCTCCCATATCTTTATTAAATGTACCAATATATAACTTAGATATTCTACTTTGTGCTATAGCTGCTGCGCACATTGGACAAGGTTCTAGGGTTACATACATATGGCAACCAGATAGCCTCCAATTATCTAACTTTTTACTTGCTTCTTCTATAGCTAAAATTTCAGCATGGGCAGTAGTAAGTTTCATCTCTTCTTTTAAATTGTGTTTTTGGGATATTATTTGTCCATCTTTAACTATTACTACTCCAACAGGGACTTCCCCCTTATAAAAAGCCTTTTCGGCCTCTCTTATTGCAAGATCCATGTAGTCCATAATACATTTCTCCTAAATAAAAAATTTTATAAAAAGGAGCTACTAAAGCAGCTCCAAATATACATTGGTGCTACAGCACCTTAAGTAAATATTCTAACCTTTTTAATTCTATTCTTATCAATATCTTCTACTATAAATCTAATATTATTAATCTTAACCTCTTCATTTGGTTCTGGAAATCTTCCTAATTCTCCAATAACTAAACCTCCTACAGAATCAAATTCTTCTGATTCCATAGTAACGCCTATTAAGTCTCCAATATAGTCTAACCTTGCACTACCATCAACTATATATTCATCTTCTTTAACAACTATTATGTTACTATCTCTTTCATCATCGTATTCATCCTCAATTTCTCCAACTACTTCTTCAATTAAGTCCTCAATAGTAACTATCCCCACATTACCACCATATTCATCTAATACTACTGCAATATGATTTCTTGTTTTCTTCATTTCTTTAAATAATTCAGTTATCTTCTTAAACTCAAAAGTGTAGTAAGGTTCTCTCATATAATCTGATACTTTAAAGTTTTCTTCACATCCTGATGCCATTATTAAATCTTTAACATTAAGTATTCCTATAACATCATCTATGTTTTCATTATAAACTGGTAATCTTGAAAATTGCTCAGTTTTAATTATATTAATAACTTCTTCATAAGTAGCATTAACATCTACAGCTACTATATCTACCCTTTGAACCATTACATCCTTCACTTGAGAATCAGCAAACTCAAAAACATTAAATATCATTTCCTTCTCAACGCCTTCAAGTACTCCCTCTTCCTCACTAACCCCAACCATAGTTCTTAATTCTTCTTCTGTAATAAATGGTTCTGTAGCTTTAGGATCACCACCTAAAAGTCTTATAAAAATTCCAGATATAGCAGTAAATATTAATACTAATGGATTAAATACTTTAACTATAAAATTTATTGGTTTACTAACCATTAAAGATACCTTTTCAGAATTTTGCTTAGCTATAGATTTAGGCGTTATTTCACCAAATATAAGGACTAAAATAGTCATTATTACAGTAACCACACCTACACCACTTGGTCCAATAACCTTGACAGCAACTGAAGTAGCAAGTGCTGATGCTCCAATGTTAACTATATTGTTTCCAATTAATATTGCTCCTAATAATTTGCTTGGGTCCTGAGATAATTTTTCAACTAATTTTGCTCCTCTAACTCCCTCATCCACCATATGTCTTATTCTAATTTTACTTAGTGCCATTAAGGCTGTTTCTGACATAGAGAAGAATCCTGACATTATTAATAATATTATCAATAATATTATCTGCCACGTGTAACTCTCCAAAATAATTCACTCTCCTAATGATAAATATATTTTATTATCTATTATATCATATATAAATTTCAAAATATTAGAACTAATAAAAATTGTATCCTTAAATTTATATTCTTCTACGCAATTTCATATTCTTCAACTACATTTTTTATCCATTTTCCTGACTTTAATCTACTTCTTTCAAATATAATTTTGATAAACTCTTCTGTACATATTAAGAAATATACTAATGTTACAGGAAAGCCTAAGAATATTGCTCCAATAAAGGAAATAGGTACAGCATAGAACCATACAGTTCCTAATTGGACTAGTGTTGAATAAAGAGTATCTCCGCCACCTCTAAAAATTCCAACAATCATAACTACATTATAGAATCTTATAGGACATATTAATGCCATAATTCTTAAAACTGTAACTGCGTCTTTAAAAGTATTTGCTTCAACATTAAATGGTCTAACAATTTGTGGTGCTAAAAGCCATACTGCTATTCCTATTATTAATCCTATTATAGGAGAAATTTTACCTATCTTATGTGAATAATCTACAGCAATATCTTCTTCATTAGCACCAATTTTATTCCCAACCATTATTGCAGCAGCTGATGCTAACCCTATACATAAGACCATAAACATATTATTTAATGTTGTTGCAATTTGCATTGTAGCAACTGCACTGGTTCCTATTTGTGCATAAGCTATTGAGTATGCTGTCATTCCTAGGGACCATAATAATTCATTAGCAATAACAGCAGTAGAGGTATTGAAATACACCTTGATAAAATTCATATCAAAAGAAAATAATTCTTTTATCTTTGATGAAACAATATTATTTTTAACATAAATCATGAAAAATATATAAGTCATTTCTAAAGTTCTTGCAATAGTTGTTGCTAAAGCTGCCCCAACTACTCCCATTGGTTTTATTCCTAAGTTACCAAATATAAATATCCAGTTTAAAAATGCATTACAAATTACACCTATTAAGCTAGCGTACATAGGAATCTTAGGTTGTTCTGTACTTCTTAGTGCAGATGAAAATCCTTGAGTAAAATTTGTAAATAAAAAGCTAATGGCAATAACTCTTAAATACTGTGATCCAAGTTCAATAACTCTAGGATCTTTTGATAATATAGACATTATTGGGCCTGATAATATAAAGGCTGCTCCTCCAAATATTATTGATGCAATTAAACCTATTGATATATCTAATCCAAGGACCTTCTTAATATTTATAACATCTTTCTTTCCCCAGTACTGTGACATAAACACACTAGCACCTGCATTTATGCCTGAAAGACATAACATAAATATAAAGAAATATTGATTTGCTAGTCCTACTGCTGCAATAGCCTCCTCTCCTAATCTACCAATCATCAGATTATCTACAAGATTTAAAGATGATGTTATAAAGCTTTGAAAAGTTATTGGCAATGCTAAGGTAAGCATTGTAGTTATAAAAGTTTTATCCTTTAGTATTTTCTTCATTTTATCCTCCTGCATTTATTAGTACGAATACTTTTATTTAATACATAAAAAAAAGAGCAATGGGTAATTAGCTGCCCATCTGCTCTTAAATCATAAAATATTTTCTAATAATTCCCCTAGTTTGTCAACAATATTAAAACACTAAATTAAAGTAACAATATTTAATTAAATAAAAAACTCGTAAACCTTGAATTATCTTGGTTTACGAGTTTTTTATTGGTATCCCCAACAGGGATCGAACCTGTATCTGTCCCTTAGGAGGGGACTGTTCTATCCATTGAACTATGGAGACTTAAGTACCAAATAAATTGTATAATAACATTTTCTTCATGTCAATATATAAAGTATGCATATGGAAAAACTCCTATGTTTTACTAACTCAATAGCTTAGATATTAAATCATAATAACCACTCCTTAAAGGGGTGGTTATTATTTTGTTAGTTATATATTAAATCTATTTTATTCTTTTACTAATGTTACTTCTACAGGAATTTCTTTTTCTACTGTTTCTCCTGCCATTAATTTTACTGCTGTTTCTACAGCTGTTGATCCCATTAAATCAGGTTGTTGAGCTACTGTTGCAGCCATTTTACCATCTTTAACTGCTGCCAAAGCATCATCAGTTGCATCAAAGCCTACTACTACTATATCTTTTCCATTAATTGCTTCTACAGCACCTAATGCCATTTCATCATTATGTGCAAATACTCCTACTATATCAGGATTAGCTTGTAGCATATTTTCCATAACTGTCATACCTTCTGAACGATTAAAGTTTGCAGTTTGTTTTGATACTACATTAAGTTTTGTGTCAGCTATTTCATGGAAACCTTTACCACGATCTATTGCAGCACTTGTTCCAGGTACTCCTTCTAATTCAGCAACTTTAGCACCTTCTCCAACTAAGCTTAATAGATATTCTGTTGCCATTTTTGCACCTGCTACATTATCAGAAGCTATTGCACACTCAACATCTACACCATTTACGACACGGTCAACAGAAACTACTTTAATACCTTTTGCAATTGCATCTTTTACTGCAGGTGCTACTGCATCGGAATCTACAGGATTAACAATTAATACACTAATATTTTTTGAAATAAGATCTTCAATATCACTTGTTTGTTTTGCAGCATCATCTCCTGCATCTACAACAATTAATTCCACATTTTTTTCTTTTGCTTTTTCTTTAGCACCATCACTTAAAGTTACGAAGAAAGGATTGTTTAATGTTGATACTGAAAGACCTATACTTCCATTACCTTCTTTTGTTTCTGTACCACTGTCTTTTTCCCCGTCAACACTGACTGAACTACAAGCAGTTACAGACATCATCATTGCTGTTGCTAATGCAATACCAAGTAATTTTTTAATTTTCAGTTTCATATTTTTTCCCTCCTAATACTTTTACAACTCTACAATTTTTATTTTTATAAAAAGTGTGAGTTGATTTTTTAATTTTATTATATGTTATATTTTGTATAACCTAATTAATTTTGCTTAACGTTTACGATCTGATAATACAGCAATTAGAATTACAACTCCTTTTACCACATCTTGATAGTAAGAAGATACACCCAGTATATTTAACCCATTATTCAAAACAGCAATAATTAAAACACCTACAAATGTACCCCATATACGACCACGTCCTCCATTCATACTTGTTCCACCTAATGCTACTGCTGCGATTGCATCTAATTCGTAACCTGACCCTAAAGTAGGTTGTGCTGATCCTAAACGAGATAATAAAATTAGCCCTGCTAAAGCTGCCATACAACCAGAAATTGCATATGCCGCTAATTTTGTTTTATCAATATTAACTCCAGATAGTTTAGCTGATTTCCAGTTACTACCTGTAGCATAAATACGTCGTCCAAATACTGTTTTTTCTAGTATAAATATAAATAATACGAAAATAGCGATAAATAGTATTACAGGAACAGGTATTCCAAATATACTTCCCTTTCCAATAAATTTTAGTAAAAAACTATCTCCTAAATTAGAAATAGGTTTACCATCCATAAAAATCATTGTAGCTCCACGAAATACTGTCATAGTAATTAAAGTTGCAATAAATGGTTGTAAACGCCCTTTTGTTATTAAAACACCACTTATTAAACCAAAGCCTGTACCAATTATTAATGCAAGAAGTATTGCTAATCCTACAGGCATTCCATTTGCAATAAATTTTGCACATAATGCTGTAGATAGAGCTAAAACAGAACCTACTGATAAGTCAATTCCGCCAGTCAATATAACAAAAGTCATACCAAAGGCAATAAGTCCATTTATTGAAGATTGTCTTAGTAATGATAAGAAGTTTCCTACAGTTCTAAATTCGGGACTTATAATACTAATAACTACTATTAATAAAATCAACGCAATTAAAGCCCCTAAATCTTGTACATAATTAATTAATTTCTTATTATTCATTTAGTTTTCCTCCTGTCGCTAAAGTCATAATATTTTCTTGATTAGCTTTTTCTTTTGGTAAAATCCCAGTTATTTTACCTTCTCTTACAACCATTATACGATCAGACATCCCCAATACTTCAGGGAGTTCAGAAGACACCATTATAATTGCAACTCCAGTTGCTGCTAATTTATTAATAATGTTATAAATATCTTTCTTGGCACCAATATCTACTCCCCTAGTAGGTTCATCTAAAATAAGAACCTTAGGGTCTGTATCAATCCATTTAGCAAATACAACTTTTTGCTGATTACCACCACTTAACTTATTACACTCATGTGATGGTCCAAAGCATTTAATGTGTAATTCTTCAATAGCTTCTTTAACTAAATCATCCTCTGTTTTCTTCATGAGAACACCATTTTTAGATATTCTCCCTAAGTTTGCTATAGAAATATTTTTCATAATGCTATCTTCAAGCATTAATCCTTCTGATTTTCTATCTTCAGTAATAAATCCAATTCCATTTTTCATTGCATCACGAGGATTCTTATTTACTATTTCCATTCCATCAATAAAAACTTTCCCTGTTACATTAGGCATATCTCCAAAGATAGCCTTCATAATTTCAGTTCTACCAGCTCCCATTAAACCTGATACACCAAGGACTTCACCTGCACGAACTTGAAATGATATATTATTGAATACTCCAGGGCAATTGAAATCCTTTACTTCAAATACTACAGCTCCTATTTTTGCATTTCTTTCTGGATAACGTTCACCAATTTCACGTCCTATCATCATTTTAACCAAATCATTCATATCAGTATCAGTAATTTTCTTTGTTGCAATATATTCACCATCTCTAAGAACTGTAATACTATCACATAATTCAAATATCTCTTCCATACGATGTGAAATATAAATAATAGAAACACCTTTTTCTCTTAAGTTCCTAATAATCTGAAATAGTACTTTTGTTTCATTTTGTGTTAAAGCTGCTGTAGGTTCATCCATTATAATAACTTTTGCATCTATCATTAAGGCTTTTGCTATTTCAATCATCTGTTGTTGACCAACTGATAGCCTGTCCATTCTAGTACTAGGATTAATATTAACACCAAGTCTATCTAATACTTTCTTTGCTTCATCACGCATAGATTTCTTGTCACAAACTCCAAACTTATTTGTTATTTCCTTTCCCATAAACATATTTTCTTCTACAGTTAAATCAAACAATACATTTAATTCTTGATGAATAAATACAATACCAGCATTTTCTGCTTCCTTGGGGTTTTTGTAACATACTTCCTTTCCATCTACAATAACAGTACCCTCATCTCTTGTATAAACACCTGTAAGAATCTTCATAAGAGTTGATTTACCAGCACCATTTTCACCTACTAAAGCATGAACTTCTCCATTATCCAATAAAAAACCAGCATTTTTCAGAACCTTATTACCACCAAAAGCTTTATTAATTCCACGCATTTCAATCTGCATAATTTCCCCTCCTTATTTAGAAGATACAACCAGATTGTAAAATAATATTGGCATAAGGAGTTGTTTCTCCTGTACGAATTACTGCCTTGCATTCTTTTGTAAGTAGCTTAAGTTCCACATGAGAAACATATTCTATTTCTGGTTTAATATCTAATTTAGAAAAATAATCTTCTATCTCTGATAATATTTTGGGATTATTTATTTTTATTTCTTCTGCCAAAATTATTTTTTCAATTTTCATGTCACTAGCAACTTCTTTTAAAACATCCATAAAAGCTGGATTACCTAATTTAAATGCTAAATCTATACGCTCAGTTTCATTAGGAATTGGCAACCCACAATCGCCAATGCAAATTCTATCAGTATGTCCCATATAAGATAAAACACGAGAAATATCACTATTTATAATTCCATTTACTTTCATAAATATTACCTCCCAAGTTCCTTATTTACCTCTTCTCTTGTAGGCATTCCAGCCTGTGCACCAAATTTTTCAATAGATAAACTTGCTGCTGTATTTGCAAATAACAATGCATTCTTTATATCTAATCCCCTACAAATTTCCACAGAAAAGGCACCATTTAATGTATCTCCTGCCCCTGTGGTATCTACTACATGTGCAAGTCTTGGAGGGATTTTCAGAATTTCACCAGACTTTAAAGCAGTAGAAACTCCTCTTGATCCTTGGGTTATAACTAACTTTTCAGGATATCTTTTCAATAATTCTTCTGTAGTTTGATTGTCTCCAAAAATAATAGCTGCTTCATGTTCATTAGGAGTTAAGTATGTTACTTTCTCTATAATATCCATAGGTACAGGTGAAGCTGGTGCAGGATTTAAAACTACAGGAATATTTTTTTCTGCACAAAATTCTATAACATAATGAACTGTTTCCAATGGGATTTCATGCTGTAAAACAACCATATCATAGTTTTCCAAAACATCTTTAATGCTATCTATATACCTCTTATCAACTTTACCATTTGCTCCTGGAACAACTACTATTGTATTGTCATTTTCACCAACTGTAATCATAGCAATTCCTGTAGGAACACCTTCTAGAACTTTAATGTAGTTAGTATTTACTCCTAAATTCTTTAAATTCTCTATCATTTTTTGCCCATTACTATCGCTACCTACGCATCCAAACATAGTAACATCCTCTCCAAGCTTAGCCATAGCAACTGCTTGATTAGCACCTTTCCCACCAGGAATATAACTTAGTGTGTCCCCTTGAATAGTCTCCCCTCTTGATGGAATTCTTCTTGCTGTAACAGTCATATCCATATTGATACTCCCTACTACTGCAAATTTCATTTTATTTGCTCCTTTCCGTTTTGTAGTTTGACGTTCTATTAATCTAACATCGAAAATATTTTCTTTATCAAATTCTTCCCCTCTAATATTTTTCATAATAATTTGCACAGCTAATGTGCCCATATCCTTTATTGGTTGGCATATAGTTGTAATTTCTGGTGTAAATATTGAACTAAGTTTAATATTATCGAATCCAATTATTTGTACCATACCAGGTACTCTATATCCTGCTTCCATTAAAACCTTATATGTTGAAATAGCAACCATATCATTACATGCAACAATACCATCTACATCTGGATATTTTTCAATTAATTCTCTGGCAGCTTTTAGCCCCTCTTCATAATCATATTTGCAGTCAACATATTGTTCTTTTATATTATATTTTCTACAAATATCCCTATATCCCTTATATCTTTGTTTACCGCTATCATATTCCATTTCATTTCTAATACATACAATATTTTTACAACCGCAATTTAATAAATGCTCAGTAGCAATTTCCCCACCCTTATAATTATCTGATTGAATATTTGCTATTTCTCCTAATCCTAGCAACTTCCGATCAACCATAACAATAGGAATATTAAAATTACTAATTACATTATTGGTAACTAATTCACTATTTGTCATAATAATAATTCCATCTGCATTTATTTGATTTAGCATTTGAATATTCATCATTTCTTTATCTGTGTTATTATTAGAATTACACAGTAGAATTTTATATCCATTACAATAAGCTTCCTCTTCAATTGATTTCGCTAATTCGCTGAAAAAAGGATTTTCAATATTAGGTATTATAACCCCTATAATTTTAGATGTTTTCTTTAATAATGCTCTTGCTAACTCGTTAGGTCTGAAACCGATTTCTTCTATTGCATCAAGTACTCTTTGCCTTTTTTTCTCATCAACATTAGCGGTACCATTCATAACACGAGATACCGTAGATGGAGAGACACCAGCTATTTCAGCTACCTTTTTAATACTTCCCATGGATACCTCCATTTCTTCCTCTTCTCACACTTTTTGAAAAGCTTTTCAAGTATATATTAATTATATTCCTTTAAATTTTTACTGTCAACATCATTTTCTGAATATTCTGTGTATTATAGTATTAAAAAAGTATTGAAAATATGCTTTTCTCAATACTTTTATAATGTATATAATTTTTTCTATGCTATATTACTAATTGCTACACCATTTGATTTTACTTTTATATCTAATATCAATTCTTCTATATAATTCATATTTAATATTTTAACTGAAACAACTATTTCATGCTCTTTATATCCCTCATCAATACCATCTAATTCTTTTATACTTAGTAGTTCTATTTCTCTTATTAGAAACTTAACTTCTTTTCCATACATTGGTGCTAAATGTATTTCTATATGAGGGTTTATTAGGTTTAAAATTAGATTTTTATTTATATCTATGTTGTTTTTTATTGTTTTTACTTGACTATTAATTCCCTTTTCTTTTAATTCCTTTTCATCATATATTTCTATATTTATATAATTTTTTAATTTCCCAAAAATTTCCACCTTGTAAAAGTCATCATAGATCGAGTTAAATTTTATGAATATTTCAGCTTCATATAAATACTTATTTTCCTTTAGAAATTTTTCTTCAGCTTTTATTATAGAGTTAATCATTAGTGGAAGCTCTTTTCTTATTAGTTTATCCTTTTCTTTTGCTCTTTCATAACCCTTCTTATTTGAAACTACATTTACTTGAAAGAAAAGCATATATTTTTCCTTTTCACAACACCATCTTCCACATAGTCCTTCACCTTTATATATGTTCTTACTTTTATTCTCATCCTTATTTATATTTACTGTAATTTTGTTTGAAGATCTTAAATAATTAACTTCATAACATCTTGGTATTATTGGACCATTATCTAATATATCATCTAACTTCTCTACAATTAATTTATAGGGACTTGCCTTATTCAAAACTAACACCTCTACCTACTAATAATTTACAATATATGTTTTCTAAATTAAAATGTGCATCTATGTAACATCACTCATAGCAGAATATTCTTTGAATTTATTATAAAATAAGGAATTTATAAAAGAATTTTTAATTAACTTTTATATACTTAGACTTTGTTATATACTTTATTTATGTACTTATTTATATTATCGAAAGGATTTGATTTGCATGCTTAGATCTATTGTTTGGTATATAGTATTCTTTGGCACACTTATTTTAAGCATTCCTGCTATGATAAGAACTAAGATGCTTACAAAAAAAGGACTAGAAGAAAAAAGAGATGAAGTTGTTTATAAAACTACTACTACTTGGGCAAAAATCTTATTAAAGGTTGCTGGAGTTAAGGTAACAGTACATGGATTAGAAAATATTCCAGAAGATAAAAATGTATTATATATAGGTAACCATCAAGGTAACTTTGATATTCCAATATATATGAGTAAGATTCCTGGACTAAAAGGATTTGTATCTAAAATCGAAGTAAAAAAAATTCCTGGAGTTAGAACTTGGATGGAATATATGTATTGCGTATTTATGGATAGAAGTAGCATAAGAAAATCTGGAGAAGCTATTATTGAAGGTATTAAAATTTTAAAAAAAGGACATTCCTTAGTAATATTCCCAGAAGGAACTAGAAGTCAAGGTGATAAAATTGGGGATTTTAAGGCAGGTAGCTTTAAACTCGCAACTAAATCTAAAGTACCTATAGTTCCAGTTACTATGAATGGATCTTATAAGATAATGGAAGCTAATAAAAAGAAATGGATGGTTAAGCCTACTAATGTTGATTTATACATACATCCTGCAATAGAAACATCGAACTTAACTAAAGAAGAACAAGATACACTTAATTCAAAGGTTTATGAAATAATAAAAAGTAAACTACCACAAGACTAAGAAATTAAGAATGTAGAATGTAAAATGTAGAATTTAGGAGGAAACTCCTTGCGGAGTTTCTAAAATTAAGATATGGTTAGTAATTTGTACAAACACTAACCATATTTTAATTTTACATTATAAGAGGGATGCTTAAGCAGCCCTCTTTTCATTCCTTAATTCTTTAATTCCTTAATTCCTTAATTCTTTCATTTTTTCATTCTTTCATTCATTATTTAATTCTTTCATTCTTTCATTCTTTATTATGTTTTTTTCGAAGTTAATAAGTTTCTCCTGAATATCAGTGTGACTTCCAGCGTAGCCTAGTAGTTTTTTATTTTTACCTATTACTCTATGGCAAGGAATAATTATTGGTATTGGATTTGCCTTGTTTGCTTGACCTATAGCTCTAACGGCCTTTTCACTTCCTAAAGCTTTGGCTATATCACTATAGCTCCTAACCTCTCCATATGGAATTTTTAATAACTCCATCCACACTTTCTTCCTAAAGTCGGTTCCTTCTATATCAAAGGTTAAATTAAACTCTTTTCTACTTCCAGAAAAGAATTCCATTATCTGATTAATTTCCTCTTGGCACTTATCCTTACTTTCTATTAATTCATATTTATTATTTAGAGCTTCAAAGTTTTCTTTTATTATTTCAACACTTCTTAGACCTTTTTCACTTTTTATAATAAAGATACTTCCTATAATAGTTTCTAATTCATAAAAGTATAATTTTTCATTATTATTTTGCATTATTCGACTCCTTAAAAGGTTTTCTTTTTGCTTTTTCAATAAATATTATAAAATTACTTATTTTTCTAATAAATAATACGAGCATATTTTTTAAATATAGTGTATAATAAATTAGTTAATATAAAATGAATTTTATGATTAATTGTATATTATTTTAAATAAATGAAGAGATGACTGTGAATGAATGAAATTAAATTTAGTAGCTTAGGATAAATGTCGGATAATATAACCTATACTAAATTAGTTAATATAAAATAATCGATTATGATTAATTATATATTATTTTAAATAAAGAGAAAGAGGATTTTAGATGAATGAAATTAAATTTAGTGACTTAGGGCTTAAGGATACCCTTTTAAAATCTATTGAAGAATTAGGTTTTGAAAAACCATCCCAAATACAAGCAGAAGCAATACCTGTTGCAATTGAAGGGTATGACCTTATAGGGCAAGCTCAAACTGGAACTGGTAAGACAGCAGCTTTTGGTTGTGGAATCATTAACCATATTACAAAAAAGGATGGACTTAGTGCAATAATCTTAGCTCCAACAAGAGAATTAGCAATACAAGTTAATGATGAACTTAAAAGATTATCAAAATATGATGAGTTATCAATTCTTCCTGTATATGGTGGAGACCCAATAACCAATCAAATAAGAAATTTAAAAAGAGGCGTAAACATAGTAGTTGGTACTCCTGGTAGAGTGTTAGACCATATTAAAAGAGGAACTATAGATTTAAATAAGATTAAGTTCTTAGTTTTAGATGAAGCTGATGAAATGTTAAATATGGGCTTTATAGATGATTTAGAAGATATAATAAAGAAATTACCTGAAAATAGGCAAACTTTATTATTCTCAGCAACAATGCCAGAACAAATTAAGAAATTAGCAAAAAGATACATGAAACCAGATGCTAAACATATAGCAATAAAGAAAACTTCAATGACTGTTTCTACCATAAGCCAAAGCTTCTTTGAAGTATCTCATAAAACAAGATTTGAAGCACTTTGTAGAGTTTTAGACTTTGATACACCTTCTTCAGCTATAATATTCTGTAGAACTAAAAAGGGCGTTGATGAATTAGTAGAAGGAATGCAATCTAGAGGCTATGTAGTAGAGGGAATGCACGGAGATATGTCACAAGTACATAGATTAAGAACTTTAAAGAAATTCAAAGAAGGTTCATTAAACTATCTAGTTGCTACTGATGTTGCTGCAAGAGGAATAGATGTAGAAGGAATATCTCACGTTATAAATTATGATTTACCTCAAGACGTTGAAAGTTATGTTCATAGAATAGGTAGAACAGGAAGAGCTAATAGAAAAGGAATAGCTTATTCATTAGTTTCTCCAAAGGAATATTCTATGCTTAAACAAATAAAATTAGTAACTAAGGGAGATATATCTAGAAAGTCTATCCCAACAGTTAACGAAATATTTGATAGTAAATCTGATAGTATATTAGATGATGTTTCAAATACTATTAATGATTCAGATTACTCAAAATTCATTCCAATAGCTAAAGAATTATCTGAGAAATTTGATAATGTTGACCTTATTGCAGCATTAATTAAGAATCAATTTAATAGTGATTTACTTGATAACTATTCTTCTAATGTATTAGAAGCTCCAAAATCAGAAGATGTACGTTTATTCTTATCTATCGGTAGAAGAGATGGAATAACTCCTAAATCTTTAGTAAACTTCATAAAGGATACTGCTAGAATAAGAGCAACATCTATTGGAGATATAGATATTTTAGAAAACTTCTCCTTTGTAAATATAGCTCCAGATGTTAAAGATAAGGTTATTGATAAATGTATGGGACTTAAAGTTAACAAGAGAAAAGTTAACATTGAAGTTGCAAATAGAAATAAAAAAAGAAAATAATATTTAAAATATATTAATTTTAAATAAAAAGAAGATGTAACAATAATTTTTGTAACATCTTCTTTTATTTTTACTTACATTTCTTTTTTATACCATCATAAAGATATCTAATATGCTCTGTATCTACATTATCTTTTTCTAGCATTTTTATTCTATTTTCTACCTTACTTAAAGCTTCTTTAGCCTCTTCAAAATCCTTTTGGCGAATACATGAACTTGAATATTCTAATAAATAATCTATTTTTAGTACTAATTCTGCCAAATCTTCTCTCTCATCATTAACTAAATCCACTAATAAAGAATAAATCTTTGGAGAGGTATCCTTCCTTACACTACTAAGTAAATCATTATTCTTACTAGTTTTTCTACTCATTTTATCACCTTCTTCGTTAACTTTATTATTTATATTAATTTATATCATATTTTTATAATATACCCAATACATTTTAATGTATAGATGATTAGGAGGTATTTATTAAATGCAAAAATATGTATGCGTTCCATGTACTTATGTCTATGATCCTGAATACGGAGATCCAGAAAACGGAATAGATCCAGATACTCCATTTGAGGACTTACCTGATGATTGGGTTTGCCCTGTTTGTGGAGCTACAAAGGACGAATTCGAACTTTTAGAGGATTAAAAACAGAAATACATATTATTACTTTTATTTATAGGATAATATGTATTTCTCGTTTTATTTATTAAATTTTCCTGGGAAATATACAAATTTATCATAACTAACTAATAAATTATCAAAAGTATTAGATGCTAAAACTAAAGTATCATCCTTTTTAACTTCATAAAGATAATGCTAGCTACAAAGGTAAACTTCATTTGTAGCTAGCATTATTTTTTCTCTTACTTTTAAAAGAAATACTTAATTACTTAATCTTATCATATTTTATCGGTTCTTCTGATCCAGAAACTATTTTTCCATTCTTTCTGAATATTTCTGTTACATGCATCTTTCCATCATATACTTTTTCTACTGCTGTAAATGTTACTTCAGGTGAAAATTCACTTTCACTTTCTGCTAAAAAATATTCTTCTTTTTCTTCAAACACTATTGGAGTAAATTTCTTAGATAACTCTAACTTATCATAATCTATTACCAATTCATCATTTGAGTTTATAAAATCATTATAGTCTATGTAATTTGGTAATTCATAAGAAGTTAACACTACATTTTTATCTTCATTTAATGTGTATAAAAATAAATGATGTAATGCTGTTTCATGTTCCCCATGTTTATAATAAGTTTCATCTATAGTAAAGTATCCATTAAAATCCTTTGGCAAATTTTTTATTTTATCATTACATATACCAACTATATGCTTTGCTACAGGGGTTCTAACTTCTCCAGTTGCTTCTTCTTCATCTTTTAATTGTTTTTCATTGTTAAAGTATCCAGATATATATTTCATAAATCTTTGTAACTTTTCCACTATAATCACCTCTTTTTCCCTTACCTTTAATTATACCACTATTATCCAATATAACACTTCCGCTAAATTGCAAAAATACTTCAAAAAAAGTAATTAGGAATGATTATCCCTATCGATATTCTTTATTCATATTTTTTATATTAATTACAAAAAATTTTATATCATCCATTAGTAATAGCATCAATAGTAATTTGCATCTTTTTACTTAACTCTTCATCCTCTAATAAAGCCATAGAAATTAAATCTAATAAGTACATAGCTGAAAATTGACTGTTAATAAACTTCTTTTTATTAACGAATCTAGGATTATAAACTATAAGTTCTATATCTGAATATTTACTCATACTACTTTCCTCAAAGCTAGTTATAGAAACTATTTTCGCTCCATTTTTCTGTGAATTTTTTAATGAAAGTACTACTTCCTTAGTTTCTCCTGATATAGATATACCTATTACTAAATCTTCCTCTTTTACGATAGAGCTATTAATTATCATCATATGTGAGTCTGTAATACAGTGAACATTAAAGCCCATTCTTAATAATCTTTGCATCATTTCTGTAGCTGTTAATCCTGAACTTCCTACACCATAAATGTATATATTTTTAGCATTTTTAAGCTCATTAACTATATTGAAAATGGCTTCTTTATCTATTAGCATTTTAGTTCTTTCTATAACTTCATTATAATAATGATAAGCATAAGAAAAAATTTCATCTTCATCTTCGAATATTATCTTTTCTATTCTATTTGAGCCTAGCTTTATCTTCATATCAACAAAACTATCACAACCTATCTTTTTAGCAAATCTAGTTATTGTTGCACCTGAAGTCCCTGTTTCATTAGCTAAATCTGTAATATTTATATTTTTTATATTTTCACCATACTGCATTATATAATCAGCAATTGCCTTTTCCTTATCAGAAAAACTATTATATATCCTTCGGATTTCACTTAATATATCCACTTTACTCCCCCACTATACTATAAATTAATATAAGCTATTATTAGAATATCACTAAACTAAATTAATTAAAAGAGGTGCTTTAAATGGAATAACTCCCAAATATCAGAATATAATACCTAATACTTGGGAGTTATTAACTAAAATTTTAATAAATTAAATTGCTTTTAGAATTTCATCGCTGAATTTTTTTGTAATTAATTGTGGTCTTGTTATTGCACTTCCCACTACAACAGCATAAGCACCTTTTTCTAAAGCTAATCTAGCCTTTTCTGGAGTATCGAAATTACCTTCTGCTATAATATCAGCCTTACATTCCTTTATTAAAGCTTCTAAAACCTCAAAATTATTCATTCCTTTAGAATGCTCTGTATAGCCTACTAAAGTAGTACCTATATACTTGAATCCAAGTTTATCAGCTCTTAAGCCCTCTTCTACAGTAGATATATCTGCCATAAAACTTTGATTTGGATATTTTTTAAATATTTCCTTTAAAAATTCTTCATCTTGATTCATAGTAGCATCTACAGCTATTACATCAACACCTGAATTAACAAGTAAATCTACTTCCTTCATTGTTGGTGTTATGTAAGGCTTAATGTTATCATAATTAATTTTTATTATGCCTATTACAGGTAAATCTACTTCTTTTTTTATAGCCATTATATCTTCAATACTATTTGCTCTTATACCATTAGCACCGCCTTCTTTAGCAGCTACAGCCATTCTACTCATTATATAAGAACTGTGTAATGGCTCATTTTCTAGTGCTTGACATGATACAATTAATCCTCTGTTCATTTCCTTCATTGTTGCTAATCTCTCCCTATAATTTCATTTATTTTTTGCTTTATTGGATCTGCCTTAGCTCCAAATATAGCTTGTACTCCTCCTTTCACTTCTAAGACTGCAGTAGCTCCTAAAGATTTAATTTTATCTTTATCTACTTTACTTACATCTTTAACTGATACTCTTAATCTTGTAATACAAGCATCTACATCTTCTAAATTTTCTTCTCCACCAAGTGCAACTAACACTTTCTCTGCAACTTCATTTAAGCTATCTTTAGTTATAACCTTAACTTCTTCATCTTCTGTTTCTCTTCCTGGTGTCATAACATTAAATTTAGTGATTAAGAATCTAAATACGAAATAATATAATGCAAACCATATTGCTCCAACTAATAATACATATATCCAATTTGTTTTAGCATTTCCTTGAAGTATTCCAAATAAAGTGAAATCTATTAATCCTCCTGAGAATGTATTACCAATTGATATATTTAATATATCTGCAATAAAGAAGGATATCCCATCAAAGAATGCATGAACTACATATAACCATGGTGCAACAAATAAGAACATAAATTCAATTGGTTCTGTAATACCAGTAATAAATGAAGTTATTGCAGCTCCTAAGAATAATCCTCCAACTAAATTTCTCTTTGCTTTAGGTACACAGTGATACATAGCTAAACATGCTCCTGGTAAACCAAACATCATTGTGGCAAAACGTCCTGCAAAGAATCTAGTTCCTTCTGTAAATAATCCTACATGATTTGGATCTGCTAATTGTGCAAAGAATATATTTTGTGCTCCTACAATTGTTTGACCTGCAACTACTTCAACTCCACCTAACTCTGTATACCAGAATAGTGGGTATATCATATGATGTAAACCAACTGCTCCTGTTAATCTTAATAAGAATCCATAAAGGAATGTTCCTATTGCACCTAATCCTGCTATTCCATTCCCTGCTGATACTAGCCAACCTTGGAATGTTGGCCATATTAAGAAGAATATTGCTCCTATGAATATTGCTGCAAAAGAAGATACTATTGGTACGAATCTTGATCCACCAAAGAATCCTAAAACTGCTGGCAATTGAATATTTCCATATTTGTTATGTAAATATGCTACTGTTAAACCTATTACTATTGATCCAACAACACCTGTATCTATTGATTCAACGGCTGGATTAAATGCTGTAATCATTCCACTAATGGAAGCATTCATAACTAAGAATGCTACTGCACCTGCAAGCCCTGCAGTACCCTTATCCTTTTTAGCTAATCCTACAGAAAGACCAATACACATAATAAGTGATAAGTTAGCAAAAACAACATTTCCTGCTGAAGACATAATTGAGAATATACCTTGTAACCAAGAAATATTTAAAAATGGATATGCTGCAACTGTATTAGGATTTGATAAAGCTCCCCCAATACCTAGTAATAAACCAGCTGCTGGTAATATTGCTATTGGCAGCATAAATGATTTACCTATTTTTTGTAACTGTTTAAACAATATAATTCCCCCTTTTGTAAAATCATTTTCATAATTGTTTCTTCATAAAAATATTTTTCTTTTGAATACATTTTCATAATATCACGAAAAAGTTTTTTATTCAATATATTTTATTAAATTTTTTTTCACAATTCTTAAAATTAAAAAAGTATTGTAAAATCATTTATTAGCTTTACAATACTTCTATATTTTTAAATATTTTAAAAGATATCTTTATAGTTACATAGTTTAATTTTATTTTCTTCTATATAATCCATTAATTCTTTAGATGTTAAAACCCTTAACTCCTCTATTCTTTTTAAGTTATATGAACTATTTTCCATAATAAAACTATCTAAATAGGCTGGGTGAGTCATAGTCTCTAAAATTTCATTCTTATTTATATCTAATTTTTTAAATCCATCAATGCTAACTGTTTTATCATAAAAAAATCCACTGTAGGGAATTACTTTATCATAATCTAATTTATACAATAAACCTCCTCTAATTGGTAGATCATATTCCTTAATTAGTTTTTCTATAATTGGCTTAAGAGATTTTAATGTATGAACATGATGATGAGAATCCAAATGAGTTATTTCTATACCATTATTAATAACTTTTTGTATTTGAGCTGAAAATTCATCATATACCTCTTCAATATCAAAGTTATTTTCAATCAAATCATCACTTATTCTTTTATAGAAAAAACCATTTTCATCTACTATTGTTTTATGAGTACTTAGCACTGGTTTATAAGCTGATAAGGTTAAATGAACTCCGCATCCAAGTTCCTTTAAACCACTCCAAGATTTTAAAAGCTCCACAGCATGATCAAATGCTGGCATTCCAGCCATTATTGAAGTACTTCTTACTACTCCATTCTTGTATGCATCTATTATTCCATAGTTAACCCCATTACTAAATCCAAAATCATCAGCATTTACTATTAACTTCATAACCCTTTCCTCCCATACTTTAATGAAAAACATATTTATAATACTTTTCTTAATGATTATAACACCTTGTACTTATTGAATATTTTCAAATTTTAAAATATCATTTGATTTTTATGTGAGTGCTAAATAGAACTTAATGAATAAACCATTAGTTTATTTCTAATGCTAATAAATATAAATAATTTTTTTTGCGAGGTAAATACATATGAAAAAAGTTCTAAAATTTTATTCTATATTTATTTTATTGATACTTTGTTTATTAATGAATATAAATTACTTTCCTAAAGCTTTATCAGAATTAAATTTATTAGAAAATTCCCCTAATAACAACACATTGCCACATCACTTTAGAATGTCTTCTAATTATAAAGCTATCATAAAAGATGATAATATTAATCTTAAAGGTCTTGATAAATTAAATATATCAGGAAGTGCACAGTTTTCAGATTCAGGGCTTTCCTTAATAAAAAAGGCTATTGATAATAATTTTTCTATAATAGACATTGATTTAAGGCAAGAATCTCATGGATTTATAAATGGAATAGCTATTAGCTTTGAAAATGAAAAAAACAATGCTAATATGGGATTAAATTTGTCCGAAGTTTTATCTACTGAAAATAAACTACTAAGCTCTATTAAAATTGGAAACCCAATTACTTTCTATAATACAAAGGAAACTATAGTTCCTAAATCCATTCAAAATGAGTTACAAGTCGCTAACTCAAAAGAGATTGGATATATTCGTATTCCTGTAACAGATGGTGGAATTCCTAATGAGGATATGGTTAATTATTTTATTAATTTTGTTAAAAACCAACCAAAAGATTCATGGCTTCACTTTCACTGTAAAGAAGGAGTAGGGAGAACTACTACTTTTATGATAATGTACGATATTATGAAAAATTATAAAGATGTTAGCTTAAATGACATTATAAAGCGTCAATTATCCTTATCAGGTATGAGTGATAAAAGTGAAAAAGGCTTCTATACAGGAAAGCACTTTGAATTCTTAAGTGAATTTTATAATACCTTTACTAATAAATCAGATTCATCTACCAGTAATAATACTTTAGATAGCTGTTTAAGTGATTATTATATTAAAAACTCTATTATCCCTAAGCATTTATATGTTATTTCTGAAGCTAATATGAGTAAAGAAGAGCAGACTATGATTTCTGCTCTTCAAGGAATTATATCAACAAAATCTAACTCACAAATTTATATTCTTAGCAAAAATGAGCCAGACTATAAAATATGGCTAGCTGATTTAAATAAAAACTATAATATTAGTTATGAAAACATATCTGATCCTTGGAAGCTTCTAAATATGTTTAAATACACTCTTGAAGGCTATATAATATACTGTAATTCTAATCTATCATCTATAAATAATTCCTGTTCACTGGCTTCATTAAAAGATGCATTACCAATAGAAGAATCTCTAGAAGCCAAAGTAAACAGCTTGGGCATAAATACATTAATTGAAGATTGTAGAAATACAAATTCTTATTGGGCATATGAAAATCTATGGAACTCTGGTTTGAATCATTCTACAGTTATCCAATTATCACCTGATAAGTCCATGGCTTTGAGGGATTATGCAATAATGTCTAAATCACTAATATTCTATGAAGATAATATAAATGATACTAGCTTAAGAAAAGGAATTTTTAATTCTATGGATGAAAACTCTCGTTGCTTAGGATGGGGACCTGATGAATTTAATAATGTAAGTATAGCTTCAAAGTATGGAGTTGATATTATTGCCTCCGACTGGTCCTATAATTTATCTGTATTAAGTTCATTTAAAGAAACTCCCCAAAGGCAAAAGCCTCAAATTGAAATTCCAGAAGATGATAATATTCATTATGTAACCTTCATTATGTCTGATGGAGATAACCAACAATGGCTACTTGGAAGCAATTATAGTTCAGAAAAATGGTATGGGTCTAAAAATAGAGGAAATTTCAACTTAGGCTGGACATTAAGCCCATCCTTATATTTTTTAGCTCCTACAGTATTTAATAAATATTATGAAAGTGCTATTTCAGATTACTATCTTGTTTCTCCTTCTGGTAATGGATACATTTATCCAAGTAAATATCCTAAGGATAAATTAATTAATTACACAAATAGATTAAATGAATATATGAAAAAGGTCGATGAAAAATATGTAGTAATAATTGATGATAACTCCTTTTATGACATTGATTTATGGGATAAATATACTAGTTGTTCCAATATAGATGGTTTATTCTATCTTGATTATAAAAGAGGTAATAATTATAAGGGTGAAATAATTTGGTCAAATAATAAACCTATTGTATCTTGTAGGGATTTGCTTTGGGATGACTTAGAAAATGAAGATGAACTAATTAATTATATTAATTCTAGGGTTAACTTAGACTATATAGATATTACTAATCCTGAATCCTATACCTTCGTTTATGTTCACGTTTGGAGCAAGGACATGGATAATCTTCAAAAGGTAGTCAATAAATTAAATAGTAATCCTAGAATAAAAGTAGTTACTCCTGATATATTTATGAGATTAATTAAAAATAATATTACTTAAAATATTTCTCCTATATTAATATTATTTAAGTTGTATTTTTGTTTAAATAGTGATAAACTTTTGTTTGTAATAAATAATATTAATTATTATCTAATACTTATTAACGAAGGAGAAATTATGTTAGATCAAAATACAATAGAGATAATTAAAAGTACGGTTCCAGTTTTAAAAACTCATGGAGTGGAAATAACAACAACATTTTATAAGAATATGTTCGAGAAAAATCCAGAAATAAAGCCATTATTTAATATGGATAGACAAGCATCAGGTGAGCAACCAAAGGCTTTAGCAATGTCAATATTAGCATCAGCTCAAAACATAGATAATTTACAAGCCATAATGCCATTAGTAAATAAAATAGCAGAAAGACATTGTAATTCTAATGTAAAGCCTGAGCATTATCCTATTATTGGAATGCATTTATTAGGTGCTATAAAAGAAACTTTAGGTGATGCTGCAACAGATGAAATAATAGATGCTTGGGGTAAAACTTATGGAGTTCTTGCAGAAGTATTTATAGATGTAGAAAAAAATATTTACCTTTCAAGACAATAACTTAAATATTGAAAAATTATTATATCTTTATTCCATAATAGAAGGATTATGGGCATCCATAATCCTTTTATTTTTTATATAATATATTTTTCTAAAGTCAAGTACATTACCACTCTCTGCCTGGATCATTAGCCATGTTATTAACTGTTCCTCTAGGATATAAAACTGAATAATGATGTAAACTTGCATCTTCGCTTTTACTATCTGAAAAAACAAATAATAACTTAAAATCGTCATTTACCTTATATCCAATTACTCTTTCATTCATATCTGTTATAACATCATATTGCGGTTCTCCAAAATATGATATTATATCTTTTAAACTTAAATCTCCTAATGATTTATCAAAAGATCTTACTTCAAATATTTGAGATCCCTTATTGACTCCAAAGGCTAAATTTTTGCTTTCAAAAGTATAATAAAGGCCTTTAGCTTCAGATACATAGTTTTCTGTATCTGCCTTACCATAAGTTTCAGTTACCTTATCTATAACATAACCTTTTGCTTTGAATTCACTGTTAATAACCATTCCATTTTGAGACTTATCTTTTATATTGTTTAGCATGTCAGCTTTATAATTATTTACATTTTCAGAATTAGTCTCACTTGAGCCTTCAGTATTTGGTTCTGTACCTTTAGGTGTAGTATTATTAGATGAATCTTTACTTGTTTCTTTATCAATTTCTGTAGATTCACTACCATTGCTATTATTATCATTAGGCGGATTTTTATAGCTACATGATATAAGTGAAATTGTAAATGCCGCTATTATAGTAATTATTAGCATTTTTTTCTTCATTCTACTACCTCCTTAATAAAGCTTTATTAATATATTATACCCTTTTTAAATGAATATTCTCACTTCTGTATAAAACTTCATATTATTGTAACTATTACTATTTTGAGTATTTTAGTATTATATCTCTTAAAGTCTTTACTACATCTTTTCCAGCTTTATCATTATAGTATTTAGCAAATCTCTCATCTGCTACATACATTTCTGCTAAACCAATATGAGCTTCTTTAGAGTAACTAGACCATGTAAAACCAAGCCACTTTTTATGATTTTCATAAACTTCTTGTGCCACCTTTGAATCTAGATCCCCAGTACTAACGACTTCTAATAATCCCTTAAAAAGTTCCTCTTCAGTTTCATTCATTTTATTAAAATCTTCTTCCTTCATATTCATGAACTTCTTATTAGAAACTTCTATTGTTTCCTTACCATATTTATCTCTGATTTCTTTTCCATATCTTCTTTCATTTTCTTCTAAGCGTTCTTTTTTTAATCCTTCAAATTTTTCCTTATTAGACATACTGATTTCTCCCTTCTTATATTCAATAGTCTTTTCTACAGTTAAAATCAATTGATCAAGTTGATTTCTTCTGGAAATGAGGTTTTTTCGATGCTCAATTAATGATTGGCAAATATCGAAACTAGAATTAGATATTATATTTTCAATTTCTTCAAGTTTAATATCCATAGATCTATAAAGTAAAATTTGTTGTAATATATCAACTTCCTTTTCTCCATATATCCTATATCCTGATGAATTAATCCTACAGGGTTTTAGTAATCCAATCTCATCATAGTATCTAAGAGTCCTAGTACTTATACCTGCCATTTCAGCTAGCTTTTTAATTGTATATTCCATCTTTATTCCTCCTTACAAATTAATAATAAGCCTTTACGTTGCGTTAATGTCAATATATATTTAAACACTTTTTTGATATCTTTAAGCACAAAATTATCTTTAAATAAATTTCATATATACACAGATATTTAATAGTGTTATAATAATAATCCACTTAATGTTATATACTTTTAAAGTGAATTATATTTTTTAATTATTATTAAAGAAAGTGTCAGGTGAAATTTATGATTGATGCAAAATTATTAGTTGAAAAGGCTTATGAAGCTCAAAAATTTGCTTATACTCCTTACTCTAACTTTAATGTTGGTGCAGCATTACTTGGTACAAATGGTAAAATATATTTAGGTTGTAATATAGAAAATGCCGCATTTACTCCAACAAACTGTGCTGAAAGAACTGCTTTTTTTAAAGCCGTATCTGAAGGACAGCATGAATTCCTTGCAATTGCAATAGTAGGTAATAAGGCAGATGCTGAAGAAACTGAATACTGTGCTCCTTGTGGTGTATGCAGACAAGTAATAGCTGAATTCTGTGATCCGAAGACATTTAAAATCTTCCTTGCTAAAAATAAAGATGAATTTAAAGAATATACATTAGAAGAGCTTTTACCATTAGGCTTTACTGGAAAAGACTTAGCTTAATATATAAGTTTAGTATAACTAAAAAATAATTATCTAATTAATAATGTAATAGAAGGTAAAATTTTAAACATTGAAATAAGACATATCATAAATTTAAAGTCCAACATAACTGTTGGGCTTTTTTTATGTGATCATTCTATGAAAAGGAATTGATATAGAGAAAAGTTATATATTTGACAATATCTCCTTAATATCCTTGGAGAAAATCTATAAAAATAGTATTAAACACTTAATATTATGAATAAAATATGCTTTTTTGAAATAATAATATGAATAAAATATTAAATTTAAAATAGTTAAAAAAGCTAAAACCGATTTACTTGATTGTTAAAAAAATATTTTAATATAGTTATAAAATTAAATCATTTTAGATTTCGGAAATTTGCAAAAATACTGAATATTAAGTACAATTAACTGAGGAAACATGAAAATTGGTTTTAATCGATAAGTATTCAATGAAAAATTTTAGATGTAATATTTCATACAACATATTCTACAGTAATAGAATTTTACGAGTAAATAAAGCAATGAAATTTATTAAATTTAAAGCTTATCGTTATTATATAAAAGAAAAAAACAAGAGAGGTGATTAAAAAAATAAATTTGAAATAAGAAGGGATGAGGCAAATTGAATTTATTGACAGAAAAAATTAAAGAGGTATCATTATCAGTTTTACCTATAACTTTAATTGTAATAATACTAAACTTTACATTAACACCCATAGAAACTTCTATGCTAGTAAGATTTATAATAGGTGCTGTATTTATAGTAATAGGATTATCAATATTCTTAGTTGGAGTTGATATTGGAGTAACACCAATAGGAAATATAATGGGAAACAGCATGGCTAAGGCAAATAAGCTATGGATTGTTATTATAGCGGGATTAATTCTAGGACTTGTTATATCTATAGCAGAGCCAGATCTTCATATACTTGGTGGACAAGTCGCAGATGTAACTGGAGGTGCTTTTGGAAAACTCTTAATAGTTATAGTTGTTTCAATTGGAATATCCATAATGCTTGCTTTAGGACTTGGAAGAATAGTTTATTCATTCCCATTATATAAATTAATGACTATTATTTATGGGATAATATTACTTATTGCTATTTTGGTATCACCAGAGTTTTTAGCAATATCTTTTGATGCTTCAGGAGCTACAACAGGAGCTATGACAGTTCCATTTATATTGGCCTTGGCAACTGGGGTATCTAAAATGAAAAAAGATAGTAAACAATCAGAAAAAGATAGTTTTGGTTTAGTTGCTATAGCCTCAACAGGAGCTATCTTAGCTGTAATGATAATGAGCATAATATCAAAAACTAATGAAATCGGCGGATCAGCAGAAGTTAATTTAGAAGGAACAAAAGGAATAATAGGCCCATTTTTACATGCAATACCTCATTTAGCATATGAAATTTTCTTAGCTCTAACTCCCATAGTTCTTATATTTTTAATATTCCAAAAGATTAAATTTAAAATTTCTAAAAAATCATTAAGAAAAATAATGTTTGGTATATTATTTACCTTTATAGGTTTAGTGATATTTTTAGTAGGAGTTAATGCTGGATTTATGGAAGTTGGAACTATAGTTGGTTACAAGATAGCAGCCCTTGATAATAAGGTCTATGTTATAATAGTAGGATTTATACTTGGATGTGTAACGATTTTAGCTGAACCAGCAGTTTATGTTTTAACTCATCAAATTGAAGATGTTACTAGTGGATATGTAAAAAGAAAGGTAGTAATGTTGTCTTTAGCAATTGGAGTTGGATTTGCAGTAGCATTATCAATGATCAGAATACTTATTCCAGGGATTCAATTATGGCATTATCTATTACCTGGATATATAATATCAGTTGGTTTAATGTATATAGTTCCAAAACTATTTGTAGGAATGGCTTTTGACTCAGGTGGAGTTGCTTCGGGACCTATGACAGCTACATTTATATTAGCTTTTGCTCAAGGTGCAGCAGCATCAATAGAAGGAGCAGATGTTTTAATAGATGGCTTTGGAATGATAGCTATGGTTGCTATGACGCCAATTATAGCTCTGCAAATATTAGGTTTAATATTTAAAATTAAATCTAAAAAAGAAGGAGTTGGTGTAGATGTTGAATAATTCTAATATTAACGATATTGAACTTCTTTGCGTTATAGTTAAATTAGGATTAGGAAGTAAGGTGCTTCACAAAGCTAAGGAGCATGGAATATCTGGTGGAACTGTGCTTTTAGGAAAAGGAACTGTAAATAATAAAATTTTAGAATTTTTAGGACTTGCAGATGTAAGTAAAGAAGTGGTAATGATGATTTCTAATACCGAATTAGTAAATAAAGCTTTAGTAAAATTAGATGAAGAATTTAAATTTAACAAACCTAATAATGGAATAGCCTTCACAACCAATATATGTGCTGTATTTGGAACTAGAAGTTGTAAAGGAAATGAAAAAGTTAAAGAGGGAGATTTTGATAAAATTATGTATAATTCTATAACTATTATTGTAGATAAAGGAAGAGCTGTGGATGTAATAGATGCAGCAACTAAAGCTGGATCATTAGGAGGCACTATTATTAATGCAAGAGGATCAGGAATTCATGAAACTAGTAAAGTATTTGCTATGGAAATAGAACCTGAAAAGGAAGTAGTTCTTATTTTAACAAAAACAGACCAAACTGAACAAATTGTAGAGTCAATTTCAAAAGAAATTAAAATTAATGAACCAGGAAATGGTATCATATATATTCAAAATATAAATAAAACTTATGGATTATATGAGAAATAAGTTAAAAGATAATAAAAAAATAAGAAAATCTTTAAGATTTTCTTATTTTTTTATTTTAGAGGTAATTTCTATTGAAATAGTATTAACTTTAATGTAGCATAAGATTCATGTAAATAATTGGTGGCAATAAAACTTTAAAATTATAATAATTTATACTTGGTTAAAGTAAAAAAGGGGGACTAAATATAAATGTTTAGTTATTCAAGCAATATTGAATTACTTTGTGTTATAGTTAAATCAGGATTAGGAAGCAAGGTAATGCAAAAAGCAAAACAAAATGGAATTTCTGGAGGAACAGTAATTTTAGGTAAAGGAACTGTAAATAATAAGATATTAGATTTTATAGGACTGGCAGATGTAAGCAAAGAAGTGGTAATGATGATTTCTAATACCGAATTAATAAATAAAGCTTTAGTAATATTAGATGAAGAATTTAAATTTAACAAACCTAATCATGGAATAGCCTTCACAACCAATATATGTGATGTATTTGGAACTAGAAGTTGCAAATGTAATAAAGAAGAAAAAGGTGGAGAGAATAATATGTATAATGTTATAACTGTAATAGTAGATAAAGGAAGAGGGGAAGAGGCTATAGAGGCAGCTACTAAAGCAGGTTCTCAAGGGGGAACTATTATAAATTCTAGAGGATCAGGGATTCATGAAACTAGTAAGGTCTTTGCTATGGAAATAGAACCAGAAAAAGAAGTAGTTATAATTTTATCTAAAAAAGATAAGACTGAAGATATAGTAAGTTCAATAAGAGAAGAATTAAAATTGGACAAACCAGGAAATGGAATTTTATTTGTTCAAGAGATAAATAAGGCTTATGGATTATATGAAAAATAAAAGCAGAGTTATTACTCTGCTTTTTTAATATAATTTTATATACTTATCTAATTTATGTTTTCTATTATTGCTTTTGCCACTGCCTCCGCTAACAATTCTTGGTTATATTCATTAGAAAAATAATTTCTATCATTATAATTATTCATAAAACCAAATTCAATAAGCACTGAAGGAATATTATTTTCTCTTATAATATATAAGTCTTCACTTCCATCAAGCATTGGTCGCTTTTCTGTGTAGTATAAGTTATCTAGACTATTTTCTATACTTCTCCCTAAAATTACACTACTATAATTATTGTAGTCTGTCCAAACCTCAAAGCCATATATATCCTCATGACCATATGTATCATAGTCATTAATATGAAATGATATAAAATATTCTGCCTTTGATGTATTAGATACTTGAACTCTATTCCTTAAGTCTTCTTTTTCATTGTCCCCTAGGGATATATCATCAGTTCTAGTATAAATAACATTAATATCATTTTTTTCTAATATCTCTCCCACCTTATTAGAAATACTTAGAACTATATCTTTCTCATAAATTTCTCCAAAATTAGCACCTATATCATGTCCTCCATGACCTGGATCAAGTATAACACTTATTTTTTCTTCATTAACTTCTTCAATATTTAATGAAGTCTTTTTTAAATTTGAAGTTAATCTATAATTAGAAATATTACTTATTACCTTATTTGAAATTAGTATTAATAATATTAATACTATAGCTGTCCTAATTCTTATAAAAATTATTTTTCTCTTTTTTCTTCTTAACTTTTTAGTTTTTCTCATTACAACCTCCTCCTATTTTAAATAATAAAAGGAGATTGTAATCTTTAAGTATATTAAATGTATCTTAGTTGTATTATAATTATTAAATTTTATAAAATTTAATTTGCTAATAATTCTATTTCATACTTTGAGCTAACCTTTCCAGACCCTCTATTAATTTGGTAAGTCAATAGAAGCCTTGAATCCTCTGAAGTCAAACTACCATAACTAAGTTCACTTTTACTGTAATTACTCATATTTATATTCAAGTAATCCGCATAAGTATTTAAAGCTTCTTCAATATTAATATTATCTATCTCACTACCTATAAAATCATAAGCTGAAATTCCCCATATATCACCGCTGTATGCATTTTGCTTTAATTCTATAAGTAATTCATCAATACTAAACCTAATTGTCCAATAGCTAAAAGTATCTTTAAAACTGGTTTCTAATGTAGCCTTATTCCCTAAAAAAGCCTGAGTATTCCAGTAATCATCTATATCAGCAAATTTTTTAGGGAGAATCCCCTTTTCACAAAAGTACTTTATATCCTCAATAGCTTTGCTAACAGCTTCATCCATAGTTAATTGATTTATAGTTGGTTCGTGAACTCTAATATCTCTATTATCACTCCATGTAATTAATATTTCCCTTATTTGCTCTATAGTTAAACTACTATTGTTAATCTCATTATTACTAGTAACATTAATATCAAATTCTTTAACCTCAGATAATAACCTCTGTTCTTGCTTCCTCAATAAAAGTTTAGTCACTCCAAAGCTCCCTATAATAATTACTATTATTAGTAATACTCCTATAAATGTTTGTTTTTTTTGATTTTTCATGATGGATTACCTCCACTTATGTTAACTTCTAAACTAATAGTAGTTCCTTTACTCTCTTCGCTACTAATCTTTAAATTACTTTTATGAATTCTAGCTATTTTTTCACATAATGACAATCCTAGCCCTACTCCATGCTGTGCTCTAGATCTTGATTTATCAACCATATAAAAAGCTTCTGTTATTCTATCTATCTTTTCCTTTGGAATACCTCTTCCATCATCTTTAACTGCAATATAATATTTATCATTATTGATCTTATATCCAATTATTTTTAATTCCTTTATTTGTAGCTGAAATCAAATAATAAATTTTATCATTATGCTTAAAACTCCCTCCAACCATAATAATCTTACTTTTATCTAAGCTTTCTACTTTGCATATTGTTGAATCTCCATTTATTAAATTTACTATATCAAGACTTAAATCATTTGGTAGATTAGATGATATTATCTTTTTATCTTCACTAAGTATGGCTATTTGATTACCTTCTATCGTATATCTTGATACATCTAAAATAGATAAATCGTACTTTTCATGGGTTACTTGTTTTTTATTTTTACTCATTAGTAACTTTGATTGAATATTGTATTTTATATATGTATGCTGATTTTTCACTTGTTCAAATTCTCTATCCATATAATTTTGAAATGATTTAGAAATTAAAACATAGGCTGACACTGATAAAAATAAACTTAAAGTTGCCATAGAGCATAAAAATATTTTTACATATAATTTCATAGTATTTTATACCTCTAACCTATATCCAATTCTAAAAACTGTTTTTATATTATTCTCCCAACCTAACTTTTTTCTTAATCTTTGAATATGTAAATCAATAGTTCTTGTATCTCCCATGAACTCTTCTTGCCATACCCTTTCATATAATTGATTTCTATATAAGGCTATATTTTTATTTTTTATTAGCTCTAACAATAAATCAAATTCCTTTACTGTTAAATCTATATATTTTCCATTCTTAATAACAGACCTAGAATCTTGATTTATCTTAACTCCTAAAATTTCATAAACTTTATCTCCACCCTTTACTCTTCTTAAAACAGCTTCTATTCTTGCTAATAATTCTCCAATTTGAAAGGGTTTTACTATATAATCATCCGCTCCTAGCTTCAATCCTTTTATTCTATTTTCTACCGTTCCCATTGCAGTAATAAATATTACTGGAGTTTTAAGAGGTTTTATATATTCTAATAATTCATATCCATCTATTCCTGGTAACATTATATCTAACAAAATTAAATCAAACTTTTCATCTTCAATAATATTTGCAGCATCAATTCCATTAAAGGCACATTTACACATATACCCTTCTGCAATTAAATTAATTTTTATTAAATTTGATATTGCTTCTTCATCTTCCACTATTAATATTCTTTGCATATAAATATCCTCCTTAAAACTCATATAATATCATTCATATGTATTAAAGTTGTAAATTAAATTTCTCTAATTATTATTCGTAAAATATTATAATTTAGTAACCTTATAATAATCTTAAAATTTAATATAAAAAAAAGGAGGTGAATATCCTATTCTTTGCTCCGTCGTAAATTCCAAGTCGCCATCATATGATATTTATCTCCTCATATACTGAAGAAATGAATTTATAAAAAAGTGAAAAGCATTTTTGCTTTTCACCTCTTATTTATATTAAATTGTTTTTTTTGAAACTAAAGTATATACCATCATTCTCAGCTGTATATGTTATTTCTTTAGCTAATTTCATTAACTCTGATTTTGCATTTTCCATTGCTACACCATGATTAACGCATTTAAACATATCTATATCATTCTCTCCATCGCCATAAGCCAATGTATTACTCTTATCCATATTTAAATATTCAATAACATAAGTAATTGCCGTAGATTTATTTATACCCCTTATTCCAATTTCCCCACTATTTTCTCCAAACTGTGGTACAGTACTATGGTAGATTTGTAAATCTTCTTTAAATCTATTATAAACTTCTTCATAAGGATGTCCATTGCTAATAAAAGATATTTTGTTTATATTATTATAATTGATTTTCCTATCTTTATATTTATTTATTATTTGGAAAAACCATTCAATTTCCTTCTTTGCATTCTCAAAATCACTACTATTTTCCTTAAGTCCCTTTGTTACTTGTCTTAAAATAGCATCTATACAACCTGAACTTCCAAACAAACCATCATTTGATTCAATATAGTAATCTATATCATGCATCTCAAAATATTCTATTATACTTTTTACAGATTTTATAGACATTTTTTTATGCATTAATACTTCTTCATTAACTTCTATATATCCTCCACCAGCACAAATCATGCCATCGAAGCCAATAGATGAAATATCTTCAGTTATTTCTGGTTTTGATCTACCAGTACATATATATACTAAATGGCCTTTAGATCTTGCTATATTAATTGCTTCTCTTGCAGATAGCGGTACTTGTCCATCTAAACCGCAGAGGGTTCCATCTACATCTATAAAAATCAACTTTTTACTCATCAATAAACTCCTAAGTATTATTATCCTAAATTCTCACCATTTGATTTAATTACCTCTTTATACCAATAGAAAGAGTCTTTTCTAATTCTTTCTAAAGAACCATTTCCCTCATCATCTTGGTCAACATAGATAAATCCATAACGCTTTGACATTTGTGATGTTCCACAACTAATTAAATCAATACATCCCCAAGTAGTATATCCCATAACTTCTACGCCATCTTTAATAGCTTCTTTTATAGCTATAATATGCTTTTTAATATAGTCTATACGATATAAATCATGAATCTTCTTATCTTCAGTTAATACATCTTTTGCACCTAATCCATTTTCAGCTATAAACAACGGTAATTGATATCTATCATATAATTTAAGCAATGAAATACGTAATCCAATTGGATCAATTGGCCAATCCCATTCAGAAAGTTCTAAGTATTCATTTTTAATTGCACTATCAAAAGTACCTGCTACAGCAGTAGCGTCCTCACGTGCTTCTGCTACGTGAGACATATAGTAGCTAATTGAAACAAAATCAATTTTCCCTTCAGCAAGAATTTTCTCATCATCTTTATCCATTTTAATATGGATATTATTATCTGCAAAGAAACGGGTCATATATGATGGATATTCTCCTCTTGCTTGTACATCAGGGTAAAACATATTTAATTGATTAGCCTTTAATGCTTGTAGCTGATCTTCTGGTTTCGTTGTTTTTGCATATGATTCTATTTGATTAATCATACAACCAATTTTAACATCTGGTGCAATTTCTCTTGCTGCCTTTACAACTAGAGCACTTGCTACAAATTGATGATGAACTGCTTGATATCCCTCTTGCATTTTATTTTCAACTAAATCACCTAAAATACCAGCGCCAGTATAAATACTATGCAAAGACATATTCATTTCGTTAAATGTAATCCAATACTTTACTTTATCTTTATATCTAGAAAGCAACACTCTACCATACTTTTCAAATAATCCTATTAATTCACGACTTTTCCATCCATTATATTTTTGTACTAATGTAATTGGCATCTCGTAATGAGACATAGTAACTAATGGTTCAATTCCATATTTAGCTAATTCATCAAATACTTTATCATAAAAAGCTAATCCATCTTCATTCGGTTCTTCTTCTAATCCAGTTGGGAAGATTCTTGCCCAAGAAATTGATAAACGGAATACTTTAAATCCCATCTCTGCAAATAGAGCAATATCCTCTTTATAATTATGATAGAAATTAATTCCCCAACGCTTTGGGAACTTGTATTTTTCTGGATGAGCTAAATACTCTTCTAATTCCTTAGATGTTACATTAAAGGTAAAGTTATCAACTTTTCCTGTTGCATATGGATTTTTATAAGCTGCCATGTCTGAAGTAGATAATCCTTTACCACCCTCATCAAAAGCTCCTTCGATTTGGTTAGCAGCAGTTGCTCCCCCCCATAAAAATCCCTCTGGGAAGCCTTTCATTAATTCTTTCATATATCTAATCCTCCTAAAGCCTTATTTATATTAAAATTTTCTATATTTCTATTAACCTTTTCTATTTAACAATTTAATCTTCTACCTTTAAAAATAATGCTACTACAAAAGCTACTACAAAGCTTAATCCTACACCTAATAAAGCAAACAAGAAATTCTTAGTTCCTTGCTCAATGTATGAAGGTAGTGCAGTAATTCCTGGAAGTGTGAAGGTAAATGCCTTTACAACAAAGGTTCCAAATATGCCACCACCAACTGCTCCTCCAATTAATGCTGCATAGAAAGGTTTCTTTAATTTTAAAGTAACTCCATAAATTGCTGGTTCTGTTATACCAAAAACTGCTGAAATACCTGTTGAAGCTGCTAATGATTTCATATTTTTATCTTTACTCTTTACGGCTACTGCAAGAGTTGCACCAGCTTGTGCTAAATTACTAACTAAATTCATTGGAAGTAACATAACATCATATCCAACTGTACCAAAACTTGATAAAGCTGCTGGGAAGAATGCATAATGCATACCTGTCATTACGATTAAAGGCATAGTACCTCCAAGTAACATTCCTGCAAATGGTCCTGCTACATTAAATAAACCTGTGAAGAACTTCTCTACATAAACTCCCATATAACTTCCTAATGGTGCAATAAATACTAAAACTAATACTGATGTAATTAATAAAACTACTAATGGTGTAATTATTATTTTGAAAAGATTAGGTACATATTTATTTACTATCTTATAAACATAACTTAATAACCATACACCTAAAATTATAGGAATAACTGTTGAACTATAGCTAATCATTGGTATCTTTAATCCTAAGAAGCTTAATGAAGCTACTTCTCCTGAAGCTGCATAGTTAATAATAGTAGGATACATTAGTACTCCTGCAAGTGTTACTGATAAAACCTCACTTGTCTTAAACTTTTTAGCTGCTGAAAAAGCAATTAAAAATGGTAGAAAATAAAATGGTGCATCTGAAATTATATTTAAAACTGCATATTCTGAAGAAGTTGTTGAAATTAAATTAAATGCTGTTAATAATGCCATAACGCCTTTTAATAAACCGGCTCCAGTAATTGCTGGTAAAATAGGATTAAATATCCCAGAAATAGTATCAAAAATTGTATTAATAATCCCTTTTTTATTCTTTTCTTCCTTTACATTAGAATCAAATTCTTTACCTAAAATAGAAGTAACTTCTTCAAAAACTTCTCCAACTTTATTGCCAATTATAACTTGGAATTGACCACTTTTAAATTGTGCTCCTATAACACCTTCTATGGATTTAATATTCTCAATGTTTACCTTTTCTACATCTACCAAATTAAAACGTAATCTTGTAATGCAGTGCCAGCTTTGAGAAATATTTTCTTTTCCGCCTATTTCAAAAATAATTTTTTTAGCAACCTCATGCTTGTCCATTATTATCTCCTCCTCGTTTATAATTTTATCTTAAATTTATTTCTTTTCTTGATTTAATATTAGCACAAAAAAAACATAGAAAACCCTTCAAGATTTGAAGTTGCTTTCTATGTTTAAAATTATTTTCACTTTTTGAAAACGGATTCAATAAGTGTGTTATTTACTATATTTTTGATAGTACCTATTGATTAATATTTCTGTAAATAAATGAAGTTTATATCTTCCTTCAGTTGCACTTTTATAATTACCAAGGTAAATAACATAATCACATTGTGAGGCCATTTTTAAAGCTGGATTTTGTGTAACAAGAATAACTTTGCTACCATTATCCTTAAGTGAATAAAAAATTTGTGATTTTTGTCTTAAGAAATTTCCATCAACAGAAAAAATAATTGATAGGCTACTTTCATTAGTTTGCTTTGCTAGACTTTCTTGACTTCTTTCTTGAGATGCAAAATTAACATATTTACCCAAGTTAAAAAGATTATATTGTAGATGTTGCATAAAATAACCTGATAAGTGAAAGCCAAAAAAGTATATATCTTTATAATCATGTATCATATTAACCAATTCATCAATTTCATTTATGTTAAGTTTTTCAACAAATTCTCTTAGTGATATATTGATTGAATCTACAAGATTAATTAATACTTCTTTATCATTTATAGAATTAAAAGGAATATTCTTTACATTATCTGACAGTATTTCTGTTCCAAGATTTTTTCTTTCTAAACATTTCATTTTAAATTCATTATAGTTACTATATCCTAATTTTTTAACAAATCTACTTATAGTGGAAGGAGATGTATAACACATATCTGCTAAATCTGAAATGGTTATATGCTCCATTCCATTTTGTATATTTTCTAATATCACTCTTGCTATAGTAGTATAAGTGACATCATGACTTTCAACGTTTACTATAATTTGAAGCTGTTTTATTATATCTTGAACCATTATATTCTCCCTCACCCTTCATAAATTTAACTAATATTTAAAATCTAATATTATATTGCTAAACTTAATTCTTTATTACTATTTTATTACATCTTATCAAAAATATAAACTAATTTATATATTATTTACTAAAATGTATACCTATTTATTAAGTCAAATATATAAATAGCATAATATTTCTATATTTGATTCTTTAAGTTATAAATATATCTATCAAAGAAATAAGAGAGTTGCTTTTAAGCAACTCTCCCTTACTTTACAATATTATGAGCTTAATTAACAATCTGGTATGTTAATGGGATCCGATATGTGAAAAATGAAGAAGCTCATGAGCTTTTTTAGAAAGCGGTTCTCCTAAATATTCATTATAGCACTTAATTACCATAGGGTTTTCATGAGAAAATCTCCATTTAGAGTTTCTATCAAGACCATATAGCACATCAGCTCTATCCTCTGCAAGCTCTTGATTATAGAATATTGGTTGCCCACCGCCTCCAGAGCAACCTCCAGGGCATGCCATTATTTCAACAAAATCATATTTAACTTCATCTCTTTCTATAGCATCCATAAGATTTCTAGCATTACCAAGACCACTTGCTACAGCTACTTTTAAAATAGTACTTCCAATAGCAAATTCAGCTTCTTTCCACCCATTCATTCCTCTTACATTTCGGAAACTGTCAGCCTTTGGATTTTCTCCTGTAAGCAAGTAATAAGCACTTCTTAATGCAGCCTCCATTACTCCTCCTGTAGCTCCGAAAATAACACCAGCTCCAGTTCCATCGCCTAATATATTATCCATATTTTCATCTTTTAAATCCTTAGGATTTATATGCTCTGCTCTTATCATCTTTACAAGTTCTCTTGTTGTTAATACTACATCTACATCCCTATCTGCATCTGACCCATTTATGCCTGCTATATCCTTCTCATATTTTTTTGCAGTACATGGCATTATTGAGATGCAATATATTTTTCTTGGATCAATATTCATTTTCTCTGCGAAATACGTCTTTGTTATTGCTCCAAACATTTGTTGTGGAGACTTTGCTGTAGAAAGTTTTGATACATACTCTGGATATTGAGATTTTATAAATCTTACCCATCCAGGGCAACATGATGTAAACATTGGAGGCTTATCACCATTTCTTAACTTTTCAATTAATTCAGTACCTTCCTCCATTATAGTTAAATCTGCAGCGAAGGTAGTATCAAATACATAATCAAAACCTATTCTTCTAAGTGCATCTACTATTTTCCCTACAGTAGCTTCTTCCCTTGAAAGGCCTATTTCTTCACCCCAAGCACCTCTAACTGCAGGAGCTATTTGTACTACTGTAATAATTTCTGGATCTGCTAATGCTTCAAAAACTTTTTCAGTATCATCTCTCTCAACTAAAGCCCCTACTGGACAATGAGTTATACATTGGCCGCATAAAGAACAATCTGTATCCTCTATTCTATTATTTTTATATACACCAATATTAGTTCTAGAACCACTTCCTGTTGTATCCCATACTCCTAAAGATTGAACTTTATTGCATACTTGAACACATCTCATGCACTTTATACATTTTTCATTATCTCTTATTAAAGGAAAATCCCTTCTCCAAGGCTTATATTTTACTTCTTCCTTATAAGGTAAATAATTTATACCTAAATCTCTTGATATACTTTGAAGTCTACAACTTCCATTCCTAGTACATGTAGCACAACGGAAATTATGCTGTGAAAGTATAAGCTCTACATTAATTTTTCTAGACTTTCTAACTCTTGGGCTATTAGTCTTAATAACCATTCCTTCTGAAATAGGAGTATTACATGCTGCTGCAAGTTTATTAATTCCTTCAATCTCAACTAGGCAAACTCTGCAGGCTCCTATTTCATTGATATCCTTTAAGTAGCAAAGTGTAGGTATTTCTATTCCTGCAATTCTTGCTGCTTCAAGAATTGTAATTTCTCTAGGTACAACTACTTTTTTATTATCTATTATAAGACTTACCATCTATCTACTCTACCTCCCTTGAATGCTCCACAGCCCAAATGATCACAACGTAAACATCTTCCTGCTTCCTGCTTTGCTTCCTCTAATGTAAGAGATTTTTCAACCATATTAAAGTCTATACGTCTTTCCTTTGCAGATCTTTCATACATATTAGATCTCCCCCATGAAATACTACTTTTAAATTTAATAGGTGGTATTTCCACATCACTTTTTATTACATGCTTATATCCAAAATAGCTATCAATATTAGCTGCCGCAACCTTACCAGAAGCTATGGCCCTAATAACTGTAGATGGTCCTGTTACACAATCACCAACTGCAAATATACCTTTTTCTCCACACACTTCTCCTGATTCTGATACAATAATTTTTCCTCTTTCAGTATTTATTCCACATTTCTCAAAGTATTTTGATTCAATATCTTGACCTATAGCAACTATTACAGTATCACAAGCTATAAATTGTGGTTCTCTCTTAGAATTAAGAGGCTTTGCTCTTCTATTTTCTATTGGTCCTATAATTTGAGGTTGGACCCATATTCCTTTAATTTTATCTTCACCATCTTTTTCTATACTAAGTGGTGCCATAAGTTCTATAACTTCACAGCCTTCTGCTATAGCACCTTCTACTTCGTCAGGCAATGCTGTCATATCTATTTTTCTTCTTCTATATACTATATTTACTTCAAATGCACCAAGTCTAACTGCAGTTCTTGCAGCATCCATGGCAACATTTCCTCCGCCTATTACCACAATTCTTTTTCCTGTAAAATCAGGATACTTATCATCAGCAATTTCTCTTAAAAGCTGTACTGCTGATATTACAGAAGGAGAATCTTCTCCTGGTATTCTAAGTTTTTTATGACCATGTGCTCCAATTGAAACATATATTGCATCATATTTTTCTCTAAGTTCCTCCATTAAAATATCTTTTCCAATGGAGACTTCTGTTTTTACTTCAACACCATTAGATAAAATAGTTTTTATTTCTCTATCTAACTGATCTTTTGGTAATCTATAATTAGGAATTCCATATTGTAGCATTCCACCAAGTTTTTTTCTCTTCTCAAAAATTGTTACTTTATGTCCCATTAAACTTAAGTAATAAGCAGCTGTAAGGCCACTAGGCCCACCCCCTACAACGGCAACTGATTTATCTGTAGGTGGATAAGGCTTAGGTATAGGTACATACCCTGCTTCTTCCACAGCAGTTCTTTTTAGCCCTCTTATATTTACAGAGTAATCTAAATTATTTCTTCTACATTTACTTTCACAAGGATGTTCACAAACAAGAGCACAAGTTAAAGGAAGTGGATTATCCTTTCTTATAAGTCTTACTGCATCAGCATATCTACCTTCTTCCACTAAGGCTATATATCCAGGTATATCAACTTCTGCTGGACATTGTTCTGTACAAGGGATAGATTTTTCTTGCCTTTCTACACATTCATAACCACTTAAATGAAGTTCATAATCATCTCTAAATCCTTTAAGACCAGTTAACACCATTTCAGCTGCTTCATAACCTAATGCACAATCTGCTGAATCTGCTATCCCTTCTGCTGTTCTTTGTATAAGGCCTAGTGTATCCTCTGTTCCCCTACCTTCTAATACATCATCTATTAAGTTTTCAAGTTGCTTTAGACCAATTCTACATGGCACGCATTTACCACAAGTATGACATTGACATATCCTTAAAAAAGCAGCAGCTAAATCTACTGGACACGATCTTTTAGGACTAACAGCTATTCTTCTTTGTAAATCCCCATATAATTCATCTATTGTTTCCTGAACCTTATCCCTAGGAGTATTAATTAATCTATTCACTTTTCTTTCCCCCTCATAAATAAAATTTTTAATTTTCCATTAAAATATATTTTAATCTCCCTCTTAAAATATATTTATAAGTAGTAAATGTATTAATATTTAATTCTCATTTCAAGTATACGTTTTCAAGTGTTTTATAATTTTAATTTAACTCTTAGATTTATGGTTGTCAATAAACTTTAAATGCACATCTTATATATATATTATTAAAACAAAAAAATAGTAGCTTATTTTAATGTTAGCTACTATTTTTATATTAATTGTTAATTATTATATTTCTTAATTCTGTTGTATTATCAGCTAAGTAATTAGCACCCGCCTTAGCTAATTCTTCTTTACCTCTAAAGCCCCAAGAAACTCCAATGCATTCAATACCAGAATTTCTTGCAGTTATTACATCTACATTTGAATCTCCTATATAAATACACTCACTTTTTAATACATCAAGTTTTTCTATTATTTCTAAAGCAGAAGATGGATCAGGCTTTTCTTTATAGTTTTCTCTATGTCCAAATACCATATTAAACCTATCCCCAAAATATTTATTTACTATTTCTATTGTAAATTCATGTTTCTTATTTGATACAACCCCAAGCTTTATTCCCTTCATTCTTAATTGGTCTAAAAGATTTATTATTCCATCATAAGGCTTGGTCATATCCATCATATGTTCATTATAATAATCACTAAATACTTCTAATACATTTTCTACTGTTTCCTTGTCCTTTTTATCATCAGGTAAAGCTCTTTCCACTAATTTATATATCCCATTTCCAATAAAGGTTTTGTATTTTCCCACTTCATGAGTTGGAAAAGAAAATTTATTTAGGGCATAATTACAAGCATTTGCTAAATCATCTAATGTATTCAGTAATGTCCCATCTAAATCAAAGATTGCTACTTTAAACATTAATGCCTCCTAAGTTATAATTATATTTTTCTTAATTATATCATAATATAACAGGAGGATATCCTATTTAAGTCCTATTTCTAAAAAGGGAAGAATGGGCCGTAAGGAAAAGGATAAGGATAAATTATAGGGAAAACTCTCCTAATAGAATTGAATGGAAAGCCTCTACGTCTAAACCTTCTGTGCCTTCTCATTCTACCTCCTTTTCCAAATTGTCTTTGCTCATTAGATTGATTCATGGATTGAGCCATATCCTCTTCATCATTCATAACATCTTCTCCAACTAACATAGTAATTCCGTTAGCATCTACTTTCTCAATCATTCCATCTACTGCACTTCCATCTTTCATAACTATGGTTATATGGTAGCCCATTAAATTATTGCACTCATCATATAACTCCTGCAAACTACCATAATCAGCTCTTTCATAATTCATTTTTATCACATCCTTTCTAGTAGCATAATATTCTACTCTACTAGAAAAGGTACTATTTAGATAAATCTTTTCATCAAAATAAATTTGCATTTATACATTAGTTATTTATTTTTATTATATTCATATTTTCATCATACTTAATTCCCAGTTCTTTAGACATTAATTTATTCAACTCTACTAATTTATCCTGATACTCTCTGTAATCACTGCTTAATATCTTCATATTAGGTATAAATATATTATAATACCCACTACTAATAAAAAATTCGTTAAGTTGTTTTTTAAACTTACCTTAATAATATGTTAAGGTAACCCCCTGGGTATTAGTCAATGTCAAAGCTTATTTAACTAATTATATACTTATAATTCTATTGATTATAAATATATATGCATAAAAATTATGTCTCTGATAACTAAAAAGAGCTGTCACAAAAATATTACATTATGTAACAGCCCTTTATATTTATTATTATCTCTAAATATTAATTTTTTTTATTTTATATCCAATATACATTTCAAAAATTGCTATCAATACAAAGTATATTCCTATAGCATAAGGTATATATTTTAAAGTGACTGAAATAACTATAGGACAAAGTGTTATAAATCCACCTAATAATATAGAAGCTATAGATAAGATTGTTAATAAGTTAAAGCCCAATAACTTATACTTTGAAATTACCACCACATTATACATACCTTTTACAAATGTCCATATTCCATATATTAAAATCAGATTTTCAACTGTTACTACAGGATTCCTCCATACCAATATACCAAATAATAAATCTATAAAACCTGTTAGTATATAATATAACTTTGAATAACTTACAAACCCTCCAATTATTCTTAATACAGCTGCTATTATAATAAAAAATCCACATATTTTAGTGAAGCTTAAAAAAGCATCTACTGGATTTATAAGAAAAATTATTCCCAATAATGCTAATATTATTCCTTCAACCATAAAAGCTTTTCCTAACAAACTTTTCATTAAATTCACCCCTTTTACTAATTCTATCTAGTATTTTATTTTTTTAAAATAATATACTTTACCTTTTAAAGTTTACTTAACTTAGAATTATGTTTTCAGAAATCTTCTTAATGTTTTCTTGTTCTTTTATATCCAACTGAGAAATAAATTTATTAAAGCTTAAATACCAACCCTTACTGTATATATTATCTAAACTCAAACCTTGGATATATTTAAATATAAGTATAATCTCGAACTGTGATAAACTCTTAAAGTACTTCTCATACTCATCATCAAACAAACACTCTGAACCTAACATGTCTATCAAGTCTTCTAAACTTTCTATATTGTTTTTTATAAGTTTAATTTTATCTTCAATTGATTGACATTCCCTAACCTTATCAGTAATACTTCTAAATCTAGCATTACTCATTTTTTCCTTATCCACATATGTTATTAAGTCATTATCTTCTCCAACAAATGATATAAAAACATTTTCTAGTTTATCTAATTCTATGGCATTTTTTATAATAGGAGCTATTTTTAATATAGCTTTATCAATATACTCTTTTAACTTAATATTTTTTATATATACTTCATTATATAATATATTGCTATATTTTTTCAATTCACTTATTAATTTACACAAATGTAAATTTCCTAACTTTTCTTTTATGAGCTCTCTGTCCTTTTCATTGATATTTAAACTACTCAGTCCTTTCCCACAAATTATTAATCCTATTGCATTAGTTAGAACTATTTCAAATATATTTATAAGAAGTACATTACTATTTATATCATACCCCTTTAATAATTCATTAATTTCTTCAATATCAAATTTACTACAAAATTCATTTTCTAGCTTTAATGTATTTAAATAATTTTCTATATACTCTATTCCAACATAATCCATATCATCAATACATAATTGATAATCTATAGATCCATCTCCTTCATGTGGTGTAAAAAAATCATCATATTTTTTAAAAAATAGTGGAATTCCATAATCTATAGTATCGTTATAGGAATAGTTATCAATATTAATTTTATTATTTTGAATATAGTCTAATAATTCTTCATTTATTTTAACCCTTTCCTTAATTAAAGCATTACCTTTTTTGAAAATTTCCCCTAAAGTAAAACTTTTTAATTCCCTAATCATTAATTCTATGTCTTTTAAAGTTTTAATATAAAATCCTATTGTATAATCAATTCCTTTTAAAATATTTTCAGCTACTTCTATCATGACAGATGAGGTTTCATCTTTGGTATAGTACCTTAGTTGTATCTTTAAGAGCTCTAGTCTAGCATTATAAATCTTATTTATATCTATATCTCCTAACAAACCATTCTCATAGCATTTAGTTAATAAATCCTTGAAAAAATATTCTTTATCAAGATCTTTAAATTTATTATATAATTTAATATCTCCCTTATTATCCACCCATTATCATTCCTTCTCACTATATATATTTGTATAATCCCTAACACCATTTCTAATATTATCTGAAATCTTATATAAAACTTTTCCTTCTAGTAATTCTAGGGACCCCTGACAATAATCATCAAAAAATTCTTTCATTATCTCTATTAATTCATCATCACCAATGTAATCTAAGGTTTCATTTTTATAATTATAAAATATTTCTACTAATTCATTTATTGTTTCACTATAGTTATATTGTGAAATATAAGGTGAGTCACAAAAACTCTCAATTATTTTATTTATAATTTGCCCATTAAATTCTATTCTTCCGCTTCTTTCAAGAGCTATATTCCTTGTTTTAACAATTTCCTTAATATCATTTTCATTAAGTTTTAATCCATATTCTTTAGTCACTTCATTACATTTTAAAATTTCATTTAATAAATTATTTTCTAGTAGGCTCTCTTGAAAAAATTTACTAATTTCATTCATTTTTAAAACTTCCTTTCAAAAAAGTATTGACTTTTTAAAT
>OGSQ01000137.1_pt1 | contig 47818 bp, 46 predicted proteins | sample 1573921 | NCBI WGS metagenome assembly OGSQ01 (sample SAMN03295832, study PRJEB24534) | human gut metagenome | isolation source: fecal sample 7 from infant 4 | host: Homo sapiens | place: USA: Pittsburgh, PA | collected 2014-07 | reverse complement strand
ATTTTAAACTCAAGGACCTCAACTCTTAAATCTTTTGCAGTTTCACATAATTCTCTAATATTATTTCTTATAGAATATAAGTAAACATTTTTATATTCTTTGTCTATTTCATAATGAAATAATAAATTATCCTTATTTGTAAAATCCTCATAAATTTTATTATCTATAAATTTATCAATATTTTTACTAGAATAATTATATTTTTTTATTAAAATGCTTTCAGGACATAAAATAATCCTTCTATTTTTACTTATTTTTTTAAGTAGAGAAGTAATATCAGATTTACTATATCCTATTCCTTTGTAATAATATCTTTGTCTACATACAACAATACTACTAATCAATATTAATATCTCCTATAATATTTTTTGTTTTATAATAAGTTGGCACTAAGAATTTTTCTCCTTCTTTTTCCTTAAGTTCAAGTTGAAAATAAGTATTAGAATTAGTACTTTTCTTTACTAAGTAATATACTTCTTTTCTCTTTATAAGTTCATATTTATTATCACTATAGGTATAATTCTTATCCTTATTAATTATCTTTAAAATAAGTTCCTCCTCAATAGCTAATGACTTTTTATCTGGATAGCTTTTAAATGTATTAGCTTTAAGATAATTAGAACTAATTAAAGTAACAGAAATACTTACTATTAGTATAACGAGCATAAATACTATTAAACTTTGTATAAATGCAAAAGCCTTTTTCTTATATTTCATAAACATATAATCCTCGTATCATTATTTTTATTTGTAATTTGTAAATAGTAAGTCTTATCTTTCTTTGTAATTTTAAAGCTTGAAACATCAATCATTATTATATTAGTACCTATTTTAAATTTGTTTTTATATGTTTCTAAAACAATTTTCCCATTAGTATTATCAAACTTTATCTCTTTTCTTTTTATATCACCTTTACTATTATCTATTCTATAGTTAATTTCTATTAAACTTCTATCATATAAAATCTCATCCTGTATATTTATAGATTCAATCATATATCCTGTTAAAAGTCTTTCTATATTAAGAACTGCATCGTCAAAGGGATCTTGAACTTTTGAATTATTTATAAGAACTGAATAATTTTTAATAATTAATATAAATGAATTAATGGCTAAGGTTAATACTATTAATTGAATTAACATTGAAACATTTAGTTCTATCAATGTGAATCCTAACTTTTTCTTATTAAATTTCCATCCAGTAGGATTTAATAAATTCCCTTTCATTTAATATACCTCCATTTGAATCATAAATGGTTATTTTAAAAGTTGATATTTCATAATTATTTTCTACTGAATTTTCTTCTTTCTTTTCAATAATAATTGCATTTCTTCTTTCTATTGTGCTTTCTCTTTCTAAGGATAAAATAGATTCTGTTAATAAACTCTCTATAATATTTTCTTTATACTTTAAGGATAATTTATTATTTACAAGTAAATTTTTTATATCTAGAAATCTTATATTATATTTTATTTCTTTTTCTATAGCATAACTTACTCTATTAGCTTTTTCCTTATTTCTTCTTACTGCTATAGATTTTGAAGACATTGAAAAAATTTGTGTACTTAAAGTTAATGCAATCAATAAAATTGCCATTGATATTACAGTTTCTATTAAAGTACTACCTTTTTTCATTCTATAATATCACCTTCTTCTTCATCATTTATTATAGGACTTCTAATAATATCATTTCCTACACTTATAGTAATTTCAGTTCTCTTTTTCTTACCTTTAATTGTTATAGTGCCTGCAGATTTAATATAACCTTCCTGAGTTATATTATTTGAATTTCCTGAAGAATTAATATTACTTAATACTTCAATATCTTCACCAAAACTAATTCTTTTAATAATTGGTGCCTTTATTCCTGTAACTTGGAATAATATTGTTTTACCATCTAATCCAATTGTTATTTCTCCTGGGACTTTATTTTTACGGCAATATGATTTTCCAAAGCTTAATAAAGACTTAACTTCTGCTTCTAAATTTTTAAATTGGATATCATACATTTTCTCTTTAACTTTTCCAATATTTATAACAACTATAGAAGAAAATATTGTAATTATAGATAAAACTACTATTAATTCTATTAATGTATAACCCTTTTTCATTAAAAACCCACCTCAAACATTGCAGAAAAAAGTGGAAGTATAAAAATAATTAAGAATATGATAACAAAACCTCCCATAAATATAACTGAAGCTGGTTGTAATAAAGCTATTCCTCTATTTATTTTTGATATAAGTTTTTTCTCTAAATATAAGGATAATGAATCTAACCTCTCATCTATAGATCCGCCTTCTTCACCTAACTTTACAATAGAAATTGTATACTTAGAGTAGCTTCTCCTATTTTCTAAACTACTGGAAATTGAATCTCCATTTAAAATACTTAAATTTAAATAATTAAATCTTTCTTTTAAATCATTTATTTTAAAACTATTTGTAGCATATATAAGTCCTTCTGATAAATTAACACCACTCTTTAATATAATTGAAAGCAATAAAATAAATGTATACTCAATAAAATCCTTATAAGCTGGAATTTTATTAACTAATCTTCTAAATATATCTTTAAGGTAGAACTTACCTAAAAACCAAGGCAATAATATAAAATAATTGAAGCTATAAATTATTGATATAATTGGATTTTCTTTAATATAATTGGAAAGATTATAAGATAACTTACATATAAATGGAACACTGCTGCCTAAGCTAATAAAGAAATCATATAATATTGGTATTGTAAAGAGTACTATAAAGACTAACAGACATATTGAAGAAATTATAATTAATAATGGATATGAAAGAACATTTTTTATAGTGCTTTTAATAAATATAATTTTATTACAATATTCTTCTAGTCCTTTTAATACCTTATATAAATTTCCACTTTTTTCTCCCATTGAAATCATCCCTACAAAAAAGTCAGGATACAAATCAGGAAAATTCTTAAAGCATTGTTCTAAGGATTTTCCTTCTAGAATATAGCTTTTACACTTAATTAAACTTTCTTTATAGTATTTACTTATAGGTAATTCAGTAAGTAAATCCATAATCATAAGCATTGATATTCCTTCCTTATATAACATTGCAATATTACCAGATATTAATGATAAATCATTATACTTTACTTTTTTATATAATAATTTTATTTTCATCATAGTTTAAATCCTCTTCTAACAAAAAGTTATTATAATCACTACAAGAGATATATCCCTTTTCAAGTAAATAAGAAAGATTTACTATCATTTCCTCATTACTAAGTTCTTTTATTTCCTGGTAAATATTTGAAATTATCCTTTTTATATTCTTATCTATATGAACAACAGAACTAACTGATTTTCTTCCTTTATATCCAGAATAATTACAATAAAAACATCCATTTGATTTATAAATATTTACCTTTTTTCCATTCATATTAATATTATTATCAATTTCCTTACATTTTTCACATAATACTCTAACTAATCTTTGAGAAATTATTCCTATTAAGGAATCACGTATTAAATATGATTTTACTCCCATATCTTCTAGTCTAAAATAAACTTCTTTAGGAGTTTTAGTATGAATTGTAGAGTAAACCTTGTGCCCTGTTAAGGATGCTGTTACTGCCATATTTGCAGTTTCTTCATCTCTTATCTCTCCTATCATTATTACATCTGGATCTTGTCTTAATATACTTCTAAGTCCAGTAGAAAATGTAATATTTGCTTTTTTATTTAAGCTTACCTGGTTTATTCCTTCTATCATAACTTCTACTGGATCCTCTAATGTAGTTATATTGATTTCTTTTTTATTTATTTCTTTTAGTATTGAATATAGGGTTGTTGACTTACCGCTTCCAGTTGGTCCATTTATTAAAATTAAACCATTTTTAATAGAGATTATTTTGTTTAATTTTTCTCTTTGATAATTACTCATATTTATCTTACTTATATCATGTTCGAAGATTTCTCCATATAAAATTCTAACAACTAACTTTTCTCCATAAACAATAGGAATAGTTGATAATCTTAAGTCATAATCTTTTTCATCTATTTTAATAAATGCTTTTCCATCTTGAGGTCTTCGTCTTTCAGTTATGTCCATATTTCCTATGATTTTAATTTTGGATAGTAACTTTTGATATTCTTCATATTTAATCTTTGCAAAGGGTACTAATACTCCATCTATTCTTATCCTTATAAAAACTTCTTCTCTTACAGGCTCAAAATGTATATCAGAGGCCCTTTCTACTATACCTTTAGATAATACTATATCAAAAAGTTTTTCTTCTGTTCCTAAGAATACCTTATAAATTAAATCTTTGATATAATCATAACTAGCTTCAAGTAGCCTAACCTTTTTGTTAAAAATAAATTCAACTTCATCTATATTCTCTAAGGATTCCTTATTTGAAAGTATTAATATCTTTTGTTCTTGAACTTTTATTGGTAAAATACAATTTTCCTTAATCTTATTAATTCCTAGCTTTCTAGCAATGTTTAAATCAATTTCAAAGACATTTATTTTTCCCATTTTAAATCACCATTTTAATTTATATCCATTACAAAGATTTTTATACAATATTATCCAACAAAGTAAATCTATTTCCTTATTTAAATTTAATATTAAAAATAAAAAAGGACATTTATAATTTATTATAAATATCCTTAATCATAATTTATAAAATAGTATTTTCCTTCTTTATCACTTAATTCACTTATAGCACCATCTTCACAAATATAAACTTTTTCTACATTTGGTTCATCTCCGCCTATAAATAAAATATTACCATTAGAATCTTTTGATAATCCTTTATCTAAATTAATTATTTTAGGAAAATCATATACCAATCTTTTTACTTTTCCATCATTATATTTATATAATGAATAATTATTATTTTCAATTTTTCCTATTATATATATACCATCTTCTGTATGTTCTACATCACTTATATCAATTATATTTTCAATTGAATCCTTTAATTCACCATTTTCATTTATAAACTTTAATGTCTTTTTCTTTCCTTCTTTTTGTTGTAAAAATACTACTCCATCATTTAAAACCTCTAGATACTCTACATATCCAGAATCTAGTTTATAAATCATTTTTTCTTCATTTTTATCTATATTATAAATGAAAATTCCATTATTCTTTGAATCGTCAATTCCATAGTAAACTAAAGATTCACTATTATACCAATCAATTAATTCTCCAGATATAGACACATTACTATTAATATCTATAAATTTGTCTTTCTTAAGATCTTTTACCTTTAGATTTAAATATATATCTTTTAGGAAATAGCTTAGGTAATTTCCCCCTGGAGATAATTTAGGTGAAAAAATCTCATTATCTTCATCAATTATTTTTTCTTTACCTAAATAATGTACTTTAAATTCTCCTTCTTCATTAAAAATATAATTATTACTTTTAGAATCATAAGAAGTAATAATATAGTCTGCTTCTATCCCTTCATAAGTTCCATTATTTAAATTATATGTCTTATAGCTGCCATTATTCTCAATAGCAACTGATCCATTATTTATTTGAATACTTTCTTTATCCTCAGATGTACTTTTACAACCATAGTTAATATTAGTTAACAATATAATTAAGCTTACTAGGACATATTTCCTTTTTCTTTTATAATTCATTTTTTACCTCTTACTACAATAATTCTCCCCTGCAAATAAATCCTGCTTCCCCAATCATATATACATTTCCACTATTAAGCTGAACTTCTAAATTTCCTCCCAAGGTTTTTACCTTAACTTTATCTAAACACATTCCAAGTTTATTTAAAGCAACTACAGATGCACAGCAACCTGTTCCACATGCTAAAGTAGCACCAGCTCCTCTTTCCCAAGTTTGAACTTCTATATTATTTTCATCGATTATATTTACAAAATTAACATTTGTTTTTTCTATAAACAACTCATAGTTTTCTATTATTTTACCATCTTTAATTGAATATTCCTTGTTATCATTAATTAATATAGTGTGTGGTACACCCATTAATAAACTAGTTATTTTATAAGATTTATTATTGATTATTATTTCCTTGTTAATTAGTTCATCTTTATCTTTTAATAATATATCTTCACCTTTAAAACTAGCTTTTCCCATATTAACTTTAACTAAAATAACTTTATTATTATCTATATATAGATTAACTGACTTTACTCCATCCCCTGTTTCAATATAGAGCTTATCTTTCTTAATCATCTTGATTTCATATAAATATTTTGCAAAACATCTTATGGCATTTCCACACATATTTGCTCTTGAACCATCACTATTAATGATTACCATCTTAGCATCAGCAACACTAGATTTTCTAATTATAACTAATCCATCTGCACCAACACCAAATTTTCTATTACAAACCTCTTTTGCAAGTTCTACTTCCCTATCAATTAATAACTCTTCAGTATCCTCTATTAAAATAAAATCATTACCTAGGCCTTGCATTTTTATAAAATTCATAAAATCCCTCCTTTTAGCTTTTATTCCATTGATAAGACTCACTATTAAATGTTATACTATCCTTATGTTATTACCAAAGAAAGGATGATACTTATGGCTTTGGATGGTATCTACTTATATAGTTTATTACATGATTTTAAAAAATCAATATTAAATTGTAAAATAGATAAAATTAATCAACCAGAAAAAGATGAAGTAATTTTAACACTAAGAAAGGATAGAGAAAATATTAAGTTATTAATCTCTGCTTCTTCTAAATTTCCTAGAATTCATTTAACTAATGTAAGCAAACCAAACCCCCTTCAAGCACCAATGTTTACTATGGTAATGAGAAAGTATTTAATTGGAGGAAGAATTACTCATATAACTCAATTAAATGGAGATAGAATAATTCAATTACATATTGAATCTACTGATGAATTAGGGTTTGATAGTAAATATATATTAATAGTTGAAATAATGGGAAGACATAGCAATATTACCTTGGTTAGAGAAAGAGATAATAAAATTATGGAATGCATTAAGCATATTTCTTCAGATGTAAATACCTATAGAGTTTTATATCCTGGAATAAGCTATGTATATCCTCCTAGTTCTCCAAAATTAGATCCATTTAATTTTTCTTTTGATGATTATAATTTATATTTAGAAAATAATAATATAGCTATAGATGAACTTTTCTTCACAAATACTTTTACAGGTATAGGAAAACCATTATCTAGAAGCTTATATATAAATTTCCTACAAGATAATGATAACATAAATAGTGATAATATTTTTAATTTCTTCAAAATATTTATGAAAAATATTGAAAATGAATTCTCATTTAATATATATAAGGAAAATGATATTTTTAAAGACTTTTATTGTATAAACCTATCTTTATATGAAAATAAGTTTTCTAAAATAAATTTTGATAATCCAAATCTTTTATTAGATGAATTTTTTGCTATAAAAGATAAACAAGATAGATTGCTTAGTAGAAGTATGGATTTGCAAAAATTAGTCACTACAAATATAGATAGATGTAATAATAAAGCAAAGAAATTAAAAAACATTTTGAAGGAATGTGATGAAAAACAAAAATATAAGATTTTTGGTGATTTATTAACTTCTTACATTTATTTGATTAATAAAGGTGATAAAGAAATTAAAGTACTAAACTTTTATAATTCAGATGAAGAAGAATACGTAACTATAAAATTAGATGAAAATAAATCTCCTTCAGAGAATATACAAAGTTATTACAAAAAATATAATAAATTAAAAAAATCAGAAGAATCAGCTATTGAGCAATTGGAGAAAAATAAAGAAGAGCTTGAATATTTAAATTCAGTATTTACCAATATAATAAATTGTGAAAATTATGTTGAAATTAATGATATCAAAAAAGAATTAACTGAAACTGGATATTTAAAATTTAAAGGAAATCACAAAAATAATAAGAAAGATAAAGCTTCTAAGCCTATACATTTTATTTCTTCTGATGGAATTGATATTTATATTGGAAAAAATAATATTCAAAATGATTATTTAACTTTAAAATTTGCAAATAAAAATCATTTATGGCTTCATACAAAAAATATACCTGGTTCACATGTTATTTTATGTAGTGATAATCCTAGTGATACATCTATAGAAGAAGCAGCTATACTTGCAGCTTATTATAGTAAAGCTAAAAATTCTACAAAGGTACCAGTAGATTATACTATTGTTAAAAATATTAAAAAACCTAATGGTGCAAAGCCTGGAATGGTTATATATCATACGAATTATACAATTTATACTGAACCAAGTGGTTACAATGACTTTAAATTTGAAAATAATCAAATAATCAAATAAAAAAATCCTTCAAATATTAGAATCATTCTGATATTTGAAGGAATATTTTTTATCTATAATTTTATATATGATTTATAAGCATATCTCCATCATTCTTTATTAGTTCATTATCAAAGTATTGATAATAATAACATTTTAATTTTCCATTATAAAGCTTTCTATTCTTACTTGATTTCATTCCAAAAGGAACTTCAAATTTTTCATAAGAAGTTAATATATTATAATCCCAATTTAAAAATCTTCTCTTATATTTACCAAATATATTATAAAGCTCTTCAACTTCCTTCTTTTCTCCTAATCTTTCTCCGTATGGAGGATTTGATATTATAAATCCATACTTGTCACTATTAGAAAAATCTTTAAAATCTCTTCTATGGAATTCAATATACTTAGAAACTCCTGCTTTTTCAGCATTACTTCTAGCAACTTTTAATATTCTTCCATCTATATCATAACCTAAAAGCTTTATATCTTTATTCTTTATAGCTCTTTCTGCACCTTCTCTTACTTGTTCAAATATATCTTCATCCATTGTTGGCCAAGTTTCACAAGTAAATGCTCTGCATAAACCTGGTGCTATATTTTGCATAATCATTGCTGCTTCTATTAATATAGTTCCTGAACCACAAAATGGATCTACTAAAGTAAAATCTTCTTTCCATCTAGAAATTAATACCATAGCTGCCGCTAAAGTTTCTTTTAAAGGTGCTGCTCCAGCTTCTTCTCTATATCCTCTTTTATGTAATCCAGGACCTGATGTATCTATAGTTAATGTTACAACATCTTTTAATATAGATACTTCTATTTTATATAATGGTCCATCTTCTGAAAATTGAGTTATTCCATAAGAATTTGTCATACTATCAACTATAGCTTTTTTTACTATAGACTGACAATCTGGAACACTATGTAAAGTCGATTTAACAGACTTTCCATTTACGTGCATAATACCATTAATAGGAATCAAATCGCTCCATTTAACATTCTTTGTCCCTTGAAATAATTCTTCAAAACTTCTCGCTTCAAATTCTGCCATTTTTATTAATATTCTATCTGCAGTTCTTAAGTGAATATTAGCAATTGCTATATCCATCTCATCCCCTTGAAAATGTACCTTACCATTTTCCGTTTTTAAATTCTCATATCCTAAAGCTTTTAATTCCTTTGCAGTTATACCTTCTAATCCAAAGGTAGTTGTAGCAATTAAATCATATTCCATACTTTTCTCCTTTTTATCCTTCGTATATTTTAACAGAATCAAAACCGTCAATTTCTTCTATTTCTACTGCTATAATCTCACTTTTAGAAGTAGGAATATTCTTACCAACGTAATCTGCTCTTATAGGTAATTCTTTATGTCCTCTATCAATTAATACAGCTAATTGAATTTGTGCTGGTCTTCCAGAATCAACTACAGCATCAATTGCTGCTCTTACAGTTCTACAAGTGTATAAAACATCATCTACTAATATAACTTTTTTACCAATAATATCTACACCTAAATTGGAATTATTAACTCTAGGAGTATCCTTAATTTCCGTTATATCATCTCTATATAAAGTTATATCTACTGATCCAACAGGTACATTAATACCTTCAATATTTTCTATATTCTTAGCAATTCTTTCAGCTAATGGATATCCCCTTCTTTTAATTCCTACTAAAACTATATCTTCAACACCTTTATTTCTCTCAATTATCTCATGAGATATTCTAATTAGAGTTCTTTTAATTGCTTTATCATCTAATAAATTTGCTTTTAATTTCATTTTATCACCTCTATTTTCTTAATATTTCTAGTAAATCTAAATAATACTTTGGTAATTCAGAATCAAATTCCATATATTCCTTAGATGTAGGATGTATAAATCCTAAAGTTTTTGCATGTAAAACTTGCCCATTTAGTTTAAACTTTTGCTTCTTACTTCCATATAAAGGATCACCAACTAATGGATGACCAATTGAAGCCATATGAACTCTTATTTGATGAGTTCTACCTGTTTCTAATATACATTTAATTAAAGATGTATTATTATTATACTGCTCTAATACCTTATAATGTGTTACAGCTCTTTTCCCATCTTCAACTATAGCCATCTTTAATCTATCCTTCTTGTTTCTTCCTAATGGTTTATCTATAGTTCCTTCTAACTTACTAAATTTTCCTTCAACCAAAGCATAATATTCTCTTTTTATACTATGTTCCTTAAATTGCTCTGCTAAGACATTATGTGCTTCATCATTTTTAGCAATTACTAATATTCCAGAAGTATCTTTGTCTATTCTATGAACAATTCCAGGTCTAATGACTCCATTTATCCCAGATAAATCATTACAATGATATAATAATCCATTTACTAAAGTTCCTGAATAATTTCCAGGTGCTGGATGAACAACTACACCTTGTGGTTTATTTAATACTATTATGTCTTTATCTTCATAAATAATATTTAAGTCTAATTTCTCTGGCTTTACATCTAGTTCTACTGGCTCTGGCATAACTACTTCTACTATATCTTTATCTTTTAATTTGTAATTACTTTTTATTTTCTTTTCATTTACAATAACTGAATCTGAATCTATTAATCCTTGTATAAAAGATCTAGATTTTCCTTCAATATTAGCTGATAAGTATTTATCTATTCTTACTCCTATATCATTTTCATTTGTTATTTTAAAAAATAATTTATCCATTAATTAATCTCCAAATTTTTTAATTCTTAACACATTATAATATATCAAAACTTTACACTCAATAGATAAGCTTCATTAAAGCAAAAAAAAATCCGTTTTAAACGGATTTTTATTCTGTTTGTGCAAAAAAGCTTTTTATTTCATCCATATCCTCAGTATACATCTCTTCAGCTTCTTCTATGTTTTTATGAGATAAATTTATACTTTCTTCCTTTTCTAACTTTTCTACAGGTTCAGAAACATTATAATTTTTAGTTAGATCCTTTTCTAATTCATCAAAAGTTTCAGTTTGTGCATTCATAAAGTTTCTGAATTTTGCTCTAAACTTTATAAATTCTTGTTTTACTTTTTCATATTCATCATTAATTGATACTACATCATTATGAGCCTTATCTATTATTCTCTTAGCTGCTTCATTAGCATTTTTTAGAATCATGTCAGATTCCTTTTGAGATGTTGCTCTTGCTTGTTCTGCAGCATTTTGTGCTAATAATAAAGTATTTTGTATAGTATTTTCTATTTTTACATAGTGTTCTAATTTTTCATTTACTCTTGATAAATTTTCTTTAAGTCTTGAATTTTCCTTATAAAGCTCTTCATAATTTTCTATGATTTCATTTATAAATTCATCAACTTCATCACTATCATAACCTCTAAATCCCTTTTTAAATTCCTTATTGCTTATATCCATTGGAGTAAGCTTCATAAAATCACCTCTACTATTATATATATTTTTTTATTATAATTCTTTGTTTTCCACTTCTTGTTTCACCAATTATATCTCCAATTATATACTTTCCATTCCCTCTTATAGTTAGCCTGGTTCCCTTTGCAAGCTCCTGACTCTTATCTTTTGATTTAACATAATTAACTAAAACCTTACTATTATCTAATAATTCTATGACTTTAGATCTAGACACATTTGTAAGTTTTGCTATAACACTATCTAAACGTAGTGATTGCACATTAATTGAAATCTCCTCAAAATCTATAGATGGCAAATCTTCTAAATTATATAGAAGATTAATTTCTACAGGTGATTTTCCAATAGAAGATAAATTATTCAAAATATAATTACTTATATCCTCCATTACAGGAACATAAGCTTTGTCTTCCTTTACAACTACATCTCCAATTTTATTTCTATCTATTCCTAAAGATAGTATTGCACCTAAATAATCCTTATGTTTTAACTTAGAAAAATTAGACTTATTTTTGATTTCTAACACTTCCATAGGATATTTAATATCATATATGTTATTAAATGCTATTATTCTTCTTTCTGCTTCTTCAAAAATTCCATTAGTAGCTATTTTAAAATTGCTACTTTCGCAATTATTTTGAAAGAAACTCCAAATGTTAGGTGAACAAAAACTATTTGAGAAAATAGTTATATCTTTCTCAACAGCTAATTTATAATTTTCATATATCTTTATAGCTTCATTTACATCATCTTCAGTGAAATTCTTAAGAATATATTCTTTATTAACCATTAAATAACATCCTTATATAGGATAATAACATAATTGCAAATAAAGGCGAAAAATCAATAATATTATTCTTAAAAATCTTACTTTGTATAGTTTTAAAAGGTTTTAAAACTGGATAATTAAATGATGTAATTATATTATAAATAACACTTTCTTTAATAGTTGGAAATAAAGATAGTATTACTTCTGACAGAATAGTTACTTCTAAAACTATTGTTAATAATCTTATTATTAAAAAAACTAGATTTATATAAATCTCCTCCTATTTGTTCCAGTTGAATAATGCCTTAGAACTTAATTCATTTTTAAGCTCATTTGTTACCTCAACATTTGATGGTGATAATAAATAAACCCTTTGCTCTATTTCTTGTAAAGTTGCTCCTAAAACATAGCAAGATCCACTTATAAAGTCTACTAATCTTTGTGCTATTTTAGTTTCTAATGTTGTTGCGTTTACTAAAACAATTTTTCTAGCTTTAATAGCATCTGCAATTTCTCTAGCATCATCATAATTAGTTGGTTTAGTTACCATAACTTTTGCTGTAGATGCCGTATGAATATTAACTACTTTGTTTCCTTTTTGTTTTGAAATAATAGGTTCAATTTCTTCTTCTAATTCTTCTTCTACTTCAGTTTCTTCTAAATCATCGAACTCATCTTCATAATCTCCAAAACCCATTATTTCTTTAAACTTTCCAAACATATTAGACATTTGACAATCCTCCTACTATATTTCTTTTTCCAAAAATTCCTTCTCCAATTCTCACCAAATTAGAGCCTTCCTCTATAGCTACTTCATAATCATGTGTCATACCCATTGATAAAATTTCCATACAGATATTTTTATATGTATTTTCACTTAAATTATCGTAAATAGTTTTCATTTCTTTAAAATAAAATCTATTTTCTTCTGTATTACCTTTAGGTATAATAGCCATTATTCCTTTAATTTTAACATGATTACATTTTTCAATTTCACTAATAACATTATTCAAATCTTCCTTAAAAAATCCTCCTTTGCTTTCCTCTTTTCCAATATTAATTTGAATTAAAAGATTAGCTATAGAATTTTTTTTAGAAAATTCATCTTCTATTTTTTTTAATAGCTTTATACTTGATAAGGAATGAATTAAATAAACCTTATCAACTAAATATTTCACTTTATTTGTTTGCAAATTACCTATAAAATGCCACCTTATATCATTAGGTAAAACTTCTTCTTTATCAATAAGTTCTTGGACTTTATTTTCTCCAAAATCCCTTTGGCCTAACTCATAAGCTAATTTTATATCTTCTATAGGTTTTGTTTTAGATACAGCTACAAGTGTAATATTATCTGGTATATTTCTTTTTATTCTATTTAAATTTTCTTCAATACTCACTGTACTTCCTCCTAAAGAAGTTATTTACATATTTAAATAATTCTTCAAAAAAACTTAAAATCCTTCAAATTTTATTATTTTTAGAAAATTTATTTTGATTCATACCTTTCCATGTACTTTACTTCTGTATTTTGTTTCGTTGCAGGTATGATTATTTCATCTTTTTCTTCTATTTCTACTTTAATTTTTCTTAGTAATAACTCTTGAATAATACTTCCTTCTGCAAGTAATGCTGCCTTAATTTCTTCTGGATTTCCTATTACATAAACATAAAAGGGAGCAAAAATACTAGACTCATCTTCAAAGCCAATAAATGCCCAATAACAACTAACAGATGTATTTGGTAATATTCTATGATTGTTCATTGAAATTGCTTGTGCTCCTGCACCCCTTAGCTCATTTAATACATGTGCCATATCATCTTCATGGAGCATTTTTCTTAATACTTCATATTCGGGATCTAACAATTTATTAATATCCCCATCTTGTAATTTAATTATTAATCCTGGACCTTTTATTGTAGAAACTCCACTTAAGGCTCCATAATCAACTAACTGTCTTTTCATATCTTCAATTAGTTTCTTACTTTTTTCAGGATCGTTATCATCATATTTACTAATTTGATATCTATAATCAATATTTTCACTTCTAAGATTATCTATTTCTTTATAAAGCTGATTTCTTTCCTCAACTGCTTTTTTATAGTCTATAGCATTTAATGAGGACATACCTTTTGTAACTTCGCTTAAATCTATACTATTTATTATTAAAAATCCAGTAAAAATTGATGCTACTAAAATAAAACCTTTTGCCTTATTAAAATTCATTTATTCACCATTTTTACGAGTCTTTAACCTTTCAATTAACAATCTTCTTATAACAGCGAAATTATCAAAAATTCTCCCACCAAAAACTATTACAGCAGCTATATACATTGGTATTCCAAGCTTATCACCTAAATAAGCAAGACCAGCAGCTAAAATAGCATTACCAAAAAAGCCTGAAATAAAAATATCAGCCTTAAAATTTTTTGATAAAGAAGCTCTTACAGCTCCAAATACTGAATCTAAACAAGCAAGTATTGCTACAGAAATATATGAAGAGAAGGTTTCTGGTATATTTACGTGCAGTATTAATCCTAAAAGCACACCTATTAAAAGTCCTATAAATGCTATCATATTAATCCCCTTTCTCCTACTCTACCGGTTTAATATACTCATTCTTTAAAGATTGAGTTGTTTTATTTATTACAATTTCATCACTTTCTTTAACATCACAATAATAATTTTGTAATGCACCATAATCTAAAACCCCTTGGAAGTTTGCAGCTACACTAAGAGCTTGCTTATCTCCAATAACCTTAATTGTTATTTTTTCTTTTGGATCTATTTTAGCTGTACCAACCCAAATCCAATTACCAGAATTTTTAATACCAGTTTGAGGTGTTAGTCTATAATCATTTACTGATAAAGCTTCAGCTTTTATATATCTAAGAGAGTTAACTACATGAACAATTTCATCTTCAGTAATAACACTTCTAGAACTATCACTACTAGATCCAAATATATTAGACTTTGGTGTTATTGTTATTATAATCCCTGGTCCTTTAACATCTACTAAGCCTAAGTTCATTCTAGCATTATCTAATTGTTTTTTTATTTCCGCTTCAACAGTACCTTCTTGAGAAACTTTTTCTTCTAGTTGCTTTAATTCATCAGATAAAGAAGTATTAACTTCTGTTAGTTCTTCCTTTTCTTTTTTTAACACTTCTATTTCAGATAAAATATCTAAATTTTTATTAGACATATTTGCTTTATTTTTTTCATTTAACATTTTAAATTGATGTGCTAATAAGAAGCCTAAAAATGCACAAACTATAGCTAGTAATATTTGTGATGTAACTTTCTTCATATAACTTCTCCTTTTCTATTAACTTTGCTTAATTACAGGCCTTCCCTCCAAACTCAAATCTATATACCCCTTTGTAATAGTTCCCTGCTCTATAAGGTTCAAAGCTATATTTACCTTATCTATTAAGCCCAAACTATCCCCTAATATTATTTCTACATTTCCTATATAACAAATAATATTATTTAAATCTAATATATTTATTTCTGAGATTTTAAACTCTTCAGGTATAACTTCAATCATTTTATAAAAAGTATCTAAAACTTTAGGTAATTCATTACCATCTACTATTTTACTTCCTACTGTTTTATCTGATACGTCCACACCAGATAACTTAGTTAATTTTCTGTCACCTAAATCGTCTAATTCTTCTACAATTATACCTTCATTATTTATAGCTTTTATTTTATTATTGCTAATAAGATAAAATGCTATTTTATTTTCAACCACACTAATATTAATAGTGCTAATACCTTTTTTCTTTATAATAACATCTTGAACATATGGATTAGCTTTTAATTCTTTTTCAATCTTGTTATAATCTAATGTAAAAATGTTTTGCCCAAGATTATATTTTAATTTTTCCTGTAAACTTTCATTAGATATTGTAACTAATCCAGTAATATTAATTTTTTTCAAATTAAATATTGGTGCCTTGTATATAAAAATAATAATTCCAATTATAAATACAAATAATCCAAGTACTATCCTTTTTATAAGTTTTTTCCTTCTTTTCTTTATTACAAATTTATTCACATTAGTATTCATAGTTCTCCTACTTTTACATAATAATATATAATTTAATAATATCACTATTTGGGTATTTTTTCATCACAAAATTTTACTTAACTCAAAAATTTATAATAATTTAATATTTTTAATGATATTTTAGTGTAAATATAAAAAAAAGAGTTGATTTTTTATATTTAAAAATCAACTCTTTTTTATACTTATATATTTTTACCTTGAATCTGCCTTGATATGTTTAAAAGAATTCCCATAGCAGTCATATTAATTACTAGTGATGTACCACCATAACTTATAAAAGGCATTGGTACTCCAGTTACTGGCATAGATCCAGTTACAACTGCAATATTTATTATAGCTTGAACTGCAATTATAGATGTTATACCTATAGCTAATAAAGTTCCATAGGAATCTTTAGCCTTCATTGCTACTTTTATTCCTCTCCATACAAAGAAAATAAATAGTAGTATAATGAATAAACACCCAATTAAGCCAAGCTCTTCACCAATTATAGAAAAAATAAAGTCATTATGAGGTTCTGGCATATATAATGTTTTTTGTCTAGACTGTCCAAGACCAAGTCCCGTTACTCCGCCTGCACCTAAAGCATAAAATGACTGTATCAATTGATATCCATCTCCAGCTGGGTCCTGCCATGGATTTAAAAAATTTAACATTCTAGCTCTTCTATAGTCTTCACCAAATATAAAAAACATTACTGCAACTAATAGAACAGGAGCAACTTTACCAAATAAATCTTGTATTCTGCCTCCTGCAACAAAAAGCAAAATAAATGTAACTATCATAATAATTGCCGCAATACTTAGGTTCTTCTCAGCTAAAATCATAACTGCAAAAAATCCAGATACCCCTAGATATGGCACTATTCCAGTCCAGAACTTTTTAATTCCATCACCTTTTACATCTAAACTCATGGCTAGAAAAATTACAACTGCATATTTGGTTAATTCTGATGGTTGAAATGATAATGGACCTAATTGTATCCACCTTTTAGCACCATTTACTGCTGGAAAGAAAAATACTGCAATTAATAAAGGAACAGTAGTAATAAGTATATGCGGGGTAATTTTACGCAATTTATGATAATCAAAATTTGACATAACTCCCATGGCTATCAATCCAGTTATAGCCCAAATTAATTGTTTTTTTAAATATACCATGCTATCTCCATCTTTAAACATAGCATAGTATGAACTAGCAGAGTAAATCATAATTACTCCAATGGAAAGCAAAAGAATAACGGCATAAAATATACCATAGTCTATTTCCCCTATTTTAGCCTTTTGTTTTGCTGCTCTCATATAACCTCCTCCAATCAATGATTAAAGGGCCATAAATCCTATAAAGCATAACACTACTGTAATAACTGCAAAAACTGTTACTATTTTAGTTTCGCTCCATCCTATTTGTTCAAAATGATGATGAATTGGTGCCATTTTAAATAACCTTTTACCTCTTAATTTATATGATGAAACTTGTAATATTACTGAAATTGTTTCAAAAACATAAATTCCACCAACTATAAATAATATAAGTGGTAACTCTAATATTAATGCAATAGTAGCAATGGCTCCACCTATTGCTAATGAACCTGTATCTCCCATAAATACCTTAGCTGGATAAGCATTAAACTTTAAGAATCCAAGTAACCCACCTGCTAGTATTATAGAAAAAATAGCTAAAGATTCGTGTCCCATAGTAAAAGCTACTACTCCAAAAAAGGTTAAAACCAATATACTTACAGTAGATGCTAATCCGTCTAATCCATCAGTTAAGTTAACTGCATTAGTAGCACCTGCATAATACACTATTACAAATGGTATATATAGCACTCCTAATGGTAGTATTGTATTTATGAATGGAAATCTTAAACCAGTTCCTAAATTCACATAACCATAAACTGCAATTGCAGTAGAGAAAATTATTAATAACAACATTTTTTGCCAAGCTTTTAAGCCTTCATTTTCTTTTTTCAATATCTTTAATAAATCATCTAAAAATCCAATAAATCCAAAAGCTATTAATGAATAAAGTGCAATCATAGCTTCATCTGTAGGACTAAATCTCATAACCAACATAACTATTACTGTAGAAATAATAAATATTAAACCACCAATAGTTGGAGTTCCAGCTTTTTTAAGATGGCTTTGAGGCCCTTCTTTTCTAATATTTTGACCAAATTTTAATTTTGTTAGCATAGGTATTATTATTGGTCCTAATATAATTGTTATTATAAAAGATAATACTAAACCTATAGCTATCTTAGATGTTATAATGTCTATTAACTTCTCCCCCATTGTCACTGCCTAAGAAGGCAGTTCACCTCCTTTGTTATATTTGTACTTCTTCTAGAGAACTTACTATTTCTTCAAACTTCATTCCCCTTGATGCTTTTACTAAAATAACATCATTCTTTTCAATGATCTTGTTTAAATTACTAATAAAGTCTTCTTTATTTTCAAAGGTAATTATATTATCTAAAGTATATCCTTTTTTATAGCAATCTTTATATTCACCAATTGCTATTAATAAATCAACTTTTTCTTTAGCGTAATACCCAACATCAGTATGTGCATTTATAGATTCATCACCAAGTTCATTCATAGTTCCTAGTATCGCAATTTTTCTTCCATCTTTATATGAATTAAGAACATCAATAGAAGATTTCATTGAGTCAGGACTTGCATTGTAACAATCATTAATTATTGTGAAATTTTCTTTTTTTATTACTTGCAACCTCATTGATGTAGCTTCTAAATTCTTAATCCCTTTTTCCATTTCAGAGAAGGAAACATTTAATTTCATTGCTACAGCTATTGCTAGCATTGAATTTAAAACATTATGCTTGCCTGCCATTGGAATTTCAAAATTAAATTTTTCTTCTTTAACTTTTACTGTAAAGGAAGTTTTATCCTCCTTTAGTATAATATTAAAAGCATAGACATCATATTCATGATTATATCCAATTCTTAAAATTTCAAAACATTTATTTTTAATTTTTAACAAATAATTATCTTCACCATTAATTATTAAAGTATTACTTTCATCAAAGTAATTAAATATTTCAGATTTTGCTTTTAAAATATTATCTTGTGTCTTTAAATTTTCGATATGAGATAATCCTATATTAGTAATAACTGCAATATCTGGTCTTGCACAATTAGCAAGAACATCTATTTCACCTAGATTACTCATTCCCATTTCTAAGACTGCAACATCATAGGAACTATCAAGTTCTAATATCATAAGTGGTAATCCTATTTGATTATTAAAGTTCCCTTTAGTTTTAAAAACCTTATACTTATGACTTAAAAATGCAGCAATTAAATCTTTAGTTGATGTTTTACCGCATGAGCCTGTAACACCAACAACCTTAAGTCCAAGTTTTTTTCTATAAAAGCTTGCTAAGTCTAGTAAAGCTTTTTCTGAGTTTTCTACTTTTATTACAGTTTCTGAACCCTTTAATTCTTCTATATCAAATAAAACTTCATCTACAATTGCTATTGAAGCACCCTTGCGAAAAGCATCCATAACAAACTTATTACCATTAAATCTCTCACCATTAATGGCTAAATAAATATTATTAGCTTCAATTTTTCTTGTATCTATACAAATTTTATTAAAGTCTTTTTTCCCTTCCACTATTACTTTTCCAGCAGTAGCTTCTAAAACTTCATTTAAAGATAATTCCACTTTTCACACCTCTATTATTTTCTTTTATTTGCTAGAATTTCATCAACTACTTCTCTTTCATCAAAGTGAATTACACCTTCATTAGTGATTTGATAATTTTCATGTCCTTTACCTGCAAGTACCACTACATCACCCTCTTCAGCCATGCTTAATGCAAGCTTTATAGCTTCTGATCTATCTTCTATTGCTATATAGTTTGATTTACTTATACCTGCTATTATTTCTTTTATTATAGCCATAGGATCTTCTTCTCTAGGATTATCAGATGTAATAACAGCTAAATCAGCTAATTCTGTTCCAATCCTACCTAATTCTGCTCTCTTTACTTTATCTCTATCTCCACCACAACCATAAACTGCAATTAATCTATTTTTAGTGTAGTCTTTTAAAGTTTCTAGTATGTTTTTAAGACCATCAGGAGTATGAGCAAAATCAATTATTATTTCGTATGGAATATTATATTTATATCCAATTCTTTCACATCTTCCAGGAACTACCACATCCATAAGACCTTCTTTGATGTATTTTTTATCAATATCTAAGACATTCATTGCCCCTATTGCTCCTAATGCATTATAAACATTATACTCTCCTGGTAAAACTGAATTATAATTATCTCCATTTACATTAAAGTGAATATCTCCTTCCTTTAACATAACTTCAGAAGCTTTAAAATCACTTTCATCTTTAATTGAATATGTTTTTACTTCCTTATTTCCTATACTTTCAATATCTGTTACAATTCTATATCCATAGTCATCATCAATATTTATCACACAATTTTTACTTCTTTCAAATAACTTGAATTTAGCTTTATAATAATTTTCAAAGGATTTATGGAAGTCTAAATGATCTCTAGTTAAGTTTGTAAAAATTCCAACTTCAAATTCACATCCATAAACTCTATCTAGATATAATGAGTGTGATGAAACTTCCATAACGCAATACTCACAGTTATCTTCTACCATATCTTTAAATAATTTTTGAAGTTCTAAAGATTCTGGAGTAGTTCTTTCTGATTTCACCTTTTTATCTCCAATATAATTAGCGATTGTACCAATTAATCCAACTTTCTTTCCTGCTTTTTCAAGCATAGATTTTAGTAAATATACTGTTGTAGTTTTACCATTCGTTCCTGTTACACCAATTAGCTTTAATTTTTGAGTTGGATGTCCATAATAATTTGCTGACATAGTTGCTAATGCTTTTCTGCCTTCCTTAACTAGTATAACTGTTATTTCATCATTTTTTATATTTATATCTTTTTCACAGACAATAACCTTTGCACCTGCATCTATAGCTTTAATGGCATAATCATGTCCATCTACTTCAAAGCCTGTAAGACAAACGAATATATCTCCATTTTTTATTTTTCTACTATCATATTGGATGTGGTTTATATCCATATCTTCAGTACCACTTAAGACTTCATAATTTACTCCATTTAATAAATCTAATAACTTCATTTCACCATCTCCTTAATATTCTAAACGAAATCCCAATATCTTTTGTATATAAATTTAGCATGTGAGTTTCCCACATGCTAATGTAAAGGGATATTCTAATTAATCTCCATATTCTTCATTTAATACTAATTTAACCTTAGTTCCCTTAGTAATTATCTCTCCCTTTTGAATACTTTGTTTTGTTATTGTTCCTTCACCATCATAAGAAAAAGCAATTCCAAGATCATCTAAAATTTTCGTTGCTGCCTCTAAGGTACAGCCCCTTAATTCTGGCATAACAACATATTTATTATAAGACTCTATCTCCCCTGTGTCTATATTAATCTTAGAATTTTCTTTAATAGTATACCCTGGATAAGGTTTTACATCTGTAATTATATCCCCATTTCCTTGAATATTATACGCTATATTGTACTCTTTTAATATTTTTTTAGCCTCATCTACTTTGAGTCCTCTAATTTCCGGTATAACTACTTCTTTCACTATACTATCTATATCATCTTTAGGCATATTTTCACTCATATAATTAAAAATATCTGTAAATAATATATTAGCTAGTGGTGCTACAATTTGTCCTGCATAATAAGTTCCAGTTCCAGGTTCATCAATAGAAATAAACACAGTAATTTGCGGATTATCAGCTGGTGCAAAACCTGCTAAAGAGGAAATATATTTTCCTGATTCATATCCTCCACCCTTAGGATTTACTTTTTGGGCAGTACCTGTTTTTGCTCCAATATGATATCCTTCAACGTAAGCTTTACTTGAACCTCCATAAGAAACTGTTCTTTCTAGGTAATCTCTTAATATGGCAGTTTTTTCTTCGGATAAAACATCCACAATATTAGGTTCAAAGTTTTTTTCTACAACCTTTTCGCCATTTTCATTAGTATAAACTATTTCCTTCATTATATGGGGTTGTATTAATTTTCCTCCATTTATAATGCTATTATAAGCTGTCATATATTGAACTGCATTTACTGTATTCGTTTGTCCAAATGAAATAGTTGCTAAATCTGCTTCATTAATATTTTCTGTCTTCTTTATAATCCCCTTAGCTTCTCCTGGCAAGTCTATACCACTTACTTGGCCAAATCCTAATTTTTTAATATATTCATTTAACTTTTCTTTACCTATTCTTTTACCAATCTCCATAAATCCAACGTTACATGAATTTTGCAAAATTTCTGGTAATATTTGAGTCCCATGCCCTGATGTTTTCCAACATTTAATAGTATGAGGTCCTATTTTTAAACTACCATTACAAGTAAAAGTATCAGTTTCCTTAACTAATCCCTCTTCAAGATTTCCTATCATTGTTACTACCTTAAATATAGATCCTGGTTCAAATGTATCATTTACCAAATGATTTCTCCACATTTTTTGAACTTTTTCTGCTATATTTGCCCCCTCATAATTTTCAGTACCTTCATATGGATTATTAGGGTCAAAATCCGGTTTATTAACCATGGCGAGAATTTCTCCATTATTTGGATTCATTATAATAATTGATACTTGCTTAGCTAAATTATCCTTATAGCCTTTTTCTGCAACTTTTTCAGCAAAGGCTTGTAAGTTTGTATCTATTGTTAACACTAAATCCTTGCCATTTACTGGTGCAGTAAATTCTGAAATAGTATAAGGAAGTTCATCGTTGTACTTACTTAATTCTGATATTCTAAGACCTGGTGTTCCTGATAAATAATTATTATATTCTAATTCTATTCCCGTTAGCCCTTTTCCGTCTATATTTGTACTTCCTAACACATGGGCTAGAAAATTCCCATTAGGATAATATCTTTTTGTGTCTGGAGAGACTATAACTCCAGGTATGTTTAAATTTTTCACTTTATCAGCTTGTTCTTTTTCTATTCTTCTAACTAAAATTGCAGCTCCTGCATCAGCTCCACTAGGTAATTTAGTATTTAATTTCTCTAAAACTTTACTTTCATCAATATTAAGAGCTTCTGCTATACTAGGCGCTATATCATTAATTGTAAGATTTTCTTTTCTTAAATGTCCTTTAATTGAATTTAAGTCAAAATCCACTCTATATACATTAGCTGATACTGCAAGCTCTACTCCATTTCTATCTAATATCTTACCTCTACGAGCATCAATTTTAACTTCACTAGTCCATTGTTCTTCTGCCCTTGCAGAATATTCTTCTCTTTTAACTATCATTATGTAAGATAGCCTTATTATCAAAAGAGTAAATAAACATATTAACGTTGTAAGCGCTAATGATATTCTTTTTTTCATTAGCGCTTTATCTCTAAAAATCTTTTTATTCACATCAATGCCTCCATGTAATTAATTAATAACATGTGGAGTATTTTTATACTCTTTATCTGGCAAGTGTACTATTTTATTGCTTATGTTACTCTCTAATATTAGCAAAGAAATCCTTAGTTATATTAACAGTTATAATATCATCCTTTTGTGGAACTTTCATTCCTTCTTTACTTGCAAAGGCTTTAATTTCTCCAAGTGAAGAAAACTTTAATAAATTAACCCTTAAGGCTTCATTTTCTGCTGTAATTGTTTTTGCCTCACTCTTTACATTGCTTAAGTCATTTTGTAATCTATAAACTCTTCCATCTCTAGCAATGGTTAAAACTCCTAATACTAAAGCAATAGATGCAACCTGTAAAATATTCTTTACAACAGCCTTTTTAGCTTCTCTTTGTTTTCTTTGCTGCTCTTTTCTTTGTCTCTCAACTCGTTCTCTTTCTTCTCTTCTTTTCTCTTCTTCAAATCTTCTCTTTGGACTTAGAACTGTATTTCCCCTAATATAATCATATTCCTTATTAACCATTTTATTACACCCCCATATTCCTTAACTTAATTTTTTTCTTATATCCTCTCTATTACCCTTAACTTCGCACTTCTACTTCTTGGATTTTCATCAACTTCTTCTTTTGATGGTTCAATAGCTTTTCTTGATATAATTTTTACTTTTGCTTTTCCTCCACACACACATATTGGAAATTCTTTAGGACATGTACATGCAGTTGCTAACTCTTTAAACTTAAGCTTTACTATTCTATCTTCTAAAGAGTGAAATGTTATTATTGCCATTCTTCCACCTTTATTTAATCTATTTACTCCATCTTCAATAGCTTTATTAAGTATTGATAATTCACTATTTACCTCTATTCTAATAGCTTGGAATGTCCTTTTTGCTGGATGTGGCCCCTCTCTCCTTGCTTTTGCAGGTATAGCTGCTTTAATTATCTCTACTAATTCTAGGGTTGTTTCTATTTTTTTCTTTTCTCTATTTTCTACTATAAATCTAGCTATTCTTTTAGCAAATTTCTCTTCACCATAATCTCTTATTATCCTATAAATTTCTGCTTCTTCATAATCATTTACTACTTCATAAGCAGATAATGAATTTTCTCTATTCATTCTCATATCTAATGGTGCATCTTGCATATAGCTAAATCCTCTATCACCTGTATCTAATTGATAAGAGGAAACTCCAAGGTCCATAAGCATTCCATCTATTTTTTCAATTTCTAACTGGTTTAATATGGAATCTATATTATAAAAATTATTATGTACATACTTAACATTTTTATAATTCTGTAGCCTATTACTTGCTGCCTTTAAAGCATCCTTATCTTGGTCTATTCCTATTAAAAGTCCCTCATCTGAAAGATTTTTTAATATCTCTGATGAATGACCTCCTCCACCTAAGGTACCATCTACATATATTCCATTTTCCTTTATATTCAATCCCTCTATACACTCATTTAGAAGTACAGATACATGTTTAAATTCCATAATAATTCTCCTTATATTCCTAAATCACTCATTTTTTCAGCAATAGAATCGAAATCTATATCAGATTCATTATATTCTATCCATTTTTCCTTACTCCAAATTTCAACTCTAGTTAATACACCTATACTTACTATTTCCTTTTCTATACCTGCATATTCTTTTAAGTTTTGAGGAATTAACCCTCTTCCTTGTTTATCTACTTCAATTTCACAAGCACCTGAAAAAAAGAATCTTACAAATGCTCTAGCATCCTTATTAGTAAGTGGTAAAGATTTAAGCTTAATCTCTAAAGCCTTCCATTCTTCCATTGGGTAAACGTAAAGACATCCATCTAGGCCTTTAGTAATCACAAATTTATTACCTAAGCCTTCTCTAAGTTTAGAAGGAACTATCATTCTGTTTTTGGCATCTATTGCATGTTGATATTCTCCAATAAACATTTATAACCCACCTTCTCTAAAATTCTTCACCACTTTCAACCACTTTCAACCACTTTATAATTTTATTTTATATTTTTTTTATAAATACTTCAAGATTTATTTATATTATTGGCATATTTTATTAAAAAAAATAAAAAAGGTTGATAAAAATCAACCTTTTAATTTATTTAATCTTATACATTAAATCTAAAATTAACAACATCGCCGTCTTTCATAACATAATCTTTACCTTCTAATCTGTAAAGACCTTTTTCCTTTGCTGCAGCTTCAGATCCACATTCAACTAAATCATTGTAAGATACTATTTCTGCTCTTATAAATCCTCTTTCTATATCAGAGTGAATCTTTCCTGCAGCTTGTGGAGCCTTAGTTCCTTCTTTGATTGTCCATGCTCTTACTTCTTGTACTCCTGCAGTTAAATAACTTATTAATCCTAATAGCTTATAACTAGCTCTTATTAATTTATCTAAACCTGATTCTGTTAAACCATATTCACTTAACATTTCAAGTTTTTCATCTTCTTCTAATCCTGATAATTCTTCTTCAAGCTTTGCACATACTACAACAACCTCAGAATTTTCAGATTCAGCATGAGCCTTTACCTTTTGAACATACTGATTATTTGTATTACCTTCCATCATATCATCTTCTGATATGTTACAAGCATAAAGAACTGGTTTTGAAGTTATTAAGAATAATCCTTTTATTAATTCCTCTTCCTCATCAGTTACTTCTAATGTTCTTATTGGTAAATTCTTTTCTAAATGAGCTTTTACTTTCTCCATTAAGGCATATTCTTCTTTAGCCTTTTTATCTCCTGATCTTACTTGCTTTAAACTTCTTTCCATTCTTCTTTCTAGAACTTCTAAATCAGCAAATATTAATTCTAAATTTATAGTTTCTATATCTCTAATAGGATCAACAGATCCCTCAACATGAACTACATTTCCATCATCAAAACATCTTACAACATGAACAATTGCAGATACTTCTCTTATATGAGATAAAAACTTATTTCCAAGTCCTTCTCCTTTAGATGCTCCCTTAACCAATCCAGCTATATCATAAAACTCAACAGCTGTATAAACTTTTTTCTTAGTATTATACATTTTTTCTAAAACATCTAATCTCTTATCTGGTACGCTTACTACTCCAACATTTGGTTCTATAGTACAAAAAGGATAGTTTGCTGATTCAGCTCCAGCTTTTGTTATTGCATTAAATAAAGTACTTTTACCAACATTAGGTAAACCAACTATTCCTAAATTCATCTATGTACATTCCTTTCATTACTTATTCACATCTTTACATCTTTAAAATTATACTCTACTCTCAAATTTTTTTCAATATATAAAGCTATTAACCTCATTATCTAATGCTTTCATTCTATTTCCAGAGTAAAAGAAATATTTTAGATAAAAATACTATTGAGGAGGCGATTTTTTTGAAAAAACTTAAGAAATTAACCTTAATAATTATAACACTTTTTTCTATATTAAATTTAACAACATTAGAAACTATAGCATCAGATGATTTAGAATTAAATTGGTATTTTGTTAAACGAGGTGATGCTAAAACACCAGAGCAACCAAAGGAATCACAAAGTTTTTTATCTGAATATGATGGCTATTATGTGGGAGATACTACTTCAAAGGTTCTATATCTAACCTTTGATGAAGGATATGAAAATGGTAATACTCCGAGAATATTAGACACCTTAAAAGAAGAAAATGTACCTGCTGCTTTTTTTGTAGTTAAACCCTATATTAAACAAGAGCCTGATATAGTTAAAAGAATGGTAGAAGAAGGACACTTAGTTTGTAATCATACCTCTCATCATCCATCAATGGCTAGTATAAAGGATAGTGAAAAGTTTAAATTAGAATTTTCTGAAGTTGAAGATGAATATAAGGCTTTAATAGGAGAAGATATGCCTAAGTTTTTTAGACCTCCTATGGGAAAATACTCTAAAAACTCATTAAAACAAACTAAAGATTTAGGCTATAAAACTATATTTTGGAGCTTTGCATATAAGGATTGGCTAGTTGATAATCAGCCTGAAGAAAAAGCTGCCATAAAAAAAATAGTTAGTGGTGCTCACCCAGGTTCTATAATGTTATTACATGCAGTTTCTAATACAAATGCAAAAATCTTAAAAGATGTTATTCAAGAACTAAAATCCCAAGGATATGAATTTAAATCATTAAATGAATTACCTTAAAAAGAGGCTGCCTAAGCAGCCTCTTAAGGGTAAATTATTTTATCTACTTCATTCATTAAATTATTTTTCTTTAAACAAGAATCACTAACAATCTTATTAGCTTTTTCTTCTATTTCGGCACAGAATTCTTCTTTTCTTAAGAAATTTAAATTTACTTTAACATTAATTATAGCACTTTCAATTGCTGAATGTAATAAAGTTGCAGCTACTCCTGCATCAGAAACCAAATTTTTATTACCATATCTTATAGCAAATTCTATATTTTCATAAAACTTAATACATTCTTCTGCTAATTCCATAGGTGTATTCATTGCTTTAATTGTAAATTCTTTAATCTTTTCTTTTCTAAATTCTATTTCTTTTTCATTACTTTTAGGTAGTTTATAAGATTCCATAAGACTTAAGAAATCTTTTCTGTCTTTTTCCATAAACTCTTCAGCAGCAACAACTAATTTTTTAGCTTCCTTATGTAAAATTAGCATCTTTTCTTTTTCTTCATCTTTTAATGCCTCATAAGCTTTTTTACCTACAGTTAATGAATAAACCATAGAGTTTAAACTTGCAGAAAGAGCAAAAACTAATGCTGCGGTACTTCCACCACCAGGTGATGGAGCCTCTGAAGATAATTCCTCTAGGAAATTCTCTATTTTATAATCCTTAAACAACACTTTAATTACCTCTCTTTCATTAAATCGCTATATACCTTTAATATTTCATTAATAATTTTTTTCTTTGAATACTTATCTATACATTCACTTCTGATTTTTTCAGCATCATATGAATTTATATTTTTAGTTATATATTTCATAGCATTACCTAAATCATCAATATCATTAACTTTAACTAATAAACCATTATTTTCATTAATAATGTCTTCAGCACCACCATTATAAGTTCCTATAATAGGTTTCCCTGAGGCAAGTGCTTCAATATATACCACACCAAAAGTTTCATATTTTGAAGCAAGAACAAAGGTATTACATCTACTCATATAATTTGATACTTCTTCCCTAGATAAAGCTCCTAAAAACTCCATTTGACTATCTATTTGAAGTTCTATAGCTAGATTAACTAAATATTCCTTTTGACTTCCATCTCCGCCTATAATTAGTTTGGTATTTGTATTCTTAAAATATTTTGCATAGGCTTTTATTAACACATCCATTCCTTTTTCTCCTTCTAAAAAGGCTAAAGAGAAAAAAGTAAATATATCATTAGTATCTTTGCTAATATTAAATCTTTCCACTGGAATTAAATTATGAATTACCTTAATATCGCTTCTTCCAGAGAAGTCACTAATTTCTTTTTTTAGTCCATTTCCTACTGCTATTAAAACATCAGCATCCAAATAAGACTTTTTAATAAATGGTTTATAACTATCCTTAATATAAATAGCAGTCTTTAAGGATGAATGTTCTGTTATAATTAGAGGAATATTGTATTTTTTTGATATATATGCTGCACTAATTCCTGCCCAAAAGGAAGACTGACAATGTATTAAATCAACTTTACCTTCTTTTTTTAAAATTTCCCTATAAAGCCTATCCATTCTTCTATTAAAAATACTAAACATTTTAGGATTCTTAGGTAAGTAATTAAAATTCTTATATCTATATGTTCTTAGTTTATCTTCAATACTAAAACTAATGCCTATTTTTTCATTAATTTTAAACAATTGTGTTAATGGCCATATTTCATTATAGGCTACTGTAACTTTAACTCCACTTTCTTGAATAGCTTCTGCTTGCTCCTTAAAGAAGCTTCCATGTACTGGATTTCTCTTATTATGATACCAAGATGGTACAAACATAACATGCATTGCTAATCCTCCCTTAATATTAAATCTAATCTTTTAGATATATTCTCCCATTCATATTCAGCAATTTGATTAGATTTACTTCCATCAATTATTCTATTTGTTAAATCTATAATTCCATGATTAATATCATTACTATTGTTAATAACTACTTTGCACTTATCTATATTACTAACAACATCAATTATAGGATCATTTTCGTCTCCTAAAACAACCAAGATATATGCATAACAACCAAAATAATCATAAATCTTTGCAGGAATTTGTTTAGAATTTTTATTTCCAAAAAGTAATAATATATCTGCATTTATCATATAACCTAAAGCTTCTTTATAAGGAATTCTATTAGAAACTTTAACATTATCTATTTCTAGAAGTTCATTTCTTACTTCTTCGTTATCTATATTTCCAAAAAACAATATATTTAATTTATTATATAATGAGTAATTATCTTTTTTAATAGTATTTATAGCTTTAATAAAAGGTCTTATATCTCTAAGCTTTGAAAAAATTTCTCCAGCATAAACTATATTAATCATCTTATCATTAATTAAAATAGGCTTCTCACTATCCTTAATTTCTTTATATACCTTATCATCATATCCTCTTGTTATTATATAAGTATTATCAATATTTAAATTATAAGTCCTTACGTAATCATCTCTATTAGCTTTTGTAACAAAAATATGTTTATCTGCTAAATTTACTATTTCTTTTTCATATTTTTCTTCAATTTTCCTTCTAATGAAGCTAGAGCCTTCTCTAGTTGAATCTTTTAGCCAAGGATCACTCCAGTAAGCTATCCACCTAAGTTTTTTATACTTTTTCTTAATTCTATAGGCACATATATGACTAGAAGGCGGTTCATGCATAGAAAACATAACATCAAATTTCTCATTTTCCATTAGTTTAATTCCATAACTACTTGCTTTTATAGCCCAATATAAATACATATCAGGAATAGCAAATATACTTTTAACTTTTCTAAGAATACCTTTTACTTTAGCTTTAAAATTATTGCTATTACTAACCCCGCTTAAAGAATTTTTCTTTTTAGGCATTATCTTTTCAAATACTATCCCACCAGAAATAATATGTAATTTAACTTTAGGATCTAGCATACTTAAAATATATTCATCATAGTAAATTGAATTAGGAGGAAAATTTACAGTTAAAAGATGAATTTCATTATTATGAATTTTAGCTAAATTATTCAAATATTGAAGAGTTTCAATAGATGCAGAATTATTTATTAGTGGCGAATAACAAGCAATAAATAATATTTTCATTAACCTTCCCTCCTTATAATTTTTTCCTTAATAATAATTAAGGCTTCTTCAAATTCTTCAATGCTAAGTATTTTACATAAAACAAAGAATATTACAGCCCCCATTACTCCATCTATTGCAATAATAAAAAAGGAACTCTCTATAGTAAATATTTTATTAAAATAATAAAGTGTAATTATCATAATAGACGAACTAATGGTAATCTTTATAACCTTAATAAAAATTTCTTTTAAATTGAATGTTCCTACTATTTTTCTTGTAGAATTTAATAACAGTATAGATATTATTATTGCTGAAACTGATGTTGCAATTGAAATTCCTAGCACTCCAAAAAATCTAGATAAAGTAATACTTAATATTATATTAACTATAACTCCAATAACTCCATTTATAGTAGTAACCTTTGTTTTTTTCATTGAAAATAAAGAGGAATTTAATATATCTCTAACTCCTGCAAAGGGCAATTGAATTGCATAACCCAAAAGAGCCATAGAAGTTAAAATAACAGCATTTGATTCAAATTTTCCTCTTTCATATATAACTTTTACAATATCATTACTTAAAAACATTACTCCAAAGGTAATTGGTACTAAAAATATACAAATTGTAACTATGGATTTACTTAAATATTTTAAGAATCCTTCCTTATCACCTTTATTTAATTTATTTGCCATAATAGGATAAACTACAGAAACTAAAGAGGTTGTAATTGCTGTATTAGCAAATTGTATAATTCTTTGTGAATACTCTAATGCAGCCATAGAGCCAGTTATTAGCCCAGATGCTACACTTTTATCCACTAACATATTTATAGAATTAGCACCTGCACCAATTATTACAGGAATAATAAGTATAATCATACTTTTAAGTTTTTCATCTTTAATATTAATATAAAATTTAATTCTATATCCATTCTTATATAGTGATGGTATTTGCACAAGAACTCTTAATAAATTACCTATAACATTTGCTATAGCCAATCCAACAATACTAACATCATTAAATAGTAATAAATATATAATTATAGGTAAATTAAAAAATATACCTAGTAAAGCTGGAATAACAAAATCTTCACAAACTTGAAGTATAGAAGCAAAACAAGCATTTATACAAAGTAATATTATATTAAATAATGTTATCCTTGTTAGGAAAATAGTTAGCTCTATTTTATCTGGCGTAAAATTAGGCACAAAAATGCCCACAATTTTTTTAGTGAATATTAGGCCTAAAATTATAATAAATATAGAAATTAATGATAGTATATTAATTATATTATTAGAGAAATTAAACATTTCTTTATTATTTTTACTATGTTTTATTTCACTTAACATTGGTATAAATGTTGTTGATATGGCAAGACCTACTATCATAAATACTGATTCTGGTATTGCTACAGATGCAACATATATATCATAAGACCCCTCAACTCCAAAATGATAGGCTGCTAAAATATCTCTTGCAAAACCGATAACTCTACTTAATATAGTCATTGCCATAACTATAAAAGTTGCTTTAAATATTTTGTTTTTATTCATTTTTATTTTTTCCCCTTACTACAAGTAGTAAAAACTTAGGTATACTCCCTAATCTTTTTATTCTCCAAGGTTCTTTTGCTACCCTATATAACCATTCTAATCCTAATTTTATCATCCATCTCGGTGCCCTAGTAACTTTTTCAGCAATAACATCAAAGCTTCCACCAACACCCATAAAAATTTGGCATGGTAGCTCATCCATATATTTTGCTATAAATTCTTCTTGCCTTGGACATCCCATTGCTACAAAAATTGCATAAGGCTTTTTTTCTTTTATTTCATTTAATAATTCAACAGGATTATTAATATCAAAATATCCATCTTTATATCCTGCTATATTAACTTCTGGAAACTCCATTATAATATTTGCTACACAGGCCTTTAAGTTTTCATCTGTAGTTCCAAGTAAATAAATACTTTTATTTTCTAATGATAACTTTTTAATAAGTTCCTTCATTAAATCTATTCCTGCAATCTTCTCTTTAACAGGAGTTTTTAAAAATTTTGCTGCTATTTGAATCCCAACTCCATCAGGAATAATTAAAGAATTATTAGAAGTAAAGTTTTCAAAAAGTATTTTATTATTTAATCCATTATAAAGAACTTCAGGATTACCAGAAATTATATGAAGTTTATTTTTATCTTCTATGTAATTAATAGCATCTTCAATACTATTCTTAAATATTTTATATCCTAATATCTCAATAAAGTTATTCTCTTTCATATTATCTCCTTAATAATTAATACGTAAAATTATCCATAAATATAATATCATATTTATTTACTTTACTAAAGTTATTAATAATTAATGTTTTTATAAAAATCTTATCTTAGTGAATAGAAAAAATTAATAAAGGAGCTGATTTTCCAGCTCCTTTATTTAAATTATAAGCTTAAAATATCTTATTAATTTTAAGTTATTATTTATTTAATATCTTTTCTAAGTCCTTAACTACTTCATCTTCCGGATTTAACTTCTTCGCAATATCTAAGTGAAGTTTTGCTTCTTCATAATTATTTAAATTCATATAACACATAACTATATTAGTGCATACCTCAACTTCTTTAGTAACTTCAAAAGCTTTTTTAAAGTATTTAATAGCATTTTCATAATCATTTATGCAAGCATAATTTATTCCTAGTTCAACTACCACTTCATAAATCCCACTTTCTCTAGCTATACTTTCATTTAAATAATATATTGCTTTTTCATAATTTTCTAACTTTCTATATGCAACACCTAAATAATAATATATTAGTGGGTTACTATCAAAATTATTAAGTAAATCTAATAGCATTTTAATTGTTTTTGCTGGATCATCTTTTAAATGTTCAATTGCTAATTCATAATTTGATATATTATTTATATCATCAATTAAATACTTAATATCTTCTGTAATCTTGCCATTCATATTAATATATTCATTAATTGCTACTTTAGCAGCCTTAAAATCTCCACTATCCTTTAATATTAATGCCTTGTATAAAAATGCTTCAGGAATCTTTAATAAGTTTTTCTCACAGTAATCAATATCAGTAAGTAATATATCTTTAAATCCACTATCCTTTTCTCTTATACTTTCAGCAACTAATAGAAGCTTTTTCATAATGTCTGTATCTTTAGAATATCTATAATATCCTTTTAGTAATAAGTATCCATCTATAAGCTTATCTTCTTTTATCTTATTAGATATAACACTTCTTATACAATTATCAGTATCCTTTATATATGATAAAATGACCTCGTAATCTTCATTAAATTTTAAATTTTCATCTGCTCCTATAGCTAAAAACATTCCTTCAATAAAATAAAATATTGGTAAGTTCTTTATTTTAATTTCATTTTGGATATTTGTAGTTATATATTCTGAGGATATAGGTAAATATAGTTCTTTATTTGAGAAAGATACATATTCGGGAATGCCAACACTCCTTTTAAAACCATCCTTATCTATTTCTAAAAATAATAATTTACCTAATTTTTCTTTAAAAGTTGAATTATAATCCAAACATATTCCTCCTTTTATTTGGTTTACTATAAATAATACTATATATTTCATAAGGTTTCAAATAACAAATTGATATTAAATAAAAAAGTAGATGTTCATTTGTTATATAACTATATAATAACAAATGAACATCCTATTTTATACTAATTTAATTTTTCATTAACTAGCTTTATAACTTCTGATTTAAAGCTTTCAAGCTGATCATCAGCATCCTTTAGGCCATTTCCTTTAACTGCTACATAAGCTTTCATTTTTGGTTCAGTACCTGAAGGTCTTACTACAAACCATGATCCATTTTCTAAAACAAATTTAAGAACATTTGATTTAGGAAGGTTTATTTCCTTCTTATCTCCAGTTAATATATTTTCTTCAGTGCTAAGTTTGTAGTCATACTTAACATTAACCTTAACTCCATTTACTTCTTTAAGTTCTTCGTTTCTTAAAGAATCTATGCACTTAGCTATTTTTTCAGCCCCTTCTTTACCCTTTAGTTCAAAGGAAACTAAAGTTTCTTTAAAGAATCCGTACTTTTCGTAAAGTTCAATTAAAGCATCATAAAGGCTCTTTCCTTCTTCTTTATAGAATAAAGTCATTTCTGCTATTAACATTGAAGCAATAACAGCATCCTTATCTCTTACAAAGTCTCCTGCTAAGTATCCATAGCTTTCTTCAAAGCCAAATAAATATGTTTTGTCTTTGTTTTCTTCGAAGCCTTGTATTTTTTCTCCAATATATTTAAAGCCTGTTAAAACTTCCATTAATTCAACATTATATGCTTCAGCAATTTTTTTCGCACCATCTGTAGTTACTATAGTCTTAATAACCACTCCATTTTCTGGTAACTTATTTTCTTCTTTTAAAGAATCTAAAATATATTGAGTTAATAATAATCCTGTTTGATTTCCTGTTAATACTCTATATTCACCTTCACTATCCTTAACAACTACTCCAATTCTATCGCAGTCAGGATCAGTTGCAAAAATAACATCTGGATTTTCTTCCTTTGCCATATCTAAAGCTAATTTAAATACAGCAGGCTCCTCTGGATTTGGATATGAAGCAGTTGGGAAATTTCCATCTGGCATTTCTTGTTCCTTAACAACTGATACCCCTGTATATCCAAGTTCCTTTAACACTCTTCTAACTGGCATATTTCCTGAACCATGTATAGGCGTATATATAACTTTCAAATCACTTGCTTTTTCTTTTACTAATTCTTTTCTAATAGTTAAGCCTTTAACTCTATTTACGTATAATTTATCTACATCTTCACCAATATATACTAATAGATTCTTTTCTATAGCTTCTTCTTCAGAAATACTTTTTATCATATCAAAATTGTTAATTTTATTAACTTCATTAATTATAATATTAGCTTTTTCATCAGTTACTTGACCGCCAAACTCATCATAAACCTTATATCCATTATATTCTTTTGGATTATGTGAAGCTGTTACTACTATACCTCCAGTACAGTTTAATTCTCTAACTGCAAAAGAAAGCATAGGAGTTGGTCTCAAGCCTTCATATAAATAAACTTTAACATTGTTTGCACAAAGAGTTAAAGCAGCAGCTTTTGAAAATTCCTTTGACATATTTCTTGAATCATATGCAATTGCAACTGATGGATTTTCAAATCTTCCATTTAAATAATTAGCAAAGCCTTGAGTAGCTTTTGACACAGTGTAGATATTCATTCTATTACTTCCTGCTCCAATTATTCCTCTAAGTCCGCCTGTACCAAAGTCAAGATCTTTATAAAATCTATCTTCAATTTCTTTTTCATCTTTAATACTTCTTAATTCATTTTTCATATTATCATCTACAACTGTTGATGATAACCAATCATTATACTTCTCTTTATACAACATATTATACCTCCCAAACGTAGTTATCAGCTAATATTATACACTAAAAAAATGAAATATGGAATAAAAAAATGTAAGGAGTGCAAATGTTGCATATCTTTACATTTTAAGACATTATTCTATTATTTTCGTATTATTCTTGTGCAATTTCCATATCATCACTTACAGTTTTTCTCTCGTATGTAACTGCTGCAATTACAGTATTTAAATCATCAATAATTGATAATTCTGAGGCTACTTCTAAATCTCCTGCTCTATATACGTATCCATTATTGCTTCCATTAATATTTATTTTTATATATTTGGGTAAATTATCTGCAGTACATTCAACTTTTATGGAGTCTTTTTCTTTTTGAAGTACCATACCTTTCTTATTTAAAAGTCCTTCACCTTCATAATATATAGGGACTGTTGAAATTATTTTCTTATTTTTATCTAATTCTTCTAAATCTAAATGAATTATTTTATGCGTTACAGGATCTCTTTGAACATCTTTTATTAATCCTTGATAATCTTTTCCATTTAAATCAAAACTAATAACTCCATATTCTCCATTTTTTGATATTTCTCTACATAATTCCAATTCTCCAACTTCAAACATAATTTCATTTATTTTTTTTCCATATAAAATTCCTGGAACTTTGCCTTCTCTTCTTAATTTTTTTGCGTTGTTAGGTATACTCTCATCTCTTTTATTTAAATTTAGACTATTCACAAATAACTCCTCCTATTATTTAACTTTTCTTCAGATATTCTTATCATTTTTCATTATTTTTATTCAAAATTTGCTAATTTACTATTTATTTAATAATTGAAAGGTTTATATTGCATAGTTATAATTATTAAAATATAATATTTATGTTTGTATAAAACTATATAAATAAAATTAATACTATTCTTAAGAAAGAGGGTGCTTTTGTGTATAATATGAATCAAAATGAAACTCCACTATTTAATGCTTTAATGGAATATGTAAATAGAGAAACTCTACCCTTTCATGTCCCAGGACACAAAAAAGGAGTAGGAGTTGATAATGAATTTAGAAATTTTATTGGAGATAACCCGTTTAAAATAGATGTTACTGTATTTAAATTAGTAGATAGCTTACACCATCCTACTGGTCCCATAAAAAAAGCTCAAGAATTAGCTGCAGATGCCTATGGAGCAGATGCTACATTTTTCTCAATCCATGGAACATCTGGTGCAATACAAGCTATGATATTATCAGTTGTAAATGATGGCGATAAAATTATAGTTCCAAGAAATGTACATAAATCAGTTACTTCTGGAATAATCCTTAGTGGTGCATCACCTGTATTTATGGAACCAGAAATCGATAAAAAACTAGGAATTGCTCATGGTGTTACACCTGAAACTGTTGCAAAAACATTAGAAGATAATCCTGATGCTAAAGCAGTATTAATTATTAACCCTACCTATTATGGAGTTGCTACAGATATAAAGAAAATCGCAGATATAGTTCATAGTTATAATATACCTTTAATAGTAGATGAAGCACATGGACCTCACTTAGGATTTTCAGAAAAACTACCAATGTCAGCACTTGAAGCAGGTGCAGATATTTGTGCTCAAAGTACTCATAAGATCATTGGTGCATTAACTCAAGGATCTTTATTACATGTTAAAAGTAAATATGTAAGTCCTAAGAGAGTACAACAAATATTAAATTTACTACATACAACTTCACCATCATATATCTTAATGGCTTCTTTAGATTGTGCTAGAAGACAAATTGCCTTAGAAGGAAAAGAATTACTTGATAAAGCTATTGAGTTATGCAAATATACAAGAAATGAAATAAATAAAATTCCTGGATTTTATTGTTTTGGAGAAGAAGTGCTTGGGAAACCTGGTTCATATGCTTTTGATCCTACTAAACTTACAATTTCATCTAGAGACCTTGGAATAACAGGCTTTGAACTAGATATGATTCTTGCTGATAAATATCATATACAAATGGAATTATCAGACTTCTATAACGTTTTAGCTGTTGGTTCATTTGGAGATACTAGAGAGGGAATGGATAAATTAATATCAGCTTTAAAATCTATATCTGAAGAATACTACGGAAAAAGAAAGCCTATTCAAGACTTTTTAGATATACCTAATATTCCTAAAAAAATATTAGAACCAAGAGAAGCATTTTATAGCGATAAAGTTTCTATCTCTATAAATGAAAGTATTGGAGAAATATCTGGAGAATTCTTATTAGCATATCCTCCTGGCATACCTGTTCTTTGCCCTGGAGAAATAATAACAAAAGAAGTTGTAGATTATGTTCATGATTTAAAAAGAGCTAATTTATATGTTCAAGGAACAGAAGATTCAACTATTGAAAATATTAAAATAGTAAAAAAATAAAGAAGCTGCCTAGGCAGCTTCTTTTATAATCCTAAATATTCTTCTAATGTTAAATCATTATTCTCAAAATTTTTGCTATGCTCAACACCAATATATCTAAAATGCCAAGACTCATGCATATATCCCGTAACCCATTCCTTGCCTTCAGGATATCTTAAAATAAATCCATATTTTGTGCAATTTTTCTTAAGCCATTCTGCTTCTTCAGTGTATTTGAAATCTTCCTCAGCCCAGAGCGACCTATCTACTCCACCTATATCAAAAGCCAGTCCAGTTTGATGTTCACTAAAGCCAGGCTTTGCAGAAAATGTATCTGTAGGGTCTTGTCCATAATTTGCGACATAATTATTATAGAGTCTATTTTGACTCCAATAACTTCTATAAGTTGAAAAGGCATTTAAGTATATGCCTTCTTTTTGAGCATCACTTTTCATTTCTTCAAAGGCAGCTCTTGCTTCAGTACTTTCCCCTGGAAGAAATGTATCTGGCAATCCATACTCTTTATTAACTATCAATATTCCGTTTATGTATTTAGCCTCTCTTAAACTAGCATTTTCATTAGATTTTTCTTCGTAAGTTTCATTTATTCTTCTAGCATTAGCTTTTTTCTTCGTTTCATTAATATATTGACTTAATTCATCTAGCTTTTCTTTAGCTAAATTATACTTTTTATCTTCAAATAAATTACTAAAATCATTAATATATTGATTTACTTCTTCTTTTTCGCTATCAATAAAATTATTAAAATCTGTATCGTTAATATTATTAAAGTATTCTTCTAATTCTCTTTCATTTAAAGCACTTAAATCATTAATCTTAGATTTTAATTCTAAAATTTTATTTTCCACCTCATCATCAAATTTATTTGATAATTTACTTTCAATGCTTTTAATTAATTCATTAATTTCACTTAACCTATCTTCATTGCCATATAAATTTGAATAGCTAATTTTTAAATTTTTAAAATCATTTATATACTCTAAATTTTCATTAAATCTTTCACTAGCTTTTACCTCTCTTCTAATTAATGAAAAATATTGAATTTTTATTGGTATATATATAAAAGCCCATAAAACAACTAAAAATATAACTATCCTTATAAAATTAAACCTTGACTTTTTCTTAGTTTTTCTCGCCTTTTGTTTCAAATTTAAACCTCCAGTAATATACTTCTAATCAAATATCTTTTTACTGTCCTTTTAGAAGTACTTTAAGATTTTCTCTTAAGTTCTTATCTAATGAATATTCACTTAAATAGTATAACTTACTATTTATATCGTCGTCATTTTTATCTAATGCAAAGTGTGTTACTGCAGCATCTATACTTAATTTATCATCTATTTTATTTAAAGTTATAACCTTTGGATCACTTTCCTCTAATATCATTATCTCCTCTAGGTTAATTGTGGCTTTATTCATGGCAATAGCTTTTAAGAACTTTAAATGACCTTGAGTAAATTTTTCAGCTGCATTAATTAAATGATTTAATGTTCTATAAGCATATTCTATTTCTCCATTTTTAACAAAACTCTTATAGAAGTGTTGTATTAATCCAATAACTTGATTATTACCTTTTATTTGAGACATAAATCCTAAAATTGTAATTTTATTTTCATCATTAAAAGCCATTAAATTATTCATTATCCAACTTACTATCTCATCAGTTTCAACGCCTTCACTTGCTAGCTTACATAATAAATTTGTAGTTTTTAAATTTAACTTAGTATTTTTTTGAGATAGTCTTTCTAAAACAGGAACTGCATCTTTCTTAAAGCTATATATTATCATTAAAATTGAATTTTCAACTGCTACTGACCATTCTTGATCATCAATATACTTGTTTATATATCTAGTAGGTCTATGCATTTTACCATTTAAAAACTTTGGAATTTCTTTAATATTCTCTTTTCCAATTTTCATAGCTGAATCATAAGCTGAACTCTTTACATCCTCAAAATTATCATACAAATCTATTATTCTTAATATTTCAGTTGATATAAGCTCATCAATTTCTTCTTGAGTAAGCTTAACTTCTTCTTCAATATTTTCTTCTTTTTCTTCAAATATACCTTCTATTTCTTTTTCTAAATCACTTAAATCCAATTTAATTTCTTTATAATTATCTTCATTATTATCATCTATTACATTATCATTATCCATTACATCATCATAATTACCATTTTGCTTTACTTTTCTTAAAAAATTAAAAATCCCCATTTTTCTTACCTCCAAAGTCAAGTTCACTTATAACATTTATCCCATTTTCCTCTAAAACGGTAGCAGTTACCCCTTTTCCATAAACTTTTTTACCAGTGAAACTACCATCATAAATATAGTTTACTCCACAAGATGGGCTACCTTCTTTTAATATTGCAGTTTTAACCTTGCTTAACTTCGCTATATGTAAAGTTTCCATTGCACCCTTAATAAAAGCTTTAGTTACATCTATATCATCCTTAGTAATAACCTTATCATTTTCATAAATTACTCCCTTTGCTGTACCATTTATCTCCGCAGGTGTTCTAGGTGTTGAAAGTCCACCTAATTGCTCAGGGCAAACTAAAATAGCTTTTCCTTCTTCTAAAAGCTTTAAGCAACTTTCATTTAGATTATTACTACCACTATATTTGCAATTGACACCACATAAGCAACTACTAATAAGATACATATTGACACCTCTTTTCATACATTATTATATCATAAAAAGAGACCCGAAAAAACGAGTCTCCTTATTTTAATTTTATTTTAATTATTTTAGTATTACTATAGTAACACCATCTCCACCTTCACCATATTCACCAAGTCTATAGCTTTTTACATGTGGATGTCTTTTAAGCATATCATTAATTGCTTTTCTTAAAACTCCCGTTCCCTTACCATGAACAATAGTAACTTCTCCTAAATTAGACATATAAGCTTCATCCAAATACTTATCTACTTTATAGCATGCTTCTTCTGAATCCATTCCTCTTAAATCTACTCTACTATCTACAGATTTTAAATTTAAATTCAATTCTCTTTTCTTTTTTTCTTTTTTAGTATTTGTATTTTTTACTTTTCTTAAATCCTTAAGTTTAACGTTTATCTTCATTATTCCAGCCTCTACTTGAACATCGCCTCTAGAATCAGGCATTGAAATAATTATTACATTTTGATTTAATGATGGTAAATAAGCATCCATTCCTAATGTAACCTTATCTATAACTTCACCATTATTTTCTCTTTCCTTAATTAATGAAGCTTCCTTATTTTCTAAACTATCCTTAAGTTTTTTTCTTTCTTCTTCAAGTCTAGCTCTACCACCTTGAGATATACCTAACTTTTCTAATTCTCTCATGGCCTTTAATATTTCATCTGCTTCATCCTTAGCTTTTGAAATTATATTCTTTGCCTCGTATCTTGCTTCACTATAAGCCTTATCTCTTATTTCATCTAATCTTTTAAGCTTTTCATCATATTTCTTTTTAAGTTCATCTGCTTCATTTTTCAACTTTTTAGCTTCTCTTGCATCTCTATTAGCTATAATGCTTTTTTCTTGTAAATCCCTAATTAAATCTTCAAATTGTAGATTTTCTGAAGATATATTTTGTCTAGCTTTAGATATTACATCTTCCCTTAATCCTAATCTCTTTGATATTTCAAAAGCATTAGACTTACCTGGAATACCTATTAATAATCTATAAGTTGGTTTTAAGGTCTCCACATCAAATTCTACAGAAGCATTTTCTATACCTGAAGTTCTTAAAGCATAACCCTTTAACTCACTATAATGAGTTGTTGCAATAATTCTTGCTCCTTGTTCCCTTAAAGTTTCCAATATAGCAATAGCTAGTGCAGCACCTTCTGTAGGATCAGTACCAGAACCTATTTCATCAAATAGAACTAAAGAGTTATCATCAGCACTTTCCATTATCTTAACTATACTTGTCATGTGAGAAGAAAATGTTGATAATGATTGCTCTATACTTTGTTCATCTCCTATATCTGCAAAAATGCTTTTGAAAAAGCTTATACTAGAATTATCTCTAGCTGGAATTAAAAGCCCACTTAATGCCATCAAATGTAATAATCCTACAGTTTTTAAGGTAACAGTTTTACCACCTGTATTTGGCCCTGTTATCATTAAGGTACTGAATTCTTTACCTAAATATATATCTGAGGGAACTACAAATTTAGGGTCAATAAGAGGATGCCTTCCTTGAATTATATCGAAGCTTTTATCCTCATTTACATCTGGGCATATTGCATTTAAACTTGATCCATATTTACCTTTTGCAAAAATAAAATCTAATTCTGTAAGTATATTAAAATTACTCTCAACAGTTTCTATTACATCAAAAACCCTGTTTGATAAGTCCATTAATATTCTTTCTATTTCTGCTTTTTCTTTAAGCTTAAGCTCTTTTATTTCATTGTTTAAATTAACAAGGCTCATTGGTTCTATAAAAAGAGTAGCTCCAGTAGAACTTTGATCATGTACAAGCCCAGGAACTGCACTTTTATATTCTGCTTTTACAGGTAATACATATCTATCTCCTCTCATGGTATATAGAGAGTCTTGTAGATATTTAGCATTTGATCTTACTATTGAATTAATTTTATCTCTTACTGATGAATTTTTTTCCTTTAAATTTCTTCTAATTGAACTTAAAGTACTACTTGCTTTATCACTGATTTCCTCTTCTGATATTATTGATAACTCAATAATATCTTCTAATTGTTTTACAGGTGTTAGAATATAAGCAAGATCTTCTAAAATTAAATGAGGCGTTTCATCATCTCTTCTAGATATATAATCCTTAAATCTTCTTGAACATTTAAGCATGCCACCTATTTTTAATAATTGTCCTGCAGATAATATACCACCTTTTTTTGCTCTTTCAACACCTTCTTTTACGTCATGTAAGCCTTCAAAAGGAGGATTTCCTTTTGTAATTAAAAGATCTAGTGCTTCATCTGTTTCCTTTAACTTTCTTTTTACTTCATAAACTGTTTCGTAAGGTTCTAATTTATCAATAATCTCTTTACTGCTAGTAGTTATAGCATATTCTTTTAATCTATCTTTAATCTTATTAAATTCTAATACTTTAAGAGTTCTTTCTTTCATATTCTCTCCTTTTTGTTATTTACTAATTTTATTAAGTAAATTACTAATACTTTTATTAAAGCTTTTATAATTATAAATTCCTGATATAATGGCAATAAAACTATATAAAATACTTAAACACAAAAATGTTCCTAATATAATCTTATTATTAGTATCAATGAATATTGATAAAAAGCATAATGTAATTCCTATAGCTACTATAAGAATTTCCTTTTTCCAAAATCCATTTAATAAAGTGATACATTCTATTTTAGCTTTATGCCCTAGCTCTATTACTGGTTTATAGCATTTATATTTTCTTGTTGAAAATATAAATATAAAATTTACTACTATAGTAGCAATAATAAAAATAATACTTATTAATAAACTCATATATCTATTCTATTCCTCTTCTATAATGACCTTTAGTATATTCTTTAGAATTTATTAACTCTTCACCCTTAATCATTCTTAAAATCTTTTTAACTTCTTCATAATTTTCATCTCTAAATTCAACTCTAAATGAGTTAATTCCAAGACTACTTAAATCTTCTTTTTCGTCTATAAGATTTATTGGTTTTGGATTTAATATATAACTTCTACAAAATATATCTGTCATTACTCTAAATTTTTCCTTCATTCTATCAACTAAAGTAAACTTATCCCTAGAGCAAGCTATATTGCACTCTTTACAAGCAGACTTTTCTCCAAAGGTACTTCCAATAGGACAATATTCACTTATCATAAGCTCAGTTTTACCATAAATAATTCCTTGAGCATTCCCAGTGTTATTTTTTAGTAAATATTTTATTTCTTTTCTATTTAATTCAAGACTAAGGGTTGGAATAGCTAATTCTTTTTGATAAAACTTTAAAGCCTCAGAATTTATTATATTAAGCTTATAGTCACCAATTATATTAAGCTCTTTTTGATACTTTCTTATAATACCAACATTAACTGTAACTATTCCTTTTATATTATCCTTAACTTTTTCAATTATGTTAACAACACTATTAAATTCACTCTTTATTATATTAGGCACTTTTAAATATATGTTTAATCCATCAATATTAGCTATATTTTTTATGTCAGTAACCTTCAAAGCATCTTTATCTCTATTAAAGACATCAATAGCAATATCTTTAATTCCTTCATCTAAAAGAGCTTTTAATTGTTCTTTAGTTACGCATTGATACAATATATCTAAATCTATAGATTTATTAATTTCTTCATTTATTTTTATGTTTTTTTCTGGTCTTCTTCTTCTAAAAGATTTAGTTATAGCCTTTTGAAGTCCCTCTAAAGCATCTCTTCTTAAACTATTTAAATCACTTACCTTTAAAAATCCATCTTCAAAGTCAATAAACTCAACCTCTTCAATCTTAAAAGCACTTTCAGAAGATTTAATTAATGACTCAATTATTCTTTCCTTACTTAAAGGTTTCTTTTCTGCTTTTTCTACTTTTTCTCCTAAAAATACATATTCTTTATCTTGGTAATTAATAATTAACTTTATAGGTTCGGATACTTTAAAGCTAACTTCTGCCTTAATATTAATCTTTCTATTGAAAGGAATTAGTGAGTCTTCTAAGGAATCAAAAAGCATTTTATCTGAAGATTTAAAGATTTCATCACCAATTTTATATGCAGTTGGAAATATCTTAACTCTTTCTCCTCTACTTGCTTCTTTTACTTCTTTTCCATTTTTTATAATCTTATTAATATTATATCCAGTTTCTCTAAATCTGAAGCCATCACCTATATTAATATTCTCTTTTAATAATATCTCACCATTTTTTTCAATTCTACCTAAAGGTAAACCAGTATTTCTTGGACTATTAAAGCTCATCATATCCTTACCTAAGTTTTTGTGTAAATAGGCAGTTGAGAATCCTCCTCTATTAAATAATTGTAATAATTCTCTCTTTCCTTTAGCAACATTATATTCAGTCTTATATAATTCTTTTTCCACTGCCTTTTTGTAATTATCAACTACACCAGCTACATATTCTGGTCTTTTCATTCTACCTTCTATCTTTAGAGAATATGTTCCTGAATTTATAATATCTCCAATACTTTCAATTGTACAGGTATCTTTAGGGCTTAATAAATATGCCTTCTTTTCGCCTGAATTTTCACCTTTTAAAGTATACTCCATTCTACAAGGCTGCGCACATCTTCCTCTATTTCCACTTCTTCCACCAATCATAGAACTCATTAGACACTGTCCTGAATAAGATACACATAAAGCTCCATGTACAAATACCTCCGTTTCTATGCCCAAATCTGTAGAAATATATTTAATTTCATCTAAGGATAATTCCCTAGATAAAACTATTCTATGAAATCCCTTTTCCTTGAAAAACAAAGCACCTTCACCATTATGTATTGTCATTTGAGTTGATGCATGAATTTCAAAATCAGGATAGTCTTCTTTTACTCTTTTAAACAAGCCTAAATCTTGTATAATTATAGCATCTACTCCTATTTCATATAAAAAGCCAACATACCTTACAGCTTCTTCAATTTCATTTTCTTTTAAAATAGTATTTAATGTTACATAAACTTTAGCCCCATAGCTATGTGCATAATCTACTGCTTTTATCATATTATCATTATCAAAATTAGAGGCATATGCCCTTGCTGAAAACTTATTACCACCTAAATAGATAGCATCTGCTCCCTTATTCATAGCTGCAATAAGGCTTTCCATGCTCCCAGCTGGAGCTAAAATTTCAACTTTTTTCATAAATACTTCTCCTAAACTTTAGTATAGTAATCTAAAAACTTTATTATAATATATAACATAATTATAGATTTTTTTCTATGGTATAATTAGATAACTGTAATAAATATACAATAAGTTTATATTACAATTTATTTCTTATAAATTTACTTTAAAAGTAAATTTCCTTTCTTTTTTTCTACAGCAAGTTCAACTTGAGAATCCATTAATTTCTTTTCTAAATCCAATACCTTATACTTTAAATTTTGTAATTGAAATTTAGTGTCTTTATTTATCCTCTTAAGATTTTCCCTTTGAGATTTAATTTTTTTATAGTCCTCTTCCATTATTTTATATTCTTCACTTAATTTTATAAATTTTTCTTTATATTCATCTTCAGCTTCTTTTAATAAAGTATTATTTCTAACTTCTTCAAGCTCTTTATAATAATTTTCAATTTCTTCTTTAAGAACTATATTTTCACTTTTTATATCTTCTATAACTTTCTTTAGCACTTCAATATTTTCTGTTTCGTCCCTTAGTTCTTTTAGACGCTCTTTAAGAGTAGTATTTCTCTCTTCTAATGAAGTATTTTTCTTCATTAATGATTCTACTTCTTCATCAGCCTTAAATAATTCATCTGCTATATTTAAAGCAACTAAGGTTGCCCCTGCAGTAGTGCTTAACTTTCTATTGCTTGCCATAATATCCTTAACTTTTCCATCTACATACTTAGCTATTTCTGCTAAATATTCTTCACTTTCTCTTCCTCTTAAATTATAATCCATTCCATTTATATTTATAGTAACTGTACTCATAACACACCTCATTAACATAATAATTAGTTACTTTAATTTTATCATAAATATACCATAGTATGTATAAGAAAATATAATCTAATTATAAATCTAATAAAAAAAAGAGATAAATACTATATTATTC
>OGSQ01000136.1_pt1 | contig 49011 bp, 36 predicted proteins | sample 1573921 | NCBI WGS metagenome assembly OGSQ01 (sample SAMN03295832, study PRJEB24534) | human gut metagenome | isolation source: fecal sample 7 from infant 4 | host: Homo sapiens | place: USA: Pittsburgh, PA | collected 2014-07 | reverse complement strand
ATAATAATTAGTTGCAATATTATTATTTGACTACTTAGAAATTTTATACCCATATAACCAAAATTTATAATAATATATATTTTATATTAAATTAAGTAGGAGTTTTTAACATATTATGCTCGTCTGACCTCGCAAGCTCCAAGTAATAAAATGCGCTGCATTTTATTAATGAAAAAATTAAAAAATGAAAGAATGATTATAAATAAAGGAGGTTTTGCATAGCAAAACCTCTTCCTTCATTCTTTCATTACCTTAATTTTGTCATTTTAAAATTCTTCGCATTTTAATAAGAAAAACTCAGGTTTCCCTGAGTTTTTCTTATTAATTATTAATTAAAGTCTTTTTTCATATGTTTTAACTTTAAGATCTTTTTTCCATTGTTCTATAGTAGTTGTATATAATTCATTTTTCTTTTCATTTTCTAAGCTAGACTTAATAGTATCCTTAGCTTCATCTAATGACTTTTCTTTATAATCAGTAACTTTAATTATATGATATCCATAATCACTCTTTACAAGATCAGAAATTTCACCATCTTTTAACTTCTTAAAGGCATCTGTAAATTCTGTAACATACTTTGTTGTATCATAAGTTGTAACACCTAAGCTACCACCATTTTCTTTAGTTCCAGTATCTTCAGAAAACTCTTTAGCTAAAGCTGCGAAGTCCTCGCCATTAGCTGCTCTTTCTCTTATTTCTTTAGCAGTTTCTTCATCCTTGATTAGAATGTGTGATACATTAGCTTCCTTAAAGCTATCTAAGTGTGAATCATAATAAGTCTTTATTTCATCATCTGTAATATTTATATCCTTAAATATTTCTTCTGTAACATTATTTGTTGCAAGATTATTTTTAATACTTTCATTTAACTTAGCTGTATATTCTTCTAAAGTTAAATCAATATCTTCTAATGCTTTATTAAAAGCCTCTTCACCACCTAAGCTTTCTTTTAAGCCTTCAATATATTCTGTAACACCTGCATCTATTTCTTCTTGAGTTGGTTCCACACCAAGCTCTTCAGCCTTCTTAATCATAATCTTTTGCTCAACTAAAAGATTTAGTGCTTGAGTTCTTAAAGCCTTAACTTGTTCTGCCAAATCAGGATTAGTATCATAATCTGAACCATATTGGCTTAAATAAGGATCTGCTATTTCATCAACTTCTCCCCTTGTAACTTTTAAATCTCCAACCTTAGCTAAAACTGTTTTTTTAATTGATTCAGGTGTTCTTTGAATCATTTCACAACCTACAGCTGAAAAAGCAAAAATACTTAAGGCTCCTACAGCTATTAATTTTTTAATTCTAATCAATGATGTTCCCTCATTTCTATATAATTTGTTTTAATCCCTATAATTGTACATCAATAGTATATCAATATTGTGACAGTTATTCAATTTTTTAAATTAACTTTAAATATTTTTAATTAAGTTATCTAGCATCTCTTTAAATAGTCCTAGCATGCCTTCTTTTTTAATTTCTGATAGTCTTACTGCAAAGTATGGCTTTTCTCCAAACATTAAGAATACCTTATCCTTATGGTTTTCTAATAAATTCTTATATACATTATTTATATTACCTGCTCCATCAGCAAAAATAAATCTAATTTCCTTTGGCATTTCTTTAACTTCTTCTATAGAAAGTTGCTTTGCCCTACCCTTTATATAAGCTATATCCATTAAGTTATATACTGGTTCTGGAATCTCTGAATATCTATCCTCAAGCTCTGATTTAATATCCATATAGTCATCTAGTCCATCTATTGCAGCAATCTTTTTATAAACCTCAATTTTTTGAATTTCATCTTCAATATACGTTCCAGGTATATATGCATCAACCTTAATATCTACTGTTGTTTCAATCGGTTCCTTCTCAATTTCACCTTTAACTATCTTAATAGTATCTTCTAACATCCTACAGTATAAATCATACCCTATAGCAGCCATATGTCCATGTTGAGCTGAACCCATCATATTTCCTGCTCCCCTTATTTCTAAGTCTCTCATGGCTATTTTGAATCCTGATCCAAGTTCCGTAAAGTCCTTAAGTGCCTTAAGCCTCTTCTCAGCTACTTCTGTTAGAACCTTATCTTTAGTGTACATAAAGTATGCATAGGCTATTCTATTTGATCTTCCTACTCTACCTCTTAATTGGTATAGCTGAGATAATCCCATTTTATCAGAGTCGTGAATTATCATAGTATTAACATTAGGTATATCTATTCCAGTTTCTATAATAGTTGTACATACTAGAATGTCATACTCTCTATTCATAAAACTAATCATTTCTTTTTCTAACTGTCTTTCAGTCATCTGTCCGTGAATTATTCCAACTTTACACTCAGGTACTAGTTCACTAATATACTTAGCCATAGCATCTATGCTATCAACTCTATTATAAACATAGTAAACTTGGCCTTCTCTATTTACTTCCCTTAATATAGCATCTCTAACAAGCTGATCATTTTGCTCAACTACGTAAGTTTGTATCGGATATCTTTCTTCTGGTGGAGTTTCTATAACAGAAATATCCCTAGCTCCAGTTAAAGACATATGAAGAGTTCTTGGAATAGGTGTCGCACTCAAAGTCAATACATCTACATTTTTCTTTAGACTCTTAATTTTTTCTTTTTGAGCAACTCCAAATCTTTGTTCCTCATCTATTATTAATAGACCTAAATCCTTAAATACTATATCCTTAGAAACTAATCTATGGGTTCCAATAACTATATCAACATTCCCTTCCTTAGCTGCCTGCAATGTAAGTTTTTGTTCTTTAGCACTTCTAAACCTACTAATCATATCAATCTTAACTGGGAAGTCTGAGAATCTTTTAAGCATATTTTTATAATGTTGCTCTGCTAAAATAGTAGTTGGAACTAAGAAAGCTACCTGCTTTCCATCCATTACTGCTTTAAATGCTGCTCTTACTGCAACTTCAGTTTTTCCATATCCAACATCACCACATAAAAGTCTATCCATAGGCTTATCTGATTCCATGTTTGCCTTAATTTCTTCTAATGATGTTAATTGATCTGGAGTCTCTTCAAATGGAAACTCATCTTCAAATTGTCTTTGCCATTCTGTATCTTTACTAAATTTATATCCTTTAAGAGTAGCCCTTGTAGCATATAACTTAACTAAATCTTCAGCTATTTCATTTATTGATTTCTTAACCTTCGCCTTAGCTTTAGTCCACTCGTTACTTCCTAATTTATTTACCTTAGGAGTTTTCCCCTCACTACCTATATATTTTTGAACTAAATCTAATTGATCTACAGGAACATATAGCTTGTCACCTTTATCATAAACTATATCTAAGTAATCTCTCTTATGTCCCCCTACTTCTATTTGTTTAATCCCCTTATACACGCCAACTCCGTGATTTGCATGTACTACATAATCACCAAGTTTTAATTCTGCAAAGCTCTTTATTTTTCCTACGCCTTTTTTCTGACTCTTTCTGTTGGAAATTTTTCTTTTAGCTTCTCCAAATACGTCTTTATCTGATATAATACATATTTTTAAATCTGGATACTCAAAACCTTTTAAAAGATTACCAAATGTAATAACTACTTCTCCAAACTCTATAGATTGTATATCTTCTCTGTAAGAACTTTCTATTTCTCTATCTCTTAATGTATTTACAAGTCTTTCTCCTCTTGTTCTTGTACCAGATAAGATAATAGTTTTGAATCCCTTTTCCTTCTTTTCCTTAATATCTTCAATTAATAAATCTAATTGACCTTGATAACTATTTAATGTTAATGCATTAACATTATATTTTGAAATAGGTGTTAAGAAATTGCTGTTAGCTTCAAAAACATCTAAAGTTATAACTTTTTGATTATCTAATCTTTCTAATAAATCATTCTTATCTATTAAGAGTCTATTTTGAGACGGCAATATACCTCCCCTTTGTAGGAAAGCTTCATAGTTCTCAATAAACTCAAAGTAACAACTCTCTAGTTTACCTTCACATTTTTTAATATCATCTACAACATATGTATAATTTTCTACATAGTCAAAAAAGCTATTTGGCTTTTCATAAAAGTATGGCAAATAACTATCTACAGTTTCAAAAGTAAGTAATTCAGTTAAGGCTTCTATATTAGCTTTTACTATTTTTTCAAGCTTCTCTATTCTCTCCTTATCAGAACTTCCCTTACCCTTAATTTCTTCAAATTCCTTTAAAATGCTTTCTTTTCCTCTATTTAAGGCTTCTTCATTTAATATAATTTCTTTAGCAGGAAACACTTCCATCATGTCAACCTTTTCAATACTTCTCTGTGATTCAGTATTAAAAGTTCTTATAGAATCTATAGTATCACCAAAAAGCTCTATCCTATATGGATAAGTAGTCGTTGGCGGGAAGACATCTAATATTCCCCCTCTTAAGGAGAATTCTCCCTTACCTTCAACGGCTTCCACTCTTTCATATCCACATTCTAATAATTTTTGACTTAAAGCTTTAAAATCAACTTCATCATCAACCTTTAATTCAAAATTATATTCTTCAAATAATGCTCTAGGTGTATAAACTGAAGTAAGAGAATCTATCGAAGTTACTATTATCTTCTTAGAATCCTTCATCATCTCTTTTATCACTTTTAACCTAGCCCATCTTAAATCACCTGAAATAGCATCTATATTGTAAAAAACCACTTCCTTTGCAGGAAAATAATATATATCATTTGTATAAAAACTTAGGTCCTCATATATGTTTTTAGCCTCCATGTCACTGTGAGTTAATATCACCATGGAGGAATCTATTTTTTCAAAAATACCATATATTTCATAACTTTTACCCGAATCAGATAATCCATTTATACTAATTGGATACTTTTTATTTTTAATGCTAGATATTATTTCATTAAAAGTAGAGTTTTCACTTAAGGGCTGCAATACTCCCTTTAATCTCATTAAAATACACCATCCTTACTATGCTTTTTTTGATAGCTTAAATCCATTTAATTCATTCATTGCATCTTTTGTTCCACTTTTCATTATTATTTCAACAGCTTTTGAAGAAACTTCTATAACTTCTTTTAAATCCTCTGATTCTTCTTTGCTAAATCTTCCTAAAACATGAGAAACTAAATCACCAGTTGGTTGTCCTACACCAATCTTAATTCTTGGGAATACATCTGTGTTTATATTAGAAATTATACTTTTAATTCCATTATGCCCACCAGCACTTCCCTTTTCTCTTATTCTTATTTTACCAACTTCTAAGCTAATATCATCATAAATTATAACGATATCTTCTTCTGTTAACTTATAGAAGCTCATTGCTTCCCTAACACTTTCTCCACTTAAATTCATATATGTTGTTGGCTTTAAAAGTATGACCTTCTCTCCACCTATAAATCCCTCTCCAATTACACCTTTAAATTTTACCCTAGTAACATCTATATTATACTTGCTTGAAATGTAATCTATAGCTTCAAATCCAATATTATGTCTAGTTCCATCATACTTATCCCCTGGGTTGCCAAGGCCTACAACTAAAAACATAGCTCTTTCCTCCTATTGTTTATTTGGCATATTTATTATTATACTAGTTTTTTACAATAATAAAAGTCCTTTAAAAAAAATAGCAACTAAAGAGTTACTATTTTTTTATGTTTCCTAATTCTATTTCTAATTCTATTATTTTTCCAGATCTCATAACTTTACATTTAAGTATATCATTATTATTCTTTTCATCTAATATTCTATATATTTCATTAATATCACTTATATTATACCCATCTATCTCTAGTATTATATCAGTAGGTCTTAATCCTGCCTTATAAGATGAGCTATCTTTTTTTATTCTAGTCACATACAACCCTATAGCATCATCAAGCTCTTCATTTTCACTAAAACCCCCTTCAATAATTCCTAATATATCTTTTATTCCATTAGTAGATTTAATAATCTCATCTAATGATGTGAAATCCGCTATATAGTACATATCTTTTCTGTTCATAGCATCATTTACCTTCTCACTAGCAAATCCTATAAGTTCCCCACTTAAATTACATATAAGTCCACCAGTGTTAACTTCTGTAATAGGTGTATTTACTTCCATTAAACTATACTCTGTATTATTTACTTCTATGCTTCTATTAATTGAAGTTATAATTCCAGGTATAATATTATCTATATAGCTATCTCCTACAGAGTTACTAATTAATACAATTCTTTCACCTACAATTTTCTCTTCCTTTGAGGCAAACCTAATAGGTTTTAGCTTACCATTATAAACTATTTGTATTATTGCTACATCTATATCCTCATTGAAAACTACTAAATCTGCTTTTATCGGATCAGTGCCTCCTCCTGGAACCTTAACATAAATATCCTTCATTTCTTTAACTTTAGAATAACTAGTTAGTATTCTTCCGTTATTCTCTATTATAATTCCAGTAGAATTCCCTTCAATATACCTATTTTCCATTAAATAATTCTTATCTGAAGCAATAGTTACTATTGAATCCTTAACATTATTTATTAGACTAGAATAATCAACAATAATATTATTTCTTTCTTGCAGAACCTTATTTAAATTATTATATTTAAACTCAACTAATATACTTGCAGATAAAGCTCCAAACATTCCAACTATAATGAATAAAACAATACTTTTAAAAAATATAATTAAGTTAGCCTTAGCCTTTTTTCTTTTAAATCGTATTGGAGGACGATTATCATCATATAAATCTTCATTTTCATTTAAATTTTCATCATATTTCATCCTCATCACCCCATACAATACTTTATCTATTTTTCTTCTCTTTTTAGAGTAAAAGTAAATTTAACTCCTTTACCTTGAATATTATTAACCCATATATCTTGGTTATGTTGAGTTAATATCAGCCTTACTATTGATAATCCTAGACCTGTACTAATTTTATTTGTTCTTGATTTGTCTGTTTTGTAAAATCTTTCCCAAATTTTATTAATATCTTCTCTTGGAATATTAGGTCCATTATTAAAAATGCTTACATATATGTGATCTCCCTTAGCATAGGTTTCAATTTGAATTCTTCCCCCTTGCTCCCTTCCATATTTAATAGCATTCTCTAAAATATTAGTAACAACCTGAATAATCCTATCTCTATCACCTAGACAGTATTCATGATTTTTATTAAATATAACGTCTACCTTAATATTCTTTTCTTTTATTTTTCCTTCTAAATTCAAAGTACAAAGTGTTATTATTTCATTTATATCCATTCTTATAATGTTAAGATTAAATTTCCCCGACTCCATAGATGATATATCTAGTAAATCTGTTACTAGTCTTGAAAGTCTACTTACTTCATCATTAACTATATTTAAGTAATAATTTTCTTTATCCCTTGGAATTACTCCATCAATAATTCCTGTAACAAATCCCTTAATTGAAGTAATTGGGGATCTAATCTCATGAGATACATTTGATATAAATTCCCTTCTAACAGTATCTACCTTCTCTAGTGATTCAGCCATTATATTAAAGGATTCGGCAAGATCTCCTATCTCATCTTGAGAATCTATATAAACTCTTTTTTCCACTTCACCTTGTGCTAGCTTCTTAGCTGCATTATTAATTTCAGATAAAGGCTTAATTAATATTTTTTTAGCAAAGTAATAGGCTACTATGCTAGATAATATAACTGCACTTAAAACTGAAAGCCATATAATAGTATATAAATTGGAAGCATTTACAGATGATATAGGCTTAGTTAATATAATTACTCCATTAAAATTATTATTACTAAACAAAGGTTTTAAATATGCTGTCCCCTTAACTTCATCATCCCTTCTTATAAAATTATGTTGAAGCATCTCTCCTGATTTTAATAACTTCATATCGCTATCCTTAATATCTAACTTGGAATACTTTAAGTAATCTAACCTTTCATCTGAAACTGCATAAACATATCCCTGATTATCTACGATTATAGAATCCATTTCTACAGATACTTTGATAATTTTCATAGTATTTTTTAAGTCTTCATAGCCTACTTCATTATTTTTATTTAAAAATTCAGAAGTAGCTTCTTCTACAATTTCTATATATCTTGCAGTTCTTTCTAACTCCTCCCTAGAGTACTCCCTATTTATCCAAGTAGATAAAAACATTCCTACTAAAATCATAACTGCTGCAGTAATAGAGGAAAAGGTAAGTAATAACTTATAAATTAACCCCTTTTTCCTCATCTATTTCACCTCAAATTTATATCCTACTCCCCAAACTGTTTCAATTTGCCAGTTCTCTCCACCATTTATTTTTTCTCTTAATCTCTTAATATGTACATCAACAGTTCTTGAGTCTCCTGGATAATCATATCCCCAAACTTCACAAAGCAATTGTTCTCTAGTGAAGACTTTATTTTTATTACTTGCTAAATAGTGAAGAAGTTCAAATTCCTTTGGTGGCATCTTTATTTCTTCACCTTTATATACTACGTTATATGAAGCTGAATCTACTGTTAAATCAGAAAAAGTTATTAGTTCTGTATCTTTTTCATCATAGTTGTATCTTCTCATAACAGCCTTAACTCTAGCTAGTAATTCCTTAGGCTCAAAAGGCTTTACTATATAATCATCAGCACCAATTTCTAATGCTAACACCTTATCAAAAGTATCACCTTTAGCTGTAAGCATAATTACAGGTATTTCATTATTTTTTCTAATCCATTTTAATACTTCTATTCCGTCCATACCTGGAAGCATTATATCTAGTAATACAATATCTGGCTTGTATTCTGAAAATAAATTACAAGCTTCTTTTCCATTATTGCATTTTCTCGTATCATAGCCTGCGCTTACCAAGTACATATTTATAACTTCGCATATATTCTCATCATCATCTACTATTAATATCTTTCCAAACTTATTATCCATATTAACACCATCCTTGTTTTTATTATAATTCATTTAAAAATAATATGAGTACTTTTAAATAAATTATAAATAATAATTAATATTTGTAACAGATTATTAACTGTTTTTTCCTTTTTTATAATTAATAAGCCTCTAAAAAGTTTGTGCTTTTTAGAGGCTTTTTATCCTAATATGTATTAAACTTCAAATAACTTACTTATTGGTTCATCATCATAAATTCTCTTAATTGCTTCTGCAAATAAAGGAGCCACTGATAATGCTTTAAACTTAACTAAATCATCTTTTTCTGGTAATTTTATAGTATTTAACATAACTAGTTCTTCTATTGCTGAATTATTTATTCTTTCAAAAGCTGGTCCTGATAAAACTCCATGAGTACAGCATGCATAAACATGTGTAGCTCCTAAGTCCTTAAGAGCATTTGCGGCATTTGCAATAGTTCCTGCTGTATCTATCATATCATCTATTAGGATACATCTCTTACCTTTTACTTCACCAATTATATTCATTATTTCTGAAACATTAGCTTTAGGTCTTCTCTTATCAATGATTGCTATTGGAGCATGTAATCTATCAGCAAACTTTCTAGCTCTTGTAACACTACCTAAATCTGGTGATACTACTACAACATCATCTCTATCATCAAAGCCTTTATCTACAAAATATTGTCCTAATATTGGTGATCCTAATAAATGATCTACAGGTATGTTAAAGTATCCTTGAATTTGTGCTGCATGTAAGTCCATAGTTAATACTCTATGTGCACCTGATGCAGTTAAAAGATCAGCTACTAACTTTGCAGTAATTGGATCTCTTGATTTAGCCTTTCTATCTTGTCTTGCATATCCATAGTATGGCATAACAACTGTTATTCTTCCTGCTGAAGCTCTCTTAAAGGCATCTATCATTATTAATAGTTCCATAAGGTTATTATTTACAGGTGAGCTTGTTGATTGTACTATGAAAACATCTGCTCCTCTTACTGTTTCTCCTATATCAACTGATATTTCTCCATCACTAAATGTAGAAACCTTAGCCTTACCTAGCGGTAATCCTAAAATATCAGCAATTTCCTTTGCTAATTCTGGATGTGAGTTTCCAGTAAATATCTTTATATCTTTTCCATGGGTTATCATTATATGAGGACCTCCTTAATATTTTTGGCACTTTTGTTTATTATTATATATGTTTCAATAAGTAATCTACATTTTTAATACTTATGTTACTTTAAGTAAAAAATACTTTTAAAGTAAACTACATCAATTGAAAGCATATATATCTTTTAATTTTTATATAAGTTGTCAAGCTATTTCAATTTATTAACGTTTTAATATGAGGTATAAATTAATAAAATGTAAAAATTTTATTGCAACTTATATATTATTTTTTATCAGTAAGCTTTCTCTTACTAACCCAACCTTCAATATTTCTTTGTTTAGCCCTTGCAACTGCAAGTTCTCCTTCTTTCACGTCATTTACTATTGTTGAACCTGCTGCAATATAAGTATTATCTTCTACTTTAACTGGTGAAACTAAATTAGTATTACATCCAATGAAACTATTATTTCCTATAACTGTTGTATGCTTATCTTTTCCATCATAATTTACTACTACTGTTCCACATCCAAAGTTACAGTTCTCTCCAACTTTAGCATCTCCTATATAAGTTAAGTGAGATACCTTAGTATTATTTCCTATAGTAGACTTTTTAATTTCAACAAAATCACCTATTCTTGCATTATTACCTATTACAGACTCAGGTCTTATATAAGCAAATGGTCCAACAGTGGTACTTTCCCCGATTTTACTATCTATTATAACTGAAGATTGAATTTCTACATTATTTAAAATAATACTATTTTCTATACGTGAATTTGGATATAAAGTTACCCTTTCACCTATTTTAGTATTACCTTCAATGACATTCCCTGGATAAATAATAGTGTCCTTTCCTATTTCTACGTCATCACCTATATATGTTGACCTTGGATCTATTATTGTAACTCCATTTTCCATATGTTTTAAGTTAATTCTTTGTCTTAATATTTCTTCTGCCTCAGCAAGTTGTACTCTAGAGTTTACACCTATAGTTTCTTCATAATCTATCTCTATAGCTCCTACTTTCTTGCCTTCTTCTTTTAGTATTCCTATAACATCTGTTAAATAATATTCACCTTGATTATTATCATTAGATAACTTTTCAAGAGAATTTAATAAACTTTCTATATCAAAGCAGTAAATAGCTGCATTCATTTCATTAATTTTAAGCTCTTCTTCATTACAGTCCTTATGCTCAACTATCTTTAATACATCATCGCCATTTCTAACAACTCTACCATATCCTGTTGGATCTTCAACAATTGAAGTTAATAAAGTAGCTGCGTTGTTACCTGAAATATGTAAATCAAATAATTTTTCTACTGTTTCTGACTTAATTAAAGGTGCATCACCTGCAAATACTCCAACTACACCTTTTTTCCCTTTTAGGAAATCAATAGCACACTTTACAGCATGACCTGTACCTAGTTGCTCTTCTTGTAATGAATAACTTATATTTCTAGAAGCTGTCTTTTCTTTTACAAGCTCTGCTCCCTTACCTATAATAACATTTATATCTTCAATACTAGCTTTTCTCATTGTATCAATAACATGATTAACCATTTCTTTACCAGCAACTTTATGTAAAACCTTAGGTAAATCTGATTTGATTCTTTTTCCTTGGCCTGCTGCTAATATTAATGAACATTTATACATAAAAACACACCTCACTGTCAAATGTTAAGGACAAATTTGTAACTTTTTTAAAAAACGTTCGTGAACATCTCATTCTATTATATTGTATTAAAGTTAGTATTTCAACCTTATTTCTCCCTATATAATCCCAGAATCTTTAATTAAATCCTTGTATACAAAAAAAGGCCTGCCTCACAAATTATTTATCCCTTGTGAAACATTCCTAATCTTAATAACTATTTACCCTTTAGTATATTGCAAAATTATTTTTATTATAATTTTGCAATATACTCTTTTTTCTTACATTATCCAACGATTGTTTCTGACTCATCTTCAACCTTAGCCTTTTCATAAGCTTCCAAGATTGATGTTTGAATCTTTTCTCTAGTGTCTGTGTTTATAGGATGTGCTATATCCTTAAACTCTCCATCTGGTGTCTTTCTGCTTGGCATTGCTATAAATAATCCATTTTGCCCCTCGATTACTTTAATGTCATGAACTACAAACTCATTGTCAAATGTAACAGAAACTATAGCTTTCATTTTTCCATCTGAAGCTATCTTTCTAATTCTTACATCAGTTATTGTCATTGCACTACACCTCCGTTGCTCTGATAGATATTAAATTCTATAAAATTTGTAAAAATCCTCTTGAAATTTTAAACTTTTTAAAATTTTTTTAATTTTTTAATAAATTTTGCAACTTTATTGTAGTTTTCTTTCCTTATCCTATCCAAAAATCAAATTTGAAGGCTTCACTTCTAAATTTTTCGACTCTCCTAAGTGTTTAAGTTCTACAATTGAAATATAGTCCTCTACTCTTTTTTGAGCAACACTTATATTATCAACTAGTACTCCAATACCTATAAGTTCGCTTTCAAACTCTTTTAATAAATCCTTAATTCCTTCAGCAGTTCCACCACCTCTTAAGAAATCATCAATGAATATACATTTACTTTTTACCTTCATTGATTTCTTAGATAATGACATCTGTTGAATTCTTCCACTAGTTCCAGATACATAATTAATAGTAACTGTAGATCCTTCTGTAACTTTATTATCCCTTCTTATAATAACTAGCGGGATGCCTAGATTCCTTGCTACTTCATAAGCTAAAGGAATACCCTTAGTTTCTACTGTAACTACATAATCAACTTCCTTATTACAGAAAACAGAAGATAAAATAACTCCAGCTTTACTTATAATTTGTGGATTATACATTAAATCTGTCATATAAATAAAGTTACCTGGTATTATTCTACTTTCATCCTTTAACATTTCGCATAAATCTTCAGCAAACTTTTTTCTACTTTCGTTTTCTATTCCTGGAATATACTTAATTCCCCCAGCTGCTCCTGCAATAGTTTCAACCTTACCCATTTCTAATTTTTCTAAAATTTCTCTAACTATAACTATATCTTCACTTATGGTTGATTTAGCAGCATTTAATAAATCTGAAAACTTATTAAGGCCAATAACCTTATTAGGGTTTTCAGTTAATATTTTTGTAATGGCAACAACCCTACTATTTCTACTTAACTTTTCCAAAATTAATCACCTACATCTGTAAAATTTTCCGAATTATTTTTAAATTTAATCATACTAATATTCATATTTTATTCTATATTTTTCTCAATATCAATAGGTTTTAATCATTTACAAATCAAATAAGTTGTATTGTTAATCTTTCCCATAGAAGTTTTTCATAAAAATTGCCTAAATTATTGAATATATAGCTTTTTAATGTGTTCATTTTCTTAAATTTGTATATAATTATAAAGTGAAACCTATTTGAAATAAATTAATATGTTGTTTTCAAAAATAAAGGAGTTGATATTTTGTTATTCGATCTTAATAGAGATATAAATAAAAAAGTCCACTTTATAGGAATTGGTGGAATAAGCATGAGTGGTCTTGCAGCACTTTTACTTACTAAAGGTTTTAAAGTATCTGGTTCTGATTCTAAGGAGTCAGAATTAACTAACAAGTTAAAAGCTGAAGGTGCTGAAATTTACATAGGTCACAATAAAGAAAACTTAAAAGATGTTGACTTAGTAGTTTATACAGCTGCTATACCTTCAGATAATCCTGAAATAGTTGAAGCTAAGGATAAAAACATTACCTTAGTAGATAGAGCTGAATTCTTAGGATTAATTATGAAAGGACATAAGTTCAACGTTGCTGTTGCAGGTACTCACGGAAAAACTACGTGTACTTCAATGTTATCTCATGTAACTTTAAAAGCTGATTTAGACCCTACTATATTGGTAGGTGGAGAATTAGATGTTATTGATGGTAACTTTAAAATAGGTGATAGCGAATACTTCTTAACTGAGGCATGTGAATATAAGGAATCATTCTTAAAATTTTATCCATATATAGGTATTATCTTAAATATTGACGCTGATCACTTAGATTATTATAGAGACTTAAATCATATAAAAGAAACTTTTGAGAAATTCTCTAATATAATTCCTGAAGATGGATATTTAATTGGATACTGTGAAGATAATAATGTAAAAGAAGTATTAGATAAAGCTAAATGTAATGTTATCAGATACGGAATTAATGAAGGTGATATTAGAGCTACTAATATCAGATTTGATAATAAGGGTTGTGCTACCTTTACTGTAAATAAGGACAACAAAGACTTATTTGAAGTAACTTTAAGTACAACTGGTAAGCATAATGTATTAAATGCCTTATCAACTATAGCTGTAGGCTTAATATTTAACCTTCCATATGAATCTATCATTGAAGGATTAAAAGAATGCAAGGGTGCTCACAAGAGATTTGAATATAAGGGTGAATTTAACGGCGCTACTATTATAGATGATTATGCTCATCACCCAGTTGAAATCAAAGCTACATTAGATACTGCTAAGTTAATACCTAATAAGAAAATCTATGCAGTATTCCAACCTCATACCTTTACTAGAACAAAAACTTTATTTAATGACTTTACTACTTGCTTTAATGAAGCAGATGAGCTGTTACTTATGGACATCTATGCAGCAAGAGAAAAAGATACAGGACTTGTTTCATCTGAGGAATTAGGAGATGCAATTAGATCTACTGGCCTTAAATGCATAAACGTTCATAGTCATGAAGAAGCCGCAAATTACTTAAAATCTAAAGTAGAAAAAGATGATATTGTTTTAACTGTAGGTGCCGGAGACGTAGTTAAGGTCGCAGACATCATTTTAAAAAATTAAGAGTGAAAAATTAAGAATGAAAAATTAAGGAGGTTTTGCATAGCAAAACTTAAAATTAAATTAGTGAGATACACTTTTTATTCAAAAATCCCTAAGGATTTTTTCCTTAATTCTTCATTCTTAATTCTTAATTTTTCATTATTTTGCTTTGCAAAATATAAATTTCCTTTATCTTTTCTTTAAACTAAGTTATATTTAAGTTACAAAATAAAACTTATAAGAGGTGTAATATATGGATTTATCAACAAAAATTAAAGTTGCTGCTGATTTCATTCTAGAAAAGTCTAAATATAAACCTGAAATCGGTTTAATTTTAGGTTCTGGTCTTGGCTCTTTAGCTGATTCTATAGAAGAACCTGAATTTTTCCCTTATGAAGAGTTACCTCATTTCCCTGTATCTACTGTAGAAGGTCATGTAGGAAGATTAGTTATTGGTAAACTTAATGGAAAAACCGTAATAGCAATGCAAGGAAGATTCCACTTTTATGAAGGATATCCTTTAAGTGAAGTTACTTTCCCAGTAAGAGTTATGAAGCTTCTTGGAGTAGAAAAACTAATAGTAACTAATGCTGCTGGTGCTGTAAATACAAGCTTTAAACCAGGAGACTTAATGATAATAAATGATCAAATTAACTTCTCTGGAGATAATCCACTAATAGGTGCAAACCTTAAAGAATTTGGTCCAAGATTCCCTGATATGTCTAGTGCTTATACTCCTGAGCTTATTAAGAAAGCAGAAGATGTAGCAAAAGAATTAAACATCGATATAAAGAAAGGTGTTTATATGATGTTTAGTGGCCCTACATATGAAACTCCTGCTGAAATAAGAATGTCTAGAGTTCTTGGAGCTGATGCTGTTGGAATGTCTACAGTTCCTGAAGTTATAATAGCTGCTCACTCTGGAATGAAGGTTCTTGGTATTTCATGCTTAACTAATATGGCTGCTGGAATACTAGATCAACCATTAAATCATGAGGAAGTAGTTGAAACTTCTAATATGGTAAAAGAAAAATTCACTTCTCTTATGAATAAAATAATTGAAGTAATATAGAGATGTGCTATCGCACAATAAATAATAAAAAATTGAGCTGCCTTAAAGACAGCTCAATTTTTTTATTTAATTACTACTATCTCTTTAGTTACTGAGTTTAGTACTTCGCATCCATCTTTAGTTACTAGTACTAAGTCTTCTATTCTAACTCCAATATCATCCTTTAGGTATATTCCTGGTTCTATTGAGAATATCATTCCTGTCTTTACTTCTTCATCGTTAGTTGAACTTACATCTCCAAAGTCGTGATCTTCTATTCCTATACTATGGCCAGTTCTATGAGTAAAGTATTCTCCATAGCCTGCATTTTCTATATAATCTCTAGCAGCCTTATCTATTTCTGAGAACTTAACTCCCTCTTTTACTTTTCTTATAGCACTTAAATTAGCTTCTTTAACTATATTATAAACTTCTGCGTGTCTTTCACTTGGTTCTTCTCCAAAGAATACTGTTCTTGTCATATCTGAGCAATATGAGTTATAAACTCCGCCAATATCAATTACTATACTATGACCCTTCTTTATTGGAGTTTTATCTGAATGATGATGAGGATCAGCTCCATTAGGGCTAACAGCTACTATTGGAGGGAATGAAAATTCATTTACTCCATGGCTTTCATAAATTTCTGCTAAAAGACTTGCATAGTACTTTTCAGTCTTTCCTTCTTTTAAGTTATCCCAAAGTTCTATCATAACTTTATCATTAATCTCTGATGACTTTTTCATTAAAGCTATTTCTTCAGCATCTTTAATCATTCTTAATCTATCAATAATAGGAGAACCATTAACAAAAGCCTTTGCTCCCTTATTTTCCATAAGTCTAATTAAGAAATGTGATGGCCAATTTTTATCCACAGCTATAACTTCTTCTTTCTCCACAACTGTGCATAATATTTGTATTGGATCCTCTATATCTGTGTACCAAATTAAGTCTACTCCTAAGTCTTCGTAAACTGGGAATAACTTATTAACAATAAGCTTATGATTTCCTTTAGTATTTAAGTATAAAGTAACTAATCTTTCTCCTGGTGAAAACCACTTACCAGTTAAATAAAATATAGCTGGTGGTGATGACACTAGCATCTGACTTAAACCTTGCTTTTCCATTTCTCTTAATACATTATTAACTCTATCTATTTTCATTTTATCACCTCTATTTAAATCTATAATTATATAAGTTGTAAGTAATATTAAATATTTTATTAAGTTAGTTTATATTTAAAATATTTAAGATAATAAATTTCCTTAACAACTTCTATAATAACTTATTAATAAAATACTGTGAATATTATATTAGTTATTCACAAACCTTCTTTTCTTTATCCTAATACTTTTCTTTCAAAAAAGAAATAAAAATTTAATAAAAGTTACCACTCATATATATTTATATGAATAATTACTAGTGCTATAATTAATTATATTTATTAAGGAGGATTACTTATGAAAATAGCTGCCATATCAGATATACATGGGAATATTTACGCACTAATGAAGGTTTTAGAGGATATAGATGATGAAAGAGTTGATTTAGTAGTTTGTCTTGGAGACTTAGTTGGATATGGTCCTCATCCAAATGAGGTAGTAGCACTAATTAAAAGAAGAGAAATACCTTGCATAAAAGGTAATTACGATGCTTCTGTAGTCGATGGAGCTTTCACCTTTATAAGAGATACTTCCATTAACTCCTTTGCATTGCCTTGGGCATCTGAAGAAGTTCGTGCTTCAAATAAATATTACTTATCAGAATTACCAGCAGAACTAAACTATGATATTAACGGAGTAAAGATTAAGTTTACTCATGGAAGTCCTAATAGGATAAATGAATATCTTTTTGAAGATAGTAATGAGACTAAAAAAGTTATGGAAAACTTAGAAGAAGACATTCTAGTATGTGCTCATACCCATATTCCATCATATAAAAAATTTAATAATAAAACATTTGTAAATGTAGGAAGTGTAGGTAAACCAAAAATAGGCAGACCTAATGCTACTTACTGTATAATAAATATAAATGAAGATAAAAATATAGATGTAAAGTTTAAAGAAATTGAGTATGAATATAAGAGAATTGTTAAAGATGCACAGATGTTAAACTTTCCATCTCAATTAGTTGCATCTTATGAAAGTGGAACTGAATAAATAAATAAAAGTTGCAAAGCTTAGTAAATTGATGTAGAATCTTAATAAACTGTATATATTATTACTGTGAAGAGAAGAGTAGCTATTTGAAGGTAGTCTTAGCGAATAAGGGATGGTGTAAGCCTTATACGAAATCTTTAGTGAAGAACATCTCTGAGTTTCTAACCGAAAGAGTGATTAATTTTTATTATTACTTAAGTAGACTTAGACGGATTCAAGCCGTTATTTACTTGAATGACATTATATGTGTCTAATGAGTGGCTATTTATAGCAATTTGGGTGGTACCGCGAATATCCTTTCGTCCCTTATTTTTGGGGATGAAAGGTTTTTTTATACACTTTTTTAATTAGCAAGAAAAAATCTGAGGCCATATTACCTTTAGAATTTTTTATAAATAATTTTAACTAGGAGGAAAAAAAATGAGTAAAGTAATCTATGTAAAATCTCTTTATAGAAATCAAGAAGAATACTTATCTAAAGAAGTTAAAATTTCTGGATGGATAAGAACATTAAGAGCATCTAACGCTTTTGGATTTATTGAAGTAAATGATGGTACTTTCTTTAAGAATATTCAAGTTGTTTTTGATAACAAAATTGAAAACTTTAAGGAAGTTTCTAAATTACCTATTAGCTCATCAATAACTGTTGTAGGAACTTTAGTTGCTACTCCTGAAGCTAAGCAACCTTTTGAAATTCAAGCTAAAGAAGTAATAATAGAAGGATTATCTAACTCAGACTATCCTCTTCAAAAGAAGAGACATAGTTTTGAGTATTTAAGAACTATAGCTCACTTAAGACCAAGAAGCAATGCTTTTTCAGCTGTATTCAGAGTTCGTTCAGTAGCAGCTTATGCTATCCACAAGTTCTTCCAAGAAAGAGGATTTGTATATACTCACACACCAATTTTAACTGGAAGTGATGCTGAAGGTGCTGGTGAAATGTTTAGAGTAACTACTTTAGATATGAACAATGTACCAAAGACTGAAGATGGAGCTATTGACTTTAAGGAAGATTTCTTCGGTAAAGAAACTAACCTTACTGTATCAGGACAATTAAATGGTGAATGTTACGCATTAGCATTTAGAAACATCTATACATTTGGACCTACTTTTAGGGCAGAAAACTCAAACACAGCTAGACATGCTGCTGAGTTCTGGATGATAGAGCCTGAAATAGCTTTTGCTGACTTACAAGATGATATGGAATTAGCTGAAGATATGCTTAAATATGTTTTAGAATATGTTTTAGCTGAATGTCCAGAAGAAATGGCATTCTTTAACCAATTTATTGATAAAGGTATCTTAGATAGATTAAACCATGTTGTTTCATCTGACTTTGGTAAAGTAACTTATACTGAAGCTGTTGAAATCTTAAAGAAGGCTGATAAGAAGTTTGAATACCCAGTAGAATGGGGAATTGACTTACAAACAGAACATGAAAGATATCTTACTGAAGAACACTTTAAGAAACCTGTTTTTGTAACTGATTATCCAAAGGATATAAAAGCTTTCTATATGAGATTAAATGATGATGGAAAAACAGTTGCTGCAACTGACCTATTAGTTCCAGGAATCGGAGAACTTATCGGAGGAAGCCAAAGAGAAGAAAGAATAGATGTATTAACTAAGAGAATGTCTGAACTTGGTCTTAAAGAAGAAGACTATTGGTGGTATTTAGAACTTAGAAAATACGGAGAAACTAAACATGCTGGATTTGGATTAGGCTTTGAAAGACTTATCATGTATATTACAGGTATGTCAAATATCAGAGACGTAATTCCATTCCCAAGAACTACAGGACAATCTGATTTCTAATAAATTAACCCCTAGTAACTACTTTACTAGGGGTATTATTATACTTATTTTAAAACTCATAATCAATGCATTGCCTATTAGTTAAATTAGCCGTATAAACTTTCCTACTTTTACATGCTCATCATGAACTTGATAACAATCTAATTCTTTCATAGTTTCAAATTCACTTATTAAAATAACATCAGCAGTACAAGATTTTATAGGATCTATAATTACTTTTATAAATTTTATTCCTTCTATTTTATCTTTTAATGCTTCTAAGTCTTCCTTTACTTTTTTAGCATTATTATAATTCTCTTCCTTCGATAGATCTTCTCTATAATTCCAAGATACAATATGTCTAATCATATTATCTCCTCCTATATGTATTTCTAATTTTATTATACAGTAATTTGAAATATTTTCTATATACATAGATTAAGGAGCTCATTTATGTATTATATATATGCAATCAATTAATGTTTTATAATTATATTTTTGGTCTTATAACCTCTAATAGCTTAAACTTTTTATCTTGATATTCAAACTTAAAAATACTACAATTGGGAAATCCCTTTTTAAGCTCCTCTGCAGGATCTTGCCATGCTTTTAAAAAGTTAAAGCATGCACCGCCATGAGATACTGCTAAAACGACTTTATGATCTTCTTTTTCCATTATTTCTGTACAAGTCTCTACCATCCTATCTCTTACAGCATTTGAAGACTCACCACCATAGGAAACAAAAAATGTTTCATACTCTTTTGGTCCTTTAGGGTTTAAGTCTTCACTCTCCCCCTCAAACTTTCCAAAATTCATTTCCTTCAATCCTTTTAATCTTACATATGGAACCTTATTATCAGTTATAATCTCTAAAGTATCGCAAGCTCTTTCTTGAGTTGAAGAATAATAATGATCAATTTCGATATCTTTGAAGTATTCTCCTGCAACCTTAGCTTGTCTTATCCCTTCTTCTGTAAGAGGTGAATCACAAAATCCTTGTATCTTTCTTCTTGCATTAAATAATGTTTGTCCATGTCTCATTAAATATAAAATTTTCCCCATATCTTTCTCTCCTTACTTCCTAATATTTATATTATAATTCTACTAGTTAGAGTTAACTCTAAGTCAATACATTAATTATTTTTATATCTATTTTATTTATAAACATAAATTTTCTTAAACTTAATTTTATCTTGGCTTTATACATCTATATAGTGTTTAACTATAAACTATACCCATTAACTTACTTTACTCTATTAAGTTCTTTAAATCATTATTCTTATGTCTAATTATGGTATAATATATATATATTTCTTGTAATGTGTCAATTACAATACTAAAGTTATTAACTTTATAATTTCAACTTAAATAAAGGAGGATACAAATGAACTTTTATGAAAAAATCGAAGAAAATCTAAATGATATTTGCCTTGAATGTAAATTTTATAACACCCCTGAATGCGTACCATTAAAATGTAATATAGGTTTTGCTAAAAATGCTGCAGAAACTGCTAAGGTAAAAGGAAATCAACATATAGAAGATGGCTTAAAGTTAATTCCCAAAAACGATACTAAATTATATAATAAAACTCTTATTGCAAAAAGCATAGCAAGTATCTGCCGAGTATGTAAAGAATGTAATTTAGAACATAACGACAATTGTATAATATCCCTTGCTAGAAAATCTTTAGAAATTACATATTTGCAAGAAGACGTTATCTTCCCTGGAAGTATTCTAATGTACATAGTTAATATTGCTAAGCAAGATCAAAGCTTAGCTGATGCGATAAAGAAAGAATATGATAAACTTCTTAAAGAACCTACTGAAGAAGTTATTATGGACAAGTCTTTAATTGCAAAGAAAACTCCAATATTAGTAGATCTTAAAGAAAATGAAACTTATTTATGGTGCGCATGTGGAAAAAGTTCTAATGTTCCATTTTGCAATGGTGCTCATATAGGAACTGACTTCACCCCATTATCTTTTGTAGCTAAAAAGACTGGAAAAGCAAAATTATGTGCTTGTAATCACACTAAAACCCCACCATATTGTGATGGATCTCATTTAAAACTTTAAAAATAAAGCTGCTACATTTCTGTAACAGCTTTATTTAAAACACAATTTTTTGGGGAATCTATATTAATTTACTTATTAGCTATTTTACCTTTGTTTTCTCTTAAGATTTTTATAAAAAGAATATCCTAATGCTGATATTATACCTATAACTGATCCAGCTGAAAAAGTTAATATAATATTATCAATAAAAAACCCTAATAATATTCCTATTCCAGCTCCTAGAGCTATTCCTTTTGCCAAGTAATCATAATCCTGATCTGATAAAATTAACTTTTCCAAAACTGTAACACCCCTTTTATACTTTATACACTATATTATAATAGGTACTTCTTAAATAATTCTTAACGAAAACTTAAGGTATGATTAAATATATTTATATTATATAGCATATACCATAACTTGTAAAGGGTTATCTAATACTTTATTGTTTGTTTATAAAACTTTTTATAAGTTTTTTATAACCTTTTGTATAAAATTCATTAACTTGCAAAATACAAATCACTAAAAAAAGCAAAATAAAAAAACCCTTGAAAAGAGTTTTAACCATACTTATTCTTAATAATTTTTAATGAATTCTATACTAAACAATTCCATTCTTAGTTAATTAATTAAGGGTTGTCTTAGACAACCCTTACCTGGTGGCTCGACCAGGAATCGAACCAGGGACACGAGGATTTTCAGTCCTCTGCTCTACCGACTGAGCTATCGAGCCTCAACGATATATATTTTAATAAATTTTTCACAAATTGTCAATCTTTAATAATACTATTTTAAAAAATAGTTATTTTTATATTCATTAATAAATATAATACACTATAGTACTACTTGGAGTTATTTATGAAGTATTTTATATTTATCTTATTAATCTCAGCTTTGTTATTTACCTACTATTACTATAATAAAAAAATAGAACTATTAAGAAAACAATTATTGATTTCTCGAAGAAAATCTTATAGTAATTATAATAGTAATAAAAGGATAAATCCTGAAAAAGTTATCGTTAAGTTTTCAATCCCTACTTATAAATCTTGCTCTATAAAACCAAATACTAATTTATACTTATCTCCCCTTAGCTCTTCAATAGTTCTAAGAACTACTATTTCTTCTATTGAAGCTGGAGTTTTAGATTGTGCTGATTGCTATAGTGAAACTTGGTTTTATGTAAACTTACCTACTAGTGATGATATTAATTGTAGGGGCTGGATTAATTCAAAGGATGTCTCTATATTTTATAGTAATAGTTCTTCTGTATCAAAGAATTGAAAATAAGGCTGCTTTTATTTAGCAGCCTTATTTTTAATTTACTAGAACCATCAATCCTACATAAAATACTATTGCTAGTATAACTGGAATATTAATTACTCTTTCTTTTTTAACAGGTTTATTTTCATTATTAAATTCAACTACTTCTTCTAATCCCCTTGTTAATTCTCTCTTTTTATTTATCTTATCTAACCAATAGATTATTAAGAAAACAAAAACAGAAAATATTATAGCTATAGTTCCGTAAAATATAAATAAAAATAACTTTTCTGATGAACTTATATTCTTAAGTGTAGTTTCTGCAGTTTCATTTGCTATAGGTAATACATTTTTAATTAATTCTGTTATCTTTAACATAGTGACTGATGTACCATTAATTATGAAATGAATTATCATAGAAGAATAAATACTATCTGTAATTCTTACTACTAAAGCGAAAATAAACCCTAATGCTGCTGTATATAAAAATTGCTGAGGATCTAAATGTAAGATTCCAAAGAATAGTCCTGTAATAGCTGCTGCAACATATCTATTTTTATTATTATATCCTGATAAAATTATTCCTCTTAGTGTAATTTCTTCTGATATAGTTGGTAATAATGCCATTACTGCTAATAATAATGGATATGGAGCTGAAACAATACTCCCCATAAATTCTCCAGCATTATTATTAAAGAAAAATACTGTAATAAGAGATAGAAAAGTCATAACTGGTTGTACCACAAACCCTAATAAGATAACTAATAAAGTATCTTGCCAATGTAACTTATTTAACCTTAATGTCTTCTTAGCTGGCTCCTTACTTATTAGTAAAAATATTATAGCTGGTATTATTAATATAATAAGATGATTTAAGAATAATATTAGTTTAGGATCTGATATTCCTAACATTCTATATAGTACTATTAGAAAACTCGGCCCTAAAGCTTGTGCTACTAATATAAATAAAAAATATAAACTAGATCTTAATACCTTACTCATCTTTTCTCCTTTCACTTAATTAAGTTAATTAATCTAAAATTTATAATAATCTCATTTTACTGTATAAAAGACATTGTTACTGTACATAATTATAAATGAAGCGAGAAAGTTTCCACAGTTAATCGCCTCTCCCCCATTTTATTTATATAAAGAAATAATCCCCTTATTCATAAAGAGTTAAGGGGATTATTTTTTTTAATAATTCCTTGTTAATTCTTTTCTTAATATATTTAAGGCATTCATAGTTGCCTTCCTTCTAACAGCTTCTCTATTTCCTGATAGATTTAACTTTTCTACTATAGTCTTTCCTTTAATAAATACTCCAACATAAACTAATCCTACTGGCTTTTCTTCCGTTCCGCCACCTGGACCTGCAATACCTGTAGTAGCTATTCCTATATCTGTATTAGCTTCCCTAGCTATACCTTCAGCCATTTCCTTTGCTGTTTCTTCACTAACTGCACCATATTTATTTAAAGTTTCTTCCTTTACTCCAAGCCTTCTTACCTTAGCTTCATTTGAGTAAGTTACTGCACCTTCCATAAATACTTCTGATATACCTGGATAAGAAACTAATGATGAAGCAATCATTCCACCAGTACATGATTCTGCTGTAGCTATTGTCAGCTTCTTTTCACATATTAACTTAGCCACAACTAAATCTAAGGATTCTTCTCCTTCTCCATAAATATATTCACCTAGAATTGATTTTATTTCTTCACATTTTGGTCCTATTAACGCTTCACATTTTTCTTCACAGTCTTCCTTTGCTGTTACTCTTAATGTTACTTCATAATCCTTAGCATAAGGTGCTACTGTAGGATTAGTACTATTTTGAATAATATTATTAATCCTCTTTGCCATTATGCTTTCACCAATTCCAAATATCCTTAATGTTCTAGATTTAATTACCTTACCAGTTAACTTTTCAAGGTATTTAACAACATGATTGCTAAACATTGCCTTCATTTCTTTTGGAGGTCCTGGAAGTATTATTAAAATCTTATTATCTTCTTCTATAATAACTCCTGGTGCTGTTCCATTATCATTATGTAGAACTATTGCCCCCTCTGGAATATATGCTTGATTTTTATTAGCTTCTAGAACTTCTTCATCTTTTATATTTAAGTATCTTCCTATCCATTCTAAAGATTCTTCATGTAAATACATTTCTTTATTAAAATATTTAGCTGCAAGCTCCTTAGTTAAATCATCTTGTGTAGGTCCAAGACCTCCTGTAGTAATAATTATATCGCATCTATCAAAGGCTTCCTTAAAGCCTTGTAATATTCTATCTTCATTATCACCAATAACACATTGATGATATACATCAATCCCTAAAGTAGCAAGTTCCTTTGCTAAAAATTGTGCATTTGTATTTACTATATCGCCTAATAATAATTCAGTTCCTATTGATATTAATTCTGCTTTCATTATAATCACCTTCCATTAGTAATACACTATATTTTACCATAAATATTTATATTATAACAATTTTTATATAGCTTTAACAAAATTAAGGGCTGTCACAAAGACAGCCCAATTAATAATTAATTATTTTATTACTCTTGCTTATTAGCATTTATACAGTACTTTCCACTATCATCAACACCTTCGTGTATAATGGAAAACTTACTATCTTTAAGCATCGATGTAATTATATTTATATTATCTTCTTTGGCGTTATCTAAAGTTATTGTGAAATTATCTCTTTTGTCTACAACTCCCATATAGTCAAAGATATTACTATATTCACTAAGCCCAAGCTCACCATTTACATCCATCCTATAGTCTGGCATAGCAATCCTCCTAGCTTTTCATTTGTATTTGAATAGTATATAAAATTATAATACCGTACATTATTAATTGAACCATTTGTACTTATTTATTTTTTCATACTATTCTTCTATTTATTCACAATAACTGAAGTTAATTTTTTACAATCTCTTCTATAATTTTTTTAGCCTCAAGTTCTGGAACTTCTTCATATCTTTCAATCTCACTTGTAAAGCTTCCTCTTGCTTGAGTCATTGATCTTAAATCAGTTGAGTATTTAAACATTTCTGAAAGAGGCACTTCAGCATTTACTTTTTGAAGATTTCCTTCTTGCTCCATTCCTAACACTCTTCCTCTTCTCTTATTTATATCTCCTATAATGTCTCCCATATATTCATCTGGAACTAAAATTTCTACCTTCAAAATAGGCTCTAATAGTATAGGCTTTGCTTGTTCTAATCCCTTCTTATAAGCAATAGAAGTAGCAAGTTTAAATGCCATTTCTGAAGAGTCTACTGGATGATATGAGCCATCATGTAAGGTAGCTCTTAATCCTACTACAGGATATCCTGCTAAAACACCTTTATCCATACATTCTCTTAAACCCTTTTCAACAGCAGGTATATAGTTCCTAGGAACAACTCCACCTACTACATTATCTACAAACTCTAAATCACTTTCTCCATCTCTTCTAGGTTCAAACTTAATCTTTACATCACCATATTGTCCATGACCACCAGATTGCTTTTTATGTTTTCCTTGCACATCTGCTATGCCCTTAATTGTTTCTCTATAAGGTATCTTTGGAAGTCTTAATATAACTTCTGCTCCAAATTTATTTTTAAGTTTACTAGCTATAACTTCTAAATGAGTTTCTCCTACTCCAGATATTATTGTCTCTGCATTTTCTGTATCTCTATTTACAGAGAATGTAGGATCTTCTTCTAATAACTTTTGTAGTGCAGATGATATTTTATCTTCATCTCCTTTAGCCTTAGGTAATACTGCCATAGATATATTAGGCCTCGGAAAGTTCATCTTATCAAAAATCACTTTATTATTTATATCACATAAGGTATCTCCAGTTTCAGTATATTGAAGCTTTGCAACTGCAGCTATATCTCCAGCTACCACCTCTTTAGTAGGTATTTGACTCTTTCCTTTCATAAAGAAAATATTAGATAGCTTTTCAGTTTTATCTTTATTAGCATTTACTACTGTAATTTCATTAGATAATTTTCCAGTAACAACTCTAAATAAAGACATCTTACCTACAAATGGATCGGCTATAGTTTTAAATACTAAAGCTGAAAATGGCTTATTTTCATCAAGGCCTATGAAAACCTCTTCATCATTCTTAACATCAAGTGCCTTTTGTGGAATTGCGTATTTAGGTGATGGGAAGCATTCTACTACATCTTCAAGGAAACATCTCATACCTATTGCCTTAGAAGCACTACCACACATTACAGGTGCAATATCTCCACTAGCTGATCCCTCTATTAATCCATTATAAATTTCTTCATCACTTAATTCGCCTTCACTAAAGTATTTATCTAGAAGCTCCTCGTTTGTCTCTGCTACTGCTTCCATTATCATTCTCTTACATTCATCTATCTTTTCTAATAATTCTTCTGGAACATCAACTTCTCTTATTTCATTAGTCTTTTCATCATGTATTCTTGCTTTTTTAGATATTACATTTATTACACCCTTGAAGTTATCTTCACTTCCTATAGGATATTGTATTGGAACTACACTTATTCCGAACCTTTCTTTTAACTGAGCCAGGGTTTTATCATAACTGGAGTTTTCTCTATCTAATTTATTAATAAAGAATGATCTTGGTAATTTTATTTTATTACAATAATCCCAAGCCTTTTCTGTTCCAACCTTAACTCCTGAAACTCCTGAAACTAATATAGTTGCAATATCAACTGCCCTCATTCCCTGAATCATTTCCCCTGAGAAATCAAAGTATCCAGGTATATCTACTAAATTAATTTTAGTTTCCTGGAATTCAATTGGAGCTATAGCTACTGAAAGAGAAATCTTCCTTTTCTTTTCCTCTGGGTCAAAATCTGTAACTGTTGTTCCATCTTCTACTTTACCTAGCCTATCTATATTTCCAGTATGAAATAACAAAGCTTCTATTAAAGATGTCTTCCCTGATCCTCCATGTCCTATTAAACCAATATTCCTTAAATTTTTTATAGTGTAATTTTTCATATTACCTCATAATACTTTTACAAATATTATGATTTCACCTGCCTTTCATTTAATATCTAATTAGCTTTTGAAACTATTTTTACTTATGCTTTAATACATATATATGTTTCAATAAATAATCTGCATTTTTTATACTTATAGAATCTTAAGCAAAAAATATTTTTGAAATAAATCACATCAATTGAAAGCATATATATTTCTATTTTGTATATAAGTTGAATATACAATTTCATTTTAGAGATATTTTTCATATGAAATATAAATTAATAACTATAAAAACTTCACTACAACTTATATATTATTTAATAATTAAAAGTCATCTGTGCATAGAACATCTTTAGTAATCTTTTTTATAAGCTATAAGATAATTATAGAATAACATATATTTTTTGTATTATCCAGAATATTCAGTCTATTTGTTTAATAATTAGTATATTTAATTTAATATCATTAAAATCTTCTATATTATCTATAAATATTAAAAAGATAGGTAAAAAAGACTATATACGTTGCAATAAAATTTTTACCTTTTATTAAACTAGTACATATGTAGAATAATGCAAAGAAAGGGTTGTCTTAAAGACAACCCTTTTTTATAATTAGCAATTAATAGTTAACAATTATTGATGTAATTCTTACAGAATTACTGAATTTTTTATTTTCAAAAACTCCTACGAAGTTTTCTCCTCAATTTTTCATTCTTAATTCTTCATTATTCATTCTTCACTGCGCATAGCACTCTTAGTTTATTCTTTCTTGTGTTTCAGCATCAAAGAAATGTAATGCATCAACATCTAATCCAAAGTTATGAGATTCACCCATTTCATATTTATAATGACCTGGTACAGTAATATTAAGGTCTTTTCCACTCTTAAGCTTTACAAATAAAGTTTTCTCTTTACCTAATACTTCGATAACATCAATTATACCTTCAAAGGATTCCTCATTTTTACCACTTAAAAATCTTTCAGAACGAATTCCAAGGAAAACATCTTTTCCATCATAATTTTTTAGGGCTTTTTTATCTACTTCATTAGGTGTAACCTTTATTATTCCATCTTCAGAAATAAACTTACCATCCTTCATTTTTCCTCTTATCATGTTTATAGTTGGAGATCCAATAAATCTTGCTACAAACATATTTTGAGGTCTTTCATAAAACTCTGTTGGTTTACCTACTTGTTGAATCTTTCCATCATTCATAAGTATTATCTTTGTTGCCATTGTCATTGCTTCAACTTGGTCATGAGTTACGTAAATTGTTGTAGTCTCCATTTGTTTATGAATTCTAACAAGCTCTATTCTCATATGCTCACGAAGCTTTGCATCCAAGTTAGATAGGGGTTCATCCATTAGGAATACCTTTGGTTTTCTAACAATAGCTCTTCCTAATGCAACTCTCTGTCTTTGTCCACCAGATATATCAGATGGCTTAGACTGTAAATATTGTTCTATTTGTAAAAGTTTCGCTGCTTCTGTTACACGTTCATTTATTATATTTTTTCTTTCTTTTCTCATGCTTAAAGAAAATGCCATATTATCATAAACTGTCATATGTGGATATAGAGCGTAACTTTGAAATACCATAGCTATATCTCTATCCTTAGATGCTAATTTATTAACTCTCTTATCATCAAAGATTAAGTCTCCTTCTGTAATTGAGTTTAAACCAGCTATCATACGTAATAGTGTTGTTTTACCACAACCTGAAGGTCCTAATATAACACAAAAATCTTTATCATCTATTTCAAGATTAATATTTCTTAAAGTAAATTCTTCTCTGCTTTCATATTTCTTTCCTATATTCTTTAATGTTACTTTCATAATCTACACTCTCCTATCCTTTAGTTGCACCATTAGAAAGACCTGATACCAATTGTTTTTGTAGTGCTAAGAATAATATTACAATTGGAATTGCTGTTAGTAGACCACCTGCTGCAAAGGCTGGTTCGTTTATTGTTCTTACGTCATTAACTAAAGTAAATAATCCAGCAGCTAAAGTATAGTCCTCTGGTGAAGTCAATAATACTTTTGGTAGTAAGAAATCCATAAATGGTCCTATAAATGACCATAATGCAATTATTGCAAGCATTGGTCTTGCTATTGGCATTATTATAAGCCTATATATTTGCATTCCTGAACATCCATCAATTTTAGCTGCATCATCTAACTCTGTTGATATTGAATCTAAGTAGCCTTTAAGTAAAAAGGTGTTACTTGCTATCCCTCCACCAGCATATATTAGAATTAGCATCATTTGACGACTAAAGACTGGAATTACATCACTTACAATTGAGTGCATTGTAAAATATGCTGTTATCCCTGCAAATGTTGGTATAGTTTGAATTAACATTATTGCCATAAGAGACATCTTCTTACCTTTAAATCTATATCTTGAATAAGCATAACCAGTAAATGATATTACTATAACTGTTAAAATAGCTGTAGCTATTCCTATATATAATGTATTTGCCATCCATTTCAAATACAAAGTATCATTAAACAAATGCCTGAAATGATCTAAACTAAATTCAAATCCATCATTTAAAATTAAGTATTTCCCTTGTACACCATTAAAAGAAGATATAATAATTTGTGAGATAGGAACTATAATTAGTAATGCCCATATTATTAATATTACGTAAGTTATCCCAATTCCTACTTTGCCCATCATTGTTAATGGTGGCTTGTCTGATAAATATAAATCATTTTTCTTTTTCTTATTAAAAATGCTCATTACTACTTCTCCTTCCTAAATGCATCAGTATTTCTATATCCAATATAAGAAACTATCATAAGAGCAATAGAAATTAAAATAGTTATTGCAGCTCCTAATGCTTGGTATTGATTTTCCATTGTTAACTTATAAATATAAGATATAAGAATATCTGTTTCTCCAGCTAGGTTACCATATGAAACTGGATTAAATGGTCCTCCAGAGTTAAATAAATATATATTAGAGAAGTTATTAAAGTTAAATGTATATTGTCCTACTAGTAATGGAGCTGTTTGGAATAATACTAGAGGAATTGTTATCTTAGTTAACTTTCTAAAGGAACTTGCTCCATCTATGTCTGCTGCCTCATATAACTCTTTATTTATAGATTGTAGTACTCCTGTTGCTAATAAGAATATATATGAACTTCCAAGCCATCCTTGAATGCAAATTAGTACTACTTTTGTTACAAAAGGATCATTTTTTATCTGGAAGCCAGGCCCAAATACTCCTCTTAATAATTCTGTCAAAGCTCCATTTGGAGATGATAAAATACTAAAGAACATTATAGTAATAAATGCTGGAACTGCCCATGGTAGTAAATAAATTGATCTAAAGAATGTTTTTCCTTTTATTCTTTCATTATTAAGTAATAGTGCTAATGCAAATCCAAGGAATATTCCTAAGGAAGTTGCTCCTATTGTCCATATGATTGTCCAACCTAATATCTTCCAAAATATTGATCCTGCCATTCCTTGTCCTAATAAAATCATCTTATAATTTCTTAGTACATCCCATCCAAATTTAGCTTGGTTTTGTGGATCCATTCCTGTAAATGATAAAAGGATTGTTGTTGCCACTGGAACAAAAACTATAAACACTATAATTATTAATGCTGGAAGTGATACTAAGTATGGTAATCCATCTTCTGATAAGCTTTGCTTAGTTTCATACCAAACTCTATATCTTACCCCTTTAATTGTATCTTTCTCAACTTTATTAGCATCTTTAAAGGATAAAATCATAAGAATCAATGCAATTGTTAAGAAAACTACTGCCACTATACCTTCAACCATAAAGATTATAGATCTATCTAATCTTCCTGCATCTTTTGCTAAAGTAATAAGCCCCGCAATCCCGTTACCTCTATAGTTACCAAAACCTAAAGCATATGGAATTGCAATTACATATATATATATTGTTGCTAAGAACATTATAATCGCTTTTGTGTACTGTTTATTCAACAGTTGACCAAGTCCCGGGAATAAAAATGTTATATATGATGCTATTGGAACAGTCTTTTCCACTTCTACTGGTACAACTCTTCTAATATCTGATACATTAATATTCACAGTTTTAATTTTTTGTTTTAGAATCCTACTTAACTCATGCTTTTTATTTTTTACTATTTCTGAGTAATAATTCTTTTTTGATTCAAAGGATTTAACTAAGATTCTTTCCTTCGTTACTCTTTTTAATCTTTTAATAGATTCATCTTTTGCCTTATCAGAAATAAGACCTTCACTAGTTCTAGATTTAACAGTTTTTATATTATCTTTTAATAGCTGCTTTTCCTGAATCTTAAAAGCATCAAATTCTTCCTTAAAAGTCTTTTCTTCTTCTGGAGATATTTTTTCTAAAGCCTTTTTAGCTTCATCTAATTCTCTCTTGCTTTCCTTTGCAAATTCAATTACTGGTGGAATTTGCTCTATTTCTATTTTACATTGTTTATAAATAAGTTCTGCATCATAAGTTAATTCAACATATGATTTATAAAATTTTTCTTTTTCATGAGCCTTAAATAACCTAACTTCTAACTCATCAACCTTCTTAATAGAAGTCCCATTAGTAATTTTAAGTGATTTTGATTTTTCTTCTAATTCCTTTAAAAGTGACTTTTCCTTTTCTTTAAAGTCATTTAACTTTTTTATATAACTATTATTATTTTTATTTTTCTTTATTTCTTGTAGCTCTGCATTAAGCTTAACTTTTTCTTCTTTACTTGATTCTTTAATTTTTTCTTGCAAGGTAGCTACTTCTTTTAAATATAAATTTTTTCTTTCATATTCTCTATCCAAATTATCATATAAATACCTACTTAATATTTTCAATACTACTTCCCCCTTTAACCTTGCTGTATCTTGCTTGTAATTTTAATATTATTCTCATTATTAATTTCCTTCCATAAATACATTAAAGTAACCAATATACCTAAGTAGCAAATTCCACTGATAATAAGGAAAAGTGAAAAATATGCCTCTCCTATTAATGTAAGGGCAAATAAACCAATAATTAAAATAGTCCATATAAGTATAAATAGTTTATTAACCTTAAGTTTTATAAAAGCAAAGTATGTATTTAGACTTAATGCCACTGGGGTTATAATTCTAATGAAGAAAACAGATAAAATCGTAGTAAGATAAAGTGAATAACTTTCATCCATGCTTTGACTTCTATCTATATTCAAGTTAGGGTTGTTAAGCCAGCTTTCAAATAGCCCTATATCCTTTGCCTTTGCAAACGCTTCTAATGAATATGACATAATAATCACTGCACATAATCCTACAATTAAATAAAATATCCTTTTGTTCATCATAGTTGTCTCTCTCATCTGTTTCCTCCTTAATTAATAGAAAAGGAGAACAAATGTCTCCTTTTCAATTTTTCTTTCTATTAATAGCTTCCCATCATAGCTTCGAAAGATGCTTGTACTTGTTTGTAAGCTTCTTCAGCATTTGCAGGTTTTTGTCCTGACCATGATAATAAAGCATTTTGCCATGTATCCCAAACCTTACCATACTCTATGAATAATGGTCTGTTTACTGCACCTTCATATGAAGCATAAGTAGCTTTAATTACTTTTTCATTCATTCCGCCAATTCCATCATAAGCAGAAGCTTCAACATTTTCTAAAATCTTACCAGTTGAATTAAATAAGTCTTTTGCATAAGTAGGGTTAACTACTTCCATAATAAAGCTTTGAGCTAAAGCCATTTGATCTGCATCTTCTTCAACTCTTGCATTAATACCAAGGCCCCATCCGCCTTTCCATTGGTTAAGAGCTTTTCCATTTACAGTGATTTGTGATAATGGAACTACTTCTAAGTTATCAGCACCTACTTTATCTTGTAATCCAGTAGTTGCCCATGGTCCATCTATTCTAATAGCAGCACCATTAGCAGCTGAGAATTGTGCATCTAAGTAACCTGAAACAGCATCTTTGTCCCAAAGGTCAGTATTGTTTTCATAGTGAGGTTTCCAGTAGTTATATAAAGCTTCGAATAATCCCTTTTGATCTGCTGATAAATCAGCCCATGCTTTAGTACCATCTGTTGTTAATGTACCATCATCAGCTTTATCTAAGAATTCAAAATTAGCTGAATTAGCAAATGCTACTCCAAACCAAGCGTCATGAGCTGATACTAACATTTTTCCAAAATCAAGGCTTGTGAATTCGATATCCTTGCTTGTATCTATATTTGCTGCTGCTGCATTTTCCTTATTAACATATGCTATTAATGTTTCAATATTATATGGGAAAGCTAGGTAATCATCACCAACTTTAAAGTTTCCACCTAAGCCTCCATCAAAATCTTTAAACCCTCCAACCTTTTCTGCCATTGCCTTAGCATCCATAGGGGCTAACACATTATTATTTGCTAGTCCATATAATCTATCTGCTGGAAGTGCAAATACATCTGCTATATCTGGATTTGTTGCATCAGTCTTATCAAGAGCATCTAAATGATCAAATGATCCAACTTCATTAAAGTTTATAGTTGCTTTTGGATATTCCTTTAATACTCTTTCTTTTACTTGGTTATAATAAGGTACCCATTCTTTTTCTACTTGAACTGTAATTGTAGCTTCGTTGTCAGCAGGTGTTGCTTCCCCTGTATTTTTATCTCCATTACTACCACATGCAACTAGGCTCATTGACATAATACCTAATAAAACTGTTGATAAAAGTTTTTTTCTCTTCATAATTCTAACTCCTCCATAACATAATTTAAGTTATATATTAAATTTAATAACTTTCTTTTAATACTATAATTTCCAAATCTCTTCTGCATACTCTTTAATTGTTCTATCTGAACTAAAGAATCCTGCATTTACTGAGTTTATAAAACATTTTCTTGCAAATTCATACTCATTTTTAAAATCATTACTTAATTTTATTCTAGCATTAAAATACCTTTCTAGGTCATTTAAGATAAAATAATGATCTGCTTGATGCCAATGAGTACCGTTTAGCAATGCATAATATAACTCTTTAAAAGTTCCTTCTATTAATTTTTCTTCTACTGTTTCTTTTTCTATATTTTCATCTATAACTTCTTCTACTACATCTTTTACTTCAGTTACCTCTTCCTCTTCATATCCATCACTGAATGTTCCGTCTATTAAGGTATCAATTACTCTCTTTATGTGTTTATCCTTATTGTAAATTTCAACTGGATCATAACTATCTTTAATTCTTAAAACTTCTTCTTCTGTTGCACCAAAGATATAATTATTTTCTTCTCCAGCTTCTCTTACTATCTCAATATTAGCTCCATCGTATGTTCCTAAAGTTACTGCTCCATTAAGCATAAACTTCATATTACCTGTTCCAGATGCTTCAGTACCGGCTGTGGAAATTTGTTCAGACACATTTGCTCCTGGTATAAGCTTTTCTGCATATGAAACATTGTAATTTTGTACGAAAACAACTTTTAATTTATCTTGAACATCTTTATCATTATTAATTAAGTTTGCTATTTCATTTATAAATTTAATTATTGCCTTTGCTCTAGCATATCCTGGAGCTGCTTTTCCTCCAAATATAAATGCTGTTGGAGTAAAATCTTTTAATTCCCCATCCTTTAACCTAAAGTAAATATCTAAAATTGATAAAGCATTCATAAACTGTCTCTTATACTCATGAAGTCTCTTTATTTGAACATCTAATATAAAATGTTCTTCTAATTTTATTCCTTCATGTTTATAAATATAATCAATTAGTTCTCTTTTCTTATTCTTCTTTATTTGAATAAATTCATCTATAATATCTTTATTATCAGAATACTTTTCTAATTCCTTAAGCTTTGATAAATCCTTTAAGAAACTCTTATCTCCCAGTAGCCTACTGTAAAGCTCTGTTAATTCCTTATTACAACTTGCTAGCCATCTTCTTTGAGTAATCCCATTAGTTTTATTTTGGAACTTATCTGGATAAATTTCATACCATTCTTTTAAAGTATCCTTTTTTAATATTTCACTATGAATCTCTGCTACACCATTTATATACTTACCAATATAAGTAGCTAATCTAGCCATATGGACTTGATTATCCTTAATAACCTCATACTTATCTAAATCTTCTTTTTTCACCTTTAAATCAGTAAGCTCTTCAATTAGCTTTTCATTTATTTTTTCAATTACTTCATATACTTCTGGTACTAAATCCTTTACTAAATTAACATCCCATTTTTCTAAAGCTTCTGCCATAACTGTATGATTAGTATAATTGAAAATTTCTTTAGCCATATTAAATGCATCATCAAACTCTACATTGTTTTCTAAAGTCATTAATCTAATAAACTCTGGAATTGCTATAACTGGATGAGTATCATTTAATTGAATAGTATTTAAACTAACCAATTTACTAAAATCTTTTCCATGAAGCTCTTTGTACTTTCTTATAAGGTCTTGTAATGATGCACTAGAGAAGAAGTATTGTTGTCTAAACCTTAATACTTTACCTTCATAAGTATTATCATTTGGATACAAGCCTGCTGAAATATTTTCAGCAATTGTCTTATTTCTAATCGCCTCGTCATATTTACAGTTATTAAATAATTCAAAGTCAAAATCCTCTGTAGCTTCACTTTGCCATAGTCTTAATGTTCCAATATTATTATTTTCATATCCTATAATCGGCATATCATATGGTACAGCTAAAACTTCTAAATCATTAAACTTAATTTTAATTGAATCTTCGAATCTTCTAAGACTCCATTCGTCACCAAAACTAGTCCAATTATCTGCATATTCCTTTTGGAATCCATCTTCTATTTTCTGTTTAAAGAGACCATATTTATATCTAATACCATATCCTTTTAGAGGAACATTAACGCTTGCTGCACTATCTAAGAAACAAGCTGCAAGTCTTCCAAGTCCACCATTTCCTAATGCCATATCTTCAATTTCTTCAAATTTATTAATATCAAATCCTAATTGATTCAAGGCCTCTTTTACTTCATCATATATCCCCATACATATTAAGTTATTTTGAACTGCTCTTCCCATTAAAAATTCTGCTGATAAAAAGTATGCATGACGATTATTATTAAATCTATTTTCTGATTCATGCCAAGCCTTAGATATTTCTGTAATTGCTATCTTTGCAACTACATTATGAACTTCTTGTACTGAAGCTCTATCTACTTCTCTATCATAATCCCTAAGAAGACCCTCTTTTATCTTTTCCATTAAACTGTTTATTTGCATTTAAACTACTCCTTCATATTCCTTCTATATAATGTGCTCAGGCTTTTAAGTTTATTTGCCAATCCATCAGTAAGATGATTTTTATCCATCCTCCATCTCCAATTTAATCCAATAGTGGACGGAATATTTATTCTACCTTCTGAGCCTATATCTAATATATCTTGTATCTGAATTATTGCAGTTTCCGCTGTACTTGCTATAGCAGTTTTAACTATAGCCCAAGTATCATCTTCATTCTTCATTCCTGTATAAGCCATACAAAACTCTTTTTCTGATTCACTTAAGCTTTCAATCCATCCCTTAATAGTATCATTGTCATGAGTTCCAGTATAAACAACTGTATTCTTATTATAATTATGTGGTAAATACTCACTGTCACCTTCAGGATCAAAGGCAAATTGTAAAACTTTCATACTAGGAAATCCACAATAATCAAGTAATCGTTTAACATCTTCTGTTATATATCCTAAATCCTCTGCAATTACATTTATATCTCCAAGCTCTTTTTTAATTGCATCAAATAATTCTATACCTGGTCCAACTTCCCACTTTCCATTAGCTGCTGTCTCATCCTCATAAGATATTGACCAATATCCAGCAAACCCCCTAAAATGATCTATTCTTACTATATCGAATAAGGCTAAGGATGATTTTACTCTTTCAATCCACCAATTAAATCCTTCTTCTTTATGTGCTCTCCAATTATATATTGGGTTCCCCCATAATTGGCCTGTTTCAGAAAATGCATCTGGTGGGCATCCTGCAACCTTAGTAGGAATTAAATCTTTATCTAACATAAATAACTTTGGATTAGACCATACATCAGAACTATCTTCTGCAACATATATCGGAATATCTCCTATTATTTCAATCCCTTTCTCTTTAGCATAACTTCTTAAGATATTCCATTGCTCATAGAATTTAAATTGCATAAACATTTGAAATTCTATCTCATCCTTTAAAAGAGTTGAGTATTTAATAAGAGCTTCTTGTTCTCTTCTTCTTATGTCCTCATTCCAGCTAGTCCATGTTTTACCGCCATTATAATCCTTTAAAGCCATAAATAAAGCATAATCATAAATCCAAAACTTATTAGATTCCTTAAACTCTTCATATTCTTTATTATTCTTATTAAACCTATTAAATGCTATTTTTAAAACTTTATATCTACTTAGATATATTTTCCCATAATCAATGTATCTATTGTCTTTGCCAAAATCTATTGGATTTATTTCTTCCTGCTTTAATAATCCGTCTTTAGTTAATAAGTCTAAATCAATAAAGTAAGGATTACCTGCAAATGTTGAAAATGATTGATATGGTGAATCCCCATAACTAGTAGGACCAAGGGGTAATATCTGCCAATAGCTTTGATTTGCTTTTTCTAAAAAATCTATAAAGTTATATGCTTCAATTCCAAATGTCCCTATTCCATGATTTGAAGGTAAAGAAAATATTGGGAATATAATGCCACTCTTTCTCATACTACAACCTCTATCATTACTCAGTATTGTTTAATCAAATTTTATTTAAGTATCTTTTCGAAAAGTATTAACTTGTACCTAAAGTATATCATTCTAAAATTTGTAAGGTCAACAATATTAAGGCTTTTTAGGTATGTAAAACTAAGGGCTGGAAAGGTTCTTTAAGCATTGGTTTTCATCCTAAGATTTTTCACTTTTTAGTGTTTTACCCTACTTATATTTGAAAAATCCGTCTTAAAGCATTGATATCTCTACATTCCTTTAACTGCTAAAATTACTATAAAATTTCTCAATTTATCCTTTTCAAAGTATGCAATCTTGACTTTATATTAGCCTCTTTGATACACTCTAGGAAAATTTAAGAATTATTTACAGATATTTAAGGCAAATTACATTCTATATTTCTCACACAATAAAATAAAGAAGGTGTTTATATGAAATTTATTTATGGAAAAAATGATTTTAAGGATTTTAAAAGTGGTAATTCATATTGCTATTTATTAACTAATGGATTAGGTGGATACTCAAGTACAACTATTGTTAACTCCCTTACAAGAAATGACCACGCACTTTTTGTAGCAAGTACAACTGCACCAAATATAAGAAAAACCTTAATTAGTAAAATAGAAGAAATACTTCATATTGGGGATAAAAAGGTATATTTAAGCTCTCAAGAATATGTTTGCTATACTAAGAATAAAGAAGGCTATCAAAACTTAAGTAGTTTCACACAGGAATATTTGCCTACTTGGACATACTTCTTTGATGGCATTGAAGTTAAAAAGACTATTGTAATGGAGCATAGTAAAAATACATTAGGAATTAAATACGAAATAGAAAATAGAACTGAACATAGTGTATCCCTTGAGGTAATTCCAGTATTCCAATTCTGTGATAGGGGAACTATTTTAAATACTCCTAAAAGCTATAAAGTCATTGACAATATAGTTTCTACTGATGATATCACTATGTATGTACATTCAAATTACTCAAGAAAATCACAAAGAGAATTAGAATTTATTAATGATTATTATTTTGATTACGATGCTTGTGATGGAAGAAATTCAGTAGGATCTGGATCAACTTTTATTTCATACTTTTATGATTGCAATAAAGAATCAAGAGAATCCTATGAACTAATCTTTACTCTAGAGAAATCCTGTAAAGATGTACAAACTATTATAAATAATGAAATTACTAGACAAAAGGATTTAATAAATAAATCAGGCTTTAAAAATGAAATTGCTAAGACTTTAGTTAGAGCTAGTGACCAATTTATAAGTAATAGGGAATCTACTAATTCAAAAACAATTATGGCTGGATATCCATGGTTTGGAGACTGGGGCAGAGATACAATGTTTTCTCTTTTAGGATGTTGTATTAGTACAAAAAGATATGAGGATGCTAAAGATATATTTAGAACCTTTATTAAATATATAAATAAAGGTCTAATGCCAAATCTTTTCCCTGAAGGTGAAAATGATCCACTATACAATACTGTAGATGCGTCACTTTTATTTATCTATGCCTTATACGAATACTATATATCAAGTGGTGATTTAGATTTTATTCGTAATGAAGGTTATTCAGCAGTTTTAGATATAATTAAGTGGTACAAGGAAGGAACAGACTTTGCAATTTATATGGATGAAGACTATTTAATTCATGCTGGTGAAGGTTATGACCAAGTTACTTGGATGGATGTTAGATATGAAAATATTTTACCTACTGCAAGGCATGGTAAGCCTGTAGAAATAAATGCTTTTTGGTATAATGCATTAAAAGTAGCAGAGTTCTTTGGAAATAAATTTAATAAAGATGTTTTAGAATTTTATACATTAAGTGAGAAAGTAAAGGAATCCTTTAATAATAAGTTTTGGAATAAAAAAGAAAACTGTCTTAAAGACGTAGTCTCTGGTAATCCTTACGATTATCAAATAAGATCAAATCAAATATGGGCTGTAATGGTACCTTTTACTCCATTATCAAAAGAAAAATCAAAAGCTGTTGTAGACAAGGTTTATGAAGTTCTATATACACCTTATGGCCTAAGAACCCTAAGTAAATATGATAAGGAGTTTGTACCTGAATATAGTGGTAGTCACTTTAAACGAGATATGTCCTATCATCAAGGTACTGTATGGCCATTCCCCCTTGGAGGATATTATCTTTCATACTTAAAAGCAAATGATTATTCTAAAGAGTCCAAGGACAAAGTCTTAGAACAACTTGAAGTCTTCGAATCTTGCCTAAGAGAAGGATGTGTAGGGCAAATAGCTGAAATTTATGATGGCTTAAATCCGACTAAATCTAATGGCTGCTTTGCCCAAGGATGGAGCGTTGGAGAAATCCTTAGAGTCTACGACGCAATCTTATCATAAAATGCGTGGCATTTTATTAATGAAAGAATGAAAAAATTAAAAAATGAAAGAATGCATATAAAAAATCCTTACAGATTTTTTTATAAGGTAATCTTTAAAACAAAGGAGGTTTTGCATAGCAAAACCTCTTCTTTGATTCTTTCATTTTTTCATTTTAAACTATTAGTCCAACTAGAGTTGATAGACCTTCACATACTAGTTTATCTGACTTTATTTCATTTATACCCTCTATTCCTGCCTCTTCCTTATTTACTACTACTTTTATTACTTCTTCCCTATCTAGGTTAACTTCTATATTTGATTCATTTGCATTATGAATTACAATGATTTCTTTAATATTACCATTTATGTTAGCTAATTTATAAGCTATAGAATTAGATGGTGAATTAATAAACTTAAAGCAAGACTTTATTTCCTCTACTGTTCTCATTCTAAAGGCTGAATATTCTTTTCTAAGCTTTATTAACCCTTTTACATATTCAACAGTATCCATATTTTCAGATTTTCTAAGCCAATCCATATTATTAATTTCATCACTTAAATTATAGGTATTATCTATTCCATTCTTAGTTCTTAAAAACTCTTGACCTGAATGAATAAATGGAATCCCTTGTGATAATAAAACTATAGAAGTACCTAGTCTATGCATATACTTCAGCTTATTTTCATCACTTATTGTAAGCTTTAGTCTGTCATAAAGAGTATGATTATCATGACATTCAACATAGTTTACTACTTGATTAGGATTTACATCACCCCAGGTATTAATTTCTTCAGAGTATTTAATACCCCCTACAATAGTCTTTTTAATATATATTTCTTTATTATAACCACCATTTATAAAGCCCTTATCCTGTAATAAGAAGGCATTGCCTCTTATTCCATCACGAGCTACATCATTAAAAAATCCTATATTCTTCATTTTATATGCATTTCTTTGAATTGCCTTTTTATCCTTAGGCAAAATGCTATTCATGTCCCATCCTTCACCAATAATAATTATATTAGAATCAATTTTATTTAGTTCTTCTCTAATTAAATTCATTGTATTAATATCAATTAAACCCATTAAATCAAATCTAAATCCATCTATTTGGTATTCTGTAACCCAGAACTTTACTGAGTCCACAATAAATTTTCTAACCATAGCATTTTCTGAAGCAATAGCATTACCACACATACTTTCATTGGATAACTTCCCATTATTGTATCTAAAATAATAGCCTGGCATTAATTTATGAAAGCCTGATTTAAAAACATCATACATATGGTTATAGACTACATCCATTATTACATTGAGCCCATTCTCATGTAATACCTGTATTGCTTCTTTTAATTCCTTTATTCTACATATTGGATTATGTGGATCTGTTGCATAGCTTCCCTCCGGAACATTATAATGAGCTGGGTCATACCCCCAATTATATTGAGCATCTTGAGGTAGACTCTCATCTATGCTATCAAAATCGTATATAGGCATTAATTGTACATGTGTAATACCCAAATCCTTAATATGAGATAAACCTGTCTTAGTTCCATTACTGCTAAAAGTATTATCTTCAGTAATACCTAAATACTTTCCCTTATTACTTATGCCCGAATTAATATCACTTGAAATATCTCTTATACTTACTTCATAGATGATAGAGTCTGTTCCATATAACTTCTCTGGCCTTTTATGATTAATAAACCCAGATGGATTTGTCTCAATCATATTAACTATTGCAGCTTTTTCACCATTGACTGAAAGAGCCTTAGCATATGGATCAACCCCCTCATTAATATTGTTATCTATAGTAGATAGAAAAGTGTAGTATTTCCCTTGTAAATTCTCTTTAAAAGTAATCTCCCAAATACCCTTTTTCTTCTTTGTCATACTATAGATTTTCTTATTTATCTCTTTATAATTATCATAAATACATATTTCTATAGAATCAGCTAGTGGTGACCAAACTTTAAAAGTTGTGTAATCAGCTGTTACTGTGCACCCTAAATCTTCACCATCATAATAATACAAATCATTAATTTGCTTTATATCAAGTTGTGCCATATACCCTCCCCATAATACTTATAAATTAACTACATCAGAAATTATTTTACCTTCTCCAGTAATTATAGTTACATTTAACCTTTTAACTTCTAAATTACCCTTATTAACTGCGTTAATATTATGCTTATCTCTATCTATAGATATAGTAATATCTATACTTGAATTAACACCTTTCTTATAATCATTACTAATTCCATCATCATCGTATAAAGTATATTCTGCTTCACTTTCCACAAATGCAATAATATTTAATGTTTCAGAATTTATATCTTTTGTACTTTGAGCAGGCTCTCCTAGTACTAACATTTTATTTCTTCTTATAAATACACTGAATTCATTTATATCAACATCGATATAGTTATGTCCTTTTTTAATGATTTCAAAATCTTTGCTTGTATGATCTTTTACTTTCCATAAAAGCATATCTTCAGGAGTATATACATATCTTCCTCTCTTATTTGGTTCATAAATAGGTGCAATCATTATAGAATCTCCAATAAGTAATTGATCCTCTACCTCTTTTGAAAGCTTATCCTCATATTCAATACCTAGTTGCTTTATAAACATCTCACTATTATTTACAGCCTTCATAAATTCTGAGTAAAGATATGGAATCATTGCATACCTAAATTTAATAGTATTTTTAATTATCTTCTCTACTTCTAAATCAAAAGCAAAAGGTTCTTGATACTTAGTCCCTAGGGCTGAATGATTCCTATAAAGTGGTGTAAATATGCTTAGTTGATTCCATCTTACAGCTAGCTCTGGATCTATATTACTGCCAAAGCCACAAGTATCAGCACCAGAATATAAAAATCCACACATGTTAAGTGATGGCATCATCTTCATATTTAATACTATATGTTCCCACCAAGATGAATTATCACCAGTCCAAATACCTCCATATCTATGTGCTCCTATATAAGAGGCTCTTGAGAATAGTAAAAATCTCTTATTTTCATCAATAGTATCAAAGCCTTCACTAGCAGCCTTTGTCATATTATATCCGTAAATATTATGCACATCATAATGATTAACTAGTCCATTTTCAGTTTTATGATAAAAACTCTTATAATCATTAACATTATTCTTTAAATTATTTACTATATCCATTAACTTAAAGAAAGAATCTACATTAAGTTCTAGTTTCTTAAGTTCATCAATCTTTCTATATGCCTCTTCTATTCCACCTTCACTATAAAAAATAGCTGGTTCATTCATATCATTCCAGAAACCTTCTACTCCATTATCTATAAGCTCCTTATACTTTCTTCCAAACCAAAGTCTAGCATCCTTATTTAAGAAATCTGGGAAATGAACTTTTCCAGGCCAAACAGCAGCAACGAATGGATCATTGTTTTTATCAACTGCAAAATAGTTTCCTCTTATTCCTTCTTCATAAATATCATAACCTTCTTCTATCTTTACACCTGCATCTATTATTGGAATAATTTTAATTCCATTTTCCTTTAATCTTTTATTTAATGAGTCAAACCCCCTAAACCTTTCTTCACTTAATGAAAAGTCTTTGTAATCATCCATGTAGTCTAAATCTAAACAAATGCCATCTAAAGGGATACCTTTTTCAATAAACTTATTTGCTATTTCTTCAACTTCTTCACCTGTCTTGTATCCCCATCTACTCTGTATATATCCAAAAGCCCACTTTGGAGGAACATAGCTCTTACCTATAATCTTTAAGAACTCATGAATTATTTCCTTTAAGGATTCCCCTTCAATAATATAAATATTAGTATCTGCGCCTTCTATATTAATATTAAAGTTTGATCTTACATTATATCCTACATCAAAAGTAACTTTACTTGGGAAGTCTATAAACATTCCAAAAGTATTGCTTCCTTCTATTATAAAAAAGTTATGTGCCCCATAAAGAGATTTTTTTTCAGGTGTATGACATGGATCATCACTGCAAAAGCTCTCATAAATATATCCTCTTTTATTTATACCTCTCATATTTTGTCCAAGGCCATATACCTTATCATCTTTACTCATTTTATAATTAAGCTTTATTTCATTACCTATCTCTATGTTAAAATACTTAAAATCTCCAGGACAATTTCTATCACCTTTATTCACTACTGCTTCAGTTTCTATTGGATTACCTATCTCATATCTACTAATTTTTTCAGTTATATAGTATTTTCTCATATATATCCTCCTAGCCATATTTATACTTTTTTAAGGTTCCTCAATTTACTTTATAGTAACAAAATACCTATATGCCTTCAATGAAATTAGGGCATATTAGCCATTGAGAAATTCACATTAAATTATATATTTAAGATAATCATATTTACCTATAATTTCACATACACTATATCAGTTATAAATTTAGGATTTATTGACTTATACAATTTTATTATGTTAACCTATAGAAAATACTGTTAATTTAACAAATGAGAGGTTTTTTAAATGGATAATGTATTATATAAAAATAATCAAAAGGTAATTGGCTCTATAGTTCGATTGAATAGAATAAAAAAGAATATGAGTCAGAAGGAATTGGCAAAGGGAATTTGCGTACCTTCATATTTAAGTCGTATTGAAAATGGAGAATTATTACCTAGTGAAGATGTTATTTCTATTCTATTTGATAGACTTGGTTTAAAGTACAATGATGATGACGAATTTATAGAAAATGGCCTTCAAGAATTTGAAGAATTCTTTGATAACCTGAATTTTAATGAATTTGATAATACTAACAAGCTTTTTATTGGAATAGAAGAAAAAGAAGAAGCTTATATTACCTCACCTCTAATCTTAGATTATTATCTAGTTAAGCTTGCGAGATATTGCAGTACCCCAGAAAGAGACAAGTTTGAAAGTGCTAAAAACTCTATTATTGCAGCCTATGACTTATTATCTCAAAATCAGGAATACTTATATAATTTTTATATTGGTGTTGATACATTAAATGTTAAGGGTGACATTGAAGAAGGTAAAAGTTATATAGAAAAAGCCTTATCATCAAAAGAGACAGGTCATTGTTATTACTGGCTTTCTTATGTTTATAGAGTAAAAAATAATCCTATAAAGGCCTATGATAATATAAAAAGAGCCTTATCCTTATATGTAGAAGAAGGAAATTTCATTAGCATAATGGAAAGCTATGAAAAGACAGCTGAAGTTTATTTTATGCTTGATAATCATGCGGATGCTATTACTTACTTAAAAATGGCTCTTAGAATGGCAAAGAAGCTTAATAATTCATACTATATTGAATATACAAATTCTAATATCGCTTGGTCTTATTTTAAAATTCAAGATTATAATAAAGCTTTAAGCTGCTTAAGAAATAATTCTGGCTTAATTGATCATAGACTAATTATACCTGATTCGATGATCGAGTCATTAATATACTTTACTTTAAAAGATAAAGAAAAGCTAAGAATATCAATAAATAAGCTATTTTCACCTGATTCAATTGAACATCTAGGCGAAGAAATGTCAAATATATTCTTTAAGTTCTTTACATTTTATTTAGAAAATGATAATTATTTAAAAAGTCCAATTTGGGAAGGCCTATTAATTTATATTATAGATGGAACTACTATGCTTGTAGAGCTAAGGAAAGTTTTTGTTTCATATTTAAAAGAATATTATATTCACAATAGACGATATAAAGATGCTCTGTTTTTAGAATAAATTTTTTATACTATTAAGTTTACTCTAATCAAAAATATGGAACTGCTACACAATATAAAATAAAGAATCAGTTTTAGAACTCCTAACGGAGTTTAAAGACTGATTCTTTTTAGTAATTATTCAAAATTTATTTTAAATTATTAATGGGGCTGTTTTTATAACAACCCCATTCTATATATTAAAATCTTATAATGTTACGTTAACCCCTGGTCCTAATGGTATTCCAAGTACGAACCAAACGATAAGTAATATTGTCCACCCTATTAAAAATGCTATAGAATAAGGAAGCATTGTAGATATTAATGTTCCTACTCCTGACTTCTTGTCATACTTTTCAGCAAAGGCAACTATTAATGCAAAATAACTCATAAGAGGAGATATTATATTAGTAGTTGAATCACCTATTCTATAAGCCATTTGTACTAATGCTGGTGAATTACCTAATTTCATAAGCATCGGAACAAATACAGGAGCCATTATAGCCCATTTTGCTGAAGCAGATCCCATAAATAAGTTAATAAATGCTGTTAATATTACAAAGGAAATTATTAGTGGTATTCCTGTAAATCCAGCACCTTCTAAGAAGTTTGCTCCATTTACTGCTATCACTATACCTATGTTAGTATAACTAAAGTATTGTACGAATTGTGCCGCGAAGAATACTAATACTATATATCCTCCCATTGTTGACATACTTTTACCCATTAGTGATATTACGTCTTTATCATTCTTAACAGTTTTACTTCCAATTCCATAAGCAACACCTGGTATAAAGAATAATAATGCAATTATTGTTACTATAGAATCCATAAATGGTGAGTTAAGTATCTCATTAGTTTCTGGATTTCTTAAAACTCCATTTGGAAGTAAAGTTATACCTATTAAAACTAAAAATATTAATAATGCAATTCCAGCAAATTTTAATCCTCTTTTTTGTTCTGCCGTAATATCAGTTAATACAGCCTTTTCTTCACCCTTATATTCACCTAATTTAGGCTCAACTATTTTTTCAGTTACTATTGTTCCTATTATAGTGATTACAAAAGTTGATGCCATTATAAAGTACCAATTATCTGCTGCTCCAACTGAAGCTGTATCAGAGAATAATTTAGCACCTTCAGTAGTTATCCCTGCTAGTAGTGCATCTGTAGGTCCTACTAAAAGATTTGCACTATATCCACCAGATACCCCTGCAAATGCAGCTGCTAAACCAGCTATTGGATGTCTTCCAAAGCTTAAGAACACGATAGCACCAAGTGGCACTAAAACAACATAACCTGCATCAGAAGCTATACTAGACATAACTCCTGCAAATACAACAACAACTGTGATTAATCTTTTAGGAGTGCTTGTAACAAGCTTTGTTAATAATGTTCCAATAAGTCCTGTACCTTCTGCAACTCCAACTCCTAGTAAAGCTACTAAAACTGTTCCAAGCGGAGCAAAGCTAGTAAAGTTCTTTACTGCAGAAGTAAACATATATCTAATTCCTTCAGGTGTAAGTAAGCTTACTACACTTGCAGTCATTTCTTTTATCTCCATTGTGCTTCTATCTAATCCTGTGTATGTAACAGAAACTCCCATCTTAGCCATTATAGCTGATACCCCGATGATAATAGCACATAATATAACGAATATTGTAGCTGGATGAGGTAGTTTATTACCTATCCTTTCGATTCCTGCCAAAATCCCTCTATTAGGGTTGGCTTTTTTTTCTTTTGTTTTCATATTAAATATCCCCCTTAAATTGCAAATATTTTAAATCCAAAGTTTCATTAAACATAAAATTTAAATATATATGTTTTTGACAATAGATATCCCTATTATATATATTTTTCAGACTTTTTACAAGTTTATATGGCAAATTTATAAAAAATTATTAATATACTAATAATTATATTGATAAACTTTTACTATTTTTCTTCAAAGCTTAAGAAAATATAATCTTGGCTATAATTATTATTAAGTTAGTATTTTATCAATTTTTCTTAAAATATAATATAATATAAATAGATTCACAAATACTTTTGAAGGAGGTTTTTTAAATACTTGCATTTAAAATAATTTTATATCTTTCATATATTACAAG
>OGSQ01000133.1_pt1 | contig 50047 bp, 45 predicted proteins | sample 1573921 | NCBI WGS metagenome assembly OGSQ01 (sample SAMN03295832, study PRJEB24534) | human gut metagenome | isolation source: fecal sample 7 from infant 4 | host: Homo sapiens | place: USA: Pittsburgh, PA | collected 2014-07 | reverse complement strand
TGTTCAGAGCTTAAGCCATTTTATCCACTGGCATAGCCAGTGGTTTTCAATACAATAAAAAGTCCCTCTGTTTTATAACAGAGGGACTTAAAATAATCTAATAAAAGTAATTCTTCCAAGCTAATTCACTTTATTATAGATTCTCACTACAAAGGTAAGTGTTATCTTAGTCTACAGATTTTAATGATTCTACCATCTTAACCTTTTTAAGTTTATAATACATTGAAATATTAACTAGTACAGCAAATAATATAGTTAATATTGCTGAAAATATAAAGCTTGTTAAATCTATATTTCTACCAAACATCATATTATCTATTTCAACAGTAAAAATTATAAATCTATGAAGTAAAACACCTAAAACTGAACCAAATAATATACCAAATATAGTTAGTATAATATTTTCTCTATAAATATAGGCTGATACTTCATTATCATAGAAGCCTAATACTTTAATAGTTGCAATTTCTCTAATTCTTTCACTTATATTTACATTAGTTAAGTTATAAAGTACTACAAAAGCTAAAGCTCCTGCAGATACTATCATTACTAATACAACATAGTTTAAGCTTTTAATAATATTATCAAAGTTTTCTTTTATATTAGTATTAAAAGAAACACCTTTAACTATTTGGTTTTCCATTATTTCTTTAGATAAATCTTCTTCATTATCAACATTATTGATACTTACTATAAATGAATTATAATTAGGTTCTATATCAAATATATCTCTATAATATTTAGGAGAGATGTAAGCATAGTTAAATGTATAGTTTTCAGTTATACCTGAAACTTTTAAACTATATTCCTTACCATCTACTTTAATCTTTAATTCATCTCCTACTTTTACCTTTGTGGCATCTGCTGCTTTTTCTGATAATATAATACCATTATCACTTAAGGTAAGTTCTTCTTTAGATTTTCTATTTTTAAAGTTAATAAAATCAGAAACTGTTCTTAAGTTTTCTGGAACTATAATGCTTAAATCCTTATCTCCTTTTTCAGTAGATATCTTAGCATTTTCTGATAATAGCATTAGAGCATCTTTTACTTCATCTCTATCTTTCAATTCTTTACCAAAATTAATCTTTTCAGACTTACCATAATCTTTATCAATATTTATTGATAAATTATACTTAAAGATATCTCCAAATTGTTTATCAATAATAGTTTCAATGGAGTCTTTAATACCAAAACCAGTTACTAACAGTGCAGTACAACCAGCAATACCAAATACAGTCATAAAGAATCTCTTCTTATACCTAAATATATTTCTTACTGTTACCTTACCTATAAAACTTAATTTTTTCCAAATGAAGGTTATTCTTTCTATTAATATCCTCTTTCCTTCCTTTGGAGCTTTTGGTCTCATTAGATTAGCAGGTGACTCTTTAAGTTCAGCATAACAAGCAAATAATGCTGAAAGAGTAGTTACTGCTATTGAAACTAATGTTATTAATATAGCTATAGGAATATTAAATTCTAGCTGAACCTTAGGTAGATTATACATTATTCCATAAGCATCAAAAATTACTATAGGGAATAGAGTAAAGCCTATGGCTAGACCTGCAATACTACCTAAAAATGATGCTGATAATGAATAAATTAAATATTTTGACGCTATTTTATTTTTAGAATATCCTAATGCTTTTAAAGTACCAATATTTATTCTTTGCTCATCCACCATTCTTGTCATTGTAGTTAAGCATACAAGTGCTGCTACTAAGAAAAAGAATACAGGGAAGACTTTCGCAATTTTATCTATGCTATCAGCATTATTTTTATAGTCAACATAGGAATAATGACTATTTCTATCTAGAACAATCCAACTAGGCTCTTCAATATTTTTAATTTCACTTTCAGCTTTGTTTAACTTTGCTTCAGCAGCTGCTATTTCTTTTTCAAATGCTTCTTTTCCTAATTCATAATCTTTTTTACCTTTTGCTAATTCTTCTTTTCCTTTAGAAATTTCATCTTTAGATGATGCAAACTGGGCTTCAGCTAATTTTTTTCCCTCTTCAAGTTTCTTTTTATTTTCAATTAAAGTATTCTCAGCATCTTTTAATTGTTGTTCTTTTTCTTTTAATTCCTTTTCAGCACTTCTTAACTTATCTTCTCCAGAGGTTATTTCATTATTTATATATGTTATACCATTATTTACTTCATCTATAGTTTTAACCAAAACATTTATCTCTTGAGTTATAGTATTTTTCTCCGCTTCAGTTAAATTAGGATTTTTTAAAGCATCTTCATTTTCTTTTATTCTAGAAATTAAATTGTTTCTAGTATCTTCGAGAGCTTTTAAAGTAGATTTTGCAGTATTAATCTGCTCTTGAGCTTTAACCTTTTCCGCTTCAAAAGTCTTTTTACCACTTTCTAAGGCTACTTTACCATCATTAATCTTATACTCACCTAAAGAAATTTCATTTTCGGCTTGAATAATACTAAGTTTATAATCAGTTTCACTTTTTGTAAGTTCAGATTCGCCATTTTTTAATGCTTCTTCTGAATCTTCTATGGTCTTTTTAGCATTATCAAGTTCTTCCTCACCTTTTAACTTTTGCTTTTCAAATTCTTCTCTGCTATCACTTAATTTTTTATTAGCTTCATTTAGTATTTCTTCATATCTTAAAGCAGCTCTTTCATTACCAAGCATTTCTACAGATGGTTTTACTTTATCTATCTCTTTAAAATATTTTTTTGAATATGAATTTAACTCTTTAACATCATCTATAGTTAAATATACTTCTGTATAAACTGGTAACTTGAAGTTTTCATTTGGAATTACTATAAAACTCGAAATCTTACCACTTCCAATATTTGAAGTACCTTTTTCAAATGATAAGTAATTAGGTGTTTGAACCTTACCTACAATTTCATATTCAGTTACATCTAAGCTTTCACTAAGCTCATCACTAGTGCCTGATTTAAGTTTGATCGTGCTTCCTACTGATAAATTTAAATCATCAATCACTCCTGCTTCAATAACACATTCGTTTTTATTTTCTGGAAATCTACCTTCAATTAATCGATATTTATTAACATAATTTTCATCATTTAAAGGCATTCCCATAACTTTCAGAACAGAATCTGCTGTATCTATCATAGTTATTGCATCTAAAGAATAGGTTGGATAAACATCATTAACTCCATCTAACCTTTCTATTTCAACAATATCCTCATCAGTAAAACCTAATGTTGAGTATAAGGTTAAATCCATAAAGTTATAATCGTCATAATATTTATCAGCAGTATTTTTCATATCTATTGGAGAAACTTTAATTCCAGAGAAGAAGGCAACTCCTAAAGCTATGATAGCAAATATAGAAAGAAATCTTCCTTTTGATTTTTTTATGTCCTTAAGAACATCTTTCATAAAAGCATTTTTCATATTACCATTCAATCCTTTCTACTGGAAGAGGATTATCATTTAATGTTACGCTTTCAATCATACCATTCTTAACCTTTATTACTTTATCACCCATAGGAGTTAAGGCTAAATTATGTGTAATTATTACTACAGTCATATTATACTTTTTACATGTATCCTGAAGGAGCTTAAGTATAGCCTTTCCTGTATTATAATCTAGTGCTCCTGTGGGTTCATCACATAATAATAACTTCGGATTTTTAGCCAAGGCTCTAGCAATAGCTACACGTTGCTGCTCTCCACCAGATAGCTGGGCAGGGAAATTATCTTTTCTGCCTTCTAAGCCTACTGCTTTTAAAATTTCAGCTGGATTTAATGGATCTTTACAGATCTGAGTAGCCAATTCAACATTTTCTAAAGCGGTTAGGTTTTGAACTAAATTATAAAATTGAAATACAAATCCAATATCAAATCGTCTATAAGATATTAGATCTTTTTCTGAATAGTTACTTATTAAATTATTATCTACTACAATTTCACCACTTGATAATGTATCCATTCCACCTAATATATTTAAAATAGTACTTTTACCTGCACCACTTGCTCCTGCTACTATAACAAATTCTCCTTTTTCTATTGAAAAAGATACTCCAGCTAAAGCAGTTATATCAACTTCCCCCATTTTGTAAATTTTTTTAACATCTTTAAATTCAATAAAGCTACTCAAATTATATACCTCTCTTTTTTAAAGTTTAGTTGGTGATAAAAATTCTACTGCATTTTCAACTACAGAAATATTGATATTAGTTTCTTCAAATATTTCACCATCAATACAAGTACTAAATTTATCATTTGATTTTATATTAATTGTTTTACATCTTTTGTATATAAAGTAATCCTTTAACTCTTCATTATTTAAGTGCTCTCCAACTTTATATACACTAATTAATTTAATAAGCTTAAGTCTTGAGACTTTTTTTATAATGCATAAATCTATAAATCCATCATTTATTTCTGCTAAAGGTGCTCCTTTGTATCCCCCTCCATATGTAAGACCATTAGCTGCAACACATAATAAAAATTCGCCTTTAATTATTTCTCTATCATCTATTTTTATTTCTAAATTACTAGTCATTTTATGAAATAATGAATAGAAAATTGATAATGTATAGGCACCTTGTCCATTTATTAGTGGTAGCTTTTTAAATTTATTCATATTTTCTGCAACCATAGCATCAAAACCAATGTTACATAAATTAACTGCATAAGTATCATTAATTTTTATTAAATCTATTTTTTGTGACTCAAATGAAATTTGCTTCTTTATATCATAAAATCCTATAGATTCTTCAAAATTATTTATGAAATCATTACCTGTTCCATGGGGTATAACAGAAACACTTGCATTATCAAACCCTACTACTCCATTTATAACTTCATTTAATGTTCCATCTCCTCCACAGGCATAAAATCTTATATTTTCATTTTTTTCTTTATTACAAATAAATTTAGTATATTCTTCTGCATCATTTCTTTCTTTAGTAATATAGATACTATATTCATCAATAGAACCTTTAAAGGCGTTTTCAATTTCATATGCTACTACTTTTGATACATCAGATTTTCCCGCCTTTGGATTTATAATAAAATAATGTTTTGTTTTTAACATAAATGCTACCTTTCTTAATTTCATCTATTTAAAATAAGTATACTATAATAGTAATAATTTAGCATTAATAATATTATTAAGAAATAATAGCTATATCTATCATGATATATTATAGATATAGCTTATTTGTAAATAGTCTTTGAATTATAAGTAAATATTTAGATTTGCATTAGATAACATTAATTTTATTCTATTTTCTTGATTGATTTTAGACTGTGAAGGATCATAGTCTATTACTACTATATTGGCATTAGGATGCTTGTCCATTATTTTTCTTATAGCACCTCTTCCAACTATATGATTAGGTAAACATCCAAAAGGTTCTGCACAAATTATATTATTAGCTCCTTGATGAATAAGTTCGATCATATTACTAACAAGTAACCATCCTTCTCCCATCTTTACTCCATAACCTATATATTCATCAGCCATTTTTCTAACATTTTCAAAACTTTCAGGTACATCAAAGCTAGAATATCTTTTTATAGTATTATTTATTTTATTTTGTTGTCTTAAAATAAATTTATAAGCAAACTTAGATAGTATTGCTTTTACTTTGCTTTTATTATAAAGCTTATTATCAACAATTGCATTTATTAAACAATAATTTATAAAGTCTAATAAACCAGATTGAACTACTTCAGCATTTTCTTTAATTAGAAATTCTTCAAGATGATTGTTACCCATTCTTGAATATTTCATATATATTTCACCAACAATACCAACCTTTATTTTATCAGTTTTATTAATAGAAATATTGTTAAAAGATTGTACTATATGTTTTGATATTTTATTTACTTTGAAGCAATTAAAAATACTTAAGCTATTATTTAAATATTTAATTTCTTTTTCTAATACCATATCTGCTTCATTTTTATTTACTTCGTAAGGCTTTACCTTATTATATAAGTACATAATTAAATCACTATATAACACTCCATAGAAGGCTTTTACAATTAAAGTCAGACCAAATTTTAGTCCAGGATGCTTTTCAATGCCAGATACACTTAACCCGATTGCTGGAACATCATGAAATCCACTATTTTCTAACGCCTTTCTAATTAAATGAATATAATTAGAAGCTCTACATCCTCCACCAGTTTGAGTCATTAATACTGCAGTCTTATCTAAATCATATTTACCACTTTTTAAAGCCGATATAAATTGACCTATTACAATCATTGCAGGATAGCAAATATCATTATTAGCATTTCTTAACCCTTCATCTATTATTTCATCAACATCATCTTCTAAAAATTCAATATTAAATCCATTATCTTTTAGCACTTTATCAAGAGCCTTAAAATGTATTGGTAACATATTAGGTACAAGTATTGTATATTTTTTTTTCATTTCTTTAGTAAAAACTTTATAATTATAACTCATCTTAGTTCTCCTTCTTAATAGCCTCTACCATACTTCTTATTCTGATTTTAGCTGCCCCTAAATTATTAGTTTCATCAATTTTTAGTTGAGTATATATTTTACCTTTTTCCTCTAATATTCTTTTGACTTCATCAGCAGTTATTGCATCAGTACCGCAACCAAAGGAAACTAATTGAACTAATTGCATATTATCATTATTTCCAACATATTCAGCAGCATTGAATAATCTTGCTTGATATGTCCATTGATTTAATACTTTAATTTCTGATGGTTTATATTTATATGGAATACAATCTTCAGTAATTATTACTAAATTTAAAGAGTTCATCATCTTATTTATTCCATGATTAATCTCTTTATCTATATGATATGGTCTTCCGCTCAAGACTATTGTCAATAAATCATTATCCCTAGCATACTCTATAGCTTCATTACCTTTTATGATTATATCTTCTTTAAATCTTCTATACTCATCTAGCCCCTTTAAAAGTGCACTTTTTACATCCTTCTTACTTATCCAAGGAAAGGATAATTTAAGACTATTATATAAATTAGCACTTGAACTTTTAATTGAATTTAAATCTATATAAGGATATATATAATTAGTATTTTTTAATAAGGAAATATTGTTCTTTAATACTTCTGGGTAATAAGCTACAACTGGGCAATTAAAGTTATTATTAGAAATTCCTTCATCAAAATTAAATGTCATACATGGATAAAATATATCCTTAATACCTTTTTCAATTAAGTTTTCAATATGTCCATGAGAAAGTTTTGCTGGGTAACAAGCAGTATCTGAAGGAATAGTATGTTGTCCCTTTAAATACATATTTTTAGAGGAATTATCTGATAAGATAACTTTAATTCCTAGCTCATTAAAGAATTTAACAAATAAGGGTAAATTCTCATACATATTAAGGACCATAGGAATACCAATTATACCTTTATCTCCATAATTATCTTCATACTCCATTAGCTTATTATACTTATATTCATATAAATCTGGATTTGGATTTTTTTCATTTCTACCTAAAGGCCTAGAACATCTATTACCTGAAATATATTTCTTTTCGCCACTGAAACTATTAATAGTTAAGTTACAGTTATTTGTGCACAAACCACATTTAGCTACCTTAGAACTATGATTGAAAGAACTAAGTTCATTAATTTTAATAATTCTCGACTCTTTCTTAAAATTTTTCTTAGAATAAATAGCTGCACCATAAGCACCCATTAACCCAGAAATATTTGATCTTATGACATTTTGATTTAACTCTTTTTCTAAACTTCTTAAAATTGCATCATTACATAAAGTACCACCTTGAACTATTATGTTCTTACCTATATTGTTAGTTCTAATAACCTTATATAATGCATTTTTAACAACACTTATTGATAATCCTGCTGAAACATCATTAATAGATGCTCCATCTCTTTGTGCCTGTTTTACAGAAGAATTCATAAATACAGTACATCTTGATCCTAAATCAGCAGGATGACTTGCAAATAAACCAAGCTTTGAGAAACTTTCTACATCATAACCCATAGCCTTAGCAAAAGTTTCAATAAATGAACCACAACCTGAAGAGCATGCTTCATTTAGAATAATACTTTTTATAGAATCATTTTCTATTTCAAAGCATTTTATATCTTGTCCACCAATATCTAAAATAAAATCCACCTTAGGATTAAATTCTTTAGCAGCAATAAAATGAGCTAAGGTTTCAACTATTCCAAAATCTATACCAAAAGCTTTTTTTAATAACTCTTCTCCATAGCCTGTAACAGCGCTGGATTTAATATTTATCTGCTCACCATATTTACTATAAATATTTAATAGCTCTCTTTTTACTACCTCAACAGGATTGCCCTCATTGTGTCCATAATATTGATATAAAATTTCTAAATTATCATCTATAAGAACTAGTTTTGTAGTTGTGCTTCCAGCATCAATACCTAAATAAACATCACCTTTATAATCTTTTATATCTCTTACAGCAACTTTAGCCCTATTATGTCTATCTAAGAAATTTTTATATTCTTCTTCACTTTCAAAAAGAGGTGAAACTTCTTTTTGAAGATTAATATTCTTTTCGTTATTTTTAGAAATATTATTTAATAAATCTTCATATGTATATATTTTTTCTTCATTACTTGAAAATATTGCTGCTCCTTTGGCAACAAATACTTCAGCATCTACAGCCTCTATGTTTTCCTTCAAATTAAGTTTTTCAGTAAACATTTTTCTTAATCCATTATAAAAATGTAATGGACCACCTAAAAATAAGACTTTACCTTCAATCATTCTCCCTTGAGCTAGGCCCCCTATAGTCTGATTAATAACAGCTTCATATATACTTGCTGCTATATCAGCTTTACTAGCTCCTTGGTTTAATAGCGGTTGAATATCTGATTTTGCAAATACACCGCATCTAGATGCTATAGGATATATATTTTTATGTTCAAAGCTTAAATTATCTAACTCTTCAACTGAAATGCCCATAAGGCTAGCCATTTGATCTATAAAAGCTCCCGTACCTCCAGCACAGCTAGAATTCATTCTTTCTTCTAATCCATTAGTTAAATATATAATTTTAGCATCTTCTCCACCTAATTCTATAACTACATCAATATCATTGAATATTTTTTTTACACCTATAGTTGTTGCAAAGACTTCTTGAACAAATGAAATTCCCGAATCAATTGCTACTCCATATCCTGCTGAACCAGTTATAGCAACCTTAATTTCATTATCATTAAGTATATTCTTTATGTTTTTTACTTCTTCTATAATTGTTTCTTTTACTTTTGTTAAATGTCTTTTATAACTTTTATATATGACATTATTGTTATTATCTAATATTACAAATTTTACTGTAGTTGAACCTGCATCTATACCAAGTTTATACATAAATCAATTCCTCCAAGCCCCATTTTTTTAATAACTATCTACTAATTTTATATTTTATATTTCTTTACAACTATCTCTTATTATTAGTTTTACTGGCAATAGAATTTTTTTACTTAATGTTCTTTCATCCTTAATTTTCTCCATTAAAACACTAAGAGCCGTTTCTCCCATAAAGTCTGTAAACACCTTCACTGTTGTTAGTGATGGTGATAAAAATTGTGCAGTAGCAATATCATCAAAACCTATGATACTTATATCTTCTGGTATCCTATATCCTTTTTCTTGAATTGCCTTATATGCACCTATAGCCATTGGATCACTAGCTATAAAAAAAGCAGTTGGAAATTTTTCAAGTTTTAAAGCTTCTTGCATCAATCTGTATCCATCCTCAGGTGTAAAGCTACCTTTAAATATAATACTCTCATCTAAATTGTTATTATTAGTCATAAAATCTCTATAGGTTACTTCTCTGTAATTAATTAATTCATTATGATCCTTATTGCTATGAGGTATTACCTTAGCACCTATATATCCAATATTTCGGTGTCCTAGATTATATAGATATTCTAATGCTTTAGTTACTCCATACTTTAAATCTACTACTACTGAATCAAATTCCCATTCATCAGGTGATGAATCTATAAATACTATATTTTTTGTTATCTTGCTTAGCTTTTCTATTTCATCTCCTTGGAAAATACCTATGGCAATTAATCCATCAAGATCACAGTACTTTGCTGAATTATCAATAATTTTATCTAAATATAGTGTTTTATAATCAATATTATCTTTAGAGCAAAGCTTTTCTATAGTCATTCTAATGGAAATAAAATATGGATCATTTAACTCCTTTTCTTCATCAAAGGAACACACTATTCCAATAGTATAATTTTTAATCTTACTCTTTCTTTCCTTAATAGTGATATAATTCATTTCTTCAGCTATAGATAATACTCTTTTTCTAGTATCTTCAGAAACATTTAATGATTTATCTAAATTTAAAATTCTAGAAACTGTTGAAATTGAAACATTTGCTTCACTAGCAATATCTTTTATAGTTGCCAATACAGTTGCCTCCTTTCTATTAAATCCTAAATACAATTAAGATGAGACAATATAATGCTATTGCCTCATCTAACTTATTTTTTATCTCGTCTTATTATTTTATTTCTTTTTGAAGTTCTTTTATAAATTTATCAAGTGCCTCTTTACCAGAAGCATCAAATTTAAAAATGCCACAATGTTCTAAAACTTTTTCGAAAACCTTACCTACTTCATCTTCAATTATTTTATCAATATTGCTAATATTTATATTATTATAATTACTTTTAATTTCATTATACCAAGTGTAATGGCTTTCCAATTCTTCATATTCATATAAATTTTCTTTATTATCTAATAAAGAAGACTTTATAACTTCAAGCTCATCCTTTAATCTAGAAGGTAATACAGCTAGTCCAAGAACCTCGATTAACCCTATATTTTCTTTTTTAATATTATGAAGTTCCTTATGCGGGTGGAAAATACCATCCGGATGTTCAATGGAAGTTCTATTATTTCTTAATACTAAATCTAAAACATATAACTCTTCTTCTCTTCTTGCAATTGGAGTTATGGTATTGTGAGGTGTATCATCACTATAAGCCTTTAGATCAATACTTTCATCACTGTAGTTCTTCCAATACTCTAAGATTTTAAAAGCAACCTTAGATAATTCATTTCTATTTTTACTTTTTAGTCTTACACAAGACAAAGGCCATTCTACTATTGATAAATCTATATCATCATAATTCATAAGCTTAAAATTAACAACATCCTTAGCTTTATCCATTGGGAATGTATAATTTCCACCTTGATAATGATCATGAGTTAGAATTGATCCACCTACTATAGGTAAATCTGCATTTGAACCTATAAAATAATGAGGTAAAAAAGCAACAAATTCTAATAGCCTGTCAAAAGTTTTTTCAGTAAGTTTCATTGGTACATGTTCTCCAGCAAATACAATACAATGCTCATTATAATAAGCATATGGTGAATACTGCATATACCATTGTTCATTAGTTAAATTCATTGGTATTATTCTAAGATTTTGCCTAGCTGGATGATTAACTCTTCCTCTATACCCTTGATTTTCTTTGCAAAGTAAACATTTTGGATACTTTGCAGGAGGTAAGCTTTTAGCCATAGCAATTGCTTTTGGATCTTTCTCTGGCTTTGATAAATTAATAGTAATATCTAAATCTCCGTATTTACTTTTATATTTCCACACTAAATTTTGTGCTATTCTACTAGTTCTTACATAATCACATGCAGTTGATATTTTATGAAAATAATCTGTAGCAGACTTCTTAGAATCTACATATTTTTTATTAAATTCCCTTATAACCTCAGAAGGTCTAGGCATTAACGCATCCATAATTTTTGTATCTAATAAATCCCTAAATATTGGAGTGTTAGATTCTAATATTCCAACTTCAAAAGCATAGTCAAGAATATTATTTAAAATTTCTGTAGGGGAATTTAATACTTCTTCTTCTAAAAGAACATCATCATATTCATCTAAATTTAGTATATCTAGTATTTTATTTCTAACATATATCTCATCTTCTTTATTAAAAAGATCATTTTTTAATCCAAAATTAATTAATCTTTTAATTTCCCTATAAATTCTCATAATTACACCTACTTATTAAAACCCTTTGGGTTATTTTTATGCCAATTCCAAGCAGAAGCTATAATATCTTCAACATTAGTAAATTCAGGTTCCCAATTTAATATTTCTCTAGCCTTTTTAGCAGAAGCTATTAATCTAGCTGGATCTCCTGCTCTTCTTTCACAAATCTTAGCTGGTATTTCATGACCAGTAACTTTTCTTGCAGCTACTATCATTTCTTTAACTGAGAAGCCGCTACCATTACCTAAGTTAAATATATTGCTCGTATCATCTTTTCTTAAATATTCTATAGCTTTAATATGAGCATTAGCTAAATCTACAACATGAATGTAATCTCTTATGCATGTACCGTCTTCAGTGTCGTAATCTTCACCAAATATTGATATAAATTCTCTTTTTCCTAGTGGAACTTGAAGTATTAAAGGAATTAAATGAGTTTCTGGACTGTGATCTTCCCCTATAGTTCCACTAACATGTGCTCCTGCTACATTAAAGTATCTAAGAGAAACATATTTCATATTATGAGCTATATCTGCCCACTTCATCATTTTTTCCATTGCAAGTTTAGTTTCGCCATAAGCATTTGTTGGTTCTGTTTTATCTGTCTCTACTATTGGCATCTTTGTCGCTTCACCATAAGTTGCTGCTGTTGAAGAGAATACTATTCTCTTAACATCATTATCTATCATAACTTTTAATAACACTTCTGTTCCATGAACATTATTATTATAATACTTTAACGGATTTGTCATACTTTCTCCTACAAGGGAGTTAGCTGCAAAATGAATAACTTCAGTGATATTATTTTCCTTAAACACCTTATCTAATTCTTCTTCATTTCTAATATCAACCTTATAAAACTTTGCTTTAGGATGAACAGCCTCAATATGTCCTGTTTCAAGGTTGTCTACAACCACAACATCTTCACCCTTATTAATTAATTGATAAACCGCATGACTACCTATATAGCCAGCTCCACCGCATACTAATACCATTTATTAATACCTCCAAATTCCTATAGTAATTTTATTAAACTAAATTGAAATATATTTATAGTTTACATAATTAATATTTACTTATATTTTAACCTTATTTATTAATTACATCAAATTAAGGTTTTTATAAGTACTTAGAAACAAATTTCTAAGATTTGTTAATATTATATTACTACAAATTGATAAAGTTTACAATTAGTTTTAGTTAATTTTACTAATTATTTTACTATAATTTTACTATAGGTTTATTAAAATAAAGAAGCTATAAATAATATATAGCTTCTTCATAAATTTAATTAAGAGTTACTTGCTTGTTCAAATTGGCTATTATAAAGATTAGCATAGAATCCATCTTTATTTAATAGCTCATTATGATTTCCTTGCTCTACTATATCTCCATCTTTCATTACTAAGATTAAATCTGCATCTTTAATAGTAGATAATCTATGAGCTATTATAAAGCTAGTTCTTCCCTTCATCAAGTTATCCATAGCTTTTTGAATTAACACTTCAGTTCTAGTATCAACTGAGCTTGTAGCTTCATCTAGTATTAGAATCTTAGGATCTGCTAGTATTGCTCTAGCTATAGTTAATAATTGTTTTTGACCTTGTGATACATTACTTGCATCTTCATTAAGTTCCATATTATATCCATCAGGTAATGTCTTAACAAAGTGATGTACGTGAGCTGCTTTTGCTGCATTAATTACTTCTTCATCACTAGCATTTAAATTACCATATCGGATATTTTCCATTATTGATCCATTAAATAACCATGTATCTTGAAGAACCATTCCAAATGCTTTTCTTAAATCACTTCTCTTAAATTCGTTTATATTGTAGTTATCTAATAGTATTTCTCCAGAGTTTAACTCGTAAAATCTCATTAATAATTTTACTATAGTAGTTTTACCAGCTCCAGTAGGTCCAACAATAGCAATTCTTTGGCCTGGCTTAATCTTACTAGAGAAATCATTAATTATAATCTTATCTTCATTATATCCAAAGTGTACATTCTTAAATGTTACTTCACCTTTTAACTCTTCTACATCTATAGGATTTGTATCTAAATCAGATTCTTCTTCCTCTTCTAGGAATTCAAATACCCTCTCAGCTGCAGCTGCAGTTGATTGTAATACGTTAGCTATTTGTGCTGCTTGAGCTATAGGTTGATTAAATGACCTTATATATTGAATAAATGATTGAATATCTCCAACCTTTATTGAGTTCTTAACAACTAAATATCCACCTAATATGGTAACAATAACATAACCTATATTACCTATAAAAGTCATTATTGGCATCATCATACCTGATAAAAACTGAGATTTCCAAGCTGAACTATATAATGTATCGTTCAATTCATTAAATTCTTCTACAGATTTTTCTTCACCATTAAAAGCTTTTACTATAGTATGACCACTATATATTTCTTCAACGTGTCCATTTACATGACCTAAATAAGATTGTTGTTCTTTGAAATATTTTTGTGACTTCTTAACTACAAATGATATAAGAACCCCAGATAAAGGTACAACAATTATAGCTGCTAAGGTCATAGTTCCACTTATAGATAACATCATAATAAGTACACCAATTAAAGTTGTTATAGATGTAAATATTTGAGATAAACTTTGATTTAGCGTATTACTTACAGTATCAACATCATTTGTTACTCTAGATAAAACCTCACCATGTGACATCTTATCGAAATATTTTAATGGCATTTTATTTATTTTTAGAGAAATTTCTTTTCTAAGGTTATAAGAAACTTTTTGTGCAACTCCTGACATTACGAAGTTTTGTATAAATGAAAATGCTGCACTAATTACATATAATACTATAAGTATTACAATTAATTTACCTATATAAGAAAAGTCTATTCCGGCGCCACTTCCTGAAATCTTACTTACTAACCCCTCAAAAATAGAAGTAGTTACATGTCCTAAAACTTTTGGACCAATAATTGAAAAGGCTGCACTACCAACAGCAAATATTAAAACAATAATTATTGACAATCTAAATGGCTTTAAATAATCTAATAGTTTCTTTGTAGTTCCTTTGAAATCCTTAGCCTTAGCACCACCTAAATGCATTCCACCCATAGGGCCACCGAAACCACCATGTCTTTTATTATCTACTTTCTTACTCATGACATTAGTTCCTCCTTTGAAAGTTGTGATGAGGCTATTTGATTATAAACTTCACAGTTTTCTAATAACTCTTTATGTGTTCCAATTCCAACAACATTTCCTTCATCTAAAACTATGATTTGATTAGCATCTTTTATAGTACTTATTCTTTGTGCTACTATTATCATAGTTGCATCTTTAATGTTATCTTTAATTGCCTTTCTTAAAGCTGAATCTGTTTTAAAGTCTAAAGCTGAGAAGCTATCATCAAAGATATAAACTTCCGGCTTTTTAACTAAAGCTCTAGCAATAGATAATCTTTGTTTTTGACCTCCAGATACATTAGTACCACCTTGAGATATTTCTGTTGCATATTTATCAGGCTTAGTTTCAATAAACTCTAATGCTTGTGCTATCTTTGAAGCTTCCTCTATATCCTCTAATGTAGCATTAGCTTCTCCATATTTTAAGTTACTTTCAATGGTTCCTGAGAATAAAACTCCTTTTTGAGGAATATATCCAATTTTATCTCTTAGTTCTTTTTGATCTACATCCCTTATATCTACTCCATCCACTAAAATACTTCCATTAGTTACATCATAAAATCTTGGAATTAAATTTATAAGTGTAGATTTACCACTACCTGTACTACCTATAATAGCTGTAGTTTCACCAGGTCTTGCAGTAAAACTAATATTATTAAGTATATTATCTTCAGCCCCTGGATATTTGAAACTTACATTTCTATACTCAACAATACCTTTTTCTTCTTTTCTAAACTTCTTCTTTTCTTTCTTATCTTTAATAGATAATTCTGTATCTAAAACTTCGCTAATACGTTGAGCTGATACTGAAGCACGTGGTAACATTATCGAAACCATTGATATCATAAGGAATGACATTATAATTTGCATAGCATATTGCATAAATGCCATCATATCACCAACTTGCATATTACCCATATCAACTTGATGAGATCCTACCCATACTATAAGTAAAGTTAATCCATTCATTATTAACATCATTGCAGGCATCATTGAAGCCATTAATCTATTTACAAATAAATTAGTTTTAGTTAAATCATTATTTGCTTTATTAAATCTTTCTTCTTCATGCTTTTCAGTACTAAAAGCTCTGATAACAAGCATTCCTGTTAAACTTTCCCTTGTAACTAAGTTTAATTTATCAATAAGTTTTTGTACTGATTTAAATTTAGGCATTGCAAAAGTAAATAATACTGCAACTAATATTGAAATTAATATTACACCAAGAGCAATAATCCAAGTCATATTAGTATTAGTTTTTAGAACCTTAAGAATACCACCAACTCCCAATATCGGAGCATAAAATACTATTCTAAATAACATAACCATAAGCATTTGAATTTGTTGTATATCATTAGTACTACGAGTAATTAATGATGCAGTCGAGAATTTATCAAATTCAGTATTTGAAAAACTTGTAACCTTCTTAAATACATCTTTTCTTAAAGACCTACTTACTCCAGCAGCTATTTTAGCTGATAGTAAACCAACTATTATAGCAGCTATCATACTAATTAGTGCTATACCTAGCATCTTAATTCCTGCTAATATTATATACCTAGTTTGAAGTGAATCTACATTAACTCCAACAGATTTATATTCACTCTTTACATATGAAACAGCCCCTTGTTCAATCATGCTGCTTTCCATGCCTTCAAACTTTTCATTAATATCTTCTACCATTTCATTTAAATATTCTTTAGGTAAGGTTTTAAATAACATAAAGGGATCTTTAACATCTTGCATCCCAGGAATTTGCGGCATGCTTCCATTCATAATATTACCTTCTAATTCTTTATCGAAGGTTCCAGAATTAATTCCATAAACTATAACTTCAGGCTTAGCAAAGATATCTTTCATTTTTTCTATATTATCTTTATTCTTTGTATTAAGCTTATATAATTCCTCATTTTCTAATATAGGATATTTTGATAAATAATCATTTTTTTCTTTAGTATCTAGATTATTTATATTTAATAAAGTATAGTTCTCTTTAATAAAATTCGAATCTTCTTCCTTCATAAATAAAAATAGATTTTCCATTTCTGATTTTCTAATTATTTCAGGAACTGAATTTTCAATTCCACCTTGCTGAATACCAACATTAACTATGTTAGACATGTAATCTGGTAAGGATAGTTCACTAATTGCCTGAACAAAAAGCAAAGCAATTACAGCAAAGATAGAGACTAAAAATGGTTTTAAATATCTTGTTAACTTTATCATATAATCTTCGTCTCCTCTCATTTATGCATTTAAATTACTATGACTATATTAATTATATTTTTATAACTATTATATGTCAATAATAATTATGGTTGTATAACTAAAAATAATGGTTTATAATAAGACTATACTTATTAAGGAGGATAAAATGGATAAAACTAAGATGGATAACGTAACTAACAACTTACTTAATTTAATATTCCACGTTAATAATAAATTATTTAATCATAGTGAAATAGTTAAGAATAATGCTATCCCCCCCTCTCATATGAAAGTGCTTTTTCATTTGCTGAATATAAAATCAACTTCTGTTTCAAATGTTGCTAAATGCTTAGATATATCAAAACCAAATATGACACCTATTATAGATAAGTTAATTAGTGAGGGTTTTGTTCATAGATACACAGATCCAAAAGACAGAAGAAAATTGAAAATAGAACTTACTGAAAAAGCTCATAAATTTCTAGAAGAAAAGAAAATAGAGATGAAAAATAATCTATCAGAAAGAATCTCATCATTAGAAGAGGATGATTTAATAAATCTTAACCATCATATTACTGAAATGAGTAAGATAATTAAAAAAATTAAATAGATTATTAAATAGATTAATGAGTAATTATTTATTCAATTTATTCATTTAACTAATTTATTTCTCCAAAATACAAAGGGTTATCTATAGATAACCCTTCTTAGTTCCATGGCTTTATTCTTCAATCAGATATATATAAATATATCATTTTATAAATTAAAGCCATTTCATAATTAACTTTATATAAGACTACTATTTTATTGATGTAACTTCATATCCAGCTTCATCGATAGTAGAAATTATTTCATTATCAGAAATATCTGTATCTACAACAGCATGTTTATTTTCTAAACTTACTTCAATAACTTTAGTATCCTTTAATTCACTTAGAGCTTCCTTAACGTGAGCCACACAGTGACCACAACTCATACCTTCTATATTAATTGTCTTTTCCATAATAATACCTCCTAATTTATCTGCTTATAACTTTATCTAGTATCTTCATTATCTCTGTTATTTTTTCATCCCCATCACCGTTTATACAAGCATCTTTAACACAGTGAGATAAATGATTTTCTAAAATAATTAAATTTGATTTTTTTAATAAAGATTGAGCTGCAAATATTTGATTAGATATATCAATACAATATCTATCATCTTCAATCATCTTTATTATCCCCTCAATTTGCCCCCTAGCTGTTTTCAAAGATTGTAATGCTTTTTTTCTTTCATCGTTCATTTTTACCTCCCCCACCCACTAGGGGTGTATACATATAATTATAATATCATTAATATTATTGTCAATATCTATAGATATATTATATAATTATTTGTTATGAATAATATAGCTTCTTATGAAAACAATATTAAAGAAATAGCTATATTTGATAATATAATTATAACTTACCACTTTAAGAAATGAGGTTAATAAAAATGAATAACTTTTTTAAATTAAAAGAGCATAATACAACTTTTAAAACAGAAGCTATTGCTGCTTTTACATCTTTTTTTGCAGCAGTTTATATAATTATAGTTAATGCAAGTATATTAAGTGATTCTGGAATAAATGAAGAACCTCTCATTATTGCAACAATATTTGCTTCCTTTGTAGGTTGTTTTTTAATTGCATTCCTAAGTAATACCCCATTAATTATAATGCCCGGCATGGGAATTAATGCATTATTTACTTATACAATAGTTTTGACTATGAATTTAAATTATAATGAAGCTTTGGCCAGTGTAGTTATTTCTGGTATATTATTTTTACTTATATCAATAACTCCATTAGCTAAAATTTTAGATAAATCTATCCCAAATTCTTTAAAAGAGTCCATTACTATTGGTATAGGGTTGTTTATTACATTCTTAGGCTTACAAAAAGGTGGAATTATAACATCAGATGCTACAACAATGGTAAAAATATCTGATTTATCCGATCCAAGGGTTATGTTTTTTATATTTATGTTATTTTTAACAATTATTTTATTTGTAAAAAATATAAAAGGAAGTTTTCTAATCAGTATTATTGTTGGAACAATTTTAGCAATTGTCTTTAACTTTGTAGATTTGTCCACTATAAGCTTTACCCTTCCCAATTTTAATGCTTATAATGAAATATTCTTTAATATAGACTTTGGTAAATTTTTCACAGTTGAATTTTGGATTGCTACATTTTCACTAACTTTGGTTATTGTTTTTGAAAACATAGGATTGCTACATGGACAAGTTTCAAAGTTATTGCAAGCACCAGAGAAACAAAACAAAGCATTAAGAGCTATTGCTTTATCTAATATAACCTGTGGATTGCTTGGAACAAGTCCTTCTGTATCAACTGTTGAAGGTACTGCTGGTATTGCTGAAGGTGGTAAAACTGGTTTAACTTCTTTTATTTGTTCATTACTTATATTATTATCTTTACTATTTATACCTTTTATAAGTTTAATACCTAACGAAGTAATTGCTCCTATTTTAATTATTATAGGTAGCCTTATGATTAAAGGAATAACCAATATAAATTTTTCGGATGTATCTGAAGCTATACCTTGCTTTTTAACTATAATTTTAATACCTTTTACCTTCAGTATTATAGATGGTATAGCATTTGGTTTTATATCTTATACTCTTATTAAGTTCTTTACTAATAAAAGAAAAGAAATATCTCCAGCAGTTTATTTAACCTCTTTAGTTTTCCTTTTATATTTAATATTAAACTCAATATAATAATCATAAAAAAGGCCTCTGCATATACAGAGGCCTTTATATATTTTATTTAGTAATTTATAATAAATAATACACTATAATTAAATTTATTCTAGAATACAACGTTCTTATCCTTTAAATCATTTATAAAATCATTTAACATAATAGCTGTGATTCCCCAAATATTATAATCATTATATTTATAAAATAGCGATTTATATAATCCATTTTTAAACTTATAATTTTTCCCACCATTTATTCTTTCATATGGAAAGTCTTCATTTCTTTTCACTACCATTTCACTATTAATTATTAATGGTTCGTTATCTATAAAATATTCTAATGGCACAAAAAAGATATGATCTACTTCATCTCTACTAATTTTTATCTTAGTAATATCCTTTATGTATCCTAAATAAGGGTGTATTAGCATATTATAATGAGTTGTTAATATATTTAGTGGTGCAACAATTTCAAAATCACATTTATTTAATCCAATTTCTTCATAAGTTTCCCTAATAGCTGCTTCCTTTGGATCTTCACCCTCTTCTATTTTTCCTCCTGGAAATGAAATATCACCAGGTTGGCTTCTCATCTTTTTTGATCTCATTTGAAATAAAACATTAATCTCACCATCAATCTCTGCAAGAAAAATAATTACAGAAGCTCGCTTCATATCTTTCCATCCATTAATATAGGCTGAATTATTTCTGTATTTATCTATTATATTATTTAGCATATATACCTCGTATAATAAAGCATAGTTATCTCTAAAAATTATTATTATAAATTACTATTAATGTTATACTTAGTAATTCTTAAATAATAACTTTATAATTACTATTTATAATTAATTGCATTATAGAAGGGGTGCCTTAGCCACCCCCATATTTATTTTATTCTTTTACTATTTTATCTATTATTTCAACCCTATCATCACCTAAATAAGGATATAGTTTTAAAGAAATATTTCCATCTTTATAAACTCTTTCCCCATTAGCCTCAACTATCTTTTTAATCTTTGTTTCCATTTCTTCATAGCTAATTAAAAATTCTAAATAATTATCTACAATGTCCTTTAAACAAGTTGCAAGTTCCTTAGGGTTTCTATATACTGCTCTCATCTCTTTCTCCTTATGTTTTAAAATAATTACAAGATTATTATAATTGGAAAATGAAGTTTTGACTAGTATATTTAAGCACCTTTATTTAAAAAACTATATTGTGCTTTATATAGTTCATAATAATACCCCTTTAAGTTTAAAAGTTCTTCATGAGTACCTGTCTCTGTGATTTTTCCATTATCAATTACTATTATTTTATCACAGTCTCTAATAGTAGATAATCTATGTGCAATTACAAAGGAGGTTCTATTAGATAATAGCTTTTCAATACCTTTTTGTACTATAATTTCTGTTTGAGTATCAATATTCGATGTAGCTTCATCTAATATAAGAATTCTAGGATTTGCTAGTAATGCTCTTGCAAAGGATAATAATTGTCTTTGTCCTAATGAAAGCCTAGTACCTCTTTCATTTACCATAGTATCATATCCATTTTCCAAAGACATAATAAAGTCATGTGCATTAACTGCTTTTGCAGCCTCAATTATTTCCTCATCTGTAGCATCTAGTTTTCCATATCTTATATTTTCTTTAATGCTTGTTGAGAATAAGAATGTGTCTTGTAGCATTATCCCCATTTGACTTCTTATAGATTCCAAGTTATAGTCCAACACATTTTTATTATCAATTAATATTTCACCACTTGTAGGATTATAGAATCTGCTAATTAATGAAACTATAGTAGTTTTTCCTGCTCCAGTTTCTCCTACTAATGCTATCTTTTCGCCCTTTTCTATTTTAAAGTTTACATCTTTAAGAACTAAATCTTTTTCTTCTTCACTATATGAAAAAGATACATTTTTAAATTCTACTTCACCTTTAATTTCACCAATATTATCTTTATCTAAGTCATCCTTGATAAATGGTTCTATATCTAAGATTTCAAAAATTCTATCAGCTGCAGAAAGATTTGTAATAAGAGTATTATAAAAATTAGATAGGTTCATAATAGGTCTCCAAAACATTCCTATATACATTGAAAATGCTAATAATGTACCTATTTCTAAATCTCCACTTCTGATTAGCGTATAACCTAAATAAAAGACTATAATAGTTCCTAGTCCCCAAGACAGCTCAACTATCGGCCAAATAAAATCATTAACTTTAACTGCATTTATAAAGCTCTTTAAATGATCCCACACAAGCAGCTTAAATTTGTCATCAGTATCATTTTCTTTTGCATATGATTGAACTACCTTTATTCCAGATATATCTTCGTGAGTATATCCATTTAAAATAGATCTTTTGCTTCTATATTCAGCCCATTTTTTTCTTGAACTCACTTCTATCATAAACATTCCAATACCTAACACTGGTAATAGAAGTATACAAGCTATAGCAAGTTTAAAATCTAATATTATCATAAAAATAATTACAGAAATTAAACTCACTACTTCTGGAATTAATGATTGAATACTTTGGTCAAAAAGATTTTTTAATGAATTTACATCCCCCATAACTCTAGCTAATATTTTTCCTACGGGCCTTCTATCAAAAAAATTGAAAGGCAACTTTTGAATATGCTTGTAGAGTTCCATTCTAATATTAACTAAAATACTATTTGTTACATAACTTATTATCTTCCATTTAATTTTTGAGAATATTAAGGTAAATATATTGACAACTACTAAAAAGAGCCCTATATATACTAATCCTTTTATATCTTTGTTCTTTATATTATTGTCTATAGCTATTTTCATTAAATAAGGATTTAAATTATTAGAAATAGTTATAAGTCCCATAAGTATTATGGATATTACTGATTCTTTTTTATAATCCTTTAAATAAGAAAATAGCCTAAATACTATTTCTTTTTTACTTCTAATATGTTCCTTTTCCTTAGGCATATTATATAACCTCCAAATTATTAAAATCCTTAAATTGCTCCTTATATACATTATAGTAATGTTTTTTCTTTTCAATTAACTCATTATGAGTACCTTTTTCAACTATTTCTCCATTTTTCATAAATACTATTAAGTCAGCATTTTTCACTGCTGAAATTCTATGAGCTACTAATATAGTAGTTTTACCCTTCTTTATTTCATTTAAGTTCTTTAATAACTCATGCTCTGTTTCCATATCTAATGCTGAAGTTGAATCATCTAAAATAAGTATAGGTGCATTTCTTATTATTGCTCTTGCTATTGAAATTCTTTGTTTTTGTCCACCAGAAAGTCCAACACCCCTCTCACCTATTTCAGTGTTAAATCCATCTTGAAGCTCCTCAATGAATTCTAAAGCACAAGATTTATCAGCTCCACTAATAATATCATCTACAGTAGCATCTACTTTTCCAAATTTGAGATTGTTTACTACTGAATCAGAGAATAAAAAAGTGTCTTGTTGAACAACTGACATATTTTTTCTTAGTGTATTTAAGTTTATATCTTTAACATCTACTTCATCAATTTTTATATCTCCAGTAGTAGCATCATAATATCTTCCTATTAAGGACAGAAGTGTACTTTTTCCTGAACCTGTTTGTCCCATTATAGCTACTGTAGAACCTGCTCTAATATTTAAGTTAATATTTCTTAAAACTAATTCATCATCATATTTAAAGCTTACATTACTAAATTCAATATCTCCTTCTATAGCATTAAGTTCTCTACCACTATTCGAGTTAATTTTAGTAAATCTATCAAAAATATTATTTATCTTCATGGTAGATGCTTTATTCTTAGAAAGAACGTCCATTAGCCACCCTATTTGTCTCATTGGCCATATTAAATTTCCTATATAACCTGAAAATGCTACAAGAGTACCAATAGTTATTTCATCAATTAAAACAAAATATCCTCCTACTATTATCATAGCAATAAGAGTAATGTTAGCTAAAAATTCAATTACAGGAAAACTTTTTGATATAGTTTTAGCTTGTTCTAAATTTAACTTGTAATATTGCTTATTTAAAGAGAAAAACCTTTCTATTTCATATTTTTCTCTACTAAAGGCCTTAACTAATCTAACACCAGAAATATTTTCTTGAGCACGGGTATTAATTTCTGCTGTCTTATCGCTTATCTCCTCATATCCATCATTTAACTTACTTTCCAATTTGTAAGCTAAAATCCCTATTGGAGACAAAATAAGCAAGCATATCACTGTTAGTTTCCAATTTAAATAAAATAAAATAACAGTACTAAATGAAAAATATAGTATATTTTCTACAAACATCCTAAGACCATATGATATTGTTTGCCATATATTTTCTATATCTTCTCCTATTCTAGACATTAATTCACCAGTATTAGTCTTGTCAAAGTAATCAAATTCAAAGCTTTGTATATGAGAAAATAATTCTGTTCTTATATTATAGTGAACCTTTGCACTAATATAATCATATAAAAATTCCTTTCCGTATCCAAAAATTGCTTTTAACAAAGTCACTATTAAAAATCCTAATAAAATTGATGGTATAATTGCATATTCCTGATTTATTATTCCTCTATCAACTATAATTTTTTGTAGCATTGGAGTTACTTGGTCAATTAGTATAATAAAAACCATAGCCATTGTCCCTATTATAAGTAGCCATTTTTCTTTTAATAAGTATTTTAGTATTCTTCTCACTATTATTCCCACCTTTCTCTAGTAATACCATTTAATGCTATTATAATATTATACAATTATATTTATATATATAAAAGAACAATTTTAACAAAAAAAATGAATTATATATTACGCACTACCTTAAAGTAGTTAATAATACATAATTCATTTATATATTTTCTATTAATTTACTTGCAAAATAGACAATCCATTTTCTTTTAACCATTCTTTTGACTTTTGAAAATCTGGATCTAGCTTATATACTAAGGACCAAAAGCTATTTGAGTGATTCATATGCTTTAAATGACATAATTCATGAATTATAATATAATCCATAACATAATCAGGCATCAATACTAATCGCCAGTTAAGCCTTATTTCTCTTCTACTATTACAGCTTCCCCATCTAGATTTTTGATTTCTTATTAAAACTTTAGATGGTAGCAAATTATACTTACTAGAAAGTGTATTTACTCTATTTAAAATAACATTATTTACATTTTCTAAATACCAACTACTTATTAAATCATTAACATAATGTATGTCTGTATTTCTGGATCTAATAATGATTAAATCATCTTTTATAACTATTTCTTCTATAATCGATTCTTCAACTATCTTTAAAAACTTCCTACCTCTATAGATAATATAAGTTCCATCATTTAAATTATTGGTATCTATCATTTTTATATTCTTTATTATCCAATTTTCTTTACTCTTTAATAATTCTTCAATATAATCATAACTTATCCCTATTGGAGCATAAACACATATTTCTTTGTTACCATTTATTTTTATTGAAATGTTTTTTTTATTTTTATAAATGACACTATAATTAATTATCTCGTCCTTTAAAGTTATACTCTTAGTTATCATAAGTTAATCTATTACCTTTTTCTTGCTAGGTAAGAATACTATAAATATTATTGTAGCAATTACTATTGATATGAAAACAAAAATGTACATCCCAAAATACCCATAACCGCCTTGAATATAACTATAAATTGAAGGGTATATAAAGTTCGCTCCTCCACTACTTAACACAGATAAAACTGAAAATGATGTAGCTACTAATTCACTACTTATTATCTCTCTCAAGTATTTAAATAAGAAACTTAAATAGAATCCATACATTATACCATGTAATTGGTCCCCTAAAACTACTAAAGCTATATTGCCTGTTGACAATAATAATACCTTAATTGCAGCAACTACTAATGCTATAGTTAAACATTTTTTACTATTAGCATTAATTAAGTACTTAGAAACTACTAAAAATGAAAAGAACTCGACAACAACTCTTAAACTAATTGAAAAACTATATATTTGATTTGCCTTTTCTACATCTTTAACTAAATCAACTAAATATGATGAATAAGCAAAATCTAACCCCATATAGCTACCTACGCCTAAAAATATAACAATCATTAATAAAACTATGTTTTTATTTTTGAATAAGTTTATGAACTTTGGATGGTCTTTTTCTTCCTTAATTACAATATCATCTTTAAATTTAGTTGAAATTATAAATATCATTGTACAAATAATAATTATAGCTATAATATGTAAGATTCTAAATCCAAATTTATTTAATATAAGCCCTGATAAGAATACTACACAGGCGTATCCAATTGATCCCCATTTTCTAACATCTGAGAATTCAATTTTACTTTTTATAGATAATTCTTCTATATAAATCTCAAAAATTCCTGCAACAGATGCTAACATAGCACCATAAATAGGTGCATAAATAATTGCTAAATCTTTATTTATAAACATTAATCCTACTATTGAGATTAAGACTCCAAATAAATATAAAATTATAAATTTATTTTTGTTTTTAACCTTTGTGAATATATTAGATAAAATAGGCTGAGCTACTATAGTAAATAAAGCACCCACTGATACAACTCTTCCGACTTCGCTTAAACTAAGACCTACTTCTTGATTCAGGTATGGAAAATAAAATGTAGTTAAAATACTAAAAACTCCAAATATCAAAAAAGTAGATATATTATAATACTTTTTCATTTACTGCCTCCAATACTATATTTACTATATATTACAACACTTTTTTAAAATATAAAAGGCTATCCTATTACAGATAGCCTTTTATATTCTTACTATTTATTGCTCCATAATCCATGTAGATTACAATATTCTCTAACTCTATCTACTTCTCCATCAACTTTAAATACTGCAACTGGTTTTTCGTCAGCATTTAAGTTTTGTCTTAAAACTTTTCCATCTTTTGTTATTACTTCTACCCATTGAATAAAGTGTTCAGCTAACATTGGATGTTCAACTTCTCCAACTTTAACATGTACTTCTCCATCTTTTACTTCTGCAACTGGAATATGCTTTTCAACTGCAGCATCAACTGTGTTTTCTTCTAATAAAGTCATTGGCTTACCGCAACAAACTAGTTGTCCACCCCCAACATTTAATATTTCTACGATGTTACCACAAACATTACATTTGTAAACTTGTAAATTTTTTACCATAAAAAATCACTCCTTCATATATTAATTATGATTATATAATACTACTTTTCTCTTAACTTTACAAATATTTCTTATTGTATTAAAGCCTCTTCTGCTAAATTCCTCACATAATTATACTCATTTACTTCCAAATAGTCGAAATTTATGTCTAATCTTAATGTTTTTATTAAATTCATAAAATTACTTAATAATATTTCTGTCCTACTATTTATTTCAATATCATTTCCTTTAAAGTAATTAACTATATTCATATTAGATACATAAACATCAATTTTTTCTGCATCACTATACTTTAGTATTTCTGATATTCCATGAACTAATCCATATATATGGGCTTCAGTACAAGTTCCCCTTCCTACTTTTTTTGAGAAGGATACCTCATTTCCATTATTATTTAATATAACACCACCTATACCTATATTACTTTGAAAGTTTCTAGTATCATTACATTTACCAGTAACATAAAGACTATACTTCATAAATCCTCCAAATTTATATATTGTCAATATAATGGTATTCCTTTATAACTTATTTTATTCTAAAATCATTTAATTACTATATTTGATTTTTTCTTATTTAAATATATACTTATTTCATAATAAGAAAATATTGGAGGTCAAGTATGAGTTTATTAAATAAAAATGATTCTATAGCTTTAGTTTCTAATTCTAATGGTCTAGATTTAAGTATGATTGATAAAATCAATGAGTTAGAATATATATTAAAACTATTAAATTTGCAACCTATTACTTCAAAATCACTATTTAAAGATGATAATAATAAAACTTTTAGTGCTGAGATTAGGGCTAAAGAGTTAATGAAGTTTTATAATGACAATGATATAAAAGCTATTTTCGATTTATCTGGAGGAGATCTATGTAATGAAGTTTTAAGATATTTAGATTTTTCTAAAATAAATAATTCTAATAAACCTTTCTTCGGATATAGCGATTTAACTGTAATCTTAAATTCATTATATTCTAAAACTAATAAAGTTAATTATAATTATCAATTAAGAAATTTAATTAGAGAAGATGGTAAAAATCAAATTAAAAACTTCAGTAATACCATTTTATTAAATAAAGATAATAGTCTATTTGATTTTGATTATAAATGGATTCAGGGTAGATCTATGGATGGTATTGTAGTTGGTGGGAATATTCGTTGTATGCTAAAACTAGCTGGAACTGAGTATCTTCCTAACTTCGACAATAAGATTTTATTTTTAGAAGCTCTAAGTGGAGATGAAAATAAGATATCAACATTTATTGAACAATATATTCAAATAGGTGCATTTAATAATCTAAAAGGGCTTATATTAGGGCATTTTACTGAATATGAAAGATCAAATTCTAATTCTCCTATAGAAGAACTAATCTTAGGAAAGTTAAACAATGATAAACTCCCTGTTATAAAGACTAATGAATTAGGACATTCACCAAATTCTAAAGCTATAGCTATAGGAACTAATATGCAATTATTTAGTTAATAAATGGTTTTATTGAAATAATTTTAGTTAAAGTATATAATTTAATTTATAATAAACGCCTGTTTATTGTAAACTAATTAGTAGAGGTGACGATTATGTTAAAAGAAGAATTAAAAAAGAACGAAATAGCTGCTATGAAAGCTAGAGATAAACAAACAGTAAATGTATTAAGATTAGTTAATGCTGAAATTAAATCTTACGAAGTTAATGAAAGACAAGATATTACTGATGACGGTATAATAAAAATAATCGAAAAACAAATTAAGCAATTAAAAGAAGCACTTGAATATGCTGAAAAACTTAATGATGAAGCAAAAATTGAGGAAGGTAACTTTGCAATAAAATTACTTACTCCTTATCTTCCTAAACAATTATCAGAAGAGGAAGTAACTGCCATGCTTAAAGAAATAATTGCTAATGGAAACTATACTGCAAAGGATATGGGCAATATTATGAAAGAAATAATGCCTAAAGTAGCAGGAAAATTTGATAGATCAAAAATTAATCCAATGATAAAAAGTTTACTATAAAAAAAGCTGCTCTCAGGCAGCTTTTTTTATTTCATAATTAAAGAATAATATTTAAAACCTCTTTAAAATAATGATAATTTTCTTCTTCATAATATTATTCTTTAAATATTAGTTATAATCTACCTTGTTGTATATTCTTTTTTATCTAGATTTTTATTATAAAGAAACATATATAAAGAAGCTCCAAATATAATTATATATCCTATAAAACTTAATGTATCTGGTAAAACTCCAAAAACTATAAAACTTATTATAGCTGAAAATATTATATTTGAATAATCGAATATTGATATTTCTTTTGCTGGAGCATATTTATATGCTATAGTTATACCAAATTGGCCTATACTTGCAAAAAAACCTGCCATTAATAAATAAAATAATTGTATTGGTTCCATAGGTTTATATACAGTCATCATAAATGGGAATATAGTTATTAATGAAAATAATGAAAAATAAAATACTATTGTATAATGATTTTCTTTACCTCCAAGAGATCTTAGACAAGTATACGCCCCTGCGGCAAAAACGGCTCCCAGAATTCCTATAATAAATGGTATCATTGATAAATCAAAACTAGGTTTTATAATAAATAATGCTCCGAGGAAAGCTACTACTATTGAAATAAATTGCTTTAAATTAATTTTTTCTCCTAAATATAAGGCTGAAAAAATTATAACAAAGAATGGACTAAGCTTATTTAACATATTCGCATCTGATAACACCAGCATATCTATTGAATAGAAATTCAATACTATTCCTATAGTCCCTAAAGTTGATCTTAGAATAAGTAATTTTTGATTCTCTTTCTTTCCAAAAAATCTTTCTTTATTTTTAATAATGAAAAATAATGCTATTATACAAGAAACTAAATTTCTATAAAATGTTTTTTGAAATGAAGGTAAATCTCCAGATAGCTTAACGAATGCTGACATAGCTGCAAATCCAAAAGCAGAAAATGTTATAAATATTATTCCTTTTACTCTATCACTTAAATTGTTCATATCATCACTCCTAACTTCTTACTATAATATAATATATTACACATAAAATAAAAAGCCTTAAAATAGTATTTAAAATAATTGGAGCTGTCAAAGTGACAGCTCCATATTACTACTCTTCAATTTGGCTTATAAATTCTTCTTCTGTTTCAGTTTCAATGTACTTTCCATTAGCATAACCAATTACAAGTCCATCTCTTCCTCCACATTCACCTATGCATCCAACTTCTACATTATCTGCACCAAATTTTAATTCTAATTTTTCTATATCTATTCCTGAACAAACTGGACAAACTGATATCATAATTAATTCTCCTTTAAAATACTTTCTTTATGAGTTAATTATATAAATTATACTATTTAAATACAAATTCTAATATTTTAAATTAGGTCTTATTTTCTAATGATATCTCTTATTAACTAATTATTTTTATCGATTTCATAATATTTGATTTTATAAAATTAAATTTGCAACAATCATATTTATTTGAACTTTTTCTTAATTACTTCCTCATCACTTATCTTATATCTATAAATACAGAAAAGACAGACCTTCTTAGATCTGCCTATAATAACTTAAACTAATTATTTTTTATTAATTTTACGGTATCCCTAGCTATCATTAATTCTTCATTAGTAGGAATTAGATAAACCTTAACCTTAGAATCTTCTGTTGAGATTTCTTGTATCTTTCCTCTTACATCATTTTTTTCATCATCAATTCTAAATCCTAAGAATTCAAGTCCTCTTAAAGATTCTTTTCTAGTAACTATTGAATTTTCTCCTATTCCTGCTGTAAATACTATTACATCTACTCCACCCATAATTCCAGCATAAGCTGCAATTTGTGCTCTAACTTTGTAGTGGAATATATCTAAAGCTAGTTTAGCTCTTTCATTACCTTTTTCAGACTCACTTAAAACATCTCTAAAATCAGATGATACTCCAGAAATTCCAAGAATCCCTGATTTTTTATTTAATAGCTCATCAATATCTGACATTGTGTAACCTTGTTCTTCAACTAAGAAACTTATTACTGATGGGTCAATGCTTCCTGCTCTTGTTCCCATCATTACACCCGCAAGTGGAGTGAATCCCATTGAAGTGTCGATTGATTTTCCACCTTTAACAGCTGCTAAAGAGCAACCATTTCCTAGATGGCATGTTACAATTTTTAAATCTTTTATATCTTTTCCCATAACTTTTGCAACCTTCTGAGAAACATACATATGAGAAGTACCATGGAAACCATACTTTCTTATTCCATATTTTTCATATAATTCGTATGGTAGTGGACAAATATAAGCTTCCTTAGGCATTGTTTGATGGAATGCTGTATCAAATACTGCTACCATTGGTGTATTTGGCATTAACTCTTTACATGCTTCAATCCCAATTATATTTGGTGGATTATGTAAAGGTGCTAGAGAGATACAATCTCTAATAGATTCTATTACTTCTTCATCAATTATTACTGAATGAGAGTATTTTTCTCCACCATGAACAACCCTGTGTCCAACTGCACTTATTTCTTCCATTGATTTTATTACACCATGCTCTTTATTAACTAATGCTTCTAATACAAGCTTAATAGCATCTTTATGGCTAGGCATATTTTCTTCAATTACGTATTTATCTTTTCCTTCAACTTTTTGAGTTAAAATAGATCCCTCTATTCCTATTCTTTCAACTAACCCTTGAACTAATGAATTCTCTGTATTCATATCTATTAATTGATATTTTAATGACGAGCTTCCACAGTTAATCACTAATGTTTTCATCCCGATTCTCCTTCTTCTCACTTTATTCTATATTATATATAATACACTAAAAATCTATATATTCAAATTGATAGATTATTCGATTTCTACGAAATACCTTCTTTATTGTTAAATGTTGCATTTTTTTATCTACTTTCTCCATTTCTTTAAACATTATAGTTTACCTTACGAACTCTAAGTATAGTTATATTCAATATAATTTAATAATACAACTTATTTTATATATATTTATATCAATATAATACAATGGACTACTTAATTTAAATAGTCCATTGAGCTTGTATATTTATTACAGAAGAATATGAGGCATTCTATATTTTAAATCTTTTATATCTGAATTATTCCTTCTAGCATAGTCTTCTAATTGTTCGTTATCTACTTTATAAACATCAAAATATTTAGCTTTTTCATTGGCAAAGTATAAGCCACAAACTGATGATGGTGGATCCATCATATAACTTTCTGTAACAACTGCCCCTGTATTATTCTCTCCATCTAAAACTTTAAAAATCTTTGTTATCTCCTTTTGATCCTTAATAGATGGATATCCTACAGCAGGCCTTATACCTCTATATCTTCCAATTAAAAGTTCATCATAAGATAAATCCTCATCCTTTGAATAACCCCAATACTCTTTTCTTATATCAAGATGCAGCTTTTCTGCAAAACCTTCAGCTAATCTATCGCATACAAAGGTTAAAAGCATTGAATTATAATCATCACCAGCTTCTTTAAGATCTCTAATATATTCCTTTGCTTCCATTCCACTAGTAGTTATAAAAGCTCCTAGATAATCTTCTTTTCCGCTTTCAATTGGTGCTATAAAATCACTTAGTGATAGATATACTTCTTCTTTGCCCTTTTTTTGCTGTCTGAAAAAGTTAAAAGTCTCAATTTCATTACTATTCTTATCAAATATTTTAATATCATCTCCAACTGAATTAGCCTTAAACAACCCAATTACACCTTTTAATTTAACTCTTCCATTGGATTCTAATTCATCTAACATCTTATTTGCATCTTTAAATAGCCTTCTTGCTTCCTCTCCATATTTTTCATCTTCTAATACTTGAGGATATTTCATTCTCATTCCCCAAGCAGCAAAGAAAAAGCTCCAATCAATATATGGCCTAATTTCTTTAATAGTATAATTATTTACATCTTTAACTCCAAGGAAGTTAAGTTTCTCAATAGTAACATTATTCCAATCAATTTTAAACTTATTTTTTCTTGCTTCATCGATAGAAACAAAATCTTGTTTAATTTTATTATAATTATCCCTTTGCTTTTTATATTCTTCTTTAGTATTTCTAACAAATTCATCTTTATCTTTTGACATAAGTGTTTTACAGATTTCTACTGTTTTAGATGCATCAAAGCCATAAATAACTGGTCCACTATAGTTTGGATCAATCTTAAGTGCTGTATGAACCTTAGATGTGGTTGCACCACCTATTATTAGTGGCTTTTTAAAGCCTTGTTTTTCCATTTCATTTGCTACATTAATCATTTCATTTAGTGAAGGTGTAATTAAACCACTTAATCCAATTATATCTACATCTTCTTCTATTGCAGTGCTTAATATTTTTTCACAAGGAACCATTACCCCAAGATCAATTACATCAAAATTATTACATGATAACACTACTCCAACTATATTCTTACCTATATCATGAACATCACCTTTAACAGTTGCAAGTAGTATCTTACCATCCTTTTTATAAGTACCTTGATTTTGTGAATCTATATATGGAGTTAAAATTGCAACTCCCTTTTTCATAACTCGTGCAGATTTAACTACCTGAGGTAAGAACATTTTACCGTCACCAAATAATGATCCAACCTTTTTCATACCATCCATAAGAGGTCCTTCTATAATATCTAAAGCTTTATCATATAAGGTTAAAGCTTCATTTAAGTCTTCTTCTATATGATCACTTATACCTTTAACTAAGGAATATTTAAGTCTTTCTGAGCAATCAAATTCTCTCCATTTATCTTTACTTTCATCTTCTTTTTTTTCATCTGATTTATATCTATCTGCTGCTTCTAGTAATTTTTCCCCTGCATCACTACTTTTATTAAATATTACATCTTCAACAAGCTTTAATAAGTCTTTGGGAATTTCATCGTATATTTGAATCATCCCTGGATTTACAATCCCCATATCCATGCCATTTTTTATAGCATAATATAAAAATACTGAATGCATAGCTTCTCTTATTTTATTACTACCTCTAAAGGAAAAAGATAAATTACTTACTCCACCAGATACTTTTGCATAAGGTAAGTTTTCTTTAATCCATTTAGTAGCATTTAGAAAATCTACAGCATAGTTATTATGCTCTTCAATACCAGTAGCTATTGCTAAAATATTAGGATCGAAGATTATATCTTCAGGTGGAAAATTAACTTTATCAACTAATATATCATAAGCTCTTTTACAAATATTGATTTTCTTTGCATAATTGTCAGCTTGACCACTTTCATCAAAAGCCATTACTACTACTGCTGCTCCAAAATCTTTAATTAAATTAGCCTTTTCTATAAAGTCTTCTTCTCCATTTTTTAAAGATATTGAGTTAACTATATGCTTCCCTTGGATTACTTTTAATCCTTTTTCAATTACTTCAAATCTAGAGGAATCTATCATTATAGGTTTTGCAGAAATATCTGGATCAGAAGCTAATAATTTTAAGAAATGTTCCATTTCTATTTCACTATCTAGCAACCCATCATCAACATTTATATCAATAATTTGTGCTCCATTTTCAACTTGTTCTTTAGCTATAATTAATGCTTCTTCATATTTATTTTCTCTTATAAGTCTTGCAAATTTAGCTGAACCTGAAACATTAGTTCTTTCCCCTATATTTACAAAGTTAGTATTTTCATTTGCCCTAGTTACTTCTAAACCACAATATATACTTTCTAATTTTCTCTCCTTAATAATTCTTGGTTTATATTTCTTAACCAAATCTGCTATTTTTTCTATATGCCTATAAGTAGTACCACAACAACCACCAACCATATTTAGATACCCCTCTTTTAGCATTACTTCAACATACTTAGCAGTAATTTCTGGTGATTCATCATATAATCCTAGTTCATTAGGTAATCCTGCATTTGGATATACTGATACGAATAAATCTTGAGTATCAGATAATTCCTTTATAAATGGAATTATGTCCTTTCCCCCAAAAGAACAGTTAAGACCTATTGATATTACGTTTTCGGCTCTCATTGATGAAGCAAAGGCTTCTAATGTTTGCCCAGATAGAATCCTTCCCGACTTATCAGTTATTGTTCCAGAAATCATTATTGGTAAAAACTCATTTCTCTCCCTATATACTTCATTAGCTGCAATTATTGAAGCTCTTGCATTTAATGAATCAAAGATAGTTTCAACAAGAACTATATCTATTCCTCCATCCATTAATGCCCCAATTTGTTCCTTATATGCTTCTTTTAATTCATCAAAGGTAACACTTCTAAAGGATGGATCTTCTACATCTGGCGATAAAGAAGCCATTTTATTTGTAGGTCCTATAGAACCTGCTACATATCTTCTTTTACCATCTATTTTATAAAAATCATCACAAGCTTCCTTTGCTAGTCTTGCACTTTCAAAGTTCATTTTATAAACTAAATGTTCTAATTCAAAATCACTTTGTGAAATTTTATTAGAGTTAAGTGTATTAGTTTCAATAATATCTGCCCCAGCCTCTAAAAAGCCTCTATGTATTGCATCAATTACCTCTGGCTTAGTTACACTTAAAATATCATTATTCCCTTTCTGATCAACGTGAAAATCCTTTAATAAGTCTCCTCTAAAGTCTTCTTCTTTTAATAAGTAATTTTGAATATTTGTCCCCATAGCTCCATCAATAACTAATATTCTCTTCCTTAATTCCTTAACTATTTCAAAGCTTGAATTCATTACTTTGCCCCCTTTTTAATAAAAAAATAAAATCTCTCCTAATAAAAGAAGAGATTTCTACATTCATATATAACTATTCTCTCTTATCTTTCAGAATAACTGCCGGATTTAGCACCACATTTAATAAATCATAAATAGGTTGCCGGGTTTCATAGGGCCAGTCCCTCCACCACTCTTAATAAGATATTTTTATTTATATTATTATATATTTTTTATTAGCATATGTCAATTTAAGTAATTATTTTAGTTATCTTTATCTAATAATTTCTTTATTTCACTTAATATACTTAACGAATATAAACTACTTACATATAATGAAATATACTAATGTTTTAAGGGAGGCTTATGTTATATTCAAAGATTTATCCAAAATCATCTTATATTTCAAGCTATAGAAAAGATAGTAGCTTTTACTATAAAAACACTTTATTAGTTGGGAACTATTTATACGGTGATATTCACTATATTTCTTTATTAAAATTATATGATTTAAATGGTTTAAATAAAGATATTGAAGTTGTTAATGCTTCCCTTAACTTACATCTTATAGATGAATGTAACTCATCTATTGAAGAATTAAGAAGATTATTTGTTCTATTTAGAATTGATGAAAATTTTAATCTCGAGGATACAACATGGACCAATTCCCCTAGGTTATCTTCATTAAATTTAGATAAAAAAGATTTTAGTTACGATTCAAGGGCCAATATAGTTTCATTTAATATTACGCCCTTAATAGAAGAACTTATACAAAATAATAATTATGCTTATGGTTTAGCACTTATGTGTAGACCAGGTATAAATTCAACATTGTTTAAATTTTATTCATCTAATAATAATAATCAACCTTTTATATGGATTAATTATGAAGAATGTAATAACAAGAATAAACAAACAGCAGAAATAATTTTTAAAGAAAGAGAATTCAATGTAAAGAGCTTAGAAAATGAATTTTATTCACTAAATATAGATATTTCTAATTTTAATACTGGCACTTATTTTATTAAGAATAAAAGTTCAAATAATATAAAGGCTTATTTACAAGTGAGTCCAAATGGAATTGATTTTACAGATGATGTAGTTGAAGTAGAAATTAAATCTAATGATACAGCTGCTTTAGCTTTAGCAAAGTTTTTAAAATACTCAAGAATAAGATTTGTAAATTCATCGCCTAATCCAAATTCAAATATTAATGTTTGGTTCCAAGGTCAAACTTTTGACTACCATATAAGATAAACTTTCGATAAATGAGGTGTACAATATGAATAATTTGGTATTTAACACTGTAGCTTCGGAATTGAAAACCAGCATTTATGCTCAGGCTCCAGATAGTAGTTTGCATGTCTTGCAAACAGACTCTAATGGAGCCCTTAAAACTTCAATTTCAAATTCAAGCTTAACAGTTGCTATTAGTAATTCTGTTACTATTGCTAATGAAACTTTAAATGTTTTTGTTAGAAATCCTATAACTGTTGCTAATTCGATTACAATTGCTAACGCTACAATTACGACTTCAATTTCCGGTCCAGTAACAATTGCTAATGCTAGCCTTACTGTTAATATTAATAATTCATTAACTGTGGCTAATGCTATTACTGTTGCTAATTCAAGTTTAACAGTCGCTGTTAGTAATCCTGTTACTATTGCTAATGAAACTTTAAATGTTTCTGTTAGAAACCCTATAACTGTTGCCAATGCAATAACTATCGCTAACTCTACGATAACGACTTCAATTTCCAGTCCAGTAACTATTGCTAATACTAGTCTTACTGTTAATGTTAGTAATCCAATAACAGTATCTAACGCTATTACTGTTGCTAATTCTATTACTATTGCAAATGAAACTTTAAATGTTTCTGTTAGAAATCCTATAACTATTGCTAATTCTATCTTAACTGTACTAATTAATAATCCAATTACAGTAGCTAACGCTATTACAGTTGCCAATGCAATTACCGTAGCAAATGCTATCACAATAGCTAATTCAAGTTTAACAGTCGCTGTTAGTAATCCTGTTACTATTGCTAATGAAACTTTAACTGTTTCCGTTAGAAATCCAATAACTGTTGCTAATGCCATAACTATTGCTAACTCTACTTTGACTGTAGTAATAGGTTCGAATTCATTTACTACAAGTTCAGTATTGAATTTAAGTGCAAGAGGAACAGGAAGTGTATTTAATAATACTAATATATCTACTTTAAGAACTGTATCTTTCTTTGTATATAACACAGGTACAAATACATTGACTCTATCTTTACAAATGAGTCCTACTACAAATAATGAAGACTATATTACAGATCCAAGCTACAATAACTATGCTATTGTAGGAGGAGACAGTAAAATTATTACAGTTAATAGATTTGGTAACTTCACTAGACTTCTATATACTTTAGGTGGATCAACTGCAACATTCTCAGTATATTTCAATGGACAAAATTAAGTTATAATATTTTCCTTATATTTGCATTACGCTTATATAAGGATTCTACATAAACTCTAATTATTGTAAGGAGGATAATCATGAAAAAAACAACATTAAGTTTATGTATGATAGTAAAAAATGAAGAAAAATATATTGATAAATCTATTAATTCAGTAAAAGATATTGTAGATGAAATAATCATTGTAGATACTGGATCTACAGACTCAACATTAGATATATTAAAAAATTATAATGTAAAATTATACAACTATAAGTGGGAAAATGACTTTGCTTCAGCAAGAAATTATGCCATTAATAAAGCTAAAAGTAATTGGATAATTTTTTTAGATGCTGATGAAATATTAGATCAAAGCTCAAAAAATACATTGATAAAATATATAGAAAGCACTCCCTTTGATGGATGTCATTTTGTAATCTATAATTACCGTTCTGAAAATCAAAATGACTTTACAATACATTATGCCTTTAGGTTATTTAGAAATAATAAAGGATACCACTATAAAGGTAAAATACATGAGCAAATTTTTAATGATAACTATAAAAATATAACAAGTAAATTTTCAAATGAAGAAATAATTTTACATCACTATGGCTATAGTATAGAAATTTTGCAAAAGAAAGATAAGCGCTCTAGAAATATACCAATATTGTTAGATTCTCTAAAAGATAATCCTGAAGATTCATTTAATTTATTCAATTTAGGTAATGAATATCTAGCACAAAATGATGTTAATAAGGCATTGTATTATTATGAATTATCCTACTCAAGTATAGACTTAACAAAGCATTATTCCGTACATCTCCTTTATAGGATGACTATATGCTATCAATATGTTAAAAAATATAATGAAGCTATGAAGTTTGTTGATGAAGCATTAAAGAATTTTTCACCAAATGTTGATTTTGAATATTTAAAAGGATGTATTTATCTTGATACTAAAAAATATACTCTAGCAATAGACTCTTTTAATACTTGTATCAATTTAGGTGACTCAGGAAGTACAATAAAATTTGTAAATAACTGCGGATCTATAAGTCCGTTAAATGCTTTAGGTGATTTATACTATACCCTTTCAGATTATGATAAATCTCTAAGCTCATATAATAATATTTTAAATATAAGCAATAGTGATTTATCTACTCTGTATAAAATCGGTAAAGTTCTTAATAAAAAATATGATAATAAAAAGGAAGTTACAGATAATCTATTAAAATACTTTGCATCAAAAGACCATATACCAAATGTAATATTAACTATTCACATTTTATTAAAAGAAGGATTAATTGAAGAAGCAAAAAAATTAATTGAATCTAAAAGTGATTTTAATAATTATAATGTAGATGAATATTACCTTAAAGGTCTTATTTCCATATATGAAAATAGATATGATGATGCTCTAGAATACTTCAATAAAACTTTTATTGAGATGGAATTATCAAAAGAATCTACTATAATTATTGGGAGTTTATTATCTGATATATCAAAACAAATTTATATACTATCCTTATTAATAAACAATTCCTCTACTGATAAAGCTTTAAGTTTAATAAAAAATAATTGTTCCAATTTTGAGCATTTAGTTTACTCTGAAATTGAAAGTATTTATACCAATAATAAATGTAATATGATTACTGAAAATACAGAAATATCACTTTCCATAATAGAAGAACTTTTGAATAATATCTTAATTATAAAAGAATACGATTTGTTTCAAAAGTTAGTTGAAATACTCAATTATATAGATGATAAAAGTGTTCTTATAACCCTTGCAAAAGTTTATTACTCAAATGAATTTGAAGACTTAGCTATTAAAGAAATATATAATTCTATAAAGAAATTTGATTATTTAGACTCCTGGAGTATTGATATACTTAATAAAGAAATATTATAAAATACAATAAATATAATCATATGTAATGTTTATAACTTTTATCCAGACCCTCTGTTTGTAATTGGTGCAACTTCCAATGCTTATTTAAGTGCACGTGGCACCTTTTTTAGTGTTACTGCAATTAGAGTATCAATTGTTGTTTGAGGTAACTATTTATTACAACTAAGTAATCCTTCTAGCTCTGGCAAAACTTTATATTTATATAAATTCTCAATGTCAATTAGTGGAGCAAGTACAGGTTTAACTATTCAATTTATTAGAAATATTAATTTCCCAGGAGCTGGTACTGCTGTAACCGCTGCAAATACAAATTTCTACTCTACTGTACCAAGTATATCTACCTTTAAATATGGTGTTGGTTCTCCTAGTTGAACAACTATTATTTTAACCACACTTTAATCAAGCCAAATTTATACTGAAAATATAGATTCAGTAATTTCAATACCTCCAAATACTACTTTATTAATTCAACTAAATAACACACTTCTATCTTTACAGACTATCGATATTAATCTCTTTTGGTATGAAGTATAAATCCGTAGATTGTATTAAGATTAATTTTCTAAGATATAAGTTATTATTAATAGTAATCATAGATTAATCATCTAATTTTTCAGTAAATTCATTTTATTATTGTATTACTTTAATATAATATTAAAAAAAGGATGTATCATTTCTTGATACATCCTTTTTTAATTGTGTTAATTTAATAACTATTTTATAATTAGAATATAAAATAAAGGGGTGATAAATTGAAAAAGATATTAACTATTTTATTTTCTTTACTATTATTGTTTCCAAAACAAGTTTTAGCAGATAGTAAATCCTATTCAATACAAGATTTATTAATTAATGCTGAAATTCAAGAAAATGGTGATATTTTAGTAGAGGAAACCTTCACTTACAATTTTAAAGGTAATTTTAATGGTATTTATATTGATTTAAATATGAATAAAATTGATGATTATGAAATATTAGAAGTTACAACTGAAGAGAAGAATAATGAAATAATTATTCCTAAAAGTGAAAACAATGATAACAATACTTATGAGACAAATCTAGATAATGAGAAATTACAAATTAAAATTTACTCCCAAAGTGCTGATGAAATTAAAAAATTTAGATTAAAGTATAAAGCAATTGGTGCAGCAAAGAAATATTCTGATTCTAGTCTACTAAATTGGAGCTTCTATACTGCTTCTTCAGATAATCCAGTAAATAATATAAACTTAAATATTACTTTAAAGGACTATCCTTTTGATTTAAATATTTTGAATTATACTGTCTTTGGAGACGGATCCTTTAAAACTAATACTTCTGAAGACTTAATTAGTATTTCTGGAAATGATTTAACTTCTGATATTGGAGTGCAACTTAATTTCCAAAAAGACTTTTTAAATATGGAAGAAATAAATAGGACTTCTACAGAATCTATAGAAGATGATGATTTTAAATTGGAGTATCTTATTATTCCAATTTCTATTTTAATTTTAGTAGGTGTAATACTATTCATATTAAAAAAGATTAAAGATAAAAAATTCAACAAGGAATTATCTAAGTATAGATCTTTAGCCACCTTCCCTGAAGATAAGTATCTTACTTATATACCATCAAATATAAGTCCGGCTTTAGTAGCTTATATGACTAATAAAAAAGATTTACAGTGGTCACTAGTACCATGTACCCTACTTTATTTAGTGAAACTTGGTGTATATGAGGTAGATACTAACATAACTACTGAAAAAGAATTTAATAATATTACTTTTAAGAGAGTTGCCGATATTGATGATAAAGATTTCTCTCATTTGGAAGTATTAATTAATTGGTTTAAAAAATATGAAAATCATTATAATGAGTTTTCCTTCCAGGATATAAAAAATAAGATAGAAAATAACTTAAAAGCATCTGAAAGATTCAAAAATTCATTTTATGATTTTATTAATGAAGTAAGATTAAATGGGAGTTCCTTGAATTACTATATTACGATTCAAGGGCGTGAAGTACTAAATAATGAAGCTTATATAGAATATTGTCAGTGGCAATCATATAAAAACTATATTTTATATGATACTAATAAAGAAAATATCGATGTAAGGGATTTATTAATTTACTCTTCTGCACTAGGTATTAAAAATTCACAAATTACAGACTTAATAAGTGAAAATAATCTTGATAGAGGTTATGATTCTTTCTATAGTTATTATTTTGCTTATAATATGATTTTCTTTAATGATATAAGAACTTCAGCAGAAAGTCTTATAGATCAAAATAATGCTAGTAATAACGATAGCTATAGTAGTTTTTCTTCAGGAGGAGGCTTTAGTGGTGGCGGAGGTGGCGGCTCAGGAGCCTTTTAAAACCCTTTATTACGAAATAGTTTATATTTTTAAGTTACTATTATAAATAATTTTAGAAAATACTAATTTTAAAAAAATCCTCTGTATTAAAATGGAGGATTTTTTATATAACAAAATATAAATTTCTATTTTATTACATCTGCATATGTAAAGTTTAATACTTTTTCTAATTCCAATATTTCTATATTTATTTGATATCCAATCTTACCTGCACTAAAAACTATTTCATTTAATTCTTTTGCAGATTCATTAATAATGGTTTTATATTCCTTTTTCATACCAATAGGCGAACATCCTCCTATTTTTATTTGAACCAAATACTATTTTATTAAATTTTCAAATTTACCTTCTACTATATATAACAAATCGGAAGGTTTCATTTTTATTTGATATCCTATCTTACCAGCGCTAAAAATAATATAATCTAAATCTTTTGCACTTTCGTGTACAAATATCTTATAGTTACGTTTTAAGCCTATTGGAGAGCATCCGCCTCTAATATAACCTGTGTATTTAAGGATGTCTTTTACATGTATCATCTCTATTTTCTTCTCTTTTGTTATAATTGCTGATTTTTTTAAATCTAATTCATCTGCAACTGGAATTACATATACATAAATTTCTTTACTTGACCCTTGAGCTACTAAAGTTTTAAATACTCTTTTCTCTTCCTCCCCAATTTTTTTAGCTACAGATATGCCATCTATTTGGCCATCATTACAAGCATAAGATATCATTTCATAATTTATTTTTTTAGAATCAAGAATCCTCATTGCATTTGTTTTTATTAATTTCTCTTTTGACATAATACACCTCTATTTTAATTTCTATTTAAAAGTATATCTTAAAAATAATAAACAGTAAAATTCAAAGCTGACTAAATTTGATATGAAAAAAATAGAGTAGAATTGATTTTCTACTCTATTTAACTCTACTATTCATTTCAAGCATATCAACATAAATATAATTTTTTTCTTTTTCTTCATCAAAATCAGGTAGATTCATTAACCTTTTTTCGTTTACTACCTCCCAATTTTCCATAAAATAATCTCCACCATCAAATATACCAAAATCAATTGAGCCATCATATTTATTTGTACTGAATACTATTATTTGTGGCAATCTATCAATTACAAAATATTCTTTTCCACGAATAAATCCTAATCCGTTATTAAAATCTTCCTTCCCCCTATAAATACATCTATGTCCTGGTCTAATTTTATTTAATACTGGATATTTAACTCCCATACTATACCACCTCATATAATTTTAATTAATATATTCTATTATAATTAAAATTAATTTATTCATATTGGTTTAGGTAACTTAGTTATAAAACTAGAATATCCTTTACTATAGTAAACTAAATTTAAGGATGGATATTTATATGTCTTCGCCATATCTAACAGATCATCATATTCATAATTCTCAAACTTAGATTTTAATAGATTGAAGTCTTCTTCTTTAGTTCCTTTTAGTAACATAAAAGTTCCACCTGCATCAACTATGCTTGTGAATAAATTTTTAAGTTGCTGTAACCCTTGAGTTGTAAACACAAACTTACAACCGAACTTTCTTGTTTGAGGTAATATATTCTTTTTGCTTAACATTTGCATAGCTGTAGGACATTGGAATATTTCGTCCACAGTTATATATGTCCGTTTCGGTTGTTTGTTCCACTTTCCTCTTATCTCAGTTGCCAGCCATATTTTACTTATAAAGAAGGTTGTAATAATATCCTTAGCTTGTGAGCTCCATTCGTCTTGTAACATTTTAACTATAATTAGCTTTCCTTGTTCAAGTTCTTTAGCTATATCTATATTATCACTATCCCCTTTATTAAACATATACTCTAAATATATATCCTCTTTTAATAAACTGACTCTATCCAATATACCCTCTATTCTAGCTTCTTTAGTTCCTATTACATAAATATCAGGATTATCTTTAGTAGGCTTGCTCCATTCGTCTAACTCCTTAAGTATCTTAATTTTATCTTCTAAATATGGAATTAAGTCTATATCTAATTTATCTATATATTTATTTCTAATATCGTGATCTTCTAAACAATCAATTATACTTTTCAAAGAAGTTTCCCCTATGCAAAAAGCAATAGTTCCTGCTGCCACTAAATATTTTCTCATTCTAGCTTGTAATAGTTGTCCTTCATCATTTATTGCATTTACAAGTTCTAAAAATTGCATAACTTGTAAATTAGCATTTTTAACTCTTTGTAATGGTGTCTCCATCTTAATATTTCGCTATGTTAAAGAATAGTGTTGAAAATAAGATATTTAAAAAGGACCGATTTAATTTGTCCTTTTAGTTCATTATTAAAAAAAGCAACAACTGTTGCTTTTTTCCTCGTAAAGTTTTAAGACTACAAAAGTTTGAAAGGATGATTAACTTCAAAGTCATCTTTGGTTAAACCAGTTATTTGACATATTTTATTAGTTAATTCTTCTATACTCATGTTCGCATGAAGTATTTTTCCACTTTTACCGTGCATTACTAATCCTAAAGCTTTTAATTCAGGATAATCATTTACATCAATTGTTTCATTCTTAAAAGTTACTATATAATTTGTAAATATAAGATTTCCTGCCGTTTCCTCATCAATTCCACCGAAAATTTTATTGATTATGCCCACTATAACTCACCTCCACTCTTTAATTATACACAAATAAGAGTAAACATAAAACAATATTTACCAATTATATATAAATTGCTTTTCTTTCTTTAAAATCCTTTATTTGAGTATATGAATAAGAGGTGTGAGACTGAACAAATAATCTTTTACACCTTATTGTATCTTTTTCATTTTTAAATAATTCTATCCATTTAAACCAATACATATAGTTTGCAAGATATTTGGTTGCAACGCCATGAAAACCAACCATAAATTGCTTTAATCTACTATGGTAGGCATTTATATGCTGAATGTGATAAATTCCTTTTTTATATTTACCAGTTTCTATTTGTTGCATTTCAATATCAAAGTTATTTTTAAATTTGATATAACTTTTGTGTGAATCTACACATAGAGTTGATTTATCTCCTATTCTATCTTTGAAAAGTCTCTCGACGTCTGCATAACGCATTCTACCATTACAAACTAATTCTGATATAACATTTCCCATTCTATCGGTAGCACACATTACTGATACTTGATTTTTAGAGATACCTCTCTTTTTCTTTTCTTCTTGGCTTGAAGGTTTGCTTTTAGGACCCCGTTTGTATGGTTTACGAGGTATAGTAAAAGTTCTACTTTTACTATGATTCCCTTTGTAAGAAAGTCTGAAAAATGTTTCATCGGCTTCAACTACCCCTGATACATGCCCAATTCCTATATGGGTTCTCACAGCATCTAAAATTTTATGCCTCCACAAAAATGATGTGGGTACGCTGATTTCAACTATTTCTGCACATTTTCTAATTGAATAACCTTCAATCATGCATTTGATGTAAGATAGCCATGTTGTAAAATCTTTTTTGCTATTATAATATGGGGAGTATGTAAAATCTGTAAATGTTTTATAACAATCTTTGCAAATATATCTTTGTTTGTTATTATACTTGCCATTTCTCAACACCCTATCTTTTTTACAATAGGGGCAGACTTTACCTGAGGAGAACCTATTTTCTTTTATTTCATCTTGAATTTCATTTGTCATAGAGCCCAAAATCAACTCTTTTTCAAGGTAATTATATACTTGTTCCTGTTCAGATTTAGTTAATGTTGATAAAAATTTTATTACAGAACTTGCTTCAGACATCACATAATCCTCCATCGTTTACATTATATTTATATTATAACCTATTTAGGAGAATTTAATAAAATATCAACATATATCTTAAACATAGCGTAATATTTTTAACTTCATTAAATGCGAATCCTTGCATACTATTTTCTTTAGAATAATCTAATAATATAACATTTTCTTTTGGGATATATTTTAGAACCTCCTCAGTTAACTCATTGTTCTTTATATAGTCAATTAATACTCCTCCTTCCCCTCTTACTCTTGAAAATCTATACATATTTGCTATATAGGTGCTTTTCCCTGCTCCTTGACTTCCATTTATCTCTAATGGATATGAACCTACATTATATTCATCTTCTAAATAAGTATTTATACTTTGGCCTTTATATTTATTCTCCCCTAAACACATATAACCTTTTTGCAACTCTTCTGGAACTTTATTTTCTTCTACATTAATATGCTTAATTCCATGCTGTAATAGAAGCATTCTACCAGGTACTTGAATAAAGTTAGAGCATTCATCTGTAGACATTGTATTTGTATCTACCTTGTAATCATAATCTTCTATATTAATTTTATGTTTTTCCTTCTTATATATAAGTTCATTATCTTCATCCAAGGTTCTATAGGCTTGGCATACACTTAAAGCATTATTTTCTTTTCTAGTAATATCCTTGCTTTGACTTAATACTGCAATTTGAGTATTTAATATAGTAGCTTCTTTCTTCTTATTAGTATTACTGCTTAAACTTTGTTGTTGCTCTAAAATTCCAAGTATAGCAGCGTATAAACTTTGTTTAGAGTTTTCAGGAGCTCCCCCAGTAAAATCATTAATAACTTGTACTATTGAATCAAATAGATTAAAGATATTAATGATTGCACTTCTCATAATATAATCAAAACTCATTTGCTTTTTTTCTATACTCTTATGTTCTTTTATTTTTTCTATAGTTGTATTATACCTATCTAACCACCCAAATTGACTTATAGGAAGGAAATTATAAATCACTCTTATTCTATCCTGGTCCTTCATTATATCCATTACACTTAGTATGGAATTTAAAGGCTCATTAGATTTCTTATCTACTGCAAAACTCATAGCATCTTCTTTCTTATAACTAAGAGAATACAAATCTGTATCCTCTTCCATTTCGTCTATCTTATCTACTATTTCCATAGTAGCCTTCGACCATATTTCTTTACACTTTTCTATAATGATGTTTTTGAACACATCTGGAATTATAAAATAAAATTTAGCATTATTATCTTTTATATCTATTACATAGCTAATTTTATAACTAGTTTCAAAAAACAATTTCTTTTGTTGCTTATATATCCTTCTATTTATGGCTCTGTAGGTGTGTGCTATGGCTTTAGATATATTTGCACTGTTATAGTTTCTTATGCTCTTATGAGGTGTTATTTGTAGATATATATAGGTAGGTTTTATTAACTTGAAATATTCTGATAGCTTTATACTCTTCATATTATTAACTCTTTAACTGCTTGTAATATAAAATAGATTACAAAACTTATACTAACATACTTACCAGCCTTCCTTTGCCCTACTATATACAGAAGTAATGCTATAAGACAAGCAATAAGGCAAATCCAATAGCTTCCGTTTATTATTCCTAGACCTATCCATTTAAGAAAGTTAACTATTGATTGCTTCAAGCCTTCCACGATTCCATTAACTATAGTTTCTTGCATAATAATACCCCCTAAGAAAATATTTCTTTTATCAAATCAAAAGCCCAAGGCATTAAATATAAAGAACCAAATATAAGCAGATATTTAATAATTATCTTTCCTACGTCTTTACTAGACCCATTCATAAGTGATTTTAAAATTTCCATTACGCAGCCTATGATGCATAACCAATATCCGATTGACTGCACTATACCCAATATAGTACTACCAGCTTCATTTATTTTATTCCCTGCATCACTTGCATCCGCTAATACTGTACTTGTATAATTAAGTCCTGCTATTACAAAGACAGTCATTCTCCTTAATCTATCGTTATTAATAATTTTCCTTGCTATACCTTCTACTCCATTTTCTATTTCTATATCTTTTAAAGACTTTCCCCCTCTTTCATATGCTAAGAATTGAGGAATACTCATTATAATTTCTTTCATTTTAAATCCCCCTGAATACAAATTTTATTTTAGGCAATAATATAAATATAAAATTATCGGAGGTGTCTCAGTATGTTCACTTTTGTTTTGGGCTATACAGTCTGTTATGGAATAGCACTTGGATTATATACATTTATGAAGTAATTATTAAGATTTCCCTTATATAGTAAACATTTAATAATAGTTCACATATACTACTAGCGTAACGCAGTTAGCGTAGTAGTTCCTTAGCCTAAGTCTACTCACCTAGATTTAGGCTTATTTTTTATTAAAAATCAAAGTTATTTTGTATAGTATTGTTATCTCTTTTATTAGTTTCATTTTCTTTTTCCATCTGCTCTTTAATTAATTGCTTTATATAAATACTTGGTGATAATTGTTTTTTTAGAAATTCATATAAAGCGAACTCACTATCCTTAAAACTTATACCTATCTTCTTCATGAGAATACTTCCCTTCCATATCTTTCATATGCTAAAGCATTGGCCATAAATGGATCTCTTACTAAATAAGCTTGTGGGATTCTATTTTTAAAAGCATTGTATAACTTATCAGCCCCTCCACCTATCAGAACTACATTATTAGTTTTCAATGAATAATCTACTTGAACTTTTCTCACTATACTTTCAACAAATTCTTTAAATATATCCATACTTACTTCCTTTCTTTCTCCGTATATAAAAAGTCCTCTTCTAATTATTCTTTGAGCATCATCTTGCTTTAGGTCTAATCCATATCTGGTGTTTAGATAATTAATAAAATCACTTTCTAAATTCATAATTCCCATTGGCAAGCTTGTTGGTCTTTTGATTTTTCTTTTATTACCTTCTATTTCTAATAAGCATATATCTGTTGTCCTACCCCCAATGTCTATTATTATTCCTTCGAAATTCCCTGGTACTGTTAAAACTCCTTCTGGAACTACTTCTACATCTATAACTAATTTACTTTGAACTATTCTATTAATTAAATGATCTTTATCTTCTTTATATTGGCTCAATGGTAATCCTACAACTATCTTATTATTTTTATCTGTAGTACTTTTCTCTATTGCTCCTTGTAGTAAGTAAATTAAATTACTCCTATAGGCCTTTCTATATTCTGTATCAAATTCTCCTTCTCCTAAATAAATCTTCTTATTCTCTATAGTTATACAGTCTACTTCGCTAATATTTTTAAGTAATGTTGTTTTGGATAGAAAACTTATCCCTTTACTGCTTTTAGTGTAATAATTACCTAAATCAACGCCTAAAATCATCTTCCTTAATCTTCCCCTTTCTTCCTTATGATTTATTTATATGTCTTAAGTAAGAAAAAGTTTCCTATAAAGTCATGTACCACCAGCTTAGCTGGTGGCTTGATTAAGCCCTATAAGGGCATGAT
>OGSQ01000131.1_pt1 | contig 50286 bp, 51 predicted proteins | sample 1573921 | NCBI WGS metagenome assembly OGSQ01 (sample SAMN03295832, study PRJEB24534) | human gut metagenome | isolation source: fecal sample 7 from infant 4 | host: Homo sapiens | place: USA: Pittsburgh, PA | collected 2014-07 | reverse complement strand
GAATAATATATTGAATAAAGATATTACTTATAAGAAGCTTCTATGTGTAATTTGATTACATATAGAAGTTTTTATATTTTAGGGATGAGATTTCTTCTGGTATGTATTTTCCGGAAGAACACATCAAGAAAAATACAAATAAACTTTATAATGAGTGTAAGGGAAAATTTACAAATAGTTATAGCAGTAAAAAAAAGTGTTATTGATTAGAAACGAGACACATTTTGACAAAGATAACATAGTAGATGTAATTAATAAAATAGATAAACCAGATATTATAGATGAAATATGGGTAGAATTTAGTTAATATAAAGAAATATATAATAAAAAAATAGATGAGCTAGAAGAAGTAACTATAAGAAATAAATATATTAAAGTAAATTAACTAAAAATGGATAATTAAATATAAGGGAGAGATTATTTATGCGTCGCTTCCACCATGAAACCCTCGACGATATAGGAATGTATTGTCGAGGGTTATTATTTTAGAATTAAGAGGAATGGAGCTTATTATATGTAACAGTGAATAGTCAAAATGAAAATGATCATAACAACAATTAATACTGCTTTAAAAGAAGTAAAAAAAGAACTAGTAAAAAGTGGAATCATTGAGGGGAAGCAATTAATATATCTTGGGAATTTATATCTGAGAAATATTTAAAATTGAGTATGGTAGAAGAAAAGTAAAAGTTTACAAAAAGGGTTGTACAAAAAATAAAATAATGGTATACTTAAGTCGTAAGATGTGGTTTGTTATTATTTAGTTAAGCAAGACCTATTTGCAAATCCTTAGGGATTATCATGCAAATTGGTCTTTTTTTTATATAAATTCTTTTGAGGAGGCAGAAAAGTGAAAATTTATAGTCCATGTTTAGGAGTAGTAAAATATTTAGAAAATGTTAATGACGTTGCATTTGCACAAAAACTTATAGGAGATGGTATAGCAGTTGTGCCTAAAGAAGGTAATATAGTATCACCAGTAGATGGAGAAGTAGCTACGGTTTTTCCAACAGGTCATGCTATTGGGTTAAAAACTAATGAAGGAGTAGAAATACTTATTCATGTTGGAATAGATACAGTTGAACTTGATGGGAAAGGCTTTAAGGCTTTTGTAAAACAAGGAGATAAGGTAAAAGTAGGTGATAAGCTTTTAACAGTAAATTTAGAGGAAGTAATAAATGCAGGGTATGAAGTAGATACAATGGTTTTAGTAACTGATATTGCTAACTATAAAAAGGTAGTGCAAGTATATGAAAAAAATGTTCATGAAAGTGATTTGATTTTTAATCTTGAATAAAAGGAGTAATGAAATGATTATTCATAGAGTTCTTAATAATAATGCAGTAATGTGTTTTAATGAGAATAATGAGGAGGTTATTATAAAAGGAAAAGGTGTTGCCTATAGAAAAAAGGCGGGAGATGAGCTTGATAAAGAAAAAATTGAAAAGGTTTTTGTTTGTGATTCAAAGGAAACTACTACAAGATATCAAGAAATTTTGGCCTGTATTCCCATTGATTGTATTGAATTTAGTGAATATGCAATTGAGATAATTAAAAACAAAATAGATAAAAAACTATCTGATAAAATTTATGTAACGTTAACTGATCATATTTCAAATTTACTTGAGAGAATATCTCTTGGAATAGAGTTTAATAATACACTATTTTGGGACATTAAAAGAATGTATCCTGAGGAATATAAGATTGGTGAAAAAATAGTTGAATTATTAAAGGATAGATTTGATGTTAATGTAAGTAAGGATGAGGCTGGTTTTATTGCTCTTCATATTTTAAATGCTCAAATGAATAGTGAACTTAAGGAAGTGCTTGAAATTACTCAAATGATAGATGATATTTATAACATTGTATTAAATAAATTTTCCTTTGAAATTAACAAGAATAGCTTATCTTATAGTAGATTTGTAACACATTTAAGATTTTTATTCCAAAGGTTATTAGAGGGGAAGGATATTGAGATTGAGAAAAGTACAAATATTTTAAATATGATGAAGAGTCAATATTCAAAGCAATATGAATGTATTGAAGAAATTATGAGGTATATCTCTAAACATGATAGATTTAATATCTCTGAAAGACAAGATGATGAGGAGCTATATTTATTATTACATATTATAAAACTTACAGCTAAAAGTTGTTAATATATTTAACTGGATGGTGACAGGTAATGCTGGCTAGACCTTTATTTTTATTATAAAAATGGAGGGATCATATTATGGAATTAACAAATGTATCAAAAGAAATTATTGACAAGGTAGGTGGCAAGGAAAATATCCTATCAGTAACTCATTGTATGACTAGATTAAGATTTAAAATTAAAGACTTATCTAGGGTTAAAGAGGGTGAACTTAAGTCAATTAGCGAAATTGCAGGAGTTGTAAATAAGGCTGGTCAACTACAGCTTATTATTGGACCACAGGTAGTAAACTACTATGATGAGGTTGTAAAGTTAGTAGGAGATATTATTGAAAAGGAAAATGAGATTAAAGTTAAAGAAACTGATGGAGAAAAGAAGTCTATAAAAAATATTTTAAACAATATATTAGGGACTTTAGCAGGGTGTATGACACCACTAATTCCAATTTTACTTTGTGCTGGTCTTTCTAAAACTATTGCTTCCTGTATAGGACCACAACTTTTAAATTTAGTATCTGAAACAGATTCATTATATGTATTATTTACCTTTGTAGGAGATGCAGGATTTTATTTCTTACCAATATATTTAGGATATACAGCAGCTAAGCAATTTAATTGTAATCCAATTATGGGGTTGTTTTTAGCAGGAATATATATTCACCCAACTTTAATTAATATGGCTAATGAAGGTACATCATTTAGTGTGTATGGTATTCCAACAATTGTTCAAAACTACTCTGGTTCAGTTATTCCAATAATTTTATCTGTTTGGGTAATGGGATATGTTGAAAGATTCTTTAAAAAGCATTCACCAGAATTATTAAAGGTATTTGTAATTCCTTTTGGGACACTACTTGTAATGTTACCACTTGCTTTAAGTTTATTTGGACCAATTGGTTCTTTTCTTGGAAATTACATTTGTAATGGAATTTTAGGTTTATATGATATTGCTGGACCTTTAGCATTAGGTATTGTTGGAGCAACTTTTTCACTACTTGTTATGACAGGAATGCATTCATTGTTATTAAGTTTTCTATTTATGACTTTTCCTATGGTAGGGTATGATAACTTTATTTTACCAGCAATACTTGCTTGTTCATGGGCTGGTGCTGGTACTGCTTTAGCTTGTATAGTTAAGTTTAAGAGTAAAGAAAAGAAAGCTATGACTTTTGGATACTTTATTTCTTGGATATTTGGTGGGGTTGGAGAACCTTTATTATATGGATTGAATGTGCCTTATAAAACACCAATGTATGCAGGAATTATTTCTGGATTTATTACTGGAGTTGCAGCAGGTTTCTTAAATCTTACAGCATATGTGTTAAACCCATCTAATGGTATATACTTACTTCCAGCATTCTTTGGCGGAGATAAGAGCAATTATATCTCTTTAATATTAACTTTAGTAATTGGTTTAGTATCAGGATTCTTAGTAATGTGGTTTATGAAATTAGATGAAAATGTTAAATAAGAAAGGTGAAAATAAAATGGAATACTTTAAACATGAAAAACTAAAAGAACATTTATATAGGATAATAGATATAACAGGGGTATGTTGCTATTTAGTAGTTGGACAAGAAAAGGCTTGTTTACTTGATACTTGTGGAGGTATAGGAAATATTAGGGAATATATTGAAAAAATAACTAATAAGCCAATAGTAGTTGTTTTAACTCATGGTCATTTAGATCATATAGGAGGAGCATCACTATTTGAAGAGGTTTATATGCCACATGAGGACATGCCTGTACTAAAGATGCATAATGACTTTGAGTTTAGAGTAAAGGATACCTTAAAACATGACCCTACAGGAAAGGTAACAAGAGAAGATTTTACCCCTGATATAACTGGTGAAATTAAGAATATTAAGGATAATGATACTATTGATTTAGGTGGAGTTACTATTAAAATGATACAAGTAAAAGGTCATACCCCTGGAATAATTTGTCCTTTAATTAATGAAGATAGAGCAATTATTTTTGGTGATGCCTGTGGTGTTGGTGTACTATTATTTGATGAATATTCATCAAATGTATCAGAATATAGAGAAAGTCTTATACACTTAAAAACTTATGAAAGTTTATATGATACTATTTATAGAAACCATGGAACATTCTTCTCAGAAAAGGTATTGTTGGATAATGTCATAGAATGTTGTGAAAATATTTTAGCTGGAAATGATGCCCGTCAAGAGGTTGAAACTCATGGATATAAGTTATATTCAGCAAATAAAATCGAAAATCACAAAAGAGTAGATGGTAAGGAAGGTAATATTCTTTATTCTCCTGATAAAGTTAAGTAGGTATGAGTTTAAGGAGATTTATTAGATATTTTTTGGGAATGCTAATTTTAGCCTTAGGGTCTGTAGTTGCTATAAAATCAGGCCTTGGGGTTTCTCCCATTACAAGCTTACCTTTTGTAATAAATAATGTTACTAATATTTCAATTGGAACAGCTTCAGCGATTTTATATAGCTCTTATGTAGGAATGCAGTTTGTTATATTAAAGAGGGATTTCAAGAAGTTACAGCTTTTACAAATTGTATTTGCCATATTATTCGGGAATATAGTTAATTTGTTTAATAGAATAATAAGTATTAACTTTGATAATTTGGTATTAAATTTATTATTGCTATTATTAAGTTTTGTATTTACAGCATTAGGAGTTACATTAACAATAAATGCAAATTTAGTTCCAGTTGCACCAGATGGTTTAGTTCAAGCCTTATCTCAAAAATATAAGATTCCTTTTGGGAAAATTAAGATTTATTTTGATTTTATAGTAGTTATGATTTCTTGTATTTTAATGTTTTTTGTAAAAGGTGGGATTGAAGGAATAGGAATTGGAACAATTCTTTCCGTTTTTACTGTAGGAAAAATGATTTCCTATTTTTCTAGGGAAGAAATTAAAGTGGTAAGGGTAAGAGATGAAATATGTTAGGTGCGTATATATCTCGCTAAAGGCTATTTTCCTTGTTAAAAATCAGTTGTAAGAAAAATTATTTACAAAAAAGGTTGCTATTGAACAAAAAATATGTTATTATAAATGAGTAGCAAAGTTGCTAACAAAAAAGTTTCATTTAGGTAAATAGTTTCTCATCAATTAGAGATTATTATATCAATTTAGAATCTTTAATTTCAGGAGGAATATTTATGTCAGATAAAACAATAACATGCAGAGATTGCGGAAGCGAATTCATATTTTCAGTAGGAGAGCAAGAATTCTATAAAGAAAAAGGATTCGAAAATGAGCCAACAAGATGTGTATCTTGTAGAAGAGCTAAAAAAGAACAAAATAGAAGATAATTTTAGATTATTAAAGGTTGTAGTTTAGACTACAACCTTTTTTGAGTATATAAAAATTGAAATTTTATTGACTAATATATATGGAGAATACTATAGCTTTTTAATTTCACGTTTTCGTTGTATAAGTTTAAATGGCTAAATAATAGATTTAGATTCTAATTTACAGTGCAGTGAAGAGTATCTGTTGTAAATATCAATATTTCGAAAATATTTAATATAAAGTTAAAAATAATTATAAAATCTTTGAGGTAAATCAGTTTATATTAGTTCAGAGTTTTTTAGTCTAATAGCCAAAGAACTTCCTTTAGCAAAGGGAATGAATGGTCTATTTGAAAGTATATATTGATGATAGAATAAAGACATAACGAGGTGAAAGCATTGATTAATAAAAGGGAATTAAAGATTATAAGCTTTTTACAAGATAAGGATCACCATATTACAGGTGAAGAAATTGGAAGTTTTATAGGGGTTTCATCTAAGACATTAAGACAAGATATTAAAAGTATTAATCAAAGATTAGTAAAGGTTAGTTCAAAAATATCCTGTGTAAAAGGAAAAGGCTATATATTAGAAATAAGCGATAAAGATAGCTTTAATAACGAGTTAGTTAAACTTTATGAGGAAAATATAAATAGCAATAATCTTATACCCACAACCTCTAAAGGAAGAGTAGTTTATATTATAAAAAAGCTATTATTATTGGAGTTGAAACATAATAAAGGAATTACGCAAGGAAAACTATGTGATGACTTATATATAGGATTAACTACTCTAAAGGCAGATTTAATTGAAGTAAAGAAAAAGTTAAAGAAGTTTGATATAGAGCTTTTGAGGGATGGAGTTAAAGGAATTGCTTTAAGAGGAAGCGAGGAGGATCTAAGAAGCTGTATAAGCTATTATATTTTTAGACGCTTTGAAAACGATATAATAAGTTTAAAATCTATTGAACCTATATTTGAAAAAGAAGATATAGAAAAAATGGATGATATATTAACCAATGTAATAAACAAAAACAAGATTAGTATTACTGATATTAGCTTTTACAATTTATTAATTCATATATTAATAGCTATAAATAGAGTTAAAAATGAGAATATACTTGAAACTACTCAATGTGATAATGCATTAAAGGAAACTCTTGAATATAAAGTTGCTAAAGAGGTAACTAGTAGTATTTTTAAAGAATACAGAATTATACTTCCAGAAGAAGAAATATTTTATATTACTCAGCATCTATATACAAGAAAATTTATTGATGATGAAGAGCAAGAAAAAACAGTAGATATAAATGATGATTATACTTCAATGGTTTTTGAAATGTTAAAGTATGTCGATTCTACTATAGGAATAGATTTTAGTAAAGATAATTCACTAATTTGGAGTTTATCCACTCATTTAAAATCAGCTATAACTAGAATAAAGTATGATATGCATATTACTAATGACATGCTCCATGAAATAAAGAAAAGTTATTCTTTCGCATATAAGATAGCTTCAATTGCTACACAATATATAGAAAAAGAAATTAATAAGGATATAAATGAAGATGAAGTAGGATTTATTTGTTTACATTTTGCAGCATCATTACAAAGAATAAAAGATAGAAGAAGTAATGGTAAACTTAAGGCTTTAATTGTATGTGCCTCAGGATTAGGAACTTCAATGATAATGTCAGCGAAAATAAAAAGTGAGTTTTCTAACAGTATTGAAATAATAAAGATAATACCTTTAAATGAGTTATCCAAAATTGATAGAAATATCTATGACATAATTATATCAACAATAAAAATAGATACTAATGAGTATGGGGTTAAAGATAAAAAAATAATGTATGTATCACCTATACTAAAAGCAAAAGATTTAACAGCTTTAAAAGAATTTATTTATGAAAATAAAGAGGATTACTTATTAAAGTTTTTAGAGTTTACTGATGAAGATTTATTCTTTGTTGATGAAAATTTTAAAACTAAGGAAGAAATTCTTGAGTTTATGTTAGATAGAATGGTTTCAAAGGGTTACTTAAGTAAAGTTGATAAAGAAAGCTTTTATAAAAGAGAAAATATGTCATCTACGGAAATTGGAAACCAGATAGCAATTCCACATGCTATTGATATTGATCCAGATGTTAGCAAGGTCTGTATATTAATTAATAAAAAAGCAGTATCTTGGGAAGATGAAAAGGTAAGATTAGTAATCTTAATGAGTATACAAAAGGAGATGTATTTAGATTTTGGAGAAATTTTAGAAAATCTTTATATGACTTTAAGCGATGAAGAAAAAGTTTCTAAGGTTTTAAATATAAAAACATATAAGGACTTTATTAAATTATTAAGGTAAGGTGAAGAGATGGACATAAAAGAAATGATAACAGTAGATACAGTAGAATTTGATGTAGATTTAAATTCACAAATTGAGGTGTTAGAGAAAATAACAGACATCTTAATGAAAGACAATAGAATTACAGATAAGACGGAAACTCTTAATGGATACATTCAAAGAGAACAGGAATGTACAACTGGAATAGGTTTTGGACTAGCTATACCTCATTGTAAGGTTGAGAGTGTAATAAAACCAACAATAGTATATTTAAAATTAAATAATCCTGTTGATTGGAACTCTTTAGATGAAGAGCCTGTAAATGTGGTAATAGGATTAGCTATACCAAAGAAGGACGAAGGAACTTTACACCTTGAAATATTATCGAGTTTAGCATCAAACTTAATGGAGGATGACTTTAAGGATTCTCTATTTAGCATGGATGATAAAAATAAATTAATTCAATTTTTACATAATAATTTAGTTTAGGGAGGAAAATGAAATGAAGATAGTAGGAGTTACAGCGTGCCCAACAGGAGTGGCACATACAAATATGGCAGCAAAGGCTTTAGTTAAAACAGGAGAGAAGTTAGGTCATACAATTAAAATTGAAAAGCAAGGAGCTTTAGGAATTCAAAATAGGCTAACTAAACAAGAAATTGAAGAAGCAGATGTAGTTATTTTTGCAGTAGAGCAGAAGGTTAGAGAAGAAGAAAGATTTGCAGGAAAGGTTATACACAAGGTTCCAGTAGCAGCACCAATTAAGAATGGTGTAAAAGTAATTGAAGATGCATTAGCATTACTTTAATTTTAAATTTAGATATATGTAGGGAGGATGAAAGGAATGAAGGAATTTTTTCAAAATATTAAAAGACATATATTAACAGGCGTATCATATATGATTCCATTTACAATTGCTGGTGCCGTTATAATGGGAATTGCTAGAGTTGGTGGAATGTTTTATGGAGTTACAGATATTTGGGACAGTGCACATAAAACAGCACAAGGCCTTATACCATTTTTCCATACTTTAGATGGATTAGGTGGACTAGCATTAGGTTTAATGTTACCAGTATTTTCAGGGTTTATAGCTTATTCAATTGCTGATAGACCAGCATTAGTTGCAGGTTTTGTTGGTGGATTACTTGCTAATAATCTAGGAACTGGATTCCTTGGAGCATTAGCATCAGGTCTTATTGCTGGTTATATAGTATATATTATGGCAAATAATATTAAGTTACCAGAGAGTGCAAGTAGTGTAATACCAGTATTTATCTTACCAGTATTCGGAACATTATTTACAGTTTTAATAATGCAATATGTTATCGGTGGCCCTTTTGCAGCATTAAATAATGGATTAATAAATTGGATGAGTACAATGAGCACTGGAAGCAGCGCATTAGTTCTTGCTCTTGTAGTTGGTGGAATGATAGGTTTTGACCTTGGTGGACCAATAAATAAAGCAGCGGTTGTTACTGCAATGGCATTAATTTCAGAGGGACTATTTATAGCGAACACTGCAGCTCAAGTTGCGATTATTATACCAACATTAGGCTATGGTATAGCTACATTAGTTAAGAAGACTAAGTTCTCTGAAGAATTAAGAGAAGCTGGTAAAGCTTCATTTATAATGGGACTAGTAGGTATTTCAGAAGGTGCTATTCCTTTTACATTAGTTAATCCAATGAGAATGATTCCAGTAAATATAATTGGTTGTGCAGTTGGATCAGCTATTGCTGTATCACTTGGAGCAGTAAATACTATTCCTATATCAGGAATATATGGATGGTTATTGGTGGAAAAATGGCCGGTATATGTTTTAGGAATCTTAGTAGGAAGTCTAATAGTAGCAGCGGGAGCTATATTCTTAGGAAAAGGTTTTGATACTGACGAGTTTGATGGAGTAATGTAATTAAAATAGTAGAGGGGATGTTTAAGAATAAAATAGAAACATCTCCTCTTTTATTTTTAAATTAAGTATAAGAGAAAGGCATTAGAAAAGAATGAATTTAAGTAGTTTCAAAAATAGAATTATATTATTTGTAGTAGGAATTATGATATTAACACTTGGAGTTGCTCTTACTGTAAAAGCTGACTTAGGAGTAGGAACTTGGGATTCTGTTAACGTAGGATTAAGCAATAGATTTGGGTTATCAGTTGGAACATTTTCTTTTATAATAGCAATAATAATGACAATAATAGCAGCTATTTTAAGAAATGGAAAGTTTAATTTATATACATTAGGCACTGCCTTGGTTTTAAGTAGTTTTACAGACTTTTGGTTATTTGTAGTTAACAAACTTCCTTTAGGAGATAGTTATATAAGTAGAGTAGTATATTTTTTATTGGGGATTCTGATTCTTTCTATGGGATTAGCTATTTATTTAACACCAAATCTTGCCCCTAACTCATTAGATGATTGCATGATGGCTTTTAGGAATAAATTTAACTTAAGCGTAGGTATGGCAAAGTTAGTAACAGATGGTGTAGGAATAATTTTTGCTATCCTTGTAGGAGGACCAATTGGAATAGGAACAATAGTAATAATACTTTCGGTAGCACCTTTAGTAAATATATTCTTTAATAGAATAAATTCAGCAATAATAGTATCAAATTAAGATATACTTACATAAAAAATTGACTTTATTAGGCTTAAATAAAAATAGTACTAATGAGGCATATATATTAAATTTGGAGGAGAAGTTATGACTAAAATTAATATTGTTAATCATACACATTGGGATAGAGAATGGTATTTTTCAACTATGGATGCTTTATTATTGAGTGATCAAGTTTTTGAAGATGTATTAATTGAATTAGAAGAGAATATTGATGCTAGGTTTTGTTTAGATGGTCAAGCATCCATAATAGAGGATTATTTATCGATAAGACCAGAAAGATTACCTCAAATAAAGAAATTAGTAGAAGAGGGAAGGCTCCTAATTGGACCATGGTATACTCAAACAGATGCTCAATTAGTTTGTGGTGAATCTATATTAAGAAATTTAAGTATAGGGATACATGAGATAAATAAAATTGGTAAGCATATGGAAGTTGGTTATTTACCAGATACTTTTGGGTTTAATGCACAAATGCCAACTATACTTAGAAATTGTAATATAGATAACATAATTTTTTGGAGGGGCATAAACTTAGGTAAGCATGTTAAGTCCCCTTATTTTAAATGGAAGGGTTTAGGCAATGAAGAAGTTTATGCAGCTAATTTAATTGATGGTTATGGAAGCATTCCAAGATTATTTACTAATGAAGAATTTTTAAATAATAAGCTATTTAAGTTAGCTGACAAAATAAAGTCAATGACTGATTTAGATGAAATTTTGATACCTATTGGGAATGATCAAGTAGAAATAACGTGCAATATTAAAAATAAGATTGATGAAATTAATAAAATTAGCAATGATGAATATGTTCAAAGTACATATTTAGATTTTATTGATTATATAAGAAAAAATAGTGAAAAACTAGAGAGATATGAGGGTGAATTTAGAGAACCTAAAACTGGTAGAGTTCATAAGACAATAGGATCAGTTAGATATGATATAAAGAAAACGAATTTCGATATGGAGCAAAACCTTTTAAAAAGAGTTGAGCCATTATATGCTATAGCTGAAAGCCTAGGAATAAAAATAAGCAAGAATTTAATCACAACAGCTTGGAAAAAAATAATGGAAGGTCAAGCTCATGATGGTATGGCTGGCTGTATAACAGATGATGTGGCAAATGATGTATTATACCGTATGAAGCAAGCAAGGGAAATTGCAGATGGAATAGAAAATCTTGTTAAGAAAAGAATTGCTGAAGGATTAAGATTAAGTAAGGATGAAATTTTAGTATTTAACACATTAGCTTACAAATATGATGGTTATAAAGTTGTTGAATTTTTAAGTAGCACAAAGGATAAATTTGTAGCAGATGTTGAAAAGTGTACTGTACTAGATATTCATGAGTATGAAGGAAAAGAAAATATATTAATTGAAGCACCAGAAGGCAATTATTTTATAAATGAGGATGGATATTATAAAATAACTGCTTTAATTAAAACTACATTACCTGCTATGGGATATAAGGTATTCAAGTTAAGTGAAGGAAAAGTAGATATAATTGAAAATAGTAATAATTTAGAAATAAAAAATGATAATTATAAGATATTTGTAGAAAATGAAAAACTATGTGTAGAACTTAAAGATGGAAGAAAGATTGAAGATTTCATTACTTTTGAGAACTGTGGTAATGATGGGGACACTTATGATTTTTCACCACTTAGAGGAGATTCAAATATAACATTTAGAATAGTTGAAGGAATTAGAAAAGCTTCTGAAGGCATTGAAAAGCTAGAATTAAGTGGGAGAGTATTATTACCAAAAGATCTTGAATCAAGACTAGATAGAAATGAATTAAAACCATTAGATATTAAACTAATAATCTCTTTACTAAAAGATGATGAGTTAATTAATTGTAGGATAATTGTTGATAATAATATATTAAGTCACAGATTAAGAGCTTGTATAAAGTCTGATATTTTATCAAATGAATCAATTGCGTCTATACCTTTTGGTTATATAAAAAGACCAATATTAAATGGAGAAATTGGGGAGTGGAATAGTAGTTATCTTGAAATTCCAATAGATATAGAGGTGTTCGAGGGGACTGTTTCTATTACAGATGATAAAAATACATTAAGTATATATTCTAAGGGGATAAAGGAATATCAAGTTATAGAGGATAGAATGTATTTAACATTGTTATCCACTACAAGCCAATTAGGAAAACCCAATTTACTATATAGACCAGGGAGAGCATCAGGAGATACGACAAAGCAAGGCCATGTAATGATAGCTACACCAAATGCAGAACAATTAGGTAAGAATGAATTTGAGTTTTCTATATCACTTTTAGAGGAAAGCTTTAATGAAAACAAAGTTGAAAAAAGATATGAGAAAGTTAATTCACAAAATATATTCTATCAATTACAAGGTTTAAATAAATTTATAAACAGGTTGGATAATAAAATACAAAACTCTAGAACAAAATTAGATTTAAAGAGAGAATACAGCCTTTTAGAAGTTGATAAAAACATATGTATAAGTTCTATATCAGCATCATTTAAAGATAACGCAATACTATTAAGAATGAAAAATTGTAGTAATGAAGAGCTAATAGTAGACAGATATGATTTTAATAAATTTAAAAGATGGGAAATTGTAAATGCTATTGAAGAAGTACAAGATAATCCTAAGTTAGTAATTGACCCATATAATATAATAACAATAAAATTATACTTTTAAACAATAATGATTAGGAAATCATTAGTATTTTATGTTAAAGGTATAGGTAAGAAATTAAAAATATCATTTATAAATTAATATTTTTAATGGATAAGGTTGTATCATATATATTTTGATACAGCCTATTATGGAATATGGAATATAGTATTGTTTAAAGTAAATACGACATGATAAACAGAAGGAGATTAAACTATGTATCCAATAAAGTTTGAAAATTTGTATTATAAGAAAATATGGGGAGGAAGAGACTTAGAAAAATTTAGGGCTAATCTTCCAGAAGGTAATATTGGTGAAAGTTGGGATGTTGCTTGTCATCCAAATGGAACGAGTATAGTAGCAAATGGAAAGTTTAAAGGAAAAAGATTTGATCAATTGATTGAAGAATATGGTATAGATTTATTGGGAAAGAATTTTGAGAATAAGGAATTTCCTTTATTAATTAAACTTATAAATTCAAAAGAAAAATTATCAGTACAAGTACATCCTAATGATGAATATTCAAGAATAAATGAAAATTCTATAGGTAAAACAGAAGCTTGGTATGTAGTTGATGCAAAGCCAGGAGCTAAATTAATAGTTGGAACTAAAGATTGTGATAAAGAAATTTTTGAAAAAGCTATAAAAGAAGAAAGAACTGAAGAATATTTAAATGAAATAGAAGTTAAAAAAGGAGATTGCTTTCTTATAAATAGTGGCCTTGTCCATGCTATTTGTGAAGGAGTTATTATTGCGGAAATTCAACAAAATAGTGATATAACCTATAGAATTTATGATTATGGAAGACCAAGAGAATTACATATTGATAGAGCATTAGATGTAATAAATTTTAATTTATATGCAGTAAATTATGGGAACAATAAATTAGAAGAGCATATTGAGTATAGAAAAAATATTTTATGTAGTACTAAGTATTTTACTATTGAAGAATATATTATAAATGGAGAATTAGTTGAAGAAAGTGATATAAATAAGTTCTATATATTAACTTGTGTAGATGGAAAAGGAATCATTGAATGCAAAAATAATATGAAATTAGATATATTAAAAGGAGAGAGTATATTAATCCCAGCTTCATTAGGGGAATATATTATTAGTGGAGATTTGACAGTTTTAAAATCTTATATATAGGGAATTTTAGGATATAAGGTTTTTGTGTTTGGAAAAACCAGTGTTATATGTGAGATTTATAGTCTTAGGGGCTTATATATCTTGCTAAAGGCTATTTTTATTGTTAAAAATCGGTTGTAAGAAAAATTATTTACAAAAAAGGTTGCTATTTAATAAAGAATGTGTTATTATAAATGAGTAGCAAATATGCTAACAATAAAAAGTTTCATTTAGGTAGATAGTTTCTCATAAATTAGAGATTATTATATCAATTTAGAATCTTTAATTTTAGGAGGAATATTTATGTCAGATAAAACAATAACATGCAGAGATTGCGGAAGCGAATTCATATTTTCAGTAGGAGAACAAGAATTCTATAAAGAAAAAGGATTTGAAAATGAGCCAACAAGATGCGTATCTTGTAGAAGAGCTAAAAAAGAACAAAATAGAAGATAATTTTAGATTGTTATAGGTTGTAGTTTATACTACAACCTTTTTTGACGTTTTATTACTAATATATATATATAAATATGTTTCTAAAAACTCCTTTTTAAATTATTAATAATGTAAAAGATAAAGAGGGAATTATAGATAAAATAGTAGACAATCTACAAAGCCTTTAATAGAAAGATGATAAAATGTATGCAAATTATATGAAAATAGAATGATAGCAATATAAGAATAAAGGTGCTGTCGCACAATGAAAAATTAAGAATGAATAATGAGAAATTAATGAAAAAACTCCTGAAGGAGTTTTGAAAAGAAGTTAATTTAAGTAATTCTGTAAGAATTACATCAATAATGCTTCATTTTTAATTTTTAATTCTTAATTTGGGCTGTTTGTGAGACAGCCCTTTTGTTTTTTTTAGTATATTAATATACTTATTGATATAGTTTTAAGAAGCAAATAATAGACCCATTATAGAACCATATATGATAGAAGCATATGGATTCGAAGTTATTGGACATGTTCCACTAGCACAACCAATTTTTTTATAATATAAATAACCTAATGATCCACCAATAATTGGAGCAATAATATATTTTACCATCATCAAAAATCTCCTTATTATATAAATAAAATTTTATGTATTTACTATATTAAATTAAAACTATTATTTTTTATGTAACTTAATTACAGAAGTATTTATTTAGTTAAGGTATTATTAGAGCTACTTTTTTTGAGGTTTTTTTTTATAGTAATCGCACTAATGTAAAAAATGGTATTAAGAGAAGCTAGCTGATGAAATAGAAAAGTTGACTTTAAAATGCACTTTATGATAAACTAAAGTGGATAATAATTATCCTAGTTATCTAAAATAAATAAAAATTATAAAAAAGGTATGTATAAAGGTGGTGCTTATAATGAAGATGAAAACTGGGGTTGAACAGTCTGTGTATGCAATACTTATTTTGAATATGTTACCAGATAAGGCTGTATTACCAGGAGAAGCAATCAGTCAGCAATTGGGTGCCTCTTCAACATATTTTCAAAAATTATTAAGAAAGTTAGTTAATGCAGATTTGATTATTTCTGTTCCAGGTGTTAAGGGCGGATTTAGATTAAGTAAAAGACCAGAAGATATTAGGATATATGATATATATCTTGCTATAGAAGGACAGCAATCTCTTTATTATTCTAGAGGTGTGTTAAATGATATGCTTGAATTAGAATGTGAAGATGGAGGATGTTTGCTAACAGGATTAATGAATGAAGCTGAGAAGTCTTGGAAATCTGTACTTAAGGGTGAAACAATAGCATCCTTATATGAAAAAATGAAAAATGATTTTAAGCCTAAAGTACAATCCTTAGAAGAATGGATAAAAGAAAATATGGTTTTGTAATAAAAGCATCATATATATGTCTTAGGATAATGCTTAATAAACTCCATTAATTTATTAAATATTATTGGAGAGAATGGATCCTAATCAAATACTTAAGTAATTAATGAACATATTAATCAAAACTCAAGGTGACATTAAGAAAATCTTATAAATAATATGAAAAGAAGGGAAATTAAATATGAGAAATACACAAGAGGTTAATGATTTTAATGAAATTTTAAGGGGACGACGTTCAATTCGTACCTATGATACATCTGTAAAGATAAGCAAAGAAGAGATGGCAGAAATACTTGAAGAAGCAACACTTGCACCTTCTTCACTTAATATGCAGCCATGGCGTTTTCTTGTAATTGAAAGCGAGGAAGGGAAAGCAAACCTTGCTCCACTTGCAAGATTTAATCAACTTCAAGTTAAAACATCTTCAGCAGTAATAGCTATATTTGGAGATCTTAAGAATTTTGATTATAGTGAAGAGATTTACAGTAAGGCTGTAGAGCTTGGCTATATGCCTATAGAAGTTAAGGAAAAACAAATAAGAGGTATTACAGCACATGCAGCAACATTAGATCCACAAGTAAATAAAGAGGCAGTATTGGTTGATGGTGGTCTTGTAGCTATGCAATTAATGCTTGTAGCACGTTCACATGGATATGATACATGTCCAATAGGTGGTTATGATAAGGATAAGATTGCAGAAGTATTTGATATAGATAAAGATCGTTATGTTCCAGTTATGCTTATTTCAATTGGTAAAGCAGCTGACAATGGTTATAAATCTGTACGTCTTCCAATTGAACAAATTGCACAATGGAAGTAATTTAGTTAACCTAGAAATTTTTAAAATTCAAGGGATTTAGAGTTCAGAAAATATGAAATAGTAATGATTTAGAAAGAATCTATCGGTTATTAATATAAAATTCACCCCATAGTTAGGCAGTATAAGAATATCTAGCTATAGGGTGTTTTGTATATTAAGAAAAATAAATAGGAATAGCTATTGAAATAAAGGAGATGTTTAAATATGAAATTAAGTGTTTTAGATCAGGGAATTATATCAAAGGGAAATACAGCTATTGATACTATGAATAATACAGTGGAACTAGCTAGGCTTACAGATGAATTAGGTTATCATAGAATATGGTATTCTGAGCATCATTCTAGTGAAGGATTAGCTTGTACAGCTCCAGAAATATTAGTAGCACATATAGCTTCTGTAACAAAAAATATTCGTGTTGGAACAGGTGGAGTGATGTTAATGCATTATGCTCCTTATAAGGTTGCAGAAGTATTTAATATGCTTAGTACATTAAATCCAAATAGAATAGACATTGGGATTGGTCGTGCACCTGGTGGAGATTATGGAGCTATGCTTGCATTATCTCAAGGGAAAGATCCTGAAATGCATAACTTATATAGTAAAATATCAGAAACACTAATGTATATTAGTAATAATCACCCGAATAAAAAGGCTTTTGCAGCACCTATAGGCTCACCCCTTCTTGAAGCTTGGATGTTAGGTTCAAGTGGAAATAGTGCTGTTCAAGCAGGTAAGCTTGGACTTGGATATTCTTATGCTCATTTTATTGGGGGGAGATTATTAGAATCTGTTTTTGATGAATATAGAAGAAGTTTTATTCCATCAGAATTTATGCAAAAGCCACAAATAAATGTTGGATATTCTGTTGTAGTAGCAGAAACAAAGGAAGAAGCTGAGTTTGAAGCAGCAAGTCTAGATTTAATGTTTTTAAATATAGAAAAAGGTATTTCAAGTTTTCTTGTATCTCCAGAAGAGGCATTAAGTCATTCTTATAGTGAAATTGATAAGATGAGAATTCAAGCTAATCGTAATCGTATGTTAGTAGGATCTTCAAAGGAAATTGCAGATATATTAAGAAGTAACGAAGAAAAGTATGGCATTAATGAGGCTATGATTGTTGGAATAAATTATTCAATAGAATCCAAACTTAGAACATATAAATTATTAGCTAAAGAATTATTATAGTTAATTTAAAATAGGGTTGATGGGTTTTATTTGTATTATTTACTAAATAATCAAAGTAATATATAATCATTTGTATAATTTTTAAATTTGTTTAACTTTATATAATATGGGGGAAGAAAATGTGGTATGAAAAAAGAGGCATTGAAAGTTATATAATTTTTGCTATATTTCCAATGGTAATAAATATGGCTACTAATGCTGTGTATTTTATAAGTGGAAGCTCCTATGAAACTCTAGCGCTTGTGAATGAATTTAATAGGTTTACATTATTTACAATTTTTGTGTGTTGCATCTTGAATTTTTTTACTAAGGAGAAGAAGCTTTCAGAAGAGGAAAAGAAAGAGCTTAATAAGAAAATGTATGGAATGAAGCTATTAAATATAGTATTTATTGGCTATGTAATATTTACAGTTTTTATTGTGAAAAATAGAAGTATAATGGTTTCGGCATTAATTATTTATGCTGGATATATAAACTTATATATGTTAAAAAGGAAGAGAAAAGTAGTTGTTAGACTCTCTGAGACTCAAAAGAATTGGAGAAAATTTTATAATAAACCTTCTTATGAGGATAGTAGTTTATTATGGAAAATTAAACCTATGCTAGTACCTCATGTATCAGTAAGTTTTATTGAAAGAATTAAGCATATTGACTGGATTGGACTTATATTTATAGTGCCATTTCTAAGTGGTTTTAGATTAGTATATTTACCTATGATGATTATTGCTTTTATGTTTACTATTTCAGATATATTATATTTTGTAGATACTATTTTTGGATTATATACTGAAACTGAAGGTATATGTACAGGAGTTATAAGGCAAGAAGGAAGCAGAGGTTCTAGAAGAATATATTACGATATATATGTTACTGACTTTTCAAATAAAAGAGAAATTAAATTTAGACTATATGATTATTGTAACTATAATGACTATGATGTCGTTAAGCTTATACATGGAGGACTTTCTAAGAAAGTTATAGGGCACAAGATTGTAAGCAAGGAATTTTAATTTTGAGAAAAAGCACAAGTATTCTTGTTCGGATATTTTAATGACATCACTTAAAATTAGAAAAGATACTAAAGTATAATTGAGTTAAGTTATAATTGATTTATAAGTATTGAGATAGAAAAAAGGTTCTTAAATAAGTATTTTACTATAATTTTAAAGTTAAAAAGCAAAGTCCAGCAACATATAAATTGCTGGATTTTATTAATCTACATATTTATCTATAAATTGTGAAATGTTTAAATGTAATTGGTCTAAGGCTAGCTCTTCTATAGGATAATGACTTCCCTTTTCTAATTCTACAATTTTAACTGAAACTTGCTTAATTTTATTTAAAAATTCTGTGCTAAGATGTAGTGGAGTCCATTTATCTTCTTTGGGCTGTGTTAATAAAATTGGACAAATACTAAAACTTTCAGGTTCAATATCAGGTATATAAGTCATATAAGTGTAAATGAATTTTAATGGTACACTACTTCCAGCTGAGGTTTTATCTTTTAGCATTACTTTAAGAGCATTCTTATCATTGCATAAAGCATTCATTTTTGAGCAAATAGTCATTTTCATTTTAAAATTTGAAAGACCTATGTTAGAAGATAATTTTGACAATGGAACACCTAATTTGGCCCAAAATATATTTTTAGTAGTCTCATCTCTAACCTTTTGATCTCTTTGATCTAAAAATGTCATTCCAATTATACCTTTTACTTTTTTATTTTTGCAGGCAATATGATAGGTTTCCATACCACCAGCTGATAAACCATAAAGGAATATTGGTCTTGAGTCCTTGCTTAATTCGTAATTGATATAGTCATTTCCTAAATTAATCCAATCATCATATGTAATAGTCATATTTTTATTAATTTCAGTTACACCATAAAGGGGCATATCTATAGCTATTACCTCAAAACCATCTTTAGAAAGTGGACCTCCAATAATGGTTGACATTTGCCTACCATTTGTTCCTACACCGTGAAATAAAATAACTTTTGCTTTGGCATTTTTATTTCTAAATGTATCTAAATGCACCTTATTTCCTTTCCAATTCCACCATTCTTCTTCGGGCTTGTAATTAGAATTGAAATGTAATTTTTGTGGTAAGAATTTTTGGATTTCTTTCCATGATTTTTGTTCAGTATAATTCATACTAAATCTCCCTTCGTATTAATTTTCTTCTTTAATAGTTCTTCTTATTCGGCTTAAGGATTCAGGTGTTATACCTAGATAAGAAGCAATATAATGCTGAGAAACTCTTTCTTTAATATCCTTATATTCTTTTTGAAAAGCTATATATCTTTCTGTTGCACTCATTATTTGAAAAGCATATTCTCTTTGCATCTTATAAAGCAGATTGTTTTCTAAAAACTCCATATATAAACGAGTTAGGCTTTCATTTTGTAAAATTAATTCTTTTAATTCTTTAGCCTTGAATTTTAATGCCGTTATATTTTCTAATGCTTCAAAACCTTGAATACTTTTTTGATTAGAAAAAAGACTTTCTCCTATACAAAAATCATTTTCTTTCATAAAAAATTTGGTGATATCATTTCCTTCTTTATCTAAATAGTAGCTTCTAGCTATTCCAGAAAAGATTATATACACTTCATTTTGATCATCCCACATATTTAAGATCATATCGTTTTTAAGGAAGTGAGCTTCAGAACTTATTTCTAGTATTTTTTCAATTATTTCATTGCTAGGATAGTAATTATTATTACTAAAGGTATTTTTAATTAATTTATATTTATCTTCTTTTTTCAATTAATATCAACTCCAAATTTATTTTATATATTATTGCTAAGAACAACATTAACATTTGTTAATAGTTAAGAAGAATTATTAGATTATGATGTCTTTTTGTATCTTTTTTATTATTATTTTTTCACATAAAATACAGATTGCCTCCATTTGAAACACTGATTTCAATGATATTATATGTCATAGAAGTTTTGAAAGGATAGTAATAGAAATAAATTTGATATTAGTAAGGTTTTCTTATAAAGAGTTTTGTCTTAATTAGGCTAATGATATTAAAAAGTGTTATTGCCTTATGTTATAATTATTATAGTAAATTATTGGAAATGTAGTAGAGAAATTTGGGTTTATAGATGAGATAGATATAAGCAGAAAAATAATTTACATAAGAGATAATGCATTAGAGGAGAATTTTTATGAAATATAAGTGTTTAGTTTTAGACCATGATGATACAGTGGTGAATAGTACTTCTACAATTCACTATCCAGCTTTTTCTTTAGCATTGGAAAAGTTACGTCCTGAAGTGAAAATTTCATTAGAAGAACATTTTTTATATAATTTTGAACCAGGTTTTAGTGTTTATTGTAATGAAGTTTTAGGATTTACAAAAGAAGAAATGGATTTTCAAACAAAGAATTGGTTAGAGTATGTAGATTCTCATATTCCAAAGACCTTCACTGGAATTAATGAATTAATATGGGAGTTTAAAAATAGAGGAGGATATATTTGTGTTGTTTCTCATTCTATGAAGGATAATATTATAAGGGATTATAAAGCAAATGGATTACCAACTCCAGATATGGTATTTGGCTGGGAGGCGTTACCTGAACAGAGAAAGCCTTCTCCATTTCCTTTGCAAAATATAATGAAGGAATTAAAAATATCTTCAAAAGATATGATAATGGTAGATGATTTAAAGCCAGGGAAAGATATGGCAGATAGTTGTGATGTGGATTTTGTTGGAGTAGGATGGGCACATTCTATACCTACAATTATGAGCTTTATGAAGAATAATTGCATTAATTATTGTACTTCTGTAGAGGAGCTTAGAAAGATCCTTTTTGAAGTATAAATGGACATGCTATAAAGGAATATGAGAAATAGAAAGTAAATAAAATAACTTAAATGATATTTTTGATTATTTAAAATGAATAAAAGAACTTATAGCTACCTTTTGGTAGCTTTTTTGTTCTCAATTATTTAATTATTATTTTCTAGAAAAGTAGGTTATAATTAAATGAAGGAAAATTGTTGAAAAATGAGGTGATAATCATGAATAGTTCTATATTGTTAATAATAGCTTATGTAATTAGTATTTTATCAGCAATATCTTTGATTTTCATAGAAAGAAAAGAACCTAATACAACTTGGGCATGGTTACTAATATTGTTTGTATTACCTGGAGTAGGGTTCATTATATATTTGATATTTGGACAGAACTTAAGTAGGCAAAAGATATTTAGAGAAAAAAAGGTTGTAGATGAAAAGAAATCAAAAGTTTTAATGGAAAAGTTTAAGGAAGAAAAAGAGAAGGGAACATCATCTGAATTTATGGAGCTAGTTAGAATGAATTATACTCATTCAGGAGCTTTATATACTGGAGGAAATTCTCTTACTACCTTTATAGATGGGGAAAAGAAGTTTGAAGCATTAATAAATGACATAAGAGACGCAAAAGAATTTATACATATAGAATATTATATATTTAGAATGGATAACTTAGGAAAAACCTTGATTGATGAACTAAGTAAAAAGGTGAAAGATGGTGTAGAAGTTAGATTTGTAGTAGATGCTATGGGATCTAAAAGTATAAGAAATAAAGATATAAAATATATAAGAAGTCTTGGAATTAAGTTTCATATATTCTTTCCTGGAATATTACCTTTGATAAATATACGTCTAAATTTTAGAAATCATAGAAAAATAGTAGTTATTGACGGGGAAGTTGGATATGTAGGAGGATTTAATGTTGGAGATGAATATGTAAATAAAGGTGATCAATTTGATTACTGGAGAGATACTCATATAAGAATAAAGGGGAAAGCAGTAAATGAATTGAATAAAAGATTTATATTAGATTGGGACTATGCTTCAGAAGGTGAGCTTAAAAATTATGATAAGTATTTTAAGTTACAAGAGGACTCAGGTAATATTGGAATTCAAATAGTTTCATCAGGACCAGATCATAAGGAAGAGTATATAAAAAATGCTTATATGAAGATAATTAACAATGCAAAGGAAAGTGTCTATATCCAAACCCCGTATTTAGTGCCAGATGAACCAATGAAGGAAGCATTAAAAATTGCAGCTTTATCTGGAATAGATGTAAGAATAATGGTTCCAGATAAGCCAGATCACTTCTTTATGAAATGGATATTAAGTGCTAATATGGGAGACCTTATGGAGTGGGGTGTGAAATTTTACACTTACCAAAAGGGATTTATACATTCTAAGACAATAGTTTCAGATGGTAAGGTATGTAGCATTGGAACAGCTAACTTAGATATTAGAAGCTTTCAGTTAAACTTCGAAATAAATGCCATTATTTATGATGATAAGTTCTCTAAAGAACAAGAAGATATATTTATTAAGGATATTGAAGATTGTAAGTTAGTAACTATGGAAGAATATGAAAATAGAAGTAGGGCATTGAAGATTAAAGAAGCTTTAATAAGACTTGTTGCACCTATTTTATAGGATAATTAATATGGTAATAAATCTTTTATATATAAGTTGGAATAAAGATTCTACTGTACATTAAGTTACAATTTGTGCTTAAAGCATTTAAAGTAGGTAGCTATCTTGGCAACTTATATATAAATTAAAAAGTGATGCTTTCAATTTAGGTAATTTATTAAAATAACATTTTTAATCTATAATTTTATAAGATTATATGTGTAGTTTATATATTTAAATATAGGATATTAAATTGAAAAAATATTCTTAAAAATATTGACAATGACCTATGGTTTGGTATAATTAGGGAAAGAAATTTTGAAAATAAATTTATGGAGGATTCTTATGAAAGGAATTATAAATAAAGCAGCACAATTTAATAGCTTTTTTTACTTTATATTCTGGGGCTTTTTCTTTAGCGCTGGCTATTTGTTCTGCAAAAAAAATAATAATTCCATTCTTATGAGTGCATAGTATAAATTTATATATTTTTTAAGTAAAATATTTTGATTATTCAAGAGAACTCATAGGAGTTCTCTTTTTTAATATAGAGAGTTATTAACTTTCAAAATAATAAACATAAAAATATAAATAATATAAAGGGGGCTTTATTCATGGTAATAATTTTAAAACCAAGAACAAAACAAGAGGAAATTGATAAGTTAACAAATGAATTAGAAGGAGAAGGTGTTAAGGTTAACCCTGTAATAGGAACAGACCTTATTATCCTTGGATTAGTTGGAGACACTAGCAAAATTGATGCTTTAAAAATTGAGGCCAATGATATTGTAGAAAAGGTAATGCATGTTCAAGAGCCATTTAAGAAAGCTAATAGATTATTCCATCCAGATAATTCAATAGTTGATGTAAATGGAAGTCAAATAGGTGGAAAAAAGCTAGCAATGATAGCTGGACCTTGCTCTGTTGAAAGTGAGGAACAATTAACATTTGTAGCAGAAGAAGTTAAAAAGTTAGGGGCAAACTTCTTAAGAGGAGGAGCATTTAAACCAAGAACTTCTCCATATAGTTTCCAAGGATTAAAATATGATGGATTAGAACTTTTAAAGATTGCAAGAGAAAAAACAGGACTTCCAATAGTAACAGAAATTATGTCACCATATGATATTGAAATTTTCGAAAGAGATGTAGATGTTATTCAAGTTGGTGCAAGAAATATGCAAAACTTCGATTTGTTAAATGAATTAGGTAGAACTAAAAAGCCAATATTATTAAAAAGAGGTTTATCAGCTACTATAGAAGAATGGTTAATGTCAGCTGAATATATTATGGCTGGAGGAAATGAAAATGTAATTCTTTGCGAAAGAGGAATAAGAACTTTCGAAACTTACACAAGAAATACATTAGACTTAAGTGCTATCCCAGCTGTTAAGAAGCTAAGCCATTTACCAGTAATAGTAGATCCAAGCCATGCTACAGGAAAGAGATTTATGATATCTCCACTAGCAAAAGCAGCAGTAGCAGTAGGCGCAGATGGACTTATAATAGAAGTTCACAACAATCCTGAAAAGGCATTATGTGATGGTCCACAATCAATAAGACCAAATGATTACGAAACATTAGTACAAGAATTAAAAGCAATAGCAGCTGCAGTAGGAAGAGAACTGTAGGGTGCTGTTGCACAGTGGAAAATGAAGAGTCAATAAAAAACTATGTTTTTATTGACGTGAAAAAATGAAAAAATGAGTGGTGAAATTCAGAAAATCTGAATTTCTTATAAAGAAATTAGATTTAGAAACTCAGCCAAGCTGAGTTTCCTTCTTCATTCTTTAATTCCTTCATTATTCTTTAATTCCTTCATTATTATTATAAATTCAGCTAGGCTGAATTTAATCTAAAATTGTTAACTGTTAATTGCTAATTATTAATTGAAAGCGGGTGTAGAAATGAAACTATCTATTGATTTATCTCATAGCAAGTATGACATAGTTATAGAAAGAGGCTTATTAAGTAGGATAGGTAAAGAAGTTAAAGAAGTTTTTGTAGGTAATAAGATTTTTGTTCTCACTGATGAAAATGTTGATAAATATTATGGCGATAAGGTGGTTCTGGCTTTAGAAGAAGAAGGATATATTGTTAAAAAGTTTGTTTTAAAAGCAGGTGAAGAAACTAAATCTTTTAATATTTTACCTAAAGCTTATAATGAACTTTTAGATTTTAAGGTTAATAGAAGTGATTTAATATTAACTTTAGGAGGAGGAGTTATAGGAGATTTAGGTGGATTTGTAGCATCTACATATCTAAGAGGTATTCCTTTTATCCAATGTCCAACTACTCTTTTAGCTCAAGTAGATAGTAGTGTTGGTGGTAAGGTAGGAGTAGATTTAGAAAGAGGTAAGAATCTAGTAGGAAGTTTTTATCACCCTAAGAAAGTTATTATAGATCCAGATGTATTATCTTCATTAACTGATAAGTTCTTTAATGATGGAATGGCAGAAGTTATAAAGTATGGATGTATTAAAGATAGTGCATTCTTTAAGAAACTTGAAAGTTTTAACAGTAAAGAAGAAGTTATGAACAATATTGAATACATTATTCACAATTGTTGTAAAATTAAGAAAGAAGTTGTGGAAAAGGATGAAAAAGATACTGGAGATAGAATGCTTTTAAATTTTGGGCATACAATTGGTCACGCTATTGAGCAATATTATAATTTTAGTAAATATACTCATGGTGAGGCAGTTGCAATTGGGATGTATGAAATAACTAAGCTAAGTGAAGCTCTAGGTGAAACTAAAAAAGGTGAATCTGAAATAATAAAAGAAATTTTAATAAAATATAATTTACCTTATAAGTTAGATATAAATATTGATAAAATAAAGGAAGCTATGACTTTAGATAAAAAGAATTTAGGTAAAAAGCTTAATTTAATTTTTATTACTGAAATAGGAAATAGCTTTGTTAAACCAATTGATCAAAGTCAATTATCTATTATTCATTAGTGCTGTTGCACAGGTAAAAGTTAAGAGGTAAGGGGAAGACTCCGTAGGAGTTTTGAAAGTAATTTATTCTAGTAATTCTGAAGGAATTACATCAATAATTGTTAATTGCTAATTGCCAATTGTTAATTAAAGAGGAGGTTTTTTATGAAGATTGAAGTATTAAATACTAAATTAGAAGGAAAGGTTAAGATACCTCCTTCAAAAAGTATGGCTCATAGAGGAATAATTTGTGCTTCTCTTAGTAGTGGAGTTTCAGTAATTGATAATATTGATTATTCAGATGATATTAATGCAACTATAGATGCAATGGTATCTCTTGGAGCAGTTATAGATAAGAATGAAGATAAATTAACTATAACAGGTGCATTTCATAAAGATGCAAAAAGGAAGTCTGCAAGAACAGTTGATTGTAATGAATCAGGATCAACTTTAAGGTTTTTAGTTCCAATATCTTTATTATTTGATGGAATGACTAAGTTTATTGGTAGAGGAAACTTAGGTAAGAGACCACTAGATACTTATTATAATATATTTAAAGAACAAGGAATTAAATATAATGCAGTAGATACTGAGTTAAATCTAATGGTAAAAGGTCGTATAAAGGCTGGAGAATTTGTTCTACCAGGAAATATTAGCTCTCAATTTATAACTGGATTATTATTTACCCTTCCATTATTAGAGGGAGATTCAAAAATAATAATAAGCACAGAATTAGAATCAAAAGGATATATTGATTTAACCTTATCTTGCATGAAGGATTTTGGTATAGATATAGAAAATAACGATTATAAAGAATTTATAATTAAGGGTGGCCAAAGCTATAATTCAAGAAATTATAGAGTTGAAGGTGATTATTCTCAAGGAGCCTTTTATCTTTCTGCAAATGCATTAGGCTCTAAAGTTAAACTTCTAGATTTAAGAGAAGATTCTTTGCAAGGAGATAAGGAAGCAATAGATATTTTAGAAAGAATGGGTTCAAAATTCGAATTTAAAGATAGTATAACTATAAAAGATAATTGTAAATTAAAATCTACATTAATAGATGCATCTCAATGTCCGGATATTATACCTGTGATATCTTTAGTAGCAGCTTTATCAGAAGGAAGAACTGAAATTATTAATGCTGGAAGGCTTAGAATTAAAGAGTGTGATAGATTAAAGGCTGTTGCAACTGAACTTAATAAGCTTGGAGCTAAGATTATTGAAAAAGAAGAAGGTTTAATAATAGATGGAGTAGAAGAATTAGAAGGTGGCATTGAAGTTTGGAGCTGGAAGGATCATAGAATTGCAATGACATTAGCAATTGCAGCTACAAGGTGTAAGAATCCGATAATTATTAAGGATTATGATTGTGTAGCAAAGTCCTATCCAAGCTTTTTTGAGGATTACAAAATGCTAGGAGGAAAAGTAAATGAGTGCAGTATGGGGGAATAATTTAAAGGTTTCTATATTTGGAGAATCTCATGGAAATGCAATTGGAATTAATATAGATGGATTGCCAATAGGGTTTGAACTAGATATGGATAAGATTTTAGAAGAAATGGCAAGAAGAGCACCTGGTAAAAATCAGCTATCTACAGCAAGAAAAGAAGCGGATTTACCTGAGATTTTAAGTGGAGTTTTTCAAGGAAAGACTACTGGGGCACCACTATGTGCAATTATTAGAAATGGAGATACAAGATCTAAGGATTATGAGAAAACTAAGGACTTTATGAGACCTGGACACTCTGATTTTGCAGGTAATGCAAGATACTTAGGATTTAATGATTATAGAGGTGGTGGACATTTCTCAGGAAGAATTACAGCACCACTTGTATTTGCTGGAGCTATATGCAAGCAAATATTAGAAGATAGAGGAATAGTAGTAGGGGCTCATATAGCCTCTGTTAAGGATATTAAAGACAAAGATTTTGACAATATTAATATTTCAAAAGAAGAGTTAAAGGAATTAAGAGAAAAAGAACTTCCTTTATTAGATTCAAAATTAGAAGATAAGATTAAGCATACAATAATGCAAGCTAAATATAATGGAAACTCTGTAGGGGGAACTGTTGAGTGTGCAGTAGTTGGTATTAAGCCTGGGGTTGGAAATCCATTCTTTGATTCTGTTGAATCTACAATATCACATTTAATCTTCTCTGTACCTGCAGTTAAGGGAATAGAATTTGGAAGAGGTTTTGATATTACTACCTTATATGGTTCAGAAGCTAATGATGAATTCTACTATGATGGAGATGTAGTTAAGACTAAGACTAATAATAATGGTGGAATTAATGGAGGTATTTCCAATGGAATGCCAATAGTATTTAAGGTTGCTGTTAAGCCAACTTCATCTATATTAAAGGAGCAAAATACTATAGATATCAAGAATAAGACAAATGTTAAATTCCAAATACAAGGAAGACATGACCCTTGCATAGTTCAAAGAGCAGTACCGGTTATTGAAGCAGTTACTGCTATTGGAATACTTGATTTATTAAAGGGGAGAGAGTAATGGGGAACTTAGAAGATTATAGAAAGGAAATTGACTCCATAGATAGGGAGTTAGTTTCCCTATTTGAGAAGAGAATGAATGTTGCTTTAAAGGTAGGAGAATATAAAAAAGAAAGAAATTTACCTATCTTTCATAGTAAAAGAGAAGAGGAAGTAATAGAAAAAAATATTTCACTTCTTAATAATAAGGACTATAGTGATATAACTAGAGGATTTTTTGAAAATATAATGGAGCTAAGCAGATTCCTTCAAGGAAACTTAATGGATAATTGTAAAGGGAAAAATGAAGAGTTTAATATTGATAAGAATGATGTTATAGGATATCAAGGGGTAGAAGGCTCTTTTAGTGAAGAGGCTCTTATTAAATATTTTAAAGCATACAGTAAGCTACAAAATTATGAAGAGTTTTCTGATGTTTTTAAGGCTTTAGAAAATAATGAAGTAAAATATGCTATTCTTCCAATTGAAAATTCCTATACTGGAGCTATTACTGCAGTTTATGATCTTTTAGTAAAATATAATTTTTATATTATTGGTGAAGAATGTATAAAGATAGATCAACATCTTATGAGTGTTGAAGGTGCAACTTTAGATACTATTAAAGAAGTATATTCTCATACACAAGGCTTTGAGCAAAGTAAGGGATTTTTAAGTAAGTATCCAGCTTTAAGATTAATTCCATATCACAATACAGCAATAAGTGCAAAACATATAGCAGATTTAAAGGATAAAACCAAGGCTGCTATTGGAAGTAAGAGAGCTGCTGATATTTATGGATTAAATATAGTTAAAGAAAGCATTAATGATAAGAAAGATAATCATACTAAATTTATTATAATAGGTAAAGATTTAAATTATGATGATTCTTGCAATAAGGTTAGTGTAGTATTTTCTCTAGATGATAAGGCAGGTACACTATATAGATTATTAAGCCATTTTGCTGAAAATAACATCAATATGATTAAGATAGAATCAAGACCTGACAAACATGAGTCTTGGAAATACTTATTATATGTTGATTTTGAAGGTAATTTAAAAGATGAAACTGTTAAAAATGCTTTAAAACTAATAGAGAAGAATAGTGGATACTTTAAAATCATAGGAAATTATAAGACTAGTAAGTAAAATGCAAAGCACTTTTATTCAAAACTCCGTAAGGAGTTTTTTTCATAATTTTTTATTTTTTGATTCACAAAATATAACTTAGGGAAACCTAGGTTTATTTTTTGCAAAAATAGATATAAAGTAATTTTAAATAATTATATGGGGAAATAAGTAAACTATCATAATATGCATATATAAGATAAAAATATTAGCGTAGATAAGAAAAAAGGGTGAAGAGTAATTTTGTAAGGAGGAAATATACCTTTATTTTAATATTTTAAACTATATATAGGTGATAATTAGTAGAAATAGAAATAATAATGTTAAAGTTTTAATTTGCTATTGAAAATGCATATCAGTTAATGTATAATTGCAACTGTATTTATCATATACAAATGAGTATCAATATCAATTATGTTAGGAGAAGATATTATGATGATTAATAAAAGGCTAATAAATTTATGTAGCCAATCAAAAAAGTACATCGGTCTAACTATACTAGTAAACTGGCTTGCAATCATTTGCAATATAATAATAATTTTTCTTGTTGGACAGTTTATTAATAAAGTTTACATGGGTGGATTAACTTCCATAAATATGGAGTCAATTTTAAAACCAGGAATTATTATAGTTATTCTTTTAACTATCAGATTTATTTCAAATATTTTATATGCTAAGTTTTCTAATTTAGCTTCAGTAGAGGCTAGATCGACGCTAAGAGAACTTGTATATAAAAAATTGCTTAGACTTGGTACAGGCTATAGTAGTGTGGAAAGCACATCTTCAATAGTTCAAGTTATGGTAGAGGGAGTAGAACAATTAGAAATATACTTTGGAAAGTATTTACCTCAATTCTTTTATTCTTTATTAGTACCAGTTACATTATTTGTTTTTATGAGCTTTGTTTCATTTAAAGCTGCTCTAGTATTTATACTTTCAGTACCTCTAATTCCTGTTTCTATTATTGCAATAATGAAGATTGCAAAGAGAATTTTAAAGGATTACTGGAAAAGTTATTCAGACCTAGGTGGAAGCTTTTTAGAAAATCTTCAAGGACTTACAACTTTAAAGGTTTTTGATATAGATGAAGAAAGACATGAAAAAATGAATGTTGAAGCTGAAAAGTTTAGAAAAATTACTATGAAGGTTTTAAGTATGCAATTAAATTCTATTACGATAATGGACTTAGTTGCATTTGGAGGAGCAGCTCTTGGAACTATAGTTGCATTAATTCAATTTAGAAATGGAGATTTACTTCCAGGAAGCTTACTTATAGTAATACTTTTATCTTCAGAATTCTTTATACCACTTAGACTTTTAGGATCTTACTTCCATATAGCTATGAATGGTATGGCAGCATCAGATAGAATCTTTGGAATTCTAGATGCTAAGGAAAGAGAAAAAGCAGTAGATAATTCTATAAAAGAAATTAAAGATGATATTAATATAAGTCTTAAGAATGTTACTTTCAGCTATGATGGAGAAAGAGAAGTTGTTAAGGATGTTAATATGGAAATAACACCAAAGGGAATAGTTGCAATAGTTGGAGAAAGTGGTTCTGGAAAGAGTACTATCGCTTCAATAATCCTAAATAACCACAAGGTTAATAAAGGGCAAGTTCTATTGAACTCAAAAGATATTGAAAACTTAGATTCAAATCTTATATATGAAAATATAGCTTTAATATCTACTAATAGCTATATATTTAATGGAAGTATATTAGACAACCTTTTAGTAGGTAAAAAGGATGCCACTACAGAGGAAATAAATGAAGCCTTAAAAGTATCGAGATTAGATAGTTTTATAGAAGGATTAAAAGATAAATTAAACACTAATGTAGGTGAGGCAGGAAGTGCCTTATCTGGAGGTCAAAAGCAAAGATTAGCTCTAGCTAGAGCAATACTTGCTAATAGAAAGATGATAATATTTGATGAAGCTACATCAAATATAGATGTAGAAAGTGAAGAAGCTATATGGGAAGCTATATATGAACTTTCTAAGGATAAGACTATATTAGTTATATCTCATAGATTAGCTAATGTTAAAGAAGCTAAGAACATATATGTTATGAATAAGGGATCTTTAGTAGAAGAAGGAACTCATAATGAGTTAATGAAGGCTGAAGGATATTATAGTAACATGGTTAACAAGCAAAATGAATTAGAAGAAATTAGGGAGGTTTGTTAATATGAAAAGAAGATCAGGCTTCCAAATAATGAAGAGATTAATAGTTGAACTAAAACCTCTAGCACCAATAATGTTAATAACAATATCTCTAGGAGTTTTAGGATTTCTAGCAGCTACTTCTATAGCTGCCTTTGGGGCAGTAGCACTAGGTGCTCATATAGGAGATATAACTTTTATATCCTTTAAGGGGGCATTAATAGTTATGGCAGTTGCAGCAATTCTTAGAGGATTCTTAAGATATGGTGAACAATTATCAGGTCACTATATAGCTTTTAAAATTTTATATATTTTAAGAGATAAGATATTTACAGTATTAAGAAAGCTTGCACCAGCTAAGCTTGAAGGTAAGGAAAAAGGAAACTTAATAGCATTAATAACTTCTGATATAGAGCTTTTAGAAGTGTTTTATGCTCATACAATAGCACCAATATCAATAGCAATTATAACAAACTCTATAATAGCTATAATATTATTTATAATTAGTCCTATCTTTGGAGTAATTGCAGCTATATTTTATTTAATAATTGGTTTTGTAATTCCTTATGCATCTTCTAGTTTTGCTAAAGAAGCAGGAGTAAATTACAGAAATTCATTTGGAGAAAGTAATAACTATGTTTTAGATTCTTTAAGAGGATTAAAAGAAGTATTACTATTTAAAAATGGTGAAGAAAGATTAGAAAAAATAAAAGAAAATTCAGCTAAGTTAAATAAGAGCTTAGATAAGATAAAGGAACATGAAGGAATAATAAGAGCTTTAACAGATCTTACAATTATGGTAGCGATATTAACTTTTGTAGTTCTAGGAGTTCACAAGTTCTTAGCAGGAGATATTACATTTACAGCTGCAATAGTAGCTATAGTAATAGTTGCTTCTTCTTTTGGACCAGTAGTTGCCTTAAGTAATCTTTCAAATACATTACTTCAAACCTTTGCTTGTGCAGAGAGAATATTTGAGATTTTAGATGAAAATCCATTAGTTGAAGAAGTAGAAGGAAAAGCAGATATAAACTGTGAAGATATAAGATACAATAATGTAACGTTCTCTTATCCAAACAGAGAAGAAACTATATTAGATGGAACTAATATCAATATTAAAAAGGGAGATAAGGTTGCATTAATAGGTGAAAGTGGGATAGGTAAGAGTACATTTATTAAGCTTATAATGAGATTCTTTGATGTAAATTCAGGGGATATAAAAATAGACAATATAAACATAAAAGAAGTTAACACAAAATCTTTAAGAAATACTCAAAGATTAGTAAGCCAAGAAACATTTTTATTTAATGAATCTATTAAAGAGAACATTAAGATAGGAAACAAAAATGCTACTGAAGAAGAAATTATAGAAGCATGTAAGAAAGCATCAATTCATGATTTTATATTAACATTACCTAAAGGATATGACACTAAAGTTGGGGAACTTGGATCAAATCTATCTTCAGGAGAAAAGCAAAGAATTGGTCTGGCTAGAGCCTTCTTAAAAGATAGTAAAGTACTTATATTAGACGAACCAACAAGTAATTTAGATGCCCTAAATGAAGGTGAAATACTTAAGTCTATTAAGGAAAACTGTGAAGATAAAACTATAATTCTTATTTCACATAGAAAGTCTACAACTGCTATATGCGATAAGGTTTATAAATTAGAAAATAAGAAAATTGAACTAGTATAACAAAATAAAGGAACTGTTAGAAAAATATAATTATAAAGCAGTTCCTTTATTTAAAAAGATTTAATGATAATGATTATCAGTATCTATAAAGATATATTTAGAATGAACATTAATATTTTATTAATATAAATGTAGGAGTGGGATATATGACTAAAATTGAGAGAGAAAAAAGAACTATTGAGCTTATGATAAATATTTATTGTAAGAAAAAGCATAAGAATAAAGAATTATGTGAGGAATGTAAGGAGTTATTAGAATATGCTCATAAAAGACTTAGCTATTGCAAATTTGGTGAAGAAAAAAGCACCTGTGCAAAGTGTCCAATACATTGCTATAAGAAGGATATGAAGGATAAGGTTAAGGAAGTTATGAGATTCTCAGGTCCAAGGCTTCTTATATACAATCCAATAGAATTATTTAGACATATGACATACTAGTCAATTAACAATTAGCAATTAACAGTTAATAATTAAGGAAAAAACTCATGGATGAGTTTTGAAGATTAGATTTTTTAGTTACCATTCGAACTCAATATAAAGTGATTCTTATCTTCAGGTGGAGTTTTCTTAAAAAGTAGTGAACCAAAGTCTTGTATTTTGTGTGAATAAATTTCACAGAGTGCAGGATGCCTACTCCATATGAAGGTTAGAAGAACTAATCCAGGCGCGTAGCAGTGCTTAGCTCCTCCTTATAGAGGGTGGGAGTGTTAGCAATGGTAGCGATGGGATAAATCTATATGTGGAAATTTATTAATAAAAAAGGGGAATTATTATGAAGTCTATTAAAAAATACATCTATATAACGGTAGGTCTTATTGCAGTAGTGTTAGGGGCCATAGGAGTGGCATTACCTATATTGCCAACAACACCATTTTTATTACTTGCATCTTATTGTTTTGCAAGGGGCTCTGAAAGGTTTAATAATTGGTTTATAAATACAAAGCTATATAAAAACCATTTAGAATCCTTTGTAAATGAAAGAGCAATGACATTGAAAGAAAAGGTTACTTTATTAGCATTTGCTGATTTTATGTTAGCATTTCCATTAATACTTATAGATAGTTTAATTATGAAGGGCGTTATAGTTTTACTTATTCTATGTAAATTCTATTATTTTATCTTTAGAATAAAGACTATTTCACCAGAAGAAAAATCAATTAGAAAACTTAAAGAGGAACTATAATTGGAGGAACCATGGAAAGAATATCATCAAATTTATTTATGTTAGCACTTATTGTTTATTATATACCTAAGCTTTTCAAAATAAGGAAGTTCAATTATAGAAAAGCTCATATTGCTGTTGGTACTTTATCTGTATTAGCCATGTGCTTGGCTTTATTTCAAAAGATAAGAACTACAGATTTTATTAAATATATTGGATTTACTTTAGTTATGCTATCTATTGGAATTACAGGATATTTCTTAACGAAAAAAAGGGGACTTTCGAAAAAACTTCATATAATTAGTACTATTGGATTTTTTGTATACTTATTTTTAGTTGTAGCTGTCTTTTAAATATAATTGTTTTTAAATAAGATTATTTCCTATAACTTTAGAGAAGATCAACGACTAATATTTTAATTTAGATTTTCTTGACTACATCATTTAGTGCAGAACTTTTTAATTATTTAATGATTCATTCTTAATTATTTTGTGACTTTGTTACAGTCAAAAAGGTCGCTTAAGAATATACTTATATCATAATAGAATTTATGATACGGAGGAATTTAAAAATGAATAATATAAAAGTATATACAAGCAACACATGTCCATGGTGTACAAAGGTAAAGAATTACTTAAAAAGTAACCATGTTGGATATGAAGAAGTAAATGTTTCTTACGATAGACAAGGAGCTATGGAAATGGTAGCAAAGAGTGGCCAAAGGGGAGTTCCTGTTTTGGATATAAATGGTAATATAGTAGTTGGATTTGATAAGAGACAAATAGATCGCCTATTAGGACTTTAAAACAATATAAAAATAAAAAGATCTATGCTTTGAATTTAGATAACGTACTAAAGAATTATTTTAAAGTTATAAGGATATAATTTTATAGATGTAGATTATTAATTGAACTATATATAGAACAATTTATTTTCTATAAAGCTATATTTTGTGCAAATAATATTTGAGAAATATTAGTATTTAAGTAACTTATATATAGGAACTATTGATTATTAAAAAGAGTAAAGCTACAATTAAGGTAGTTTTACTTTTTTTATTTAGAAAGTAATTTAAATGATTCAATTGTGTAGGTGAAGTATGGATATAATAAAAAATATAAGTAAGAGTTACCCATTTTTAAATGAATTAGATACAGAAGTGTTAGGGATTTTTTCTGAGAGAATAATTTTAAACAATTTTGAAATAGGACAAAATGTATTTGATAATAAAGTTAGTTGTATAGGATTTTCTTTTATATTAGAAGGAAGGCTTAGAGTATATAAGTTAGGTGATGATGGAAAAGAAATTACCCTGTATAGACTAGGAAAAGGGGACAACTGCTTTAACACTATTCTTTGTGCACTAACTGAGACTGATGAAATCTCTTTTGCAGAAGTAGAGGAAAATGCTTTAATTGCAGTACTTCCTATGGATTTATTTAAGAAATATTTACTTAATAATAATAGTTTTTTAAAGTATATATTTAAGAACTTATATAATAAGTTTGAAAATGTTGTTGAAGGTCTGGAAAAGGTTACCTTCGATAGTATAGAAAATAGAATAATAGATTATTTTAAAACTACGATGGCTAATAACAATGGTAGTAAAATAATTTATACAACTCATGAAAAAATTGCAGCTGATATAGGATCTTCAAGAGAGGTGGTGAGTAGAAGTCTTAAGTCTCTTGAAAGGCGAGGAATATTAGAACTGGGTAGAGGAAAAATAAAAATTAAGAATTGGATTTACTAAGCAACTTGACAAATTATTAACAATGTCTTAAAATTTGAATATAACAATAAAATGATTTTAAAAGGGAAAGTCATAAATGAGGTGGTATGGTGGATAGTAATTATAAACAATACGAAGAAGTAGCAGAATTTTTAAAGGTATTAGCACACCCAGTAAGAATTTGTATAGTTAAAAACCTGTTAGAAAAGGGATGCTGTAATGTAACGAATATGCATAGCTGTTTAGGAATGCCTCAATCAACTATTTCACAACACTTGCAAAAGTTAAAAAGTATAGGGATTATTAAAGGTGAAAGAAATGGTCTTGAAATAGTTTATGAAGTAGTAGACAAAAGAGTAGAAGGAATAATTAAATCCTTAATAAGTGAATAATTTCATTTTTAATCAAAAAGTAGTTTAGGTAAGAATAAAAGTTTTTTTTATGGATATGAGTAACAAAAGAAAGTATCAAGAAATTTATTATTAATATTACTTAATATGAGAGTAAGCATATCATATAAGTAATATTATTGCTTAGTATAAAATTTTAAGATGCTTTTTTTATAAAATATATATTCAAATATTTGAATATAGTGATATAATGATATTAATTAATATTTTAGGAGGAAATTTAATGAGTAAAAAAGCATTAATAGTAGGGGGAGTAGCAAGTGGGGCTTCTGCTGCTGCAAGACTTAGGAGATTAAAGGAAGATTTAGATATAGTAATTTTTGAAAAAGGTGAGCATATTTCCTTTGCAAATTGTGGACTGCCTTATTATATTGGAGAAGTTATAAAAGACAGGGAGAGTTTATTATTACAAACTCCTGAAAAAATGAAAGATAGATTTAATATTGATGTTAGGGTTAATAGTGAAGTTGTTTTTGTAAATACTGATGAGAAAAAGGTTAAGGTAAAATCCTTTGATAAAGAGTATGAAGAAAACTATGATTATTTAATTTTAGCTCCTGGAGCTAAACCTATTAGACCAAACCTTCCAGGTATAGATAGTAATAAAATCTTTACTGTAAGAAATGTAAAAGATGTCGATAGAATAAAAGAGTATTCAATTAATTCTAAAATGAAATCAGCTGTAGTTATAGGTGGTGGTTTCATTGGTATAGAAATGGCTGAAAATTTAAAGTATAAGGGATTAGATGTAACTATAGTAGAAGCAGCACCTCATCTTTTATCTAACTTTGATGAAGAATTTTCTAGATTAATAGAAAAGGAGTTAAATGATAACAAGGTTAGTATAATTTTAAATAAGAAAGTAGTAGCTTTTAAAGATGAAGAATCTACAGTTAAGGTTGTACTTGAAGATAATAGAGAAGTAGAGACGGATATAGTTATTTCAGCTATAGGGGTATCTCCAGATACAAGTTTTATAAGAAATAGTGGAATAAGCCTTGGAGAAAGAGGTCATATACTTGTTAATGAAAAAATGGAAACAAGCGTTGAAGGAGTATATGCAGGAGGAGATGCAGTATTAGTAAAAGATATAGTAAGTGGAAAGGAAGCTTATATTCCTCTAGCAGGTCCTGCTAATAAACAAGGAAGAATAATAGCAGATAATATCTCAGGAAAGGAAGCAAAATACAAGGGAAGTCTTGGAACAGCTATAATAAAGATATTTGATATGGTAGCGGCTGCAACAGGGAATAATGAAAAAGCTTTAAAGAGAAATAATGTAAATTATAAGAAAGTATATCTACATCCTTTAAGCCATGCTGGTTATTATCCAGATGCAACTAACCTAAACATTAAGGTATTATATGATGCTGAAAATGGTAAATTACTAGGAGCTCAAGTATTAGGATACGAAGGTGTAGATAAATTTATAGATGTAATTGCTACAACTATTAAATTTGGTGGCACTATGGAAGATTTAAAAGATCTAGACTTAGCATATGCACCTCCATTCTTATCAGCCAAATCTCCAGCTAATATGGCAGGATTTATTGCAGAAAATGAAGCTAATGAATTAGTAGATATAATTAACATAGAAGATTTAGAAAATCTAGATCTAGATAAACAAATCCTATTAGATACAAGAGATGAATCAGAAGTAGCTTTAGGAAGTATAGAAAACTCAATTAACATACCAGTTAATGAATTAAGAAACAACTTAGATAAATTAGATAAGAATAAAGAAATAATAGTATATTGTGCAGTTGGTATAAGAGGATATATAGCTGTTAGAATCTTAAAAGCACATGGATATAAGGCTAAAAATTTAAATGGTGGATACAAGACTTATGTTAACTGGAAGTATGAGGCTAAGGATTTAAATAATAGTATTAGTAATAGGAGTGAAGAGTTAGCAATGAAAGAAGTTGCCTTAGATAAAATTAGAGAGTTAAATGCTACAGGATTATCTTGCCCAGGACCATTAATGCAAGTAAAACAAATGATGGATATGATGGAAGAGGGAGAAGTCTTAAAGGTTAGAGCGTCAGATGAAGGTTTCTATAGAGATATAGAAGCATGGTCTAGAACAACTAATAATAAGCTTTTAGATATTGAAAAGAATAAAGGCATAATTGAAGCTACTATTTTAAAAGGCAATGGAGAAGGACATTCTATAGATAATAGAAATTCAGATGCAATAGATAAAACATTAGCATCTTCCTCATCAAATCAAATAGTAGAAAATAAGAACGGACAAACTATGGTAGTCTTTAGTGGAGATTTAGATAAAGCAATTGCTTCATTTATAATAGCAAATGGTGCAGCTACTATGGGTAAAAAAGTTACAATGTTCTTTACCTTCTGGGGATTAAATATTTTAAGAAAGCCAGAAAAAGTTAATACACCTAAAAACATTATAGAAAAAGCCTTCGGAATGATGATGCCAAGAGGAAGTAAAAAACTTGGCTTATCAAGAATGAACATGGGTGGAATGGGTGCTAAAATGATAAGAGGTGTCATGAAGAATAAAAATATCCAATCCTTAGAAGACTTAATGACAGCAGCTATAGAAAATGGAATAGAAATAGTTGCATGCACAATGTCCATGGATGTTATGGGAATTAAAAAAGAAGAATTAATAGATGGAATAACTTATGGGGGAGTAGGATACTACTTAGGGGAAGCAAATTCCTCTAACGTAAATTTATTTATTTAATTAACTAACTAAGAACTTTATAGATTTTATGCTCTGTTCTCGGTCGCAGCCTCCAAGTCGACATTCGCATAAAAATCTATAAAGTTCTTTTGTTATATTTAAATTTGCAATGTGCTAGCCAACTTAAGGAGGAAACTCAGGCGATCTGAGTTACAACAATAATTGATGATTGTTAACTGATAAATGTTAATTGTTATCGCTCTAAGTAGATATACGGAATGAATAGATTTATTTTATTTAAAGATGTAGTTAAACCATTATTGTGTGTTTTAATATTTATTTAGCTATATTTTTTTATTAGTAATTAGATAAAGTTAATTTGTAGAGTTAGTTTGAGGAAGACATTGAAATTATTGCAAAGTAATTTAAAAAATTGATCTTTGAAAATTGAATAGTACGGTATTTAAAACCTATATATAAATTATAAAATATTTAGTGTATAATCGAATTGTATGAGTTGTTTGAAGATTAAACTACTCGATAAATTAGAGTTTGAGGAGGTAAATCAAAATGGCTATTACTGTAAACATTTATTATACCGGTAAAAATGGAAATGCTAAAAAGTTTGCAGAAGAGATGATCTCCAGTGGAGTTGTAAATGATATTCGTACCGAAAATGGAAATATACAATACGAATATTTTTTTCCTATGGATGACGAGGAAACTGTACTTTTAATTGATAGTTGGAAAGACCAGCAGTCTCTTGATCTACATCATGCTTCACCGATGATGACGAAAATTACTCAACTTAGAGAAAAATATGATTTGCATATGAAAGTAAAACGATACATTGATGATGAAACAGGGATTGATTCTAAAGACAAAAAATTTATTAGGAATTAAAGTCCAGCAATAATTTTACTGGACTCTGTTAATATCACAGAATACATATATATAGTATATAAAAATTAGGTTTTATTATCTTTTTTACTCTTTATACTATAAATTTAATAGAATTAAAGCAACTAAACAAATTAATTGTTAACTGATAATTGCAAAAGGGAGCTATCGCTATCAGATAAAATCTTATAATGCGATGGCTCCCATATATTTTAATTCTTAATTATTCATTTTCCATTGTGCTAAGCACCTATAGGTTATTATTTAACACAGAAATAGTGGAGTCTAATTCTTCAAGGCTTCCTGCTTGAAGATCCATGTTTGCAGCTATTTCCTCACATAATGCAGAGTGCTCTTGTGATAATGTTGAAACTTTTTCAATAATAGATGAGACATTATCTTTCTCAGAAGATGCTACAGTAAGATTTTCTATGCAGTTATCAATTTCTATAATAGATTCACCTATAGAAGATTTAATATTATTAAAGCTTCCCTTAGTATATTGAAGAGTTTTTTGTTGATTATCTATAACATCATTTGCTGTTTGCATTGATTTCGAAGTGTCTAGTATATCTGATTTAATATCGTCTAATATTTTCGTTATACTTTCTACAGATTGCTTTGAGTTTTCAGCTAGTTTTCTAACTTCTCCAGCAACTACGGAGAATCCCTTACCAGCTTCACCAGCTCTAGCAGCTTCAATTGCAGCATTTAAAGATAATAAATTTGTTTGGCTAGCAATTTGGCTTATAGAGTCTGTAATAGAATTTACAGATTCTAATTTTGAAACTAGTGAGTTAACAGTACTGCTAACTGTTGTGAAAGCTTCTTGTAAGGACTTTAAGGATTTATCTAAGTCAGTAAAAGTATTTAATCCCTCATCTGCAACTTTATCAGTATCAAAAACTGATATTTGAACATTAGTTATATTGTATGCAAGTTTCTCCATACGATTATTGAAGTTTTCTAAAATATCTCGAGCAGTACCTAATTCTTCAGCTTGTGATAATGTAGCGTTAGTTAATGAGGAAAGAGAACTATTTACTTCTTGAACAGCAGAAGAAATACTTGAGCTGCTTAGACTTAATTTAGCCATCTCATCCTTTAAAATACTATTTGTTTCGTCTTTTGTGTCAACCTCATAAGTAGGAATTTCGTTTACAGTTTCAATTGTAGATTCTTCTTTAACTAAAGTATTACTTTTAGATCTAGAAAATAAACCCATATTAGTACCTCCCAATTTTATCTTTACTATCTCGAGCCATTTCTTTTACTTTTTGTGGAGCACCTATAGATGTAATGACTTCTGAAAACCATCTTAGTGCTATTGTGTTTTCACCTATTCTTCTATTTAATTCACCAATAAGGTACATAATAGAAAATCTATCTAAGCCGTAGATAGGCAACTTCTCATTTATGTAAGCCTCCTCTAGTGCCATTAAAGCTTGTTTTATGTAGTTTTTTTCATTAGTTTCATCTAATAGAAGTCTATACATCCAAGCAATTTTTAAGCAAATTATTCCTTTAGTGCTAGACTTACTTTCAATAATTAAAGAATTTACTAGAGCTAGCTTGTACCTTTCTATTGATGTTTTCTCATTAAAAGGTAAAGCATATTCTCTATTAACCCATTTCGGTGTGATTTTTTCTTTAACTAATTTAGATTGATAATCTCTAAGCTTTGGAAAATCACTTTTTAAAGCTGAATATCCACAAGATGGACAAATCCAGACTTCATAAAAATAAGGATTGTCTGCAACATATCTAATAAAAAAATCAGAGTCTCTTGAGGCTACTCTTGGAACATTAACTTTCATAGTTGGTGTTCTAAAAGAGTTTTTACATGTTGGACAATCAACTTCTTTTAAAAACAAATTATTAATTTTCTTAGTATCATTATCGATATTAGACAACGACTCTTTAGTATTTCTAATAGTTTCATTTTTATCTATATTTATTTTTGTCATAAGTATTCCCCTCAAAAATGTAGTTACATCTAATTATAACATATTATAGCATTATTTGTAGATATATGAATTTTAAATATTAATGCAATTATATAATTACACTTTTTGATATTTTTGATATAATGATTAAGGTGAAGTTTGAAAAGGGTGATGAATATGGTTAATCATGATTGGAAAAAATTCTTCATGCCTTATGAGCAGGCAGTGGAGGAGCTAAAAGTTAAACTTAGAAGCATAAGAAAGGAATATAGAAAAAGAAATGAGTATTCACCTATAGAATTTGTAACGGGTAGAGTTAAGGAATTATCTAGTCTTTTAGAGAAGGCTAACAAATTTGAAATTCCTTCAGATAGGTTAAAATATGAAATTGAAGATATAGCCGGCATTAGGATTATGTGCCAGTTTGTTGATGATATAGATAAGGTAGTTGAAATATTAAGGGGAAGGCGTGATATGCAGATCCTTTATGAAAAAGACTATGTTAGAGGAGTTAAAGAAAGTGGATATAGAAGCTACCATATTGTAATAAAATATCCAATTAATATGGCAGAAGAACAACTAGAAATATTGGCTGAGTTTCAAATAAGAACTTTATCCATGAATTTCTGGGCTACAATAGAGCATTCTTTAAATTATAAGTATAAAAAGCAATTACCAGATGTAGTAAGAGAAAAGCTTAAAAAAGCAGCAGATGCAGCCTTTGAATTAGATGAACTTATGCTTGATATTAAAGATGAAATAAAAGATGCCCAAAAGTTATTTGAAATTAAATCAGATATAATTTCAAATATAATGCACAACATATTGACTTTAAGATCCTATGGCAAAAGCGCAGAAGCAGTTAGATTTGAAAGTTCATTAAATAAGCTGGTTGAAGATGGTGAAATAAATGAACTTAATAATTTGTTAGTAATAGTTAAAAAGGAAGTCAATAAATACAGAGAATAAAAAGCTCAGCGAACTGAGCTTTTTATAATTAATAATTTAAATTGGATAATGGATAATTATCTTGTAATTTATTCTAAATCAAAAGGGGATTGCATGTTAAAAAACTCGGATTTTATCTGAGTTTTTTTGTTTGGAAGTTTTTATTTATATGGATAAAGCTTTTTAAAAAGATTGTTTATCTAAATCTATTTTACAAATTGGGATTTATTCAATAAAATCCTTTGCTTGCTTAAAATAAGGTAAGCGATAAATTCTAATTTATTCTCTAAAATCCATACCCAATACTTCAGAAGTATCTGAATCTAAATAAACTATAACTGGTCCTAATAAGTCATCATCTTTTGTAGTAAAAGTTACTTTAAATGCTTCATTATTGATAATATCTAAAGTTTCTGTTTCATTTATAATTAAATGTTCTTTGTCAAATGTTATTTTTTCTACCTTTGAAGTCTTCCAATCTATTATTGTTGATTTTATACTGTCATCAATCCAATTATAAGCTGTTTCCCTAATATTATCTTTTTCAGGGATAGAATATTTGTCACTGCATCCAATAAAAAATATAGAAAAGATCAGTACAAATATTATGGAAGTTAATAATTTTTTCAAGATAAAGCCTCCTTTATTTTTCTGCGTATGTAATTATTTTACAATGGTTATATATGAAGAAACAAGATTAAATTACTCAAGAGGTCTTTAACATATTATTCGTATCTCGACTTGGAGCTTGCGAGGTCGACGCAGCAAAATATGTTAAAGATTCCTGTTTATTTTATTGATATAGGAAATCTTTGTATAAAAAGGGGAAATTATTTCAAATATATATTGACAATGATAATCTTTATCAATTATAATAGTAGTCAGTTGATACGGATTATCAAATAGCGGGAGTGGATCATATGACTAAAAAATCTTTATTGATTATTACTATAATATTATCAGTGATATCAATCTTTATCGGTGTATCAGAAATAAACATTCTAAATATGGAATCTAAGGATATAGAAATCCTTATGATAAGTAGATTACCAAGACTTTTAAGTATATTGGTGGCTGGTGTAGGAATGAGCATAAGTGGTGTTATTATGCAGCAAATAAGTAATAACAAGTTTATATCACCTAGTACAGCAGCAACAGTAGATTCAGCAAAGCTAGGAGTTCTATTTTCTTTAATATTATTTACATCAGCTAATATATTTCAGAAAATGATGCTAGCATTTATATTTTCTTTAGTAGGAACATTTATATTTATGTCTATCCTGAAGAAGATAAAAATAAAGAATATAATATTTATACCACTTGTTGGTATTATGCTTGGTAATGTAATAGGATCGATAACAGATTTCTTTGCATATAAATACAACTTAAATCAAAGTATGGGGGCCTTTTTACAAGGAAATTTTTCAACTGTTTTAAAAGGAAACTATGAAATACTTTATTTGAGTATTCCGTTAGTAATTATAGCTTTTTCGTATGTACATAAATTTACATTAGCAGGTATGGGAGAAGAGATGTCAGTAAGTCTTGGATTAAATTATAAGAGGGTTACTAACATAGGAATTACAATAGTAGCATTAATCTCATCGTTAGTTGTAATAACAGTAGGTAGTATTCCTTTTGTGGGACTTATAATACCTAATATAGTTTCTATATGGAAAGGGGACAACCTTAAGAATAATATGCCTATAGTTGCTCTCCTAGGTGCAAGTTTTGTACTAGCTTGTGATATTATTAGCAGACTAATAATTGCACCATATGAAATTCCTATAGATTTAACTATTGGAGTTATTGGAGCTGTAATATTCCTTTATTTAATATTTAGGAGGAATAAATAATGAGAAATAATAAGAAAAAAATAATTATAATGTCCGTGCTTGCAATAACATTCTTAGTATTGTTTGTAGTATGGGGATTAAATGCAAAAAACTATAGATTTAATTTATCCCTTAGGATTCCAAAAGTATTAGGAATTCTAATAGCTGGAAGCACTATTTCAGTAGCTTCATTATTATTCCAAACAATAACTAATAATAGAATCATAACACCAAGTATTATTGGTTTAGATTCTTTATATGGGTTAGTACAAACCATAGTAGTATTTATATTTGGATCAACATCAATATTTATGGTTAATAAAACAGTTAACTTTTTAGTATCAGGAACCTTAATGGTAATATTAGCTATGATTTTATTTAAGGTAGTTCTTAAGAGTGGAAGAAACAATATATTTTTCTTACTACTTGTAGGTACTGTAGTTGGAACATTATTTAGAAGTATGTCATCTTTTATGCAGGTTCTTATAGATCCTAATGAATTTGATGCCCTACAGGCAAAATTATTTGCTTCCTTTAGCTTAGTCAATACGGAGATATTAGTAGTTTCAGTAATAATACTAGCTATAATAGCAATTTTACTATATAAGGATTTTAATAAGCTAGATGTTATGTCCTTGGGAAGAGAACAAGCAGTAAACTTAGGAGTAGATTATGATAAGTTTAGTAAAAAGATATTAGTAATTGTAGCAATATTAGTATCATTATCAACAGCCTTAGTTGGACCAATAACCTTCCTAGGAATTATAGTTGTTAACTTAACTTACGAAATAACGAAAACTTATAAACATTCAGTCCTTCTTATAGTTGGAACTCTTATTAGCATCATTGCTTTAGTAGGAGGACAGTTCTTAGTAGAGAGAGTATTTAACTTTACTACAACTATAAGTATAGTAATTAATTTTATCGGTGGAATATACTTTATAAATCTATTATTAAGGGAGAGTAAGCTATGATAGAAATAAAAAATATTAATAAAAGCTATGGAAGTAAAAAAGTTGTAGATAATGTTTCTTTTAATATAGAAGAAGGAAAAATAACTTCTTTTATAGGACCTAATGGAGCTGGTAAGAGTACAGTTTTATCAATAATTTCGAGACTTTTAGATGCTGATTCAGGTGAAGTTTTTATAGATGGAAAAGAAATAAAAGCTTGGGATTCTAAAGAGTTATCTAAAAAACTATCAATATTAAAGCAAAATAATAATTTAAATATAAGATTAACTATTAGAGAATTAGTTTCCTTTGGAAGATTCCCATATTGCGAAGGGAAGCTTAAAAAGGAAGATGAAAAGTTTATTGAGGATGCATTAAGCTATATGAAGCTTACAGATATTCAAGATAAATATATAGATGAGTTAAGTGGTGGTCAAAGACAAAGAGCGTATATTGCAATGATATTAGCTCAAGATACAGATTACATACTATTAGATGAACCACTAAATAACTTAGATATGAAGCATTCAGCTGAAATGATGAAAATGCTTAGACAAATGGTAAATGATTTTGGAAAAACTATAGTAATAGTAATTCATGATATTAACTTTGCATCATGTTATTCAGATACTATAGTAGCTCTAAAGGATGGGAAATTAGTTAATCATACTTCAACAGAAGAAATGATAACTGAAAATAATTTAAAACGTCTTTATGATATGAATTTTAATATTAAAGAAGTAGACAATCAAAAAATATGTATTTATTTTTAAAAAATTTAAATATAAAATTTTCATATAAGCTTTATAAAGCAAATTACATTAGCAACTTATTAAATATCAATTAATAATTAAAAAACTTCTGCAGGAGTTTTAAAAAGTAATTAATTTTAGTAATTCTGTAAGAATTACATCAATAATTGTTAATTGTTAAATGTTAATTATTAATTAAAAAAACGGAGGTATTATATAATGAAAAAAAGAATCGCAGCCATCTTAGGTATGGTTATGTTATTAGCAGTAGGAGTCGTAGGATGTGGAACTCAAGGTTCTTCAGGTGAAGCACAAGAAGAAAGTAAGACGGTAGTAGTTGCTGATCAAAAAGGTGAAGTTGAAGTTCCAGTTAACCCTAAGAATGTTGTAGTATTAGATTATGGTTCATTAGATATAATGACTAAATTAGGGGTTGAGCCAGTTGCTCTTCCAAAGGGTTCTCTGCCATCATATTTAGAACAATATAAAGATGAAAAATATGTTGATTTAGGTTCTTTAAAAGAATTTGACTTAGAAAAAATAAATGAAGCAGCACCAGACTTAATTATAATAGAAGGAAGACAAGAATCATACTACGAAGATTTAAAGAAGATTGCTCCAGTATTATACTTGGGTACAGCTAACAGTGATATATTTGCGTCAGCAGAAAATAATGCTAAAGTTTTAGGTAAGGTATTTGATAAAGAAGAAGGCGTTACAAGTGAATTAGAAAGTATTAATAAGAGATTAGAAGCAGTAAATGCTAAAGTGAAAGAAAATAATACAACGGCTTTAATGGCAATGTTTAATGAAGGCTCATTATCAGTTTATGGTGAAGGATCAAGATATGACATGGTTTATAGCAAATTTGGATTTACTCCAGCTGATGCTAACATTGAATCATCTAACCATGGACAAAACATTTCATTTGAATACTTAAAAGAAAAGAATCCAGACTACTTACTTGTTCTAGATAGAGGAGCTATAACTGGAGCTCAAGCATCAGTTAAAGAAGCTATAGAAAATGAACTAGTTAAGACAACTAAGGCTTATCAAGATGGGCATATTGTATATGTTGATCCACAAGCATGGTATGTTGGTGGAAGTGGAATAATGGCAATAGATACTATTATTTCAGATATGGAAACAGCAGTAGGAATTAAATAAGAAGTTTTAAATATTAAAATCACCTGTAAAGAGACATTTAAAAAGTCTTAACTTTACAGGTGATTTTTTTATTTTAAAAAAATTTAATTTTCCTCTTTACAAACAAGAATTGATATTATATAATAACAATTGTTAGTGGATAATAATTATTGATTAAGTCATTACCACTAATAAGAATTATAACAAATATTAAAAATAAGTAAATAAGATTTTAAAATAATAGTTATGAAAGTGGAGGAATTTAATAATGAAGAAATTTGTTTGTACAGTATGTGGATATGTTCACGAAGGGGATATGGCACCAGCACAATGTCCAGTATGTAAGGTTGGAGCAGATAAGTTCATGGAACAATCAGGAGATTTAGCATGGGCTGATGAACATAGAGTAGGGGTTGCTAAGGATGTAGATCCAAGAGTTATGGAAGGATTACAAGCTAACTTTATGGGAGAATGTACAGAAGTTGGAATGTACTTAGCAATGTCAAGACAAGCTGATAGAGAAGGATTCCCAGAAGTTGCAGAAGCATATAAGAGAATAGCATTCGAAGAAGCTGAGCATGCTGCTAAGTTTGCAGAATTAATCGGAGAAGTTGTTGTTGCTGATACTAAAGCTAACTTACAAGCTAGAGTTGATGCAGAACATGGAGCTTGCCAAGGTAAGAAAGATTTAGCTACATTAGCTAAGGAATTAAACTTAGATGCAATCCATGACACAGTTCATGAAATGTGTAAAGATGAAGCTAGACACGGACAAGCATTCAAGGGATTATTAGATAGATACTTCGGTCAAAACTAGAGTTTATATAAATAAAGAGACTTAGCGAGATTACGCTAAGTCTTTTTTGTTTTAAAAGTATAATTCTAAATTTTTTCATCTATTAAAATATCTTCGGAAGTAATATTTTTATCTATTAAAATATTATAAGATAAGCCTAATAAAATTAATAATCCTCCAATTATTTTTCCTATGGAAACTGTATTATAAGAGTAGTAATCTATTAAAATACCAATAGAAAGTTGTCCTAAGAAAACTAATATTGATAAATAAAATGATGATACTTTTGGGGTTGTGTAATTTGATAGAATAACAACCAAAACTCCTATTCCTCCGCCTAGATATGCATAAAATGGTATATTGGAATAGGATTCAAGATTAATATTTGCATAGTCTTTAGTTATTATAAAGAGTAAGAAGGCTGATATTAATCCAGTTGCATAATTTATAAATGTTCCTTGGAAAGTTCCTATTTTCTCTGCTATTCTTGAGTTATAAATTCTTGATATAACAACTGATACACCAGCCATTATTGCTAATAAAACGTAAAAATAAATCATAAATCCTCCTTTTAATAAATAGCCATTACAACTATTCCTAAGATTATTAAAGATAATCCAAAGATTTTTTTCCTTTGGAAAGAAACCTTTTTCATTTTCATTAGCCCAAAACTATCTATAAGAAGTGATGAAAGGGTTTGTCCAAGAAGACCAAGGGATATTGTTAAAGATGCACCTATTGCACTAAAACTTAAATTGTTGAATAAAACTGTAAAAACTCCTATTATCCCTGCACTATACAAAAATATTGGAATGTCTTTAGAAAAGCTAAGTTTGTATTTTTTTATAAGAAGTACTAAAAGTAAAATAGTTAATCCAACAACATGAATTAAAAATGTAGATGAGTAGTTGCCAATATAACTAGCTAAAAGGCTATTAAAGCTTATCATTATGGTTATTAAAAACCCAGTAAGTAAAGATAAAAAATTGTACATATAAGTCCTCCATAATCTTTTTAAAATAATTTATCATAAATAAATGAAATTCTATTAGGACATATGTCATAATAAGAAGAGGTGGTAAAATTATTAATGGATTTTTAGGAGTAAAAATGTATAAAGTAAAGGATTTAGATTTATTAAATAAATATATTAATATTAATAG